>FWWM01000341.1_pt1 | contig 157393 bp, 140 predicted proteins | sample 2228351 | NCBI WGS metagenome assembly FWWM01 (sample SAMEA103939774, study PRJEB20133) | metagenome
ACAAAGAGCTCGCTGTTCGATTTTGATTACGAGGACTTCGAGCTCCTGGGCTACCACCCGCATCCCGCGATCAAGGCGCCGGTGGCGGTCTAGCGAGGCTGTCTTGGTATGCGCCTTTCGATCATCGCCGCCATGGCCGAAAACCGGGTCATCGGTCTGGGCAACGCCTTGCCCTGGCACCTGCCCGAAGACCTCAAGCGCTTCAAGCGCCTGACGACCGGGCATACCGTTATCATGGGTCGGCGCAATTACGAGTCCATCGGACGCCCGCTTCCAGGGCGGCGGAATATCGTCGTCACGCGCCGCACGGGCTACGAGGCCCCGGGTTGCGTGGTCGTGCATTCGCTGGACGAAGCGCTACTTGCTGCCGGCAACGATCCCGAGGTGTTCGTGATCGGCGGTGCGGAGCTCTACACGCAGTTGCTGCCGCGGACACAGCGCTTGTACCTCACGCTGGTGCATGCCACGGTGCCAGGCGATACCTATTTTCCGGAGTTCGACTGGACCGAATGGCAGGAAACCGCGCGCGAACGGCACGCGGCTGATGCGCGACATGCCCACGCCTATAGCTTCGTTGTGCTGGAAAGGAAAAAGCCGCCGGCGGCGAACTGAAAGCTACAGGCCACACCCCTACTGGGTCGGCTTGGGCTCGCCGCTTTGCGTCTAGCTATGCGATCTGCGCGGCGAGCTCCTGGGCCTGCTGCTTTTGCTGTTCATTGCCCTCGGCCATGACTTCTTCGAGGATGCTGCGCGCGCCCTCGGCGTCACCCATGTCTATATAAGCCTTGGCCAGATCCAGCTTAGTGGCGGTTTCGTCCCAGTGCTGCACCGTCTCGCCACCGGTAACTTCCCCGGTCAGCGAACCGGCTTCCGCGCCCGCCGCCGACACCTCGGCGGCGGGCGCCTCGCCCTCCCATTTCATCTTGGCGGATTCTGTCTGCGCCAACCCGGGCGACGGCTCGCCAAAATCGAACTCGACAAGGTTGGAGCCTGCCGCCGGCGCGCCGATGTCCAGTGATTCCGAATCGGCAGCAGGCGGCGCCACCTTGGTGGCGACCTTGGTAGGCTCGAGATCAAGGTCGAACGTCGTAGCCGAAGGGGCGGATGCCGCGGGCATGGGGGTTTCGATCTCGAAATCAAAAGCGGGATGGGGCTTGACGGCCGACTCCGCAGGCGCGCCGCCGTCCTTCGCTCCGCCCGGGGACGACCCAGCCAGGTTGGCGGTCGCCGCCGTTGCCGGCGTGATCGAGGGGTGAGCCGGCGCCGCGGCGGCGGCCCTGCCCGCCGGTGCGCCTCCGCGAAACATCGGGTTCTCGGGGTTGAGCTTGCGGCCCATCTCCTCGACCCTATCCCAGATCTTGCCACCGCGGCTACCGAGCGCCGCATATAATTCCTCGGCCACGCTCTCGAATGCACCCACGTCATTGCGCTGGTGATAGATCTCGAGCAACTTAAGCCTGAGCTCGTGCCGCTCCGGGTTCTTGACGATCGCCTCCTTGAGAATCTCCTCGGCGGTCTCGTCCCGTCCGTAGGCAAGATAGACCTCGGCCTCAGCGATGGGGTCCACCACGTCGGGGTGAACGTTGCCCATCCCGCCCTGGCTGAAATCGCTCAGGAACGAGGTGTCTCCGTCGGCGGTGATGACCTGCTGGCCGGCGGTATCCGTGGTGGCGGGGCTGTCGGTACTGATCGCCTCGGAAGACAGGATGCTCTCCTCGAACTCTGCAAGGGACTGGCGGCGGCGGTGGAAGTAGAGAAGCGCAAGCCCACCCACCGCCACGACCACCCCTGCAAGGATCACAGGCACCAACAGTCCACCGGTAAGCGTCTCCATGAGTGCAGCCACAAATCCCGGTTCATCTGGCGGCGGTGATGCAGCTGGTTTGGGCGGCGCTGGTTTGGGTAGCCGAACCTTCTCGACCGGCGCGGGCTTGGCAGCAGGGAGTGATGGCGTGGCTGCCGACCTGGAGGGGTCGGCAGGCTTGACCGTCTCGGGCTGAGGAGTTTCGCTCTTGGCCGGCGGCTCGGTCGTCATCCCGGACTGGAGCTGGGTCTGGGCGACGGCCAGCTCCTTGCTCTCTAGCTCGAGGAGACGGGCCTGGTTCTTGAGTTGAGCGCGGACCTTGCCGACTTTCTCGGTCAAGTCGCGGTTTTCCATCTCTTTCGAGGCGAGCGATTCTTCCAGCGTAATAACGCGCTCAGCCAGTGCCTGCCGTTCCTTGCCAGCGGTGTCCTTGGTCGACTCGCCCTCGGCCACGGCCGTGCCCTTTTCTTCCTCGAGGTTGGCACGCACGATCTTAAGCAGCTGGTCGGATTGTGCGGACTGGCTGCCGGTCGTTGCTGGCGGCTGTCCGGCAGTGGGCGCGGCAGCCTTCGCAGGCGGGGCCTCGGCCTGCTCGGCGGGCTTGGGCGGCGCGGTTTCTCGCACAGCCGCGTCCGGCACTCCGGTCGTCGGGGCGATGGTGCGGCTACTCGTGGCGACAAGCACGCGCTTGTACTCTTGCCACACGTCGTAGTGTGCGCGAAATTCCTTGCGCGCTTGCGCAGTGCTGAGCGACTCGACGTCCTTGCGCTCGGGAATCCGTAGGATCCGACCCGCCCTCAAGTTGTTGAGGTTGTTAGCGAAGAAGGCGTGACGGTTGGCATTGTAAATCGCCAGCATCACCTGCTCGAGGCTAAGTGAATCGTCTGCACGGACCCGCTCGGCGATGTGCCACAGGGTATCGCCACGCTTGACGGTGTATTCCTTGATCTTGCTCCAGTCGGCAGCACGCACCACCGACTGCAGTTCTGCCAGCGGCATAGCGATCTTTTTTTCTTCGGAGGTCGGCGCAAGTGGCTCAACCGTCGGGGTCACTTCCTCCGGCCATCCGCTCTCCTTCGAGATGACGAGAACGTCCCCGGTGACGGGTGGTCCAAGGAGTTCTTCATCGACCAAGGGTGCGGGCGCGGGCTGCGGTATGGCAAACGGTTCAGCTTTTGCCACTTCGGTCTGCTCTCGCTGCTCTGCAGACAGCGCGGGTTCGGGCGTGACCGAGGTCACAGGCGGCGCTTGTTCCGAAGCAGGAGCTAGCGACGGGGGGGGTCGCGGCACGACACTCGGTGCGGCGGTAGGCACTTCGATGCCAGCCGGCCGGCCGGCGACCTGAAGCGGCGGATCAATAAGCGCGGTGTATTCGCGCACCAGTCGACCACCCGGCCACTCGATCCTCAGCAGCACGTGCAGGAACGGTTCGCGTATCGGTTCGTCGCTGCGCAACTGGATGAAGTAGCGCCCGTCCAGCCGCTTGGAGACAGAAAACTTTAGTTGAGCGAGAAACGCCGGCCTGTCAATGCCGGCCTGATCGTATTCAGCGCGCGTGGCGAGACCGACAGCAAGCCCCTTGAGTTCCTTATCGCTGATCGAGACAATGTCTATCTCGGCGTTGAGCGGCTCGTTCAACGCGGAGTGGACCTTGAGGCGACCGAGGCCCAGGGCCATGCCGGGGACAGGATACAACACCAGGAACAACGCGCACGCCAACAATATCGCAAGCGCCATCCCCCTCGGGGGTATCCCCTTAATAATATGGTGCATGCCACTCACCCCTGATGCTTCCTTTGGTCTCTCCAGCTAAAGCCTTATGGGACTTGCGGTTATGAACGTATGATAGTAATACCCTTTACAATTCGCAACCAAATATAGCTGACAAGCGGATTTTTGCCAGCAACTCGCCAAGTGGGCCCGTCCCAGCTCGATGCCCGCTCTCCCTCCCGCAACGATTCCTGCCATTTACTTATTTTTAAAGATCAAGAAAACCTCCTGCGGGCCAGGTCAGATCCGCGCGATGCACGATCGCGTGGGCCAGAAAAGGGGGTCCCGCACGCGCAGCAGGCCGTAAAGCAACCGGGTTCGCGTCGACAGGACCAAGGAATCAGTGCTCGAGCAGGATGCGCAGCGCGCGGCGCAGCGGCTCGGCCGCCCCCCACAGGAGCTGATCGCCGACCGTAAAAGCACCAAGGTATTTGCTACCCATGTTGAGTTTGCGCAACCGTCCAACCGGCACAGTGAGCGTCCCGCTAACGGCCGCAGGGGTTAACTCGCGCAGGGTCGACTCGCGCTCGTTGGGCACCACCCGTACCCAGGGATTGGCGCTGCGGATGATGTCTTCGAGTTCGTCGAGCGGTACATCGCGGGTGAGTTTGATGGTGAGCGCCTGGCTGTGGCAACGCATAGCCCCGATGCGAACACAAATGCCATCTACCGGGATCGGATCCTGTTCGCGCGCCAGAATCTTGTTGGTCTCGGCCTGTCCCTTCCACTCCTCGCGGCTGCGGCCATCTCCCAGGTCCTTGTCAATCCATGGGATGAGCGAGGCCGCCAGCGGCACGCCGAAGTACTCGGTCGGGAAACCGCCATCGCGAAGCTGCGCGGTGACTTGGCGATCTATATCGAGGATTGCCGTAGACGGATCGTCGAGAAGCCGACGCACCGATTCATACACCGCACCCATCTGCTTGAGAAGCTCGCGCATGTTCTGTGCGCCTGCCCCTGAAGCCGCCTGGTAGGTCATGGCGGTCATCCACTCCACTAGCCCGTGCTGGAACAATCCGCCCACCGCCATAAGCATGAGCGATACTGTGCAATTGCCCCCGATGTAGTTCTTCACGCCCCTGCCGAGCGCGCGTTCAATCACATCGCAGTTCACAGGATCGAGCACGATGACGGCGTCGTCGTTCATACGCAGGGTGGAGGCGGCATCTATCCAGTAGCCTTTCCAACCGGCGGCGCGCAGCCTGGGAAAAATCTCGCTCGTATAATCGCCGCCCTGACAGGAAATGATCACCTCCATGGCCTTGAGTGCTTCCACGTCGCGCGCGTCCTTAAGCGGCGGGGCGTCCTTGCCGATCGCCGGAGGCGGACCCCCGACTTGGGATGTGGTGAAGAACACCGGCTCAATGTGCTCAAAGTCCCGCTCCGTGCGCATGCGTTCGATCAGCACGGAGCCGACCATCCCGCGCCAGCCGACCAGACCTACCCGTTTCATTGTCTTGCCTTAGAAGTATCAACCATCGTTACGCCCTGGAATAAAAAAGACGAAAAGATGCAAAGAACGCGTGGATCCCTTTACTCTGGATCGCCCCCTCAGATGCTCCGCGACCTGCGCGGCTCTGGCGCGTCTCTGTCCTTCATCCTAGAACGTGTCACAATGCCGCGACAACCGCCTCCCCCATCTCGGCCGTACCGACCCGCTGCGTGCCTTCGGTGTAAATGTCGGCGGTACGCAGTCCCTGATCGAGGACCCGCAAGACTGCCCGCTCGACGCGCGCGGCAAGCTCATCCTCCCCCAAAGTGTACCGGAGCATCATGGCCACGGACAGGATGGTGGCAAGGGGGTTCGCCACACCCTGGCCGGCAATATCCGGCGCTGAGCCGTGGATCGGCTCGTAAAGACCTTTGTGATGGCTGTCGAGCGAGGCGGAAGGGAGCATGCCGATCGAGCCGGTCAGCATCGCCGCCTCGTCCGAGAGGATGTCTCCGAACAGATTGCCTGTGACGATTACATCAAATTGCTTGGGAGCGCGCACGAGCTGCATGGCGGCGTTGTCCACGTACATGTGGCTGAGCGTGACGTCCGGGTAGTCGGCCGCCACGCGCGTGATGACCTCGCGCCACAGACCCGAGGTCTCGAGCACGTTCGCCTTGTCCACGGAGCAGACTCGCTTTCGGCGCCGGCGCGCCGCCTCGAAGGCAAGACGTGACACGCGCTCGATCTCGTGCTCGGCATACCGCATGGTGTTGAATCCCACGCGCTCACCGCGCTCCTCGCGCAACCCGCGCGGCTCGCCGAAATAAACATCACCGGTCAGCTCGCGCACGATCAGAATATCGAGACCGGCGACTACCTCCGGCTTGAGGGTCGAGGCGGCCGCAAGCTGGGGATAGAGCAGCGCCGGGCGCAAGTTGGCGAACAGCCCGAGTTCGGCACGCAGGGCGAGCAGCGCCCGCTCCGGGCGTAGCTCACGCGGAAGCCTGTCGTAGCGCTCACCGCCGACAGCGCCAAGCAACACCGCATCGGCCTGCCTTGCGAGCGCGAGTGTTGCAGCCGGCAAGGGCTCGCCACACATGTCATAGGCCGTGCCGCCGACCGGTGCGGTCTCGATCTCGATCGCAAGGCCGAAATCGCGTCGCAGACGCTCGAGCACCTTCACCGCCTCGGCCACGACTTCCGGCCCGATCCCGTCGCCGGGCAACACCGCAATTTTTTTCGTCATATGTTCATTTTCGCTAAGACTTGAAGGACACAAAGAAAACAAAAAACGAAACTTCAAGCTTTGTGCTCTTTGTGTCTTCGCGTGAAGAACGCGTCATATAAATAGCCAAGGTGCTTCTTGCCGGCGACGCTCCTCGTAGGCGCGGATCGCATCAGCATGCTTGAGGGTGATACCGATGTCGTCGAGGCCTTCGAGCAGGCGCTGCTTGTTGGACGGCTCGATCGCAAAGCGAAACGTCTCGCCCGAGGGGGTCGTGACGACCTGGTCCGGCAGATCCACCGTGAGCCGGTAGCCCTCGGCGGCCTCAGTCTCGCGGAACAGCCGCTCCACGGCTTCGCGCTCGAGTATCACGGGCAACAAGCCGTTCTTGATGCTGTTGTTGTAAAAGATGTCCGCGAAACTCGGTGCGATCACCGCACGGATGCCGTAATCGGTGAGCGCCCAGACCGCGTGCTCGCGAGAGGAACCGCAGCCGAAGTTGTCGCGCGCAAGCAGGATCTCCGCTCCCTGGTAGCGCGGAAGATTCAGAACGAAATCCGGGTTCGGACGGCGCTTGCTATGGTCCATACCCGGCTCGCCCGGGTCGAGATAGCGCCAGTCATCGAACAGGTTCGGTCCGAAGCCGGTGCGGTGGATGGACTTGAGGTACTGCTTCGGGATGATCGCGTCAGTGTCCACGTTGGCGCGATCGAGCGGCACTACCAGTCCGGTCAATCTTTCGAATTTTTTCATAGGATCTTCAAAAAGCAAAGACGCGAAAAAAACGCAAAGGTTCGAAAAACGCTCCCGTCAATCTCTGCGAGTTTACGTCTCTGCGCCTAGAATCAATACCATTCTCTTATATCCACAAAATGCCCAGCAATGGCAGCCGCGGCGGCCATAGCGGGGGAAACAAGGTGCGTGCGCGCGCCGGCGCCTTGACGACCCTCGAAATTGCGGTTCGAGGTCGAGGCACAACGTTCACCCGGCGCGAGCCGGTCCTCGTTCATGGCCAAACACATCGAGCAACCCGGCTCACGCCACTCAAAGCCCGCCTCTCGAAAGATCCGGTCAAGTCCCTCCTGTTCGGCCGCGCGCTTCACCGTGGCCGATCCGGGAACCACCAAGGCGAGCTTGACGTTGCGGGCAATGCGTCTGCCCCGCACGACATCGGCCGCGGCGCGTAGATCCTCGAGGCGCGCATTGGTACACGAGCCGATAAAAACCTTGTCCACGCAAATGTTACGAATCGGTGTACCGGGCTTAAGGCCCATGTACCGAAGGGCCTTTTCCATGCTGTTGCGTCTGACCGGATCGCCTTCCTCCGCCGGGTCTGGTACCACGCCATCCACCGGCGCGACCATCTCCGGCGAGGTCCCCCAGGAAACCTGCGGCGCGATCCGTGCGGCATCGAAGATCACTTCTTTGTCGAAGCGCGCATCCGGGTCGCTTTTGAGTTCGCGCCAGGCAGCGACCGCGCGCGCCCACATCTCATGGCTTGGCGCGAACGGGCGGCCGCGCAGATACTCGATGGTCTTGTCGTCCACGGCCACCAGGCCGGCACGCGCACCGGCCTCGATCGCCATGTTGCATACGGTCATGCGCCCTTCCATGGACAGCGCTTCGATCGCCGTGCCAGCGAACTCAATGGTATGACCCGTGCCGCCGGCGGTGCCAATGTGCGCGATAACGGCGAGCACGAGGTCCTTGGCTGTCACCCCCGACGACAGCACACCCTCCACCCGCACACGCATGTTTTTCGACTTCTTGAGGATCAGGCACTGGGTGGCGAGTACGTGCTCGACCTCCGAGGTACCGATACCGAAGGCAAGCGCAGCAAGCGCACCGTGTGTCGAGGTGTGCGAGTCGCCGCATACCACGGTCATGCCCGGGAGGGTCAGCCCGAGCTCCGGGCCGATCACGTGCACGATGCCTTGGCGCGGGTCGCTCATGCCGAAATGCGTGATTGCGAATTCTCGGCAGTTCGTCTCAAGGGTCTGCACCTGCAGGCGCGAGACCGGATCGCGGATCCCGTGCGCGCGATCGGTGGTCGGCACGTTGTGGTCCGCGGTGGCAAAGTTGGCAGCAGCCCGCCAAGGACGCCGCCCCGCAAGACGCAGGCCCTCGAAGGCCTGCGGGCTCGTGACCTCATGCAGGAGGTGGCGGTCGATGTAAATCAGGCACGTGCCATCGCCGTTGGTTTGCACCACGTGCGCGTCCCAGAGCTTGTCGTAGAGGGTCCGGCCGGCCATAGTTTGCGCAATACTAGGCGCTGGCTATGAATAACTCAAATTCATATTTATCATGATTTTTTATTCTTAGTCTGTTATGGATATAGCCGCCCAGCAAGCGTTTCTGGCGGTCGCGGAGACCGGGTCGTTCTTGCGCGCGGCCTCGCCCATCTTGCCGGGATTGTGAGCGGTACGCTCGCCATGGCCACCAGCCCTCACATCGGTCTGTATCGGCTTGCGCCTGCGCTCAAGTGTTTTCATGCGCGCTACCCAGAAGTGCAGCTCGAGCTACGCTTCATGGACTCCGAGATGGCCTGTCAGGCGCTCGCCCGGGGCGAGATCGTGCGGCGTATTCCATGACTTATCGGGAGCTAATGCGCTATCTCGAGCGGCGCCTGGGCTACCACCAGGTGCCGCTCAACCCGGCCGCGGCCGGAATCAAGGACCTGTTCGAGTCTAGCCCGGTACATCCCGAGCTGATGACCGAGCTCGCGCGCGCGATCCTTGCCCAAAACCGCTGCCGGCGGCTCGACGACCCGGTCGAGCGCCTCGCCACACTCGATGCCCTGGGGCCCGTGCGGCTCAAGCGACTGCGCGCCGCTGGCACCGATGTGGACACATACGGCCTGCTCGAGGCGCTGTGCGAAGCGCTGAACGAGGCCTTCGAGAAGGAGGCCGAACCCGCGCCGCGAGCGACGGTTGCCCTATCCACCGCCGAGGTCATCCCGCTTGAGCCCTACCGGCGGCGCCGTCGGCTCAAGTTCGAGGCCTGAGCATCGCGTACGCGATGAAAAACGCGGCTGCGGCGGCGGCCGCAGCGATTGCGAAACTTGGCCCAGGCCCGAGCTCCTCCCAGGTGTAGCCGCTGTAGAGGCTGCCCACAACCCCACCGATCCCGAAGCTCGCCGTGCTGTAGGCCGCCTGGCCGCGATGCTGATGGTGACCGGCAAAGAAGCGATGGACCGTCTGCGTGGCCGCGGCATGGAAGCTGCCGAAGGTAGCGGCGTGCAGCGTCTGGGCAAGGAGCAGGCACGCGAGTGATTCGGGGAAAAGGCCGATGAGCAGCCAGCGCACGACCGCCGCCGCAAAGCTCACCAGCAACACTTTGCGCAGCGTGTAGCGCGCGAGCAGGCGCGGCATCGCCAGGAACACACCGATCTCGCAGACCACACCGAATGCCCAGAGGAAACTGATCAGCGTCTTGGAGTAGCCGTAACCCTCCAGATAAATCGAGTAAAAGGTGTAGTACGGCCCGTGGCTTACCTGCATGAGCAAGCAGGCCAAAAGAAAGGCGATGATCTCTGGCTTGAGTACGGTCTTGTGGAACGGGCCGGGATGTGCGGTGCGTGAGCCGACGCGCGTCTCCGGCAGGACCAGTGTAGCGGCAAAGACGGTGGCGAGCAGCACAGCAAGCGTGGGCAGCACCCACCATGGCCCGAAGGCATCGAGCACCGGCCCCATGGCCAGCACGGTAGCAATAAAGCCGAGCGAGCCCCATAGCCGCACGTGCCCATAAGCGCCGGGGCGCGCGCCTGTGTGATTCAGGGTTAGCACCTCTAGCACCGGCAACGAGGCATGCCAGAAGAAACTGAAGGCGAGCATTACGAGCGCCAGCCACCAGAAGTGCACCCCGAAGAACACCCCGAGAAACGCCGCGGCAGCAAGCAGTGCGCTCGCACGGATGACGGGGAGCCGACCCTCGCGGTAATCGGCGATCCATGCCCAGACGTTCGGTGCAACAATGCGCGAAACCATGAGGACTGCCATGAGACTGCCGATCTCGATCGGTGTGAAGCCGAGCGACTTGAGATACAAGCCGAAATACGGCACCAGCACGCCGAGGACGGCGAAGTAGAAAAAATAGATCGTCGAAAGGCGCCAGTAGACCAAGGCGTGGTTGCAAAACCTGGTGGCGGTGGGGGATCAGGCCGACGCGATAGCCGTCGGCATGCAGTTTTTCTCTGTGGCTATGCGCCTTTGCGCTGCGCCGTTCATCGCTCAGGGGGTTCTTAACGCGCAAATCCGGGAGGGCTGGCGGGAATCACCGGTGTGGGGCTCTTCACGTCGAGGTTCTGCGCGCGGTGGCGCAAGGCATGATCCATAAGCACGATGGCAAGCATCGCCTCAGCGATCGGAGTCGCACGGATACCGACACAAGGATCGTGGCGGCCGGTAGTGGCGACCTCGACCGGCTCGCCGCGGACGTTCACGGTGCGGCCCGGCAGACGGATGCTCGAGGTTGGCTTGAGCGCGATCGATACGAGGATGTCCTGACCGGTGGAGATGCCGCCGAGAATGCCGCCGGCGTGGTTGGACAGGAAACCCTCGGGGGTGATCTCGTCGCGGTGCTCACTACCCTTCTGCTCGACAACTGCGAAACCCGCGCCGATCTCCACTGCCTTGACCGCATTGATACCCATCATCGCGTGTGCGATGTCAGCGTCCAGACGGTCGAAGACCGGCTCACCGAGCCCGACCGGCACGTGCGAGGCGACCACATTGATACGTGCGCCGATCGAATCGCCTTGCCGGCGTAGCTCGTCCATGAATGCTTCGAGTTCCGGTACTCTAGCCGGGTCAGGACAGAAGAAAGAATTACGCTCGACCTCGCCCCAATCCTTGAGCGCGCAGCGGATCGGGCCTAGCTGCGCAAGGTAGCCGCGGATGATAACCCCATAGCGCAGGCGCAAGTACTTCTTCGCGATTGCGCCAGCCGCCACGCGCAACGCCGTTTCACGCGCGCTCGCGCGCCCGCCGCCGCGGTAATCTCGCAGGCCATATTTCTGCACATACGTATAATCAGCGTGACCGGGGCGGAAGCGGTCCATGATTTTGGAGTAATCCTGCGGGCGCTGGTCGGTATTCTCGATCATAAGTGCAATTGGCGTACCGGTGGTCCTGCCTTCGAACACCCCGGAAAGGATCCTCACGATATCGGCCTCACGCCGCTGGGTGACGTGACGCGAACGGCCCGGTTTGCGCCGGTCGAGATCCGGCTGGATGTCGGCCTCGGACAGCTCCATGCCCGGTGGGCAGCCGTCTACGATGGCGAGGTACGCCGGACCGTGGGACTCGCCCGCACTCGTGACGGTGAATAGCTTGCCGATCGTGTTGCCAGACATGGCGATAAAACTCAAGCGCCGAAACCCGCCTTGTGCGCGGTGTTCAGCGCCTCGAGCAATGTGCGAAAGGGGATGCGGCTGCCATAGTGACGCACAAGCGGCATGAAGGCGAGATCGGTGTCGTTCGCGAATGCGTGTGTGCCCGCCTTGACCTCGGCGTGCAGCTTTTTCAGCTCGCGCACGAGCTGCTCTATCACGGGAACGATTTCGGAGAAATCGTAATCGTAGGCCTCGCCCTCGTCGCCGGCGCACATAAGCAGTTCCTCGGCGTCGTAGATGGCCTGGTCAAGCAGGTCGAGATACTCGTCAGTGTTCTTCGGTGTGTACATAAATTCTGCGTCGTCCTTCATTTCGCCGCGGTTGACTCGACGTTCGGGCGCGAGACCAACTGCGATGAGCGCGCGAAGATCCAGCTCGCCCCGATTCCCGCCATGAACGAGTGTGTCTTGCGCACGAGCGGGCTTGCGTCGAAGACCGCGCCCGAAAGCGTATCATACCGCGCGAAGGCGCCGATCCAGTAACGCGAAAAGCGGCGCGAGATGGTCAGGGTTACGCGACTGCCGCTGTACCCCTCGTGCGCCTCGTAGGTCGCGCGGTCCGGTGTGGCGAACTCGGGCGCAACCTCGTAGTAATAATCGTGGTGGCGCTCCGAGGCATACAGCGGGCCAGCAGCGATCGCTACGTTCCAGCCGGGTACTAGACGCAGCGTTTCGTAATGGAGGTGCGGCGCGAAGACCCAGCCGATGTACCGCCAGCGCGAGAGGTCGGTGGCGATCACGGCGCGCACCGGCAGGCGCAGCGACCAGATGCGGTCATGTCGCGCATCGGCGCTCAGCTCGATCTTGAGCTCTGGGCCGAACTCCAGGGTCGGGTCGATGTCCGGCATGTCGCGGCGCACCTCGTTTTCGTTCCCCTTGGCCGCAGGTCCCGCACCGAGGCTCAGGTCGAGCTTAACGCGCTCGGTGTCGAACAGCCGGCCATGCACGCCTTCGCGGTCCACCCTGACGATCTTGCCGCGATAGCCGAGGTATGGCAGGGGCAAAAAGAGGACATGAATTTCGTCCGATCCGCGGTAGTCCGGGACGCTGAGCACCGCCATCCCGATCCCTGCCTCCCACAGCGGCCTCTCCGCCGCCTGTGAGGCGGGGGCGGCAATCGCCCCGATCATTATGATCGGGGTATAGAGCGGGAACGACCGGCGCATGGCAGTGGGGGTTGGCGCTGAGTGAGTGAGTCAAATGATTTACGCAGCATGGCAGACCTGTCCCGGGCCGGTATACTAAGCCATAGAATCCCCACACGAAACCTCGCGCGTGTTGCACTGCTATGCCCAAGCCCGCCATTTGCCTTTTTCTCGCCGTCATGCTGGACGGCGTGGGGATGCCTCAGGAGTGCCCGCTAGGTGCGCGGCCTGCTCTGTGAAATATCAAGCCCGACGACGCCCTTTCGCGCCGAGCCGTTTTTGTTGCGGCACCCTTCACCTCCCCGATCCGCGCATGGCAGACCTGCCGCCGTCGACCCGCGCCGGGTGTCCGTGAGAGCTACGGCCTCGAGTGCCTGCTCGGCATCATTCATGCCGAGCGCCCTGATGATGACACGCCTGGTGCGCGGTCTACTCGATTGCTCGCGCTTATGTCGCGCGCGCGACTGCGGCGCATGCTTGAGCGCATACTCGCGTGTGTGCTGGAAGACATCACCTTCATTGCGGTCGACGCCGGCCACATGCCCGGTGTGCACAAACTAATACGCGCCAATTCGAGCGGCAAGGCCTGCGCGCCACACCTCTCTACAGAATGACCCGGGCCCCACTATGGCCAAAAAAGAGCAAACGAGCATGCGGCCCCGCGAGTCGACGCATTGGAGCACGCTCCCTAAGGAGAAGCTCCTCGGGCTACGTCTGTGCGACCTCGACCTTGAGCTTACCGGCACCGAGCTCGATGGTTACGTGCAAAGACTGTACGCGGAGCTCGAGGCGCGCGGCCTGCGCTTTCGCCCGCATGTGTGGCTGTCGAGTGAATGGTTCTGCCCGGATGGGGTGCCTGGTTTTGCGATCCCCTTCTACCTCGCTCACCCGCGTCTAAAGCGCCTCGAGCAGGAATTCATGCTCGAGGTCGAGGGCGGCACCGAAGAAGAGTGCCTTAAGCTCATGCGCCATGAGACGGCACACGCGTTCGCCAACGCCTACCGCATCCACCGGCGGCGCGACTGGCGCGAGCATTTTGGCAAGGCCAGCCAGAAATACCCCCGCTCCTATCTGCCCCGCCCGTACAGCAAGCGTTACGTGATCCATCTCGACAACTGGTACGCCCAAAGCCATCCGGATGAGGACTGGGCGGAGACATTTGCCGTGTGGCTGCGGCCGGGAAACGACTGGCGCAGTCGCTACCGAGGGTGGCCAGCGCTGAAAAAACTCGAATACGTAGAGGCACTCATGCATGAACTACGTGACCGTCCCACACTGGCGCGCACTCGCCGCCGAGTGGCGCCGGTGAACCGGCTGACCGTCACGCTGCGCCGTTACTACCGCGACAAGCAGGCGCGCTACCAGGTCAAGTCACTGGACGTCTATGATCAGGATCTACGCCGGCTGTTCTCCGATGAGCCGGTGCACTGCGGCAAAAAACGGGCCGCGCAGTACCTGCGCCGCCACCGCAAAGAGCTCACTATCGCCGTGGCGCGCTGGACCTCGGAGTACCGCTATCGGGTCAATCAGGTGATCGAAGAGGTCGTCAAACGCTGCAACGAGCTCGGCCTGCACGTCGCGCGCGACGACGCCGAGTTCAAGCTGCACGTCATCGCCTTCCTGACACGCCTGGTCATGGACTATCTGCACACCGGACGCTTCCGCATCATGTTATGATCGCGCAACGATGAAGAAGTTGCGCGTGATGATGTTGGTGCACTACTCGCTCGTCCCACCGGAAGACCTGAGTGCCGACGACCCCCGCATTGGGAAGTTTCGCACCGAATACGACGTCAAACAGGCGCTCGCGAAACTTGGGCACGAGGTGCGCGTGGTCGGCGTTTACGACGATATCGCACCCATCCGCGCCACCGTAGAGGAATGGAAGCCGCACATCGCCTTCAATTTGCTCGAGGACTTTGCCGGTAACAGCGCCTTCGACTACTACGTGGTGAGCTACCTCGAGATGCTCAAAATACCGTACACCGGCTGCAACCCGCGGGGCCTGATGCTCGCACGTGACAAGGCGCTGTCCAAGAAGATCTTGAACTTCCACAAGGTCGCCGTACCAGACTTCATGGTGTTTCTCTGCGGTCGCAAGCTCGGACGGCTGCGCTGGCTGCCTTTTCCGATGATTGTCAAGGCGCTTATGGAGGAAGGCTCGGTGGGCATCGCCCAGGCCTCGTACGTCGAGAACGTGGCGCAGTTACGCGAACGCGTTGCGCTCATCCACGAGAAGTTCCTGGGTGATGCCATCGCCGAGCAGTACATAGACGGGCGTGAGCTTTACGTCACGGTGCTCGGCAACACCAGGCTCGAAGTACTGCCGGTGCGCGAGCTGGTCTTCCACAAACCCGACTCCGGGCTGCCACGCATGGCGACTTACAAGGTCAAATGGGACCCTAACTACCGCGAACGCTGGGGGATCGAGTACCGCTTCGCCCAGCATTTGCCGAACGGCATGGATGCGCGCATCGCTCACCTGTGCAAACGCGTCTACCGCCTACTTGATATGAACGGCTACGCCCGCATCGACTTGCGCATGACGGCCGACGGACAGCTCTATGTGCTCGAGGCCAACCCCAACCCTGGCATTGCGCGTGACGAGGACAGCGCTCAGTCGGCGGTCAAGGCCGGCATGACCTACGAAAACTTCATCCAGAAGCTGCTCACCCTGGGCATGTCCGCCCGCCGGCCGATCAAGGCGGTCTAGAAAAAGGTGCCCTAGTGGTTTCACGCTGTGCGCCAATGTTGCGGCCAGTCTATATAGTTGACTTATTTACTAAGCTTTTATAGTCTTTTAGCATTCTCTAATATTGAGACGCTCTCACAAACATCAGGAGGTAAACGTATGAACACTCTGATCGCCGGCTTTCCGCCCGACGGCGTGGTGACGATCAACCGAATCATTCTGCGCCCACAGTACACGGTAGACGATCTGCAGGAACGGGTCGCCGTGCTCTGTGAGAACGTAAAGACCTACCACTCCGACACCGGCTTCATCGGCGGCTTCGTAGCGCTGAATAGCGGCAACATCTCCAACGAGGGTTCTACCATCGGCCAGGCGGTGCAGAGTCCGCTCAAGGACCGCGAGGCGCTGATCGTAACCTTCTGGCGCTCGTTCGAGGACCACGAGCAGTCGCACCGCTCAGAGACCTTCCAGCCGCTGTTCAAGAAGGTGCTCGAGCTGTGCGAGAACGGTAACGAGGAGATCGCCTACCACATGCTTTGGTCCGGCCGGGCCTACTCGCCCGAAGAGGCCCGGGCGGCGCGCAGAGCCAAGGAACACTACACCAAGGCGGGCAACGCCTGATGGCAGGCGCGCTGCGCGCGCCTGGACTGCAACTGCCGCGCATACACGCGCGGCAGTTTTTTGCGAAAGGTGCTACTACCCCCTGCGGGCGCTTCTCGGTACACTCCCGCTTCTTTTCCATTTAAGTCAAGAGAACACCCCTCACCAGGCCAAGTGGACCTCCCCCCCTTTGACCCTGACACGCGGTACAAGCGCCTCAACCGGCTCACGTCGTTGCTCAAGGAACGCATCCTGCTACTCGACGGCGCCATGGGCACGATGATCCAGCGCTACCGGCTCGATGAAAACGACTTTCGCGGCCGCCGCTTCGTCGACCATCCGCGCGAGCTCAAGGGCAACAACGACCTGCTCACGCTCACGCGTCCGGACATCATTCGCACCATCCACGAGGCCTATCTCGAGGCGGGTGCTGATATCATCGAGACCAACACCTTCAACTCGACGGCAGTCTCGCAGGTGGATTACGGTCTTGAGCACTTGGTCTACGAGCTGAATTACGCCGCTGCACGGCTGGCACGCGAGGTCGCCGACACCTACGAGAGCGAGGAGCGCCCGCGCTGGGTGGCCGGGGTGCTTGGTCCCACGAGCCGCACCGCTTCGCTGTCGCCGGACGTCAACAACCCGGGCCTGCGCAACATCACCTTCGACGCACTGGTCGAGACCTACGGCGAAGCAGTGCGCGCCCTGGTGGACGGGGGGGCAGACATTCTGCTCATCGAGACCGTCTTCGACACACTCAATGCCAAGGCTGCGATTTTCGCGATCGAGGAATATTTCGAGCGCAGCGGCCTGCGCCTGCCGGTGATGATCTCAGGCACCATCACCGACGCCGCCGGCCGAACCCTCTCCGGTCAGACCGTCGAGGCCTTCTGGAACTCGATCGCCCACGCCCAGCCGCTCGCAGTGGGCCTCAACTGCGCGCTCGGCGTGACTCAGCTGCGCCAGCACGTCGAGGAGCTGTCGCGCGTTGCCGACACGCTCGTCTCCGCGCACCCCAACGCCGGCCTGCCCAACGCCTTTGGCGGCTACGACGACACACCCGAATTCATGGCCGAGCAGCTGCGCGAATGGGCGCAGTCTGGCCTGCTCAACATCGTCGGCGGCTGCTGCGGCACCACGCCCGAGCACATCCGCGCCATTGCCGAGGCGGTTCGCGACGCCGCGCCGCGCAAGCCCCCCAGGATCCCGCCACGCCTGCGGCTTGCCGGACTCGAGCCGCTTAATGTCGGACCCGAGACGGGGTTCGTGAACATCGGCGAGCGCACCAACGTCACCGGCTCTGCCCAGTTCAAGAAACTCATTTTGGCGGGCGATTTTCTCAAGGCCGCGGAGGTGGCGCGCCAACAGGTGGAGAACGGCGCGCAGATAATAGACGTGAACATGGACGAGGCCATGCTTGATGGCGCCAGCGCCATGCGCGATTTTCTCAATACGATCTGCGGCGAGCCAGACATCGCACGCGTACCGGTTATGGTGGATTCCTCCTCGTTCCACGTGATCGAGGCCGGCCTCAAGTGCCTGCAAGGCAAGGGGATCGTCAACTCCCTCAGCCTCAAGGAAGGCGAGGAGAAGTTCCTCGAGCAGGCGCGCCGGGTGCGCCGCTACGGCGCGGCGGTGATCGTCATGGCCTTTGACGAGCAGGGGCAGGCCGAGACGGCCGAGCGCAAGATCGCGATCTGCGAACGCGCTTACCGGCTGCTCACCGAGCGGGCCGGATTCCCGCCGCAGGACATCATCTTTGACCCCAACATTTTTGCGGTGGCCACGGGCATTCCGGAGCACGACGGCTACGCCGTGGCCTTTCTCGAGGCCGTGCGCGCGATCAAGCGCAGACTGCCGCACGCACGGGTCTCGGGTGGGGTATCGAATATCTCGTTTTCGTTCCGCGGCAACAATGCAGTGCGCGAGGCGATGCACTCGGTGTTCCTGTACCACGCTGTCCAGGCAGGCATGGATATGGGCATCGTCAACGCCGGCCAGCTCGCCGTGTACGAGGAGATTTCCGCGGAGCTGCGTGATGCCGTCGAGGACGTGATTCTCAACCGCCGAGCGGACGCGACCGAGCGACTGCTCGAGCTCGCCCCCCGCTACATGGGTACGGCCGCCAAGGCCAAGGCGCAAGACCTGGCGTGGCGCGCGCTCCCGGTCGCCGAGCGCCTCAAACACGCGCTCGTACATGGCATAGACGAATACATTGAGGTCGATACCGAAGAGGCACGCCAGTGTTTCGAGCGCCCGATCCAGGTGATCGAGGGTCCGCTTATGGACGGCATGCATGTGGTCGGCGAGCTGTTCGGCAGCGGCAAGATGTTCCTGCCGCAGGTGGTCAAGAGCGCACGCGTGATGAAGAAGGCCGTGGCCTATCTCGTGCCTTTCATCGAGGCGGAGAAGCGCGCCGGTGAGCGCGCCAAGGGTCGCATCGTGCTCGCAACCGTCAAGGGCGACGTGCACGACATCGGCAAGAACATCGTCGGCGTGGTGCTCGCCTGCAACAGCTACGAGGTCATAGACCTCGGCGTGATGGTGCCGGCGGCCAGAATCCTCGAGGCCGCGCGCGAGAAGGCCGCGGACATCATCGGCCTATCTGGTCTCATCACGCCCTCGCTCGAGGAGATGGCGCACGTTGCGCAGGAGATGCAGCGTGAGGGTTTCACTATACCGCTTCTCATCGGCGGGGCGACCACCTCGCGCGTGCACACCGCAGTCAAAATCGCGCCGCACTATACCGCTGGCCCCACCGTCTGGGTCAAGGACGCCTCGCGCGCCGTTGGAGTGGTGGCGAGCCTCTTGAGCGAAGACCTCAAGAACGAGTACCTGCGCAAGCTGCGCGACGAGTACGAAGCAGTACGCCACCGCCACGAGTCCCGCAGCCGCGGCGCGCGCCTGCTGTCGCTTGCCGTGGCGCGGCGCAACAAGACGCCGCTCGACTGGCGTACCTACACGCCGAGCGTTCCGCGCTGGCTCGGCGTGCGCGCCTTCGACAATTACTCGCTGCAGGAACTGGCGCGCTACATAGACTGGACGCCATTTTTTCAGACCTGGGAGTTGAGCGGCCGCTATCCGAATATTTTCGACGATCCCCACATCGGTAAAGAAGCAAAGAGACTTTACGACGACGCGCAGATTCGGCTGCGCCACCTCATCCACGAACGGCGCCTACGCGCGCGTGGCGTGATCGGACTGTTCCCGGCCAACACAGTGAACGATGACGACATCGAGGTCTACGCCGACGAGACGCGCACTCAGGTGTTGCTCACGCTCCACACCCTGCGCCAACAGGAAGAAAAACCCGCCGGCCGGCCAAACCGCGCGCTCGCCGACTTCATCGCCCCGAAGGAAAGCGGTCTCAAAGACTATATCGGCGCCTTTGTGGTGACCACGGGACTGGGCGCAGATGAGCTGGTGAAGGAGCTTGAGGCAGCCCACGACGACTACGGCGCAATCCTGGTCAAAGCGCTCGCCGACCGCCTCGCCGAGGCCTTTGCCGAGCACCTGCACGAGCGCGTGCGGCGCGAGTTCTGGGGCTATGCGCGCGAGGAGCATCTGACCAACGAGCAACTGATCCGCGAACAGTACCGCGGCATACGCCCGGCGCCCGGCTACCCGGCCTGCCCGGACCATACCGAGAAGGCTCTGCTCTTTCGGCTCGTGGACGCAACCGCAAACACCGGGGTACAGCTTACCGAGAACTACGCCATGCTGCCGCCCGCCTCGGTCTGCGGCTTGTACTTCTCCCATCCCGAGGCCCGCTACTTCGCTGTCGGTCGTCTCGGGCGCGACCAGGTCGAGGACTACGCCCGACGCAAGGGTATGGACGCGAGGACCGCGGAGCGCTGGCTTGCCCCTCACCTAGGCTACGAACCCGGGGATTAGCACCGCACCAGTCACGCGCTGCCTGTGGTTGCGCCGCCCCGCCTCAGCGGCTAGCTTGTTAAAAAAGACCCCGGAACGACACGCGCCCACCTCGTCGCGGGCGCGCGCGTGCATCTGTCAGCAGTGCAACAAACCATGACCGCACCGATTGCTACGGCCTATCCGAGCGATGCCCTGCCTCGCCGGCACCGGCTCGGCGATTACATCATTGAGAACGTGCTCGGCTACGGCGGATTCGGCATTACCTATCTCGCGCATGACACTAAGCTCAATGCGCGTGTGGCCATCAAGGAATATTTTCCACGCGCCTATTCGTTTCGTGCCGGGGACTCCGCCATCCTGCCCAAGGTGGACGCGACGAGCAGCGCCGTTCTCAACAACTATCGCTGGGGATTGCAGGAATTTCTCAAGGAAGCGCAGGCACTTGCCAGGTTCAAGCATCCTAACATCGTGCGTGTGCTGCGCTTCCTCGAAGAGCACAACACCGCCTACATGGTCATGGACTACGAGGAAGGCGAGAGCCTCGCAGCGAGCCTGCGCAAGCGTGGCGGCTTTCTCGACGAGCCCACACTGCTCGCCATCTTCCTGCCGCTGCTGAACGGCCTGCAGGCGGTGCACGATGCCGGCATCCTACACCTCGACGTCAAGCCGGAGAACATCTACCTGCGCGCCAACGGCCAGCCGATGCTCATTGACTTCGGCTCGGCCCGCCAAATCCTAAGCGGCTCGGACAGTCACCGACAGGTGGCGCTGACACCCGGTTACTGCGCGCTCGAGCAGTACCCCGGCCACGGCGAGATCGGAATTTGGAGCGACATCTATTCGGTTGGCGCCACCCTCTATCGCTGCATCACCGGCAAGGAGCCGGTTGATGCCCTCGAGCGGCATCAGACCCTCATTCAGAAGCATGCAGACCCGCTGGTGCCGGCCAGCGCCTTCAACCGCCCGCGTTACTCCGCCTACATCCGTAGAAGCGTGGAAAGCGCGATGCAGCTCGACCCCAAGCAGCGCCCGCCTTCGGCCTTCGCTCTGCAGCAGAAACTGATGGGCAAGGACAGCGCCCATGCCACGCAGGCCAGAGCAGTGCAGGCCCCGGCCTACCTGTGGCGCCAGGGCTTCATCGGCCTGGTTGGCACCGTCAGCCCGCACACCCGACGCAGGGGCAAGCCGCGCAGTCTCTTCGAGAAGCTCGTCGCCACCCTTGTGTTCCTCGCCGCGGTTGCCATCGCGACGCCGAAGATCCTGATCGATCTCGGTCGGCTCACGGAAGAGGAACTCTACGATCTGATCGACATAGGCAAAGCAGCGATCACCGCTAGGTCCGGCGAGTGGCGGATCCGCATCGAGAAACGGCTGTTTGGCGCGCAGGCTATCCCGGCTGAACCTGTAGTAGCCTCCGCCGCCGCGCCAGGGCAATCGGCAACGTCGGTGCCGGCACCAGCGGTTTTTATGCCGTCTCGCCTGAACGTGCGCACGCTCGCCCGCTTGCCCCTGCCGGTGGAATTCCTCGCCTTCCTCGACAAGGCGCGACTGCTCGCCGCTGCGGACGGCCAGGGACTCATCCGGCTCTGGGACACTGAAAACGGCAGACCCGTGGCCAGCTTGCACGCCAATGCGCTCGCGAGCGGTTTGGCCGCCTCGGCAGACGGCCGTTGGCTGGCGCGGCCCGCAGCCGGAAACACGATCCTTTTGTGGGATGCCCAGACCAGGCGCGAGGACAGCGCCCTCGCCGGGCACCCGGCCGACATCCGGGCAATGGCCTTCTCGCCCGATGGGCAGCTTCTCGCCTCGGCCGATGTAGACGGCAACGTCCTGCTCTGGGACCTCGATGCGCGCAGTCTCGCGTTGCGTATCGCGCATTACGACCACGAAGTGCTCGCGCTCGCGTTTTCCCCCAACAACCGCCTGCTCGTAGCCGGGCACGCAGACGGCGGTGTGACTTATTGGGACGTCCCGTCGGGCAAACGCATCGCCTACTCGCCGGCGAACAGCGCGCCGGTGCTGGCGGTGGCATTCTCGCCAGACGGCGAGTGGCTCGCGACCGGCGGCGATGCTCATTTCCTCAAGCTCTGGCGCATCCGCGCCGACGTGCGCGATGTGGCGCTGAGGGGCTCTCCGCAGACCGTGCATGCGCTCGCCTTCAGCCCGGACGGCGAATGGCTGATCACCGCCGGCACGGACAAAACGCTGGGCGTCTGGAACGTAAGACAGGGCAGGCTGACCGAGCGCCTCGACAGCGGAAGCCCACAACATTATGCACTTGCACTCTCGCCCGACGGGGGCGCGCTCGCCGCGGGCGGCTACGACGGAACGATCCGTTTATGGAAATAACGCGGTAGCAAACGCCATGACCCTTTCCCGTGCCGGGCGCTACCATAGAGCGGCATGAGCTGTGGCCGCTGCATGACTTGGATCGCCTGGATCGCCATTCTGATCGCGGCTGCCTTGCTCCTCGCGCCGGCTGCCCGGCGCGGTACCGAGGCATTGCTCCTGGCTGCAGACATCACCGGCCGCACACCGCCGGCCGCGCTCGATTTCCGGCCGGGCTTCACGCGCCGCACCATCACCTATGAGATCGCAACCCGGCGTCACGCCGCCGATCTGTATCTGCCCGAGGAGACGGCGGCGCAAGCCGGTATTGTGTTCGTGCCCGGTGCGGCCGAAGGTGGCAAAGACGATCCGCGCGTTGAGGCCTTCGCACGCGCGCTCGCGCGCGTGCGTTTCGCGGTGCTGGTGCCGGACGTCATGGCCTTGCGTAACCTCCAGCTGCTGCCCGACAGCGCCCAGGATGTGGTCGATGCGCTCGAGTGGCTGGCCGCGCGACCCGAACTTGTGCCCGAGGGGCGGCTGGGGATAGTGACCACGAGTGTGGGCATCGGCCCGGCGCTGCTCGCGCTGCAGCGACCGCAGTGGGCCGCACGCGTGCGCTTTTTCGTCTCGATCGGCGGCTACTATGACCTGCCGCGCACACTCACCTATCTCACCACAGGTTATTACAACGCACACGGTGTGACCCTGCACACGCCGCCGCGCGAGTACGGCAAATGGGTGTACGCGCTCAGTAACGCCGCGCGGCTTGAGGACGCCGCCGAACGCGCAGCCTTCGAGAGGCTCGCGCGGCGCAAGCTCGCCGAGCCGCACGCCGACGTACGCGCCGAGGCCGCGCGTCTCGGACCGTGGGGGCGGCTGATCTACGCGTTTATCACCAACACCGACCCGGCGCGCACGCACGAGCTGCTCGCGCGCTTGCCGGCACAGTTACAGGCGGACATCTCAGCTCTGAACCTCACCTCGCACGACCTCTCTCGGCTTCGGACGCGCTTCATCATCGTGCACGGGACAAAAGACGATCTCATCCCCTACGGGGAGGCCGTCGCACTCGCAGAAGCGCTCGGGCGCGAGCGGGCGAGACTTTTTTTGCTTGAGGGTTTCTACCACGTGGAGGCCGCGCCGCGGCTGACGGACGCCTGGCGTCTGTGGCGGGCGATCGGCGCACTACTGGCCGAGCGCACACGCTAAGCACGTGCCGGCACGTCCGCGCGCGCTCTATCCAGCACTTACTTCTCCAGCTCAGCCGCGCGGGTGTAGGCGTCGAGCGCGCCCCGGGAATCACCGCGATAAGCACGCGCCTCGCCAATCACGCGCCAGTTGGCGGCGCGCAGTCGCTTGTCCTCGCCCGCCCAGGTGCTGGATTTCTTGGCCAGGGTCTCGGCCTGCCCGTACTGGCCCTCGGCGAGGCGTAGCCTCGCCAGCTCGTGCCAGAGCGCGGCGTTGCGCGGCTCGATGTTGAGTGCGCGCTCGAGCGCGGCCGCGGCATGGGCCATGCGCCCGGCGCGGAAATCGGCATGCGCACTCGCGACGAGCGCGACGACCGCCGCATTTTGTGATACCGGCGGCGCCTGTTCTTCGAGCAGCATGGCACATGCGCCGAGCAGCACCGCCACAAGCGATGCCGCAGCGCGCAGGGGACGATTCATTCAAGCAGCCCTCGCAGCCATCCTTGCTTTCCCGCTACGCCCTGGCAGGGTGCGATTTCAGTCGGCGCCGAGCCCTGGATGAACGGTAGCTCGACCGCCCCCGGGCAACCCGCCTCGGCGCGACGCCCGCTGGCCGGATCGACCCGCACCCACTCGATATTGTCGGGCCGCGGTGGCGTCAGCGGCTCGGGATCAAGCGCCGCCATCATCTCTCCCCAGACCGTGAGCGCACCGCTCGCGCCGCTCAGCCTGCTCGACTCATTGTCGTCGCGCCCGATCCACACTACGCCCAAGCGATCGCCGGTGAAGCCCGCGAACCAAGAATCACGTCGGCCGTCGGTGGTCCCGGTCTTACCCGCCACGTTGAGCGCAAGCGGGACGTACTGGGCGAGCGCTGTAGCTGTGCCCTCGCGCACTACGCCCTGCAGCGCCACCGTAAGCAGATAAACCGGCGCCGGATCGACTGCCTGTTCGACGCTGAGGGGATAGCGCTGCAGGGGCCGGCCATCGGCCATGGTGACCTCGCGAATGGCGCGCAGCGGCGTGCGGAAGCCGCCGTCGGCAATGGTCTGGTAGATCTGCGCCACCTCGAGCGGCGAAAGTTCGTTGACACCGAGCAGACTCGCCGCGTAGCCGCTGAGCAGCCGCTCGGCCCCGAGCCGCTCGGCCATGCGCAACACGCGGTCCACACCCAGCTCAAGCCCGAGCCGTGCCGTGGCGACGTTGTACGAATGGGCGAGCGCCAGACGCAACGGTACGATGCCGTGAAACGCGTTGTCGTAGTTGGCCGGCATCCAGTCCTTGATGCCGCGCTCCTTCCAGACGAGCGGAGAATCGTCGAGCGCTGTGACGAGTGTGTAGCGCTGCGACTGCTCGAGGGCTGCGAGATACACAACCGGCTTGATGAGCGAGCCGATTGGGCGACGCGCGTCGAGCGCGCGGTTGAAACCGGCGAAGCGCGCGTCGCGCCCGCCTACCACGGCGAGCACCTCACCGGTCTGGGTTCGGGTGACGACCACCGCCCCCTCGAGCTTGCCCGGTGGCAGATGCCAGGCTTGCTCGAGCGCCGCGAGCCGCCGAGCGAGTGCCTGCTCGGCGGCGTGCTGCACTGCCGGATCGAGCGTGGTGAAGATGCGCAGCCCCTCGGAACGCAGATCCTCCTCTCGGTAATCGCGCCGCAGCTGGCGGTGCACAAGATCAAGGAATGCCGGGTACAGCGAGGTACCGGTCGGCGGCTTGGCGACAATGCCAAGCGGCTGGGCCTTGGCTGCCACGAACTGCTCCTGAGTGAGGATGCCGAGCCGCACCATTTCCTGCATCACCAGGTTGCGCCGCGCGAGGCTGCGCTCGGGATGGCGGCGCGGGTCGTAATAGCTGGGGCCCTTCACCATCGCGACCAGCAGCGCCGCCTCGTGCAACGCGAGCCGCTCGATCGGCTTGTTGAAATAGAAATGGCTCGCCAGACCGAAACCGTGGATCGCGCGGTTAGCATCCTGAGCGAGATAGACTTCGTTGATATAGGTCTCGAGGATCTCGCGCTTGTCGTAATGCCGCTCGATCAGCAGCGCCATGATCATCTCGGTAAACTTGCGCCACAGCGTGCGCTCGGAGGTCAGGAAGAAGTTTTTGACGAGCTGCTGGGTGATGGTGCTGCCGCCCTGGATGCCCTTGCCGCTTAAGGTGGCGAGCACGGCGCGAGCGATGGCACGTGGGTCAATGCCTCGATGCGAGTAGAACTTGCGGTCCTCGATGGCGAGGAGCGCATCGAGCAGGTGCTGCGGCACCTGCTCGAGCCTGACGAGCACGCGGTCCTCGTTGTGCCCGGGATAGATACCGCCGACGAGCGGCGGCTCAAGGCGCAGGATCGCGACCGCCTCAGCCTTGCGCATGTCGTGCAGCGCCGCAAGCCGCCCGCCATCAAACTCTAGGCGAAGCGCTCGCGACGGTTGCGTGCCGTCCCAGAAAGTGAACGCGCGTGTGACAATCTCATAGCCGTTGTGCGTACGCCGGAAGCTACCCGGCTCGTCCGCCTGCAGCGCCTCGCGGTAGCCGAGCCGCGCAAGCTCGGCGCCGAACGCCTCGCGAGAGATCCTTGCTCCCGGATAGAGCTCCAGCGTGCGCGCGTACACACGCGCCGGCAAGGCGAAGCGCCTGCCCTCGAAGACCTCGCGGATGGTGATGTCGAGGTACCAGACATAACTCGACAGCGCGAGCAACAGCATGAGCGCGCCCACGCGTACCAGGCGGGCGGGCGGGAAGCGCACCGCTGCCCGATCCCGATGACCTGGACCTCGCCACGAACCGAGCTTGTCAAGCAGATGGCGAAACATCATCTGTGTTTGAACGGGCAGGAAAGCCCCATCCAACCGTCATGCAGGCCTACAAAGGACAATCACGCCACGTAGCGCCACCACGCGCTGAGGCAGGCGTTTTGCCTGTCTCAGCTCCGAGAGGAGACAAGGTGATCGACAAGGGTCGCGGGGTTCGCATGGTTTTTTGCATTATCATTGTATACTGGAGTGTACACCGGACGGTTTGTCCTCGCCTCTGTGCGATGTGCGCACCGGTCTATTGCGTAACACCGGTGCAGGGCTTTCGACAACGCGGTCGCTGTGCATAGCCGAAACCTGCGCGGTCTTCGACAATTATGGCATTCATGACGAGCGTTTTTCGTTCGCCTCCGAGGTGGCTCTCCTGGGCCGTCAATCTTTTAGCCCTTGTGTTTCTTGCCTACAGTCTTGGGCAGTGGATCTGGAGAGGTCGCGGCCTGCTCGAAGAGCAGGCGGCGAGTGCGACCCGCCAAGTGATGTTGCCCGAGCAAACCCGCCGGCAGGACCCGCGCTCGGTCCTTCGCGACCTGCAACTGTTCGGTGCAACCGACGGGCAAGCGTCCGAGATGGCCGACACCCTCCCTGTGAGTGGACTCGATATCGTACTGAGCGGCGTCATGGTACGAAGCGACGGCGACAGTCTTGCCGTCCTGAGTGTGGGGGGGCAGCCAGCAGTTGCGTACGCGGTCGGACAGGAGCTCCTGCCTGGTGTGAGCCTGCACGAAATCCGGCCGGACCATCTCGTCGTTCGCCGACAGGGCGGTATCTTCGAGATCGTGCCATTTAGAGACAGTGACCAGCACTCCAATACCACGGCAGCAGGCGATATTTCACTGCTGAGGCGTTCGGGGCCTTGAGCTCGGGAGACCCCCACCGACCCATTCAGCTAGGCTTGCGTGGAGCGAACCAAGCCTGCCCCATTCCCCTCTTTTTCCTCCTCGAGGCCGCTGCGATGCGCGGGCATGACACCCACTTTCTGCCGCTCGAGGATCTTCTGCCGCATCGCTTGGGTTTGTTGTGAACAGGAATCGTGCGGGAAAGGCGGGGTGTGCCTGCTCCGCTCGAGAGGTTCTCGGGTCAATCGCCGACCCCTTCCTTAGATCAAATGCAGCCCACACGACCCTCTCCTTGTGTTTCGATCGCTGCGTGCGTTTTTCAAGAGGCAAGCAGACAGATGGTCTGGGTAGGCTTCCAACGGTGACCGAATCCAGTCCAGAACCTTGAATCTTCGTGCACCGGCGCACCCTTGTGCTTACGTCTTTGATGCACACGGCCCGCAACTGCGGACAATAAGATCGCATCATGCCAAGTCGGGCCACACGAAAGGCACGCACTCCAAGCCCCAGGGCAAGATCGGTGGCCCACCTGGCTGCCGCGTTACCATGCTGGCGAACGGTCCGCCGGCGAGTCGCATGCACTCTTAAATCAGCTACAATAGCCAACACATTACAAGAAGACGCCTCACCGGAATATGACATATAGATGAAACTCACCGCCTCGGTCGCTACGGTCGTCGTGCTTTCGCTGGTCTTGGTCGCTACGCTGCCATCGACCCACGCGCAGAAGCTCGCCTCAGCGCCTACTGCTGCTGCCGAAGAGGATACCCCGTCGGCGACCTCGTCGCCGCCGCCATACGCGCCCACCACGACCCCGCTTGCAAAACCGCCGAGTAGCGTGTCGCTAAAGCCAGGCGAGATCCTCCTCAATTTTCAGGACGCTGACATCCGGGCGGTCATCAAAACCCTGTCTATGATGACAGGCAAGAATTTCATCCTCGACCCGCGCATCAAGGGGCAAATCACCATCGTCTCGGCGCGACCGGTCAAGACTGCCGCAGCCTATGAGATCGTCCTCGCCGCGCTCAAGGCCCAGGGCTTCACCGCCGCCGAGGGGCCTGCCGGCACGGTCAAGATCGTACCAGCGGCCGAGGCCAAACATCATGCCGCGGTCAATCTTTGGCCCACCCCTCCGCCCGGCGAACAGATCGCAACCCACGTGGCGATCGTCCAGCACGCAACCGCCTCGCAGTTGATCCCGCTGCTCAGGCCGCTGATGGCGCCGACGAGTCAACTTGCGGCCTACGATCCAGCCAACGCGCTTATCATTACCGATTACGCCGACAACATTCGCCGGCTGCTTCGCATCATCGAAGGTCTCGACCAGCCGAGCGGTATCGAGGTCACAGTGATTCCGATCCGGAATGCCTCGGCTCTCGACATCGCCGATCTTCTTGCGCGCCTGCAGAGTGCGTCGGCTGCAGCCGGGGCGGCAGCGGCAGCCGGCGGGGCCGTCGCCCCTGCCGGCGGCGGCCGACTTGTAGCGATTCCGGACCTGCGCACCAACAGCCTGCTTCTCAGCACAGACAACCTTGCGCGTCTCAACCAGTGGCGCGCGCTTATCGAAAGGCTCGACGTCCCAGCCACCCGCGGCGGCCAGACTCATGTGATCTATCTCAAAAACGCCGAGGCCACGAAGGTGGCCGAAGTGCTGCGGGCGCTGCTAGCGAGCGAAACTCGCCAGGTCTCTTCCCCGACAACGTCCACAGCGACCGCCGCGGCTGGACTCGGGATGCGCCGCGCGTTCGAACCAGCCTTCGTGCAGGCCGACGAGGCGACTAATTCGCTCATCATCAGCGCCCCGGATGCGATGTACAACGATTTGCGTGCGGTGATCGAAAAGCTCGACATTCGCCGCGCGCAGGTTTTCGTCGAAGCCTTGATCGCCGAGGTGAGCACCACCGAGGCGTTCGAGATTGGCTTTCAGTGGTTCGGCGGCGAGCAATTGAGCCAAGGCCGTGCTATAGGCGGGCTGCAGAATTTTCCGCCCGGGCCGGGGATTGTTGCCACCGCAGCAGGGCCGGTGACGATACTCGGCGCGAGCCCGGGACTGACGCTCGGTTATCTCGGCGAGAAAATCGTCGTCGGTGGTAAGGAAATCTACGGGCTTGGGGCACTCGCGCGGCTTCTCGAAGAGAATGCCCAGGCCAATATTCTCTCCACACCGAACTTGATGACGCTCGACAACGCCGAGGCCAAGATCGTCGTCGGCCAGAACGTCCCTTTCTTGACCGGCAGTTTTGCGCAGGCGACGGGCACGACCGGCGCGGCAGTCAACCCCTTTCAGACTATCGAGCGGCGCGACGTAGGCTTGATCCTGCGCATCAAACCTCAGATCACCGAAGGTGGTCGCGTCAAACTCGCGATCGCCTCCGAGGTCTCGAGCGTGTTCGACACCACCGCACAAGGTGTCATCACTAACAAGCGTAATCTCGAGACCAAGGTCGTGGTGGACAACGGACACACTATCGTGCTCGGTGGACTGATCGACGAGAGCAATCAGCAGAACACCCAAGGCGTGCCTTTTCTCAGTCGTATCCCCCTGCTCGGCGCGCTCTTCCGTTACCGCGCCCGGGAGAACAAGAAAACCAATCTGCTCGTTTTCCTGCGGCCGGTGATCGTGCATACGCCAGAGGAAGGCTACCGGGTGACGCTCGATCGCTACGAGTACCTACGCCTGCACACTGGTCTGGCGAGCGGCAAGCGCGGTGCGCTGATCGAACGTTTTGCGCCTGCCCTACCTGCCCCGGCTGACGAGGGACTTTTGCTCGGCCCGAGCGACATCGCTCCCGCGCAGCCGCCTACTTACCAGCGCGAGTTTCCCGACGAACCGTGAATCCCGGCTCCGATTTGCTGTCCCCCATCTCCGCCATTGTCGAGCCCGATCTCACCGCCCGGGTCGGTTACGCCTATGCGCGACGTCACGGTGTCTTGCCGCTGCGCCGAGTCGGTTCTGGTGGCATCGAACTTTGGGTGCGGCCAGGCGTGCGGGTGGCAATCCTCGCTGAACTGCAGCGAGCGTTCGGAAGCCCCCTGCTGTTGCGCGAGTGTACGGACGAAGAATTCGACAGCGCGCTGCAGCGCGCTTACGAGGCAGGTCGGCACGATACACATACCCTTGTCGGCGGGCTCGACGAGGCGCTCGAACTCGATGCCCTCTCACACGAGTTGCCACGCGTGGCCGACCTGATCGAATCTGAGAACGACGCCCCGGTCGTGCGCCTGATCAACGCGCTGCTCAGCCAGGCGGCACGCGAGGGCGCCTCGGATATTCATCTCGAGGCATACGAGACGCGCTCAGTGGTGCGGATGCGCGTGGATGGTATCCTTCGCGATGTGCTCGAGGTACCGCTCGCTGCACACGGCTTTCTCGTCTCACGTATTAAGATCCTCGCGCAGCTCGACATTGCTGAAAAACGTCTTCCCCAAGATGGGCGTATCCTGCTGCGTCTGGCTGGACGACCGATCGACGTGCGCGTCTCCACTCTGCCTACCGCACATGGGGAACGTGTCGTGCTGCGATTGCTTGACAAGCAGGCTGGACGGCTGTCGCTTGGCGCACTTGGCATGTCGGATGAGACACTCGCGGCACTCGATGCGCTCATTCATCAGCCGCACGGCATTCTGCTCGTTACCGGGCCGACCGGTTCGGGCAAGACGACCACCCTCTATGCCGCGCTTGCCCGGCTTGACACCCGCACGCTCAACATCACGACCGTCGAGGATCCAATCGAGTACAACCTCGAAGGCGTCGGCCAGACCCAGGTCAACCCCAAGATCAATCTCGATTTCGCACGCGCACTGCGTGCCATCCTGCGTCAAGATCCTGACGTAATCATGATCGGCGAGATTCGAGACCTAGAAACCGCGCAGATCGCCGTCCAGGCGAGTCTCACGGGACATCTGGTGCTCGCGACCTTGCACACCAACGACGCCGTCGGTGCGGTGACGCGCCTGGTAGACATGGGGGTCGAGCCTTTTCTTGTGGCCTCGAGCCTGCTCGGGGTTCTCGGCCAGCGGCTTGTGCGCAAACTCTGCATCCAATGCCGACGGCCACATGCTCTTGATGCTGCCGAACGACGACTGCTGCGTACCGCACGTCATCTCAGCGCTTCGTCTTCGCCAGAAGGGTTCCCTATGATTTATAGGGCAGCAGGCTGCACGGCCTGCCGGGCGAGCGGTTACCGGGGGCGTACCGGTATCTTCGAACTGCTCGAGGTTGACGACACGCTGCGCGCCCTCATCCACGATCGGGCGAGCGAGGAGCGGCTGCGCGAGCATGCAAGACGTCGCGGCATGATAAACCTGCGTGAGGATGGACTGCGCTGGGTGCTCGCTGGGGTCACGAGCCTCGAAGAGGTTCTGCGTGTCACGCGCGACTGAATGACAAGCCGTAAAATCGATCATGGCTGCATACGAGTATCGGGCGCTGGACCGCACGGGCCGCGCGGTCAAGGGTGTGATGGAGGGCGACGCCGACCGCCAGGTGCGAAGCCTGCTGCGCGAGCGCGGGCTTATCCCGCTTGAGGTGATCCCGATCGTCCCGGCATACGGTGTCGCGCCCGCTCACGGCGGCGAGCACAGGATGCGTCCTGCCGCCGGCAAGGCGCGTCATGGCAGACTCGGTCAGACCGAACGCGCCATTTTTACCCGTCAATTCGCCACGCTGCTGCGTGCCGGACTCACGGTGGACGACAGCCTCCATCTGCTTACCGCCCAGAGCGAATCGGCCCGCGTGCGCCGGGTACTGGCAGCGGTTCGCGCCCGCCTACTCGAAGGTCAGTCGCTTGCCAAGGGTATGGCCGCTTTTCCTCAGGCCTTCCCCGATCTCTATCGGGCCTTGGTCGCCGCCGGCGAGCAGTCTGGCCGGCTGACCGAAGTTTTGGAACGGCTCGCCGACTATCTCGAAAACCGCGAGGCACTTCGCCAACGAGTATTGCTTTCGTTTATTTACCCCGCACTCGTGACGATCGTGGCGTTCGCAGTCGTGGGGCTTTTGCTCGTTTATGTGGTACCGCAGGTGGCGCGTGTCTTCGCGCACACCGGGCAGGGCCTGCCCTGGGTGACGCGCGTGCTCATTGCGGTTTCCGATTTTGTGCGCACGGGCGGCTGGCTGTGGCTCGCCGTGCTGCTTATCTTTATCGTGACGGCCCGCCTGGCTTTGCTCCGGCCTGCCGTTCGCCAGCACTGGCAGCGACAGCTGCTGCGCTTGCCTTGGATCGGACGCCTTCGGCGCGGACTAGAGGCCGCGCGTTTCGCCGATACACTCGGCATTCTGGTCGCGAGCGGTGTACCCCTGCTCGCGGCGCTCCAGGCCGCGCTCGAGGTCGTGCGGTTGCTGCCGATGCGTGCGGCCGTCGAGCAGGTGCTGCGCGAGGTAAGCGAGGGCGGCAGTCTTGCGCGCGCCCTCGGGCGTCAGCCGATCTTTCCACCTTTGCTTGTGCATCTGACCGCGAGCGGAGAGGCGAGCGGACGGCTTGAGGTTATGCTCGCACGCGCCGCCGAGGCCCTCGCGCGCGAGATGGACAACTGGATCAAGGGACTGACGGCACTCCTCGAGCCGCTTCTCATCCTGGCGATGGGCGCCGTGGTGCTCTTTGTCGTGCTCGCCGTTCTGCTGCCGATTTTCGAGATGAACCAACTCCTCACACGCTGAAGGAGCCGCCTACATGGCATCGCCAGCTCTCATCAGGCAACGATCTTTGGGCCGCGGTTTTACGCTGATTGAGATCCTGATTGTGGTCGTGATCATCGGGATTCTCGCCGGACTTGTCGTCGTCAATGTCATGGATCGCCCCGACCAGGCGCGAGTCGTCGCTGCCAAGAGCGACATCCAGGCCATCCTGAGTGCGCTCAAGCTTTATCGTCTGGACAACGGCGTCTACCCCAGCGCCGAACAGGGTTTGCAAGCGCTCGTTCGCAAACCCGAGATCGGCGAAATCCCGCGCTACTGGAAGCCCGGCGGTTACCTTGATCGGCTACCGACAGACCCCTGGGGCATGGATTACCAGTACTTGAATCCTGGTTTGCACGGCGAGGTAGATGTCTTTAGCTTCGGCGCCGACCGAAAACCGGGGGGCGAAGGGGTTGATGCCGATATCGGCTCGTGGAACCTCGATGCTCGTTGAGAAACACCGTCGGCCGAACGGCCTCAGCCTGATCGAATTGCTGGTCGTCGTACTGATCGTGTCCGTGATCATCGGGACGGCGACGCTCGGCCTGGGACGGCGCGAGGCGGAGCAAGTGCGCGCCGAGGCCGATCGGCTGGCGGCCGTGCTGCGCGCCACGCACGAGGAGGCGATTGTGCGCGGCCGGATCCTCGCCGTGCACCTGCAGGAAGGGGGTTACCAACTTTACCAGCTCGATGAACGCCAACGATTCGTGCCTGTGGCGCTCGAGGAGATTGCGTTCGCCCGGCACCGTCTTCCGCCCGGGGTGCGCGTTCAACACTACCAGGTCGAGGGCGCCCGTCATGAAGAGGGGGATGCCGAGGTTGGGCTCGTCTTTGATCCGAGCGGGGCGATCCCCGCTTTTACAATCGTGCTCGCCGCCGGGGAGACACGCTACCGCGTATGGCGTACCGAATACGGCAAGATCCGTGCCGCCGATGACCGTGAACCGCCTTCCTGAAAACCTTTCATTCGGCTTTACACTTCTAGAGCTGCTCGTGGCACTGGCGGTACTGGGCGTGGCGCTTGCTGCCGTCGTCGGTGCCCTCGGTCAGGGAATCGACATGACGGTCGCGCTTCGCGACCGCACGATCGGCCGCTGGGTGGCCGAGGACCGCCTCGCCTACCATCGGCTCGTCGCATCCTGGCCCGAACTTGGCACGTACGAAGGGACGAGCGAGATGGCCGGTCAGACCTGGTGGTGGCGCGAGCAGGTCTCGACCACTACACTGCCCGAACTGCTTCGGCTCGACATCGAGGTACGGACCTCTGCCGAGGCCGAAACACTCGCACACCTGGTCGGGTTTCTGCGTAAACCTTCGTCATGACTGAACGGTCCCTCGACACCGCCCGCGGCTTGAGCTTGATCGAGTTGCTCGTCGCAGTGGCGATCTTTACGCTTTTTTCGATACTGGCCTATGGTGGGCTTTCGCGACTACTTGAGACACGTGCGCGGCTTGAGACCGAGCAACAATTCTGGCGCGCGCTGACGCTCGCGTTTGTGCGCGTGCAGGAAGATCTCACCCTGGTGAGGGCGCGACCTATACGAGATTCCGACGGCATGCGCTGGCGAGCGGCTTTCGAAGGACGACCAACGGACACACGGCCCACAGCGTTTCCCAGTCTGGAATTCACGCGCGGCGGGGTGTACGTCCCCGGGGAGGCAGCACGTAGCGACCTCAGGCGCGTCGCCTACCGGCTCGACGGAATTGGCCGCCTGTGGCGCAGGCACTGGTCGGACCTGGACCGTGCGCCGACAAGTATGTTTGAGGAAACGCTCTTGCTCGAAGGCGTCGAAGACTTCGCCCTGCGTTTCTACGACGGCAAAGGGACATCGCACTCGACATGGCCGCCTGGCGGCGACCTCAATGCGCTGCCGCGCGCTGTGGAGTTTTCGCTTGCGCTTGCCGGGCGCGGGCGCTTCACGCGGATATTTCTCATCAATGATTGAAGCGCGAGTCACGACAAACCCGGGTCGCGTACGGCGCGCCCTGCCCGCGCGCCAGCACGGCGTGGCGCTCGTGACCGCCATGCTGATCGTGGCCATCGCCGCCACGGTCGCTGCCTATGTGGCGGCTGACCAACAGCTCTGGCTGCGTCAGACCGAAAACCTCCAGGCTCTCTCACAGACCGAGGCGTTGCGTCGGGCGGCCTTCGATTATGTCGCCATCGTGCTGGCGCGCGACGCCGCAGAAAGCGAGCGCGACGATCTTACGGAGCGCTGGGCGAAACCGATACCAGCACTGACCGCCGAGGGCGGAACAGTCAGGCTCGCGATTGAAGACGCCCAAGGTTTTTTCAATCTCAATAACCTCGTGCGCGAGGGCACGCCGAGCGCACCCGATATCGGGGTATTCAAGCGCCTGCTCGCTCTGCACGATCTCGATCCCTCGCTTGCCGAGGCGCTCGTAGACTGGCTCGATCCGGACGATCGTGCGCGCCCGAACGGTGCCGAAGATCTCTATTATCTCAACACCCCCTCGCCCTATCGGGCCGCCAACCGCCCACTTGCGTCCGTGGAGGAACTGCGCCAAGTACGCGGCTTCGATGCTAGGATTGTCGAGCAGCTGCGTAAGGATGTGATTGCGCTGCCGCAGCCGACTGCGATCAATGTCAACACCGCCTCGGCACACGTGCTCGCTGCACTCGTACCGAACCTCTCACTCTCGGCAGCCAGGGCGATCGTCGCAGAGCGGCAAGGTCGACCGTTCTCGTCGCCGCAGGCATTTCTACAGGCCTTGCCCCCTGAGGTGGGCCGACCCCAGATGGCTTACACCGTCGCCAGCAGCTACTTTCTGGTCCGTTTCGGCTTTGAACGCGGACGCTGGCAACGAAGCAATCTGGCCTTCATCGAGCGCCATGGGGCAAGCCGGCGTACGCGCCTGCTCTGGCTTGTCCCCGATTACACCCCAACAGCTGTCTCGCCGAGCGCCACCGAGGGGGGGACAATATGATTGCGCGCGCGCGACTCGATCTGTGGCTACCACACGGCTGGCCCGATGCGCAACCCCAATCCGCGCTCCATGTTCGCTTTCAGGCGAACGGCGGGGTTGCGCCGATCGAGCTTGGCGCTGTCGCTTCGCTCGCCGAACTCGACGGCTGGCTCGCTGCACGCCGCCGACCTGGCGTTAGCACACAGATTGTGATCTGGGCTCCGGCGAGCGAAGTCCTGCTCTTTTACCCGCTTCGGCTGCCGACACGCTCGGCCCGCACGCTGGCTCAGGCCTTGCCGTTTGCCTTGGAAGATCAGCTGCTCGATGATCCCGACAAACTGCACTTCGTCTATACGCGCCATAGCGAGGCGTTGGCCGTCGCGGTAACCGCGCGCGCGCGAATCGAGCGTTGGCTCGCCACTTTGAGCGAGGCAGCCTGGCCAGCCGAGGTGTTGTGTCCAGCGGTGCTCTCACTGCCCATACCCGAGGAGGACAGTTGGAGCCTCGTCGCACTGGGCGAGGCCATGCTCGTACGCCAAGGTGAATTTGCTGGCTTCGCCTGCCTCGGACCGTTTGAACCGGATCGCCCCCCCGCGCTGCTTGCCGCCGCGCTCGCCGAGGCACGCGCAGCCGGCGCCGCGCCGGCACGGCTCGTATGCTATGACCCCTTGCCCGCCGAGCCGATCTCGCTCGCCGCCTGGTCGCAGGCACTTGCGGTCGCGATCGAGCACAGCGAAAGGGATTTCCGCTCGTATGCGCCAGCGGCTCTGTTACTCGATCTTCGGCACGGCGCCTACACCCCGCGCGGGCACTGGCGGGCAAAGCTTCGACCTTTCTGGCCGGCAGCGGTCTTCTCGGCAGTCGCGCTTCTCGGTAGCCTCGTTCTCGATGGGGTCGAATGGTGGCGACTGCAACGCACGGCGCACGAGCTCGCTCAGCAAATGCACGCGCTCTACACCTCGGCCTTTCCTCAAAGCAAGACCGTGCTCGACCCCTACCGGCAGATGCGTCGCGAACTCGAACGTCTGGAAAGCCGCTTGGCGGCTGCTGGCCACAGCGAGGGGGCGAGTGCATTCCTCGTACTGCTCGCACGAACAGCGGTCGTGCTGAAGGAAGACCCGCGTCTGGTCCTCGATTCGCTGCACTATCAACCGCAAGAAGGGCTAGTCCTCGAGCTCCATGCCGCGGCACGCGAGGCCATACTCGACTTCACCGCCCGACTGCATCGCACAGGTTTGGCGGGTAAAACCCAGGCTTTTGAACCCGGCCAGAAGGGGGGTATACGTGCACGCTTGCAGGTGCACGCCTCCCGCCATGACGACCGCGACAGACCGGCAAGGCAAGGCCCGTGAGACGGATAGATCTGTCATGGTTTCGCGCGCGCTGGGACGCGCGACCGACGCTCGAGCGGCGGCTCGTGATCGGAGGGGCGCTTGTGCTGTGCCTCATCGTTGTCTACACGATGCTCTGGTCGCCTTGGCGAAAGTCGCTCGAACGCTTGCGGGTCGAGGTACCCGAGGCGCGTGCGCAGCTCGCCTGGATGCGTGAGGCCTTGCCGCGTCTTAAGACACTACGGGCCGAACAAGAAACCCGCGCGATGGAACGCATGACGATCGGCGCAGGCACTCCTCTGACCGCTGTCGAGCGATGGCGCACGGTGTGGCATCAGCACAACCAACCGCTTCGGATCGAACCGCTTGGCGACCACGCTGTACGCGTGGTCTTCGATAAAATCGTGTTCGACGAGCTCGTTGCCGGGCTCACAGATCTTGAGCGCCACACCGGGCTCGTGCTCCAGACGATCGAGATCGCGCGCACCTCCGCCCCGGGACGCGTAGACGTGCGCCTGGTGTTACGCCGGCCATGAAAGGCGATGCAAGCTTTTGGGGTGCTGACAGGTGTTGCGCACAAAAAGGGATTTCTTCGTTTCGGGGGTCCTCGCCTTGGTTTGAGATATGGCGCGCCCTTGCTATGACGCCGTCGGTGTGCTTGCAGCCAACAGCGCCCGTAACCCCTCGCGCAGCGGAGTCGCCGGTACGTGTCGGGGGAACAGCGTCCGCAGCCGTGCGATATCGGCGCCGGAGCGCCGGATATCGCCCGCCCGCGGGTGATCGTGACAGCGTTCGATGCGACACGCGACGAGCTCCTCGAGCATCGCCAGCAGCTCGAGCAAGGAATGCTCTCGGCCGGTACCTACGTTGACGACCTCATAGGCCTGCGGTAGCGCGGGCATCGTTACCGCCCAGCCGAGCAGCGCGGCCAGATCGGCGACATAAACGAAATCGCGCGTCTGCTTCCCGTCGCCGTAGACCGTGACCGGTCGGGCGCTGCGCAGACAATCGCAAAACAGACTGATCACGCCGGAATACGGTGAGCGCGGGTCTTGGCGTGGTCCGTAGACATTGAAAAATCGGAAGGCGAGCGTCTGCAGGTTGTAACGGCGGCGATAGAAGGCGAGATAATACTCCCCAGCTAGCTTGTCAACCGCATAGGGAGTCAGAGGTCGCAAGGGGGCATCCTCGCTGATAGGCAAAGGGGCACCATCGCCGTACACCGCGGCCGAGCTCGCGTAGAGAAAGCGACGCACACCGGCCGTGCGCGCCACCTCCAGCAGGTTCAAAGTCCCGTCGAAATTAGTCGCGTGCGTACCGAGCGGATCGGCGACGCTGGCCGGCACCGAGGCCACCGCCGCCAGATGTACTACGACATCGAGCGGTCCGCTCGCATCAGTGAGACAGTGTCGAACCGTGTGCACGTCACGGATATCGCCCTCGATGAATTCGAGCGCCGGATGCAAGGGCAGGTTGGCACGGCGGCCCGTGGAAAGGTTGTCGAGTACACGCACGGCCAGGCCCTGCGCGAGCAGCCGTTCGACGAGATGGGAACCGATGAATCCGGCCCCACCGGTGACCAGAACCCGCATGGGGAGAACGACAATGTATCGGAAACGTTACACGTCCGCAGCGCTGGCGTTTCCTGCCGGCACTATGCGATCATGAAAGCGATGTAGGCTAGCGTCCTGCGCAAGCGCTGACAAGCCCTTCGCTGGCCGCTGGCACGGATCCATGCGACTCTGCTCGAGGTTTTCGTATCGATGAAAGTGCTCGTTTGTGGCGGGGCCGGCTACATCGGCGCACAGATGTGTCGTTGGTTGGCTGAGCATGGCCACAAGCCTGTCACGCTCGACAACCTCTCGACCGGTCACCGCGAGGCGGTGCGCTGGGGACCGCTCGTGGTGGCGGACATCCTCGATGCGCCGGCCGTAATGCATGCGTTCGCGACACATGGCCCGTTCGATGTCGTGATGCATTTTTGCGCTCGCTCGATCGTCTGCGAATCGGTCGCACAACCGCTTGCCTACTTCCGCAACAATGTTCAAGGCACACTCACGCTCCTCGAAGCGACTGTCGCGCAGGCGGTTCCGTATTTTCTTTTTTCGTCTTCGGCCGCTGTCTACGGTGCACCGCGCTATACGCCTATAGACGAAGATCATCCCTGTGCCCCTCTCAATCCCTACGGGCGCACCAAGCTTATGGTCGAGGAACTGCTTAGGCACTACGAGGCGATCTTCGGTCTACGCTATGCGGTGTTGCGTTATTTCAACGCCGCCGGGGCGAGCGCCGATGGCACGCTCGGCGAGGCTCACGAACCCGAAACCCATCTCGTCGCAAACGTGTTGCGCGCGGCCAGTGGGGAACATCGGTTGCAGCTTTACGGCGACGATTATGACACGCCCGATGGGACTTGCATCCGCGATTTCGTACACGTCGAGGATTTGTGCGCGGCACATTTGGCTGCGCTCGACTATCTTGCGCGTGGCGGCAAGGAGCGCATTTTCAACCTCGGCAGCGGGAAGGGTTTCTCTGTCCTGGAGGTGATCTGCTGCGCCGAGCGCGTCACCGGCCGCCCCATCGCCTTCGAGCGCGCGCCGCGCCGGCCCGGCGATCCGCCCGTGCTCGTTGCCTCCGCGTCACGCGCCGAGCAGCTGCTCGGCTGGCGGCCGCGCCACCGCACGCTCGAAGAGATCGTGGCGAGCGCCTGGCGCTGGCATCAACGCCGCGACTCAGCGGCACGCTCGGCCTCTTCGTCCTGATCGAGCGCCAACGACCAGGCATCCCACAACACCAGCCCTGCCGGCGGCAGCGGGTCGCCCGGGTAGTGGTAATCGGGCGCGCTGTAGCGGTAGAGCGCAAAATCCACGCCCACACAGCCGACACGCACATGCACGAAACTGCCCTGCGCGCGACCCGCCCGGCGTCCAGCTGCCAGAGGCGTCGCGCAGCGAGCCGCTCGGTGGCGAAAGCGACCGACGGAAAGCTTTGTGCGGTCTGCCCAAAACGCCCGTCTCGAAGCACACGGCCGTCGGCGGCAAGTAGCAGGCGCGAAGGCACGTGATCGTGACCGTGAAAATAGGCGGTGACACCGCTTGCGGCCAGTCGCTTGAGCAGTGCCTGCGTGCGAAAACGGCGGTTGTGCTTACTCCAGTTAGGCGGCCCCGGGCAAGCCCAGCGCGGGTCGGGTGGATCATAGTTGTAAGAGGCTGCGCGTAGCGCCACATGCCCGAAAACGAACGTCGCACGCGGCCGCGGCTCGGCAGCGAGCACCTCGACAATCCAGTCGAACTGGGAATGCGAGGGGTCGTGCCAGGCGCTGCCGTTGCCGTCCTCCACACCCGCAAAGTGATCCTTTGTAGATCCCTTTTTCGTAGAAATCGAGAAAGACGAAACGAACCCTTCGATAATCGAAGGCGTAAACCGTTTCTTCGGGCAGCGCACGCAGTGCCTCCTCACCGAGGGGATCGCGCGCCCAGACTCATCGCGAAGCGCGCTGACGCTGACTGCCACTCGTTTTCCTTCGTGGCGGGGTCGTCTGCCCAGCGCCGCGCCGAGGCCTTCATATCGGCGAGCGATTCGGCATCGTGATTGCCGACCGTCGGAAACCAGGGCAACCACAGCGCCCCGCATAGCGGCTCGATCGCATCGGGCGAGATGGCGGCATCGAGCCGCTCGCGTATCCGAGCGTATGGCGGGGTATTTCCGGCAGAGACGAAAAAGCGCAGTTCAGGCCACTGCGTGCGCGCCCAGGCGATGAGGCGCGCAAGGGGCGCCTCTTCTCCGGCATACGTATCGCTGAAGATGAGGAAAGAGAAACTCTCCTGCGCACAGCGCGGATCAGCCGCAGGGGTTTGGACCTCGAGTACAGGGCTCGGCCCCGTCGGCCGCCCCTTGCGGTCGAGCGCACGCCACTCGTAGCGATAACGCCGCGCCGCGGCGAGATCGCTGTCGTGAAAATACGTCGCGCCGATCCGCGCTAGCAGCTTTCCGCCGCGAAAAGGAGATACGCGGACGGTAGGGGGCGCGGACTCTGCGCGCGAACGCCAACGAAGCAGCGCCTGATGACTCGAGACACGCTCGGCGACAAGTTCGTGCGACGGCGAGGGCGGCAGTTTGTCGGCAAGAAGACCGGTACTCCACCCACAGCCCCGCCAAAGCCCGCGAGCAGTCCGCCGCCGAGCGCAAGCCGCCAGATCTTCCGCAGACCATTCATGGCGAAAAGCAGCTCGCTCATCGGCTAGTGCTGCGTCTGTCGGCGCAATTTCCGCGCCCTTCCTGGACAGCGTTTCGTGTCTGCCTGGATACGACTAGCCTCTCAGCTGGATTACGGTGGAGTGTTCCTCTAGCCATGCCTTCGACCTGCAGTACACGATGCTGTCCGTCCCCGTACCTGCCCCTTGTGCTGGCCGCCCTGCTCGGCAGCGGCTGCGGGGGCGGCGGGGGAGGCGGTTCGCTCAGCACCCCCTCCCCTTCTACCACGCCGCCCGGGGGCGGTACTACGACGAACTATACACTCAGCGTGAACAAATCCGGAACAGGATCCGGGCTGGTCAGCTCGAGCCCGAGTGGTATCAACTGTGGTACGATCTGCAGCGCGAGCTTCGTGCATGGCACGACCGTCACCCTTACCGCTGTCCCCAGCGCAGGCAGCAGCTTCAGCGGCTGGTCCGGGGCCTGCAGCGGGGCTGCCGCCCAATGCTTTATCACGATGGATGGTAATCGCAGCGTGACCGCAAGTTTCAGCCCTGCCCAGACGAGCTATACCGCTACGCTGAGCTGGAACGCGCCGAACACCAACACCGACGGCAGCTGCCTGAACGACCTCTTTGGCTATACCCTATACTACGGTATTGCCTCGGGGAGTTACGGTTTCAGCCAAAACCTCGCCACAAGCAGCGTCAGCTGTAGCAATACCCCAGACAGTAATGCCTGTGGCACTATTCAGCGCTGCAGCTACACCCTGCAAGGCCTGTCGGCTGGGACCTGGTACTTCGCGGTGGCTGCCTACAACATGAGCGGTGTCTATAGCGCGCTGTCGAACGAGGCGAGTAAGACCCTGCCGTGAGTGCACGTCAACCTCCCGGAAAGACCTGAGATGCCGTGGCTGCCTATGGATCGTGCGGTCCGAGCCCAAGCGCATTCCACCGGATGCGAAAGAAGTGTCAGGGACCGAATGTGCTTGTTGACGGCCGCTTGCGCATTCTTCGAGAACCGGGTCGAGCCGCTGCGGTCTGCGACGAAGCGGCTACGCGCACTCATCGTGCTGATCTGCAGTACCGTGCTCACTAGCGCCGCGGCCGCGACCCTGTACGTGGATGGGATGCTCGCCACCGCCTGCAGCCAGTATCAGCCAGCCACCCGAAGTTGTAACGGGGGAACTGCGCGCGCCTACCCGAGCTTCGCCGAGGCCCTGGCTGCAGCTCAGATCGGCGACACTGTGCTCGTGCGGGGCGGGACCTATGGCGAACGGCTCATTCCCCCGCGCTCGGGCAGCACGAATGCCCCGATCACCATCCGCGCCTATCCCGGAGAGACGCCCATCCTGAGCGGGGCGGGTGAGCCGGCGATTTTTCTCCGAATGGTCTCATTCCTCGTGATCGAGGGACTGACCGTGCAAGACGCCTTAGGCTGGGGGCGGCTGGAGGACGCAAGCCACAATACGCTGCGCGGCAACCGTTTTCTGCGTGCCACGGCCAGCGGCACCACCGGCGGTCTCAAGCTCGTGCGCGCGCACCATAATCGGCTGCTCGATAACCACTTCGAGGACGGCAACGATAACCTGGTCGTACAGGAATCGGACTACAACCTGATTCAGGGCAATCGCTTCGTCACGGGCCGCCACAGCCTGCTCAGCGTGCGTTGCGCAAGCTTCAACGTCATTCGCGCCAACACCTTCCATAACACCGATCAGAAGGCGATGGAGATCTACGACTGCGAGGGGGTGAGCGACGCGCCCTACCGACTCGATGCGACTCGGCGCAACTTGATCGAGGCCAATCGTTTCACTGGAACGCGCGCCTCCTCGCGCCACTACGATTACAACGGCATCCAGTACGCCGGGCAGAACGGCATCGTGCGACGCAACGTGTTTTACGACAATCTGGGCGGGGCGCTCTCGATCCAGGTCTATGCCGACGAGGCGCTTTACAACTACGGCCACCGCCTCTATCACAATACCTTCTACCACAATGCCTGTTACGGGTTGTCGGCCGCCAACGATGTGGACCCAACACGGTACTACGACATCCGCGCGCGCAATAACCTGTTCTATCGCAACACCGACTGCAGCGGTGCCGCCGTCCAGGTACGCAACGACAATCCCGTAGCCGTCCAGATAGACGATTCGAATGCGCTCGCCACCCCGGCACCACCCTTCATGGACGAGGCGGCGCGCGATCTGCGTCTGGCGGCGGGCAGCGTGCATATTGACGCGGGCGGGTTCCTCACCTTCGCGGTAGGGGCGGGTCAAGGCACGCGCCTCGTCGTCGACGATACGCGCTACTTCTACGACGGTTACGGCCTGAGCGGCGAGCGGGGCGACCTCATCCAGCTCGAAGGTAGCACCGAGACTGCCCGCGTGCTTGCGGTGGACGATGCCACGAGGACCCTCACCCTTGACCGGCCGCTCGTCTGGCGCGACCGCCAGGGCGTACATCTGCACTATAGCGGGGCACGCCCGGATCGCGGGGCTTACGAATACGGTCTTAGCGACAAGACCCCCGCGGCACCGACTGAATTGACCGTTACCCTGGCCCTACCCTGAGAGAACGCCCAGACCATGCTTAACGAAACGCAGACGACAACAATCCGCGCCGCTACTTGGGTGCTCATGCTTTTCGTCGCGACAACGGGGTTCGCCCTTGCCTGGGAGCCTCCGATCGGGGTTCCCATGCCACCTTTCGGGATCAACGAACAGGCCCCGCCCCTGCCCAATCCCTGGAACAGCAATGTGCCTGGCTTTTACTACGTCAGAAGCGGCGGGACGAATAACGGCAACGGTTACCCGGGCAATCCGCGCTCCGTCCTCCCCGATCCTATTCCGGCCGGCTCGGTCGTCGTTATCGAGGGCACTTACACCACCAGGCACGATGTCAACCGGGTGCGCGCTCAGGGTACGGCGAGTCAGCCGGTTTTTATCCGTGGCGTGAGCGACACGAACCGCGCGACCATCACCCAAAAATGGATCGTCGACGGCTCGTACTACATCATTGAGTACATCAACGGCAACTGGAGCAACAGCTCCGGCAACGGCAAGCTCGATATCTACGGCGATCACGGCGTCGTGCGGCATGGCGATTTTCGTGGCGATACCGACAAAGGCATCGGCGGCGTGCACCCCGCCGGGCAGTACATGGTGATCTGGAAGAACTACATCCACGACGTGGGCGACGTGAAGGCGAACTTCGACCAGGATAATCACTGTATCGCGATCGGCGACGGGACGAGCGATGTCTGGATCCTCGACAACGAGATCGCCCGCTGCAGCGGCGACGGCCTACAGATCAATGGCACGCTCGCCGGCACGCATCATATCTACTTTGGCCGCAACGTCACCCACAGTCACAAACAGACCGGCATGTGGTCGAAGACGGCTCGGGATGTGATCTTCTCTCAGAATACCGTCTATAACATCCGGCCGAGCAATTCCTCGGGGGGCGGCTGTACCGGCGTCCAGTATGGGCCGGACTACGTCTGGTGGCTCTTCAACCGGCTGTACGACTGCGAGTCGGGCATCCGCGCCGAGAGCGACAGCGATATGGGTGCCCCCCGCCCGCGTCGCTTTTTCATCGGTAATCTGATCTACGACATCACCGACAGCGACCCGCCCGACCCGGACAACCCGCACGCCAGCGGGGCGATCGTGCTGCGTGGGGGATACGAGAACTATCTCGTCAACAACACGCTCTGGAATTACCAGGCAGGCATCATGTCGCCGGCCTCGGGTTTCCTCAAGATGGAAAACAATATTCTCGGTGCGCGCAACAACCCGCTGGGGCGGGACATCTACATCGAGACGAGCAGCATGGCCACCTCCTCGACCCTGCGCCACAGCCTCTTTTGGAGCGCGCCGGTTCGCATTACCTGGGGGGGCGGCGGCAGCGGCCCCGTCTATACGCTTGAAGCGTTCCAGATCGCGACCGGCAAGGGCGAGCAGTCGTTCACGCTCGACCCACGTTTTGTAAACGCTTCGAGCAAGGACTTCCATCTTCAGCCTACCTCGCCTGCGGTCGATCGCGGCTTGCTCTCGGAGGTCTATGCGATCTTTCTCAACCGCTATGGGATCGATATCGCCAAGGACATCGAAGGCAGCGCACGTCCGATCGGCGCCTATGACATCGGCGCGTATGAGTACGGCGGCCAAGTCGTACGCCCCGCCGCTCCGAGCGCGCTTAGTGTGCAATAACCGGGTGCTTTGCCAGGCGGTCTTTTCCGTTCGCCGCAAGGAGTTCGAAATAGAGCGCGCGCGTGCGTGCAGCCACACGCCCGGGATGAAACAGCGTGGTGGCCAGTGCGTGTGCCGTCTCCCCGAAACGGCGGATTAAGGCCTCGTCGGCGAGCAGCATGGCAAGCCGGCGAGCGATATCGGCCGGGTCTTCCGGGTCCACGAGATAGCCCGTCTCGCCGTGCATCACCATGTACGGCATGCCGCAGCGGTTCGAGGCAACGACCGGAACAGCAGCCGCCATGGCCTCGGCGATGCCGAGGGGGGCGTTTTCCTCGAGCGAAACGAGCGCGAAGACCTGCGCCTCGGCGAGTTCGACATAGATACGCTCGGTCGGCAATGCGCCGAGCCAAACGACATGGGCGTCGAGCCCGCGCTCCTGCACGTAACGCCGCACCCGCTCGCCGTAAGCCGAATCGGCGACCGCGCCGGCGAGGCGCAATTCGACGGTTCGGCCTTCCTGGAGAAGGCGCTCGACCGCCTGCACGAGCCGCAGCGTGTTTTTGCGCGGTGAGATCACTGCGGCCGAGAACACCACCCCCGTGCGTGGCCGGCGGACGATCTCGTAAAATCCTGGATCGATCGGGTTACAGATATCGTAAATGGGGGCACGGCTGTAGCGACGGACGTATTCGCGCACATAGGGGCTGATCGAGACGATCGCATGTTGATCCGCCCAGCCGCGTGTCTCGAAAAACCGCCATAGCCGCGCGCGCAGCCACGGCAGCTTGTGACCCGATACCTTGGTGTCACCATGGATGAAACCATGCACGGTGAAAACCCGCGGGGTGGCTAGCCCCTGTACCATGAGGCCGTAGGTGTCGTGGGCATGAATTAGATCGGGGGCGAGCCGCGCGAGATAATTCTGGATCTGACGCCGACCGAGCCCGAGCGCGTTTCTAAGCTCCCCGGCCCTCGGGTGCCGGCGCAGCCGATGAATCCTCGCCCCTTGCCACTCGCTCAGCTCGAGCTCCTGCTCCATGCCCCGGTCGAGTGTCACGACCTCGAGCGAGAGATCGCGATAGCGGGCCAGTGCGCGGACGAGCTGCACGCTTACTGCCTCGACCCCCCCGTACGGCCGGGCCGGATCGGCGGGAAACGACGTGACGAACGCCACACGCAGGCATTCAGTCATGGTCAAGCCTTCCCCCCGATGCGGTCATCGAAGGCGGCGGCCTCGCGACAAGCCCGGCCGAGGCGCGCCAATCGCATCCACCAGCCGGGCCGGACCAGACGCAGGGTAGAGACCGGGCGAAAGCCACTCGCCCAATGACGCCATATATTATTCATGTACGCCGTGCGAAATCACGCTGTGGACGCCAAGGTCGGGCAGCTGCTCGATCAGGCGGTACATGAGTTGGATACCGGGAAAGGCGCGCGAGAAGGCCTCTGCATACGAAACCCTCACGTCGTAGTAAACCCCTCACTCGACAAGCGCCATCACAAAGGCCGCATCCTGACCGTCGATTGTGAGAATCGCCAGATCGAACAGGCCGCGGGGATGATAGCACGCAGCGAGCGCGGCATAGAAACGCCGGTGATAGTCCGAAATCGTGCGCCGACTCGCACGCATCTTGGGATTGGCATTCGTCAACGCGGTGGCGCGATCGAGCATCTGTCCGAGCATAAGCGGATCGTGCGGATCAAAAAACCATGCTCCAGTGATATCGAGCCGACCGGCGGCCTCGCCGCGGGCAAGTGCGCGCCTGAGGTGACGCCGCCGCTTGCCATCGAGTTTTTGCCAGTGGGCCGCCCGCCCCCGCGTGTAAGTTTACGTAGGCGTACGCCGAGGGCCGCCGATCTGCCTCAAACCCCGCCTCGCGGGCCGCCCGAAAATAAAGTCTCGACCCAGGCAGCATCGCCCGGCACGTTGTCGATCTCAACCACATGCCAATCCTTACGCTGCGCAAGGCCGTGTAATAGACCCATGACCGCACGGCATCCGGAATCGCCTTCGGCCACCAGCCGCTCACCGCTCGCCCCTTCGTAACCCGCGAGATGGGCCCGGCAGATCGGGATACCCCCGAAGTGAGCGCGACGCACTACCCAGGCCGCCTCCTCACACGCTTGCCCCTTGTCGTAGCCGACACCGATCCATGCTGTCCCGTATACCCCGCTGTAATGGTGGTACCAGAGCACAAGGAACTTGGCACTCGCGAAAATCGTCCGCACAACAAGGCAACGCAAGAGACGCGCTCCACCGCCACCCCGAGCTTGCGCTGTCGAACAGCGTGTGCACCGCGCCGCTCGACTATCCCGCCCCAAGCCGCTCACCCCACCGCCGCAGACGCCGCCGCCAGCGATAAATGCGCGCCAGGGAGGGTTTGATGCGATAACCGAAGGCAGCGGCACGCGCCTCGGCACTGGCATGATCGTAAGGGGTCTCGAAAAAATGGACCCATCGCGACGCGCTATCGTAGAGCGCGCATTGCGCGATACCTTGCGCAGCTCCGCATTTACGCGCAGCGTCCACCGAACCGGGGTTGACGAAATAAAGCCGATCGGCAGCAAGCGGCAGCGACCCCGCCTGCAGGCGAAATACCTCCCCTGACTCGCCGATTTCGTAGGCGCACTGCTCGTGGATATGCCCGAAGAAACACACACCGATGCCCGGATAACGCTGCCGAAAGCGCTCGGCCTCGCGCCGTATGTCGGCGGCGGTTCGTACATAACGCTCCACATCGTCTACCCCACCATGGATGAGCGCAAAACCCGCCTCGCGCCGGACATGATCGACCGGCAATGTCGAGAGGTAAGCGCGCGACGCCGGCGTGAGCGCCCGGCGCGTGCGACCCAAGGCGTAAACCACCTTGTCTGCGCAGCGCCCAGTGTCCAGCAGACCGGCGGCGATACGATCGTGATTGCCGGCGATCACCAGTATGCCACGCGCGCGCAGCGTTGCGATACACTCGTTCGGCTCGGCGTTGTAGCCCACAAGGTCACCGAGACAGAGGATCTCGTCTACGCCTTGGGCGTCGAGCGTGGTGAGCGCAACCTCGAGGGCGGCGAGATTGCCATGGATGTCGGCGATCAAACCATAGCGCGGCATGCCCACCTCCGACGCAATGTCCGTGGCAAATACCGAGCGAGGAACGGCAGTGGATCGCGCCAGGAAAAAAGTCGGTACACCATGCGCATACTGGCGAGCGAGGCGAGGTAGCGCAAATACGTGATCACACCACCGCGATGCGTGTCGCGAAAGGCGCGGCGGTCGAGCGCAAAATTGAGCCATCGTACGCGCGGATCAGCGATCGGCCTCGGTACGGCCGTCGCGAGGGCGCGGTGGGTCAGGTAGGCGTAGGCGATTGCTGGCAGGTTAATCCCGTTCACCGCACCAAGTTGATGCCACAGATTGAAGCGCGCGTTGATCTCGAGCAGATAAAACCGCCCATCGCGCAGATCGCGCTTGAAGTCCATCTTGAAGACACCGCGCAGCCCGAGTCGCGCAACGATCTCCTGACCAAGCGCCTCGAGCTCGGTCAGGCCGGAGACGAGCTCAAGGTACGCGCTCTCTCCCGTGTAGGGCGGGTAAGTTCGGATTTTGCGCCCGACGAAGGCGGCAAGCAGTCGGCTCGATTCATCGGCAAAGCCGTGGAAGGAAAAGATTTGCCGGTCGTCGCCCGGGATGTAGTCCTGGACAAAGAGCTGGTCGCGCAGCCGCTGCGCTACGGGATCGGCGAGCAGGGCCGCAGCCGAAGGGTAAATGCGAGCCTTGCCGCGTTCGGCGAAAAGCCCGCGAAAGACCGGCGAATGCTCCCAGTCGAATTTGTTCGTGGGCTTGACAATCACCTCGCCGGGGGCCGTGTGCACCGTTGCAAGGTCGCTTGCGTCTGGCACCTCGCTCCAGACATACGACCGCGGTACCGGCAACATGAGTCGACGCGCCTCACGGGCGAAGGCGAGCGGATCGAGCAGTGTGTGCGCCAGCGCCGTCGGGTTGAGCAGAAAACGATAGTAACGCGCAAGTCTTTGTTCTTGCCGAATGAGCAACCGCAGGTGATCGTCAGTACCGTAGAAAAGTACTGGTCTTGTCCCGTCACGCGCAACAAGCCTCGCCCCGGCCTCGAGCAGGGCCTCGGACACTTGAGACTCGTCCCACTGCGATGGCAGGGGCAACATCCCGCGGCAATAACGCGACAACAAGGCAGGATTGTCCGCGTTGCCCGTGGCCACCAGCACCGGGATGCCGGCCTCTCCGAGGGGGCGCAACAGGGTGAGCCCGCCGAGTAGTACTGCGCTAGGCAGTATTCCGCCTTGCGGCGCACGCGGCACAAAAGGTGCTTGAGCCTTCATCGCCCGATTCCCTTCTCCTTCGAAAACAATTGACGCAAAAAGCCCTGCTGTGCAGACGAAGCGCAACGTACATAGCGCGCTCGCCGGCGAAACATCGAAAGCGCTGGCCGAAGCGCATGTGCCAGGCGCCCCGCAAGCAGGCCGCCAGAGGCATACTGCAGGCGATCAGGCCACAGCGACTCGATATAGTCGCCCGGTGTGTTGACTGCATGCACCACGCTCAATCCGGGCTGGGCCTGCACACCGAAGCGGACGAGCATCCGTTCATTGAGAATCATGGGGCTATAGCGCGCGTATGCATACGACCAGTCAATCTTAAAGTTGAAGGCATGTGTACCGCTAACCAGATAACAGGCCGACGCGATTGGCGCGTCGCCGATCACCAGTTCAGTGAAAAATACGCGTCGACGCGCTGCAAAGCCGCGCACCATTTCACGGAAGAACTGCACATGCCCTGGCAAACGCGCAAGAAGCGCGATCCCCTGCACGCCGCTTACCTCCTTGATTTTCGAGCTCAAGCAGGCGCTCGCCGGCCTCGCTACACACCTGCTCGCCGCCAGCCACGATACGCTTCGACGACACTGACCGCCTGTGTCGAGCTGGCGCCATTGGCGGCGATAAAGCCCGGATTCTCGACAGCCAACGAGAACGGTGCGGTCTAGCACGCACTCAAAACCGTCCCTCACACCATCGGCCGTGGGCGCGATCTCGGCGTCGCCGCGAAGACGGATCGCGGCAAGCGCGAAGCGGTCCGTCTCCTGCAAGGAAAAACGACCACGGCGAGCCGATCGCGCAAGACAGCGCTCGAAATCCTCGACCCAAAGAGGCCGAGCCGGAAAATGGAGACCCTGCCACGATGAGGAGCACGATGAGGAGGCAAGAAAATCGCGCACTGCCCCATGAACAGGGGCGGGAGCCTGGCGATCTACGAGCCAGCCGGCGGCCTGCAGGCTATGTGAGAAACGGAAGGCCTCGAGATGTGACAGTGGAAATCGGCGGTTCGGGCGGCGCGGATAAAACAGGCTGAAAGCGAGCAAGCCTCTACCCTCCCCCGCGAACACGTGCGGCGCAGACACTCGCAGGCAGCGCATCGCCGGCAGGAGAAAAAACGGGGAAAGACCCGGATCGGGAACGACGGCCTGCGGCTCGATCCCTGCCCAGGCCTCGATGCACGCCTCGTCGAGTGATGCCCACGACCAGGCCTGCACCGAGAGGCGACCCTCGCCCCCGGCCTGCCCGCGGCGAAAAGCATGCGTGTGTCCCGAGACCATATCGAGACGAGGCGCGCTCACACCGGCACCCCCTCGAAGGCGAGATACCGCCCCGTCGGCCACAGCGGAATAGCGCGAAGCGGCGCCGTCCTCAATCCGTGGCGGAGGATAAAAAGCTGATGTCCGTAGCGCACTCGACCACCGAACTGAATTTTGTAATCGGTGACCGTGCCGAGAAAATCGAATTCGCGCACGCCCTCGGCGATCAAGGCCGCGATAAGTCGGCTGCGTAACGCATGCCCCAGGCCACGAGGCCCCTCGGGGTCGAAGCCGCCCTGGAGGTAATAAAATCTGCCGCTGTAGCGGTAGCCGATGACCACCGCCCGCAGGGTCTGCCCGATACGGATCGCTGCCAGATCAAGCCAGCCGCGCGCAAGTGCGAGCGGGGCGAACTCGCGATAGAAGCGCGCCTCGCGCGGCTTGCGTTCGAAAGTGCCGCGCTGGCCGGCAGCGCACCAGCGACGGGCGTTGAGGACGAAAAGCGCCTCGAGATAAGCCGGCAGCTCCTGCGGCGTACGGCAACGCTCAAAGCGACCCTCATGATCCTCGAAGACGCGGCGCAGACTGCGCCGCAGCACGCTGCGCGCATTCGCGCTGAGCGCGCGCTCGTACTGCGCGAAATTTTCGGGCAAGGTGAAAGCGGCAAAGTCGGTCGGACGCGCGCGCCAGCCGAGCCCCGCCTCGGTGCAGGCGCGAGTGATGCGCTCGAAGGCCCCGTTCCAGCCGTTCAGATGCGGCATCCAAAGCAAATCCCACTCACAGGCTTGGCGGGCAAGGGTTTCGGCAATGGCGAAGGCTGCCTGCTCGTCGTGCGCACGATGCACGATCCAGTCGGGATATTCCGCCCCGGTCGGGTAGTCGCCGAGTACGCGAAGGCAGCGATAACTGAGCGGCCCGGCGCGTAGCCGCAGCCGGCAACGATAGAAGGGACCGAGACCGATCAGACGCCCGTGCACATCGCGGACCACGACGACGTACGGCTCTACCGCCTCCTCAACGACCCGCCGCCAGGCGCAGATCCACTCCCAGGTGAGAAAAACGGTATCGGCCTCGGACTCGGCAAGAAGCGTGTTCCATTGTGCGGCGAGCGTATCGAGCGCTGGCCAGCTTCTAATGATCTCTACCTGCATGGCGTTCCCTCTTCCGATGGCGCGACCTGCAGAGAAGACGTCTGCAGCGTTTCCCCTAGCAATGCCGCGAAGGCCGCCTCGAATCTCGGCATCACGCGGCTCAGTTCGTGGCGCTCGAGAAACAGCCGGCGCGCGCGTTGCGAGGCGGCCTGCCAGCGACCCGGTTCTTCAAGCAAAGCGCGGATGGCCCCCTCGAGGCCCGCTATATCCCCGGCCACTGCGCCGAGCCCGTGGCTAGCGATGAGTCCGTCGGGGTCCACGGTCGAGACTACCGGCAGCCCGTGTGCCCAGGCCTCGAGAAAGGTGTTGGGAAAACCCTCGTAGCGCGACGTACAGAGCAATAGCGCCCCCGACCGATAGACCACCGGCATTCGCGCCAGCGGCAGGCTGCCGTGCCAGTGCACATGGGGCAGCGCCTCGAGGCGCGCGAGCAGCGGATCGAGATAGCGGGCATCAGCGTCGCGCTGACCGATGAGTTCGAAACGCAGATGCGGCATGCGTTCAGCGAGCGCGAGCAGCCACTCGAGGCGCTTGACCGGGGCGAGACGTCCCACCCAAAGCACACGCGCCCCGACAGCAGGCGGCCGCGGCGGGGGACAGAAAACCGCCGGTGCCTCGCACGGCATGGGCAGCACGATCGCCTCGAGGCCGAAACCCTGTGCAAGCAGGCGCTGCTGATGCTGCGTTTGCACGATGCGCAGATCCGCCTGCCGCAGGCCGTAGCGATAGAGCCAGCGTTCACGCCAGGTCGCGAGCATGGGCAGGCGTGGATCGCATTCCGGATCGCTCGCGACTGAATAGACAAAGCGCCGGCCATGGCGGCGGCAGAAGAGCGCGATCTGTCCGGTCACGTATTCAGCACAGTTGTGATAGTAGAGATCCGCATCAGCGCACCGTAGCGCATGCAAGAGACTCGTCCAGCGCGGGTGAAAAAACCTCAAACCTGGCAACCCCGCTTCTCGCGCGCAAAGCTTGATGATCCGCACGCCTTCGTGCAATTCCTCGGTCTCCTCTCGGTCGTCTTCACGCCAGGTTACAACACTGATTCGATGACCGCGTGCCGCCAACCAACGAGCCATGAGCGATGTCTGGCGTTCGACACCCCCCCAATGTCCCGTGCCACGCCCGGCGAGCGCCCCATAGGCATTGTGTGCAACAAAACAAAGCCTCATGCGTTCACGACCACACTGTCGTGGCAGCCAGCACGACGGTGACCGCCCCAAGGAGCAGACCGCCAGCGCCGACGGCGAAAAAGACGAACGCCTCGCGCTTGCTGTCGGGCGCAGTCGCCCACCAGGAAGCCGCCCCCCCGAGCCCCAGCAGACCCCCGACCGAGCCGACTAGGGCGGGCCACAGCGCGCAAGTGTCTGCGGCGAGCAAGGCGATACCAAGTACTGCGCCCAGCACCGCCCCACCGAGCACGGCCAGCAGGCGGAAACGGCGCAGCAACTGGCGGCAGCCACGCTCGATCGACCCATCGAAAGCGAGCAACTCGGCATAGCGACCTTGTCGGAAAAGCGCAGTAGCCCGTGCATAATCGCGTTCGAGCGCGCAGGGCAGATGCAACGCCCGGCAGACCTTGCGGTAGATCACGACCCGAGCACGATCCGACCCGTGCAACTCGTCCTGGGGTGTGACATGGTATGCCGCGGCGTTGGCCTGCTCGATTTCTGGACGGTAGCGACGGACAGCCTCGATGAGCGTGAGGACCTCGCAATGCGGACAGCGTGCCACCGCCTCGAGCGCCCGTTCGAGGGTGGCAAGATCGCGCGGTAGCACGGTGGTCGGCGAGTGATAGAGCACATGCAAAAACACCCGACCCTCGACCTCGCGCAAGGCCTCAAGGCGCGCCGGCAACTCCTCGAGTCCGCAGTTCGCCCCGTAACCGACGAGCTCGCCGAAGCGGGGGGTATGTTCGGCCGCCGACACGAGCTTGATCCCGGCATCGGCACAGGCGCGTAGCGTTTCCCTATCGAGCCGGTTCCAGGGCGGGATGAAGGTACGCGGGCGGATGCCAAGTACGCCCTCGAGATGATCGAGACCAGCGCGCAAGCGGCGCAAGGCCTCCGCATATCCGAGGAGACGAAATTCGAAATACTCTCGCCGCGCGGGGCGGCTACGCGGATGAGTACGGTGCAGGTAACCGTGTAACGCGATCTCCGAGCCGCTACGCGCAACGTACTCGCGCAAAAAAGCCACTATCTCGGGATTGGCCTCAAGCGGCACGGCCAGGCGCGCATGCGGATCGCGGTGGGTGCGACCAGGACTCAAGGGGATGACACCGATCGTCTGCGGGAAACCATAGCGTTCAAAGCAAGCGGCCAAACGTCGTTCGTGTTCGGCATCGCAGGTGGCCGAAAGGTCATCGTTGCGAAAGCTGACGATGATGCGGGCGGCCACCGTCTGTGGCATTGGCCGAAGATGTATGGCCGTCGTCAGGGAATCGGAAACGATCATGCTCACGGGCACACCTCCTTGCGAGCGGCGAGCATCAGCGAACGCGCGACGTGCCGTCGGTACAACTCGACCAGGCGCTCGAAATACTCGCCCCATGACAAAGGAATGTTCGCCGGCAGCGGCGTATGCCGCACTGCCGCCATGATTTGCGCGCGAGCCGATGCATCGGTACCGAGCCGCAGAAGCGCGCGGGCAAGGGCGGCAGACTCGCCTCGCGGCACGAGCAGACCAGTATCGCCGTGGCGGACGAGGCGCGGGGCGAAACCGACCGCGGTGGCGATGCAAGGCAGGCCTGCGCCGTAGGCCTCGTTGAGGGCGTTGCAGTTGCCCTCGGAGCGCGAGGGTTGGACGTAAAGGTCGGCTGCAGCCAAGGCCGGCCGCACCGGCTCGAGATGGCCGGTGAAACGCACCGTGCGGCTGTCGAGGCCCGCCGCCGCCATGCGCTGCTGCAGCTGCGCGAAATAGTCTCGCTCGTGTGCTGCCCCAATGCTGCCAACGAACACGAGCCGCGCATTTTTCGGCAATTGGGGGTATACGCGCGCGAACCCTTCAAGCAGCACATCCCAGCCCTTGACCGGCACGGCATGCCCGACGGTCACGACGACGAGATCTTCGTCGCTGAAACCGAAGTGACGGCGCGCTGCCTCGCGTTCGGCAAGCGTAATGGGCATTCGGGGAACCGGGTTGAGCAGAATCTCAAACTTTTCCGGCGCGATACCGACACCGATCAGCTCGTCGCGCACCGCCTCGCTTACCGCGACGACCACTGTGGCGAGTGCGCAACTGGTGCGCACGCTCGGCAGCAACCGCTCGCGCCAGCCGGGGGAGCGCTGCTCTTCGTAATGGCGGAGCATGGCGCGTTTGAACCACAACCGCACCGGCACACCCGCAAGCCTCGCCCCGAGCAATGGGCTGGTGTGAATGTTGTCGCAATGAAAGATATCAGCGCCGACCGCGCGGCAGAGTCGATAGGCCGCACGCACGAGGGCGGCGTCGAAATTGCGTCGCGGCCTGGGCAAGTAGACGAGTTCCACGCCGAGCGAGACGAGCGGGGCGAGAAGATCGGTCGTTTCCGGAGCCGGTGGCGCACAGACGAGCACGTTGCGCCAGCCAAGCGCGCGCGTGCGGCGGAAGATCGCCGCATGATAGGCCGTGAGGTCAGCCTGCTGAAGGGCACGTCCCAAATATCGCACGAAGGTGATCGGCATTGCCCTGTTCCTGCCTTCAGGTCCCGGTCCGTCTCGCAAGCTGCCGCGGCCAGGCAAGCGTTCGAGCCAGCGAGATACGCAACCGCTCGGGCAGGAGCTCCGCTCGCCAGTAACTCACGCCGAGCACCACGCCGCCGACGACGAGTGCCACAAGCAGCTGCCAGCCGGGTCGACCAGAGAGCGCAACCCGAGTCAGACCGAGCAGCGCTGCGAAAGGCACGAGCGCGCGCAGCGGCCGCCCCCAAACCTCGCGCCAATAACTCCCACGTTTGATCCCGAGCCGTCGACAGACCTCGCCAGGAATGTAGATCCCTTGCACGAGGATGCTCGGCAAAACAATTCCCGCCGCCACCGCCACGAGGCTACCGTCGAGCACATAAAGCGTACCAAAGCTCAGACCCACGGCGAGAATCGAGCCGCCGAGCAACACCGACGTGGCACGACCGTGAGCGTTCAGGCCGATCAGAATCTGCATGGCGGGCGCCCCCGCTGCCGAAAACAGAAAACCCAGCGCCAGCACAACCACGAGCGCCACTTGCACATACTCAGGCCCCATCCAGAGTGTGAGCACCGCATCACCCAACACCGCCAGGCCGAGACAAGGCGGCAGGGCGAGCAGCACCCCATAACGCATGGCGTCAAGCGCGAACTGCTCGAGCAACAAGCGTCTTCCTGCGGACTGGAGCGAGCTCGCTGTTGGGGCAAGCACATGCGAGAACTTGCACACGAATGTCTTGACATGGCGCACGAGCGCGTAGGACCGTGCGAAAAGCGCTAGTGCCGCCGGTCCGAGCGCAGCGGCCACAAGCAGCTGCACGGTCTGGATCGAAAACAATTCGGAAAGACCGCCCGCGAGGGTCTTTGCGCCGAAGGCCGCCATCGCCCTGAGGTGCCGCAGACTGAAATGTCGTGGCCCGAGAATGAGTCCGGGACAGAGCCACAGCGCGAGGCGAAAGCGGAGAAGCTCCGTGAAGAGGGTCGTGAAAAAATAAACGGCGGCCAATGTCGCAAGCCCTCCCCCCCACCACAAGGCCAGCGCCATGCCGCTCACAGCAACAACATGACTGCCGGCGTTAAGACCATTGTGCCAATCCCAGCGATGGCTGCCGGTCATAACGCCGCCGAAGGTGTCGAAGGCGATCTGGATTGCGAGCGCCAAACCGAGCCAGCACACGATCGAGCGTGCCTGCGAGAGAAAGCTGCCAAGCTTTTCGGAGAACAGGATCGGCAACAGATAGAACGCCACGAAAAAGGTGGCCGCTGCAGCGAACAAAGCCGCCGCCCACTGGATGACCCAGACCGTGTTCACCGCCCGGGCGAGTGCGCGTTCATCACCGCGTGCGCGATAGCGCGAGACGTAGCGATTGACCGAGGAACCGATACCGAGCTGCGCGAGTCCAAAATAGGCCACGAGCGACCACGAGAGGTCCCACACCCCGAGCTCCGTCTGACCGAGATGCTCGTGAATGAGCCGCGGCAGGATGAGGCCGGCGATGAAAAACACCAGATAGCCCGCCCAGCTCGCCAAGACATTGGCGACGAGTCGGTCTTTCCCGAAGGGATCCTGCCTCACGCGGCCTCCTCCTGAGCAAGGGTGGGTGACCGGCGGTGTGACATCCGCTCGGCGGCGCTCTGCGGACGGCAAATCGCCATCATCATGTGCGGCGAGAAGAAGGCGATCGCATGGCCGATAATCGGCCAACGTACGCCGAGACGCGGGGCACGACGGCCTCGGTACCCGTAAGGCCGTAAAGCGATCACCTCGAATCCGACCTTCTTGAGCAAACGCCGGTACGTCCATGGCGCGTACACGTACTGGTAAAACTCAAAGGGCTCGGTCTTGCCCGCCAGGCGCCGCAACCAGGCGCGTCGCTTAAGCCAGTCGCGCAGGACCAGCCACGGCAAAGCGATGATACGAGCGATGTTCAGGCAGGGTACCGAGCACATCAGAAGGCCGCCCGGCTTCAAGACGCGATACATCTCGCACAGCATGGCCGTTGGCCCTCGATATCGTGCTCGACGGCACCGTTGGAAAAGACATAATCGAACTGCTCAGCAGCGAACGGCAACCGACGCAAATCGGCACAGACCAAACGGTTAGCGGGTGCATGCCGGCGGCCGTCTCGCAAGACACTCAAGACGAAATCGACTCCGATGGCGAGGTGCTCGCGCGCGGTGAAGAATTCAAGCCATTGTCCGCGCCCGCACCCCGCTTCGAGCAATACGCCCGATCGCCGGCATACATCGCGAACCGTCTGCCAGATGGGTTCGCGGCTGAGATCGCATTGCCAAACCTGCTTGGAGCGCCAGTGCGCTTCCCAGTATCGGGTCATGGCATCCGGATCGTTAGAGGCGACGGCCGGATAATAATCGTACTGGGTGAATCTCATGTGTTCACACCTCTGCGCGTGCGCTCAGTCAGTCCACTGCGAGGCGGCAACAGGCGGCACGCGATAACGGCGCCCCTGGCCGCGGGCCGGGTTCTCGGCCACGACACCGCGGATGGCCTCGAGGGGCAGGGCCTGCGGGTCGTCTGCTCGTTGTTCGATATAAAGCCGATGCCATGCCTCGAGGGAGATGAAACTCCAGAGGAGCAACGCATGATTGCGCCGACCGCCAAGATGCTCGTGCATGAGCTTCTCGACCATAGCCGGCACGAGCAGGCCGGTACGTGCGACCTCGCTTGGGGCGAGGAATCTGAGCAGGAAATCGCGCAACTGGGTTTTGAACCACTGACCGATCGGTGAATCAAATCCCACCTTGCGCCGCTCGACGACAGCCGCTGGCAGATAGCGCCGCGCGCAAGCCTTAAGCAAATGTTTGCTGCGCGTGCCAAGCAGACGATACTCGCTTGGCAGGGTCGCCACGTACTCCACGAGTCGCCAGTCAGTGAGCGGAGAGCGTACCTCAAGCCCGTTGGCCATGCTCATGCGATCCATATAGGCAAGCTGGTACTCGGGCAGGTATCCCTCGAGATCAAGCCGCGCGATGCGATCGAGCATGGGTTCATCCGGCGCGAAGAGCCGCGCGCGCAGGAATTCATCGTCCGTTTGACCGCAATGGCTTCCTTCTGCCTCCAACAAGCGCGCACGGTCCGAGTCCGGCACAAGCGAGACCCAGCGCAGATAAGCCTCCTCAAGGCTTGCCTCGGCCGCTGCCACGAGCCGGCGCACGCGGGAGACGAACTTGCCGCCACGCGTGGATTCGCCGAAAAGCCCGAGTGCAGGTTCGATGAGTCCGCGGCGTAGCCAACGCGGGATACGCAAATAACACGCACGATAGTGCAAGCCCGCATGGCGGGGATAGCCGAAGAAGAGTTCATCCCCCCCTGTGCCGCCTACCGCGACCTTAAGATGCTCGCGGGTAAAGCGGCACAACTGATAGACGAGCACCGAGGTCGGCTCACCGTGCGGCTCGTCATAGGCAGCGATCACCCGCGGCAGTAGCTCGATCTGGGCATGGGCATCGAGTATGAGTTCGCGATGTTTGGTCCCGAAGGTACGCGCGACCTGCCGCGCCCAGGCGAGCTCGTTGTAACCGTCCGCCTCCGCGGTATAACCCACGGTGAAGGTCTGGACTCGGGCCTGCGCCTCGCGCATGAGCGCCACGAGCAGCGAGGAATCGATGCCCCCAGAGAGAAAGGCGCCCACCTCGACATCGCTCTTCTGACACAGCCGCTCCGCCTCGCGCAATTCGGTGTCGAGCCGTTCGACCGCCTCCTCAAAGCCGAGTGCCTGTTTCGGCTGCGTCGGCAAACGCCAGTAACGTTCCAGCCGGGCATGGCCCTCCTCCCAAATCAGACGATGCGCCGGGGGCAGCCGCCGAATGCCTTCGAAAAAGGTGCGCGTCCCGGCAACATAACCGGCGGCGAGAAACTCGCTCACTGCCGCACGGTCCGCACGCCGCGCAGGTAGAGCGGGCAGAATGGCCTTGATTTCGGAACCGAAGAGCAAACGGCGACCGCAAACCGCGTAGAACAAAGGCTTTTCACCGAGCCGATCGCGCACGAGTACCAGCCGCTCGCGCACACAATCCCAGAGCGCAATCGCGAACATGCCGCGCAGATGATCCACGAAGTCAAGACCATGCTCTTCGTAGAGATGCACGATCACCTCCGTGTCCGAACGAATCGTAAAACGATGTCCGCTTCGCGCGAGCTGTTCGCGCAGTGTTTCGTGGTTGTAAATCTCGCCGTTGAAAACGACCCAGACATCACCCGTCTCGTTGGCGATCGGCTGGTGACCGGTCACAAGATCAATGACAGCAAGCCGGCGCATCGCAAGTCCGGCCTGAGGATGACGGTAAAAACCCTCCTCATCCGGCCCGCGATGCACAAGCCGACGGCACATGACCCGTAGCAAGGCGGGATCGTCAAAGCCGGCATATCCGGTGATGCCACACATGAAGCCTCCAACCCCTATTTGCCAGCCACACGCCGGCCGTGTCCAGGGACAGCGGCCGCATTCGCCTCGGCGCCCCCCGCCGAGGCGCTCGAGACCGAACCCGGGTCGGCTTCGGACACACGCGCAAAGATCTCCCTCCAGCGCCGCGCGCTCGCACCCCGCTCGTAGCGCAGCGCCGCCGCGCGTGCGGCTTGCGCAAAACGCGCATAGTGGACATGATCAGCCGTCAGAACACGCGCAAGGGCCTCGGCATAGGACTCTGGTCGCGCGTCCTCCACGAGATAGCCGTTGACCCCGTTGGCCACCAGATCGGCGAGATCGCCCACACGCGGTACCACCGCCGGCAACCCAACGAGCATGGCCTCGATGAGGGAGAGCGACAAACCTTCCGACTCGCTCGTCAGCACGAAAACCCGTGCACGGCGCAGCCACTCCTCGGTCTGCGGCTGGCTACCCGCGAAGGTGACAACTCTAGCGAGACCAAGCCGAAGGGCGAGCGCCTCGAGCGCACGGCGCTTGGGACCATCGCCCACGATCAGCGCGCGCAACGCAGGAATACGCGTGCAGAGCTGCGCCAGGGTCTCGAGCAACCGATCCACCCGTTTGATCGGTACCAGCCGTCCGACGAACACCACATCATAGTCAGCGGATGCCCTACCCGACGGAGAAAAGCGTTCGCCATCGAGTCCGCCCGCGGCGATCTCGGTCGGGCGCGTGCGCCCGGCAGCGCGAAAATAATCCCGCGCACGACTGCCCATGGTCAGGACAAGATCGAACTCGCGTACGGTCTCAAGTAGCCGTCGCTCCACGATCGGATCAGACCGAGTCTGGAGCGCGAAAAGGCGATTTTCCGACAACAGGCCCCCATCGCGCACCTCGGCCTCGCCACCGACACAAAAATACATCGCGCGTGAGCCGGTCAGCCGCGCAAGAAGCAGTGCAGCCATACCATTGAGAAGCAGATGGAATCCCCCTACCCAGTGAGGCCGTCGCACGAATCCGACGGCGAAAAAGCTCACCAGGCGCGCAGGCACTTCTCCCAGCACGTGCACAAGCCAGCGTGGCGGCGGTCGCCAGTGAATCTTGGGATGGTGCGGCACGTGTTGAGTAGCCACGACCACAATCCGCGCCACGCGCGGGCAGTCGGCCAGCGGAAAAAGATGCGCAGCGCTCCAGTTGTCGGAGTAAAACGTGCCGGTGAGCAGAATCTCGAACCCTTCTTCAGACATCGCTCGCCGAGTGGCAGGACCCCAGCGCACGGCCGTGCGTAGCGCCTGCTGATAGACGGCAGTAAAGGCACGCACGACACGTCCCCAGCCCCTCACCCCTCGGGACGAGGCCTTTAGATCGCCGTTTGTCTTGTTCATACTCGTCTCATCACAATAAAGGGAATTTTAACGATCGCCAGGGTATGCCAAGGCTTGGCCAGCCGGTCGCATCTGGGGAATTCACCTGAAGCGCGTCAAGCGGCTTGCCATTGAGAAAGACACGGGTCCGATTAGCCTCGGGCACATACACCGTCAGGCCAGCGTGCGCTTTAGCGTCTGCAAAAGGACTTTCCAGTTCTAGTTGCCAGTACCCTTCTCCGCTCGAAGGTGGTATCAAAAATGCGCGCACTCGTTCACGCATCTCGCAATAACGCAGCACGCGTTGCGTTGTCGCGACAAGGAGTTCGCCGACGTAAAAGCGTTGCGCCAGGCGCGCGAAGGCTAGGCGGGTGTGTTCAGAAAACCCGCGTTCGAAAGCCGTGAGGGATTTCCCGAGGTGCGTGTAGAGCACGCACACCCCTGCGCGAGCGAGCAAGGTATCGAGCATGCGATTGCTTAAGACCTCGGCAATGCCTGCGGCCGTCTCGTGAGCGCTCACCCCGGCCCAACTCGGGTTAGAGCGCAAAAACTCGAGCATCGGCCGGCCGTCGCGCAACCGCACCTCGCGCAAGAGCCGGTTCGTGGCGTGCATGGCGTACTTCACCGACCCATGCGACGCAAGCCAGCCTTTGGCGAATTCCTTTGCCACAGTACGGCTGGAGGCAAACGGATGATCCAAGCGCCACAATCCAGTGAGCCGACGCGGCACATCCTGGCCAATTACGCTAGTGACACGCCCACGCCAGACATAGCGAATACCGAAGGCGCTGCTGAGATCGGAATGGTAAGCCGCCGCCCCTGGCACATCGCCCTGACCCTGCATGATATCCGCGCCGAAATTACTCGGGGCCGTGCCATGGTCTATCCATACCTCGAGACGACAACCATGACGGTCGAGCTCCTCGAGAGCGCGCGCCGCATGCGCACGTGTCGTTGCCAGATCACCGAAAGAATGCAGACAGTCGATATGTCCGGAATGAACGAGCACCCGCAGCCGCTCTCGGCTCGCCTCGTCTGTATTCCAATACGAGAACTGACCGATCGGCATGTCGAAGTAAATACTGTTGCCCACCTCGAGCCCGAGCCCGGGACCGAAGGCAGTGGGCCCCGTGCCGTTGAGATAGCGCATGGTCTCAAAATAGCTCGCCGCATCAGGTGTATCGTCGAGATCGCTGGCGATCGCCAGCATTGCTCGGTACGGGTAGGGGAAGGGTCGAAGCGGCACCGCTATGCGAGCATGCGGCATGACCGTGCCCGCTTGCGATGCCAATGTGTCGAGTGCCTGGTTCATCGGTAACCCAAATGACGGTTGAGCGCGCCGGCTTCCGCCTCAAACACGGCGAGATCAGCGGCCGTGAGATATTCGCGCCAGCGTTCGTCTGTGCGAATTTCCTCGAAATCGTCGAGCCGCATACCGTTGCCGACGACGTGATGCTCAGCCGTACGGAAGGCAGGTATCTCGCACCGCGGTGCGACACCAAGAAAACGGTGTACGCACTCGAGGCTCGTGGCCGGCTCCCGGCACAGCGTCTCGTAACGCAACTCGAGCACGCGCTCGGCGGGCAACCGCGCGATAATCGCTTGCGCCTCTTCTTGGCTACGACGCCATTCACGAGCGGCAGCGTGAATGGTTAGGCGCTCGGCCGCGCGCGAAGCACCACTGCCTCCGCCCCGCCATTGCGGGAGGCGCGCATCGGCGAGCTCTTCTGGATAAACATAGGTGGCCGCCACCGCACGGCCGTCGCGGATAAGCCGGATCACGCGGATATCGAAAAACGGATCGCGCAAAAGAAATTTCAAGCGCAACCCGATCTTCGAGGAATCCACCAGTACGCGCTTGCCTAGCCGCGTCAGCACGGCCGCGGTCAATACACGGTTGCGCAGCGCCACGCGCCTGGCGTGACCATGCCAGCCTGGGGTAAGCGACAAAAGCATATCGCGCAACGCCTCGGCAAACGGTCCGCGGTGCAGGGGAGCAAGCAAGCGACGTGCGAGCCACGGGGCATGGGAAACCCAATCGGTGCCAGCGTGGGCGAGATCGAAATCAAGCCCCGCGCGCGCAAAATCCGCGCGGATCCCGTTCCAGAACGGGCACTGCCCGATCGAACGGCGGCACGAACAGCGATAGCCGGATACATCGCCAAGCGCAGTGAGCTTAAGTTCCCCGACCGTGGCGATCTCGGGGTGTGCGCCGAGCAGCATCGCAAGCAATGTCGTACCGGAATGACTTGCAGCCAGGATATAGGCAAGACGCACGGGAATCGGCAACACTGTGTCTGTCCGATCCAAGGACGTTCCTGCCAGCGATATCGAAACAGTGTTCAAAACGCTGTTCATGCTGACCCCGCGCCTGTCACGGTCGCGCTGACACCCTCGCTGACTCCGGCACTTGCCTCGCCAAAACGATGGTCCTTCTCGACGGCAAGCAGCCGACTCGGAAGGCCGGCGCGGACGTAAGCGCGTTCACGCCACACTCGAAGCATCAGGAACATTGCGCACCACATGCCGACCGACCCTTCGCGCGGATAGAAGCTTTGACTGCCAAAGGCCCCCACCAGCCAGGCGCCGACCAAGGCGAGCGCAACGCCACCAGCGACGACATACAGGGGATCGGTACTATCACGAAAGAGACCCACACTGCGACGCAGCACGAGGAGATAAAACAGCATCACCGGCAAGAATCCGATCCAGCCGTTATCAAGCAACCATTGAAGATAGGCGTTGTGTGGATGGGGAAAGCTTTCGCGAAAATCTATCCACAGCTGCGCAGCAAGCCCCGTGCGCATCATGGCCTCGCGCCCGTATCCTACCCACGGGGACTCGGCGATTTTTTCGACCACGTACGGCCAAGCAAAATTGCGGCCTGCCGTCACGGTATAGAGGTCTATTTCCTCCGGCGCCGGCTCGATTATCCCCATGGCCTCCGGCCGGCTTGTATCGCGCGACTCCGGATTGAAACCCTGGGTGAATCGCTCCCAGACGGCCGGTACGGCGAGCGCGACGACGAACACCGCCGCCGGCACCATCAGCAGATAGCGGCGCCAACGCAAAGTGAGCAGCAGCAACCCGACGACAAGCCATGTCCCGAATCCGGCCCGCCCACCGGTCAAGGCCAAACCAAAGAAGATGACCGCGCTGGCAACAAGCAGGATCAGCCTGCGGCTCGGCACGAGTACGCGTGCAACAAACATCGCCCAGGCACCGCCGGCGAGCATCACCGCGAGATTGACACGGTGATAGCCCACCTCGTTCAGCAGAATCTTAGCGCTGCGGCGCTCGAGTTCCTCACCGCTGCCTAAGACCTCAAGAGGCATCCAGCGGATGACCTGCACGGCCAGCAGAAAATAGACACCGAGCACTGCCGTAATCCCCCAGGCGAAGCGTTTGCGATCGCAACAGCCATCGTAAAGCAAGAAACCTGGAATCACCCACTTGAGCGTATTGATGAAATGCTCGCTCCAGAAGCTCACCGTGGAGGGCGGTTCACGACCGAAGAGTATCGCCCAATCGTAGATCCCGGCCGGATCCTCGAGCAGGCGGAAAAAGCCGATCACGATCAGACCGAAATAAAAAACGAGCAGCAGCGCCACGCCAGGCGTAAGATCCAACCGCAGCCCCTCGCGCCTGCGGCTGAAAAACCAGGCGAGAAGGACAGAAACGAGCGCAATATTCCATGGATTGAGACCCTGTATGCCATAAAGCGATTTCGGCATGTCCGGGTGCTCGATCACCGCCATGAGCAGGATCAGCCCACACAACGCCTTGTACCAGTCGCGCCAGGCGTAGACTGACAAAAACGCGATGAAGCACCAAAGCAGCGTCAGGCGGATCATGTCTGCAAAAAACTCCGCTCGAAAGCGACCTCGTTCAACGCAACCGCATCGAATGGTTAGGTCTTGCACGCAAACGGCGGGCGGTCTCGGCGAGCACCATGGCGCAAAACAGCGTGTTGGTCACAAGATAACGCCGCCACAACCGACGCGGCTCCTGTTTGAGACGATATAACCACTCAAGCCCGAGCCGTTGCCAGGCAGGCGGCGCCCGCTCGACCAGGCCGGCGAATACATCGAACGACCCCCCGACACCGTGCAGCACATTGACCGGCAGCACTTGGCGCCAGCGGCCGAGAAAGCGTTCCTTGCGCGGGGTCGGCATGCCGACGAACAGAATCTGGGCCTGTGCCTGAACGATGTCGCGGACGATGCACTCCTCCTCGTGCTCGGGGAAATAGCCGTGGTGCCGCCCGGCGAGCACCAACCCCGGATACTCACGTTGCAGGCGTTGTGCGCAGCGCATATTCACCTCCTCGGTCGCACCGAGCAGATACACACGCCAGCCATGGCGCGCTGCGCGCTCGAATAGTCCGACCATGAGGTCTATACCCGTCACCCGTTCGGGTAATCGCCGACCGCAATCGCTGAGCAGACGGCTCGCCCAGACGACCGACATGCCGTCGGGAAGGATGAGATCGCTGGCGAGCACATCCTCGCGAAGCATCTGATCGTGCCGCATGGCGACGAGCTTGGCCGCGTTGACAACACCAATATGCACCCGCTCGCCACAGGCGATCGCCTGCTCGATGCGATCAAGCGTTTCGACAAGCGTCAGCGCATCAAGCGGCACGCCAAAGAGTTCTACGCGGGCGGCATCCTTCTTCATGAGGATACCCTCGTTGCGCAAGCGTGATCGGCTACAGCAATCCCCCAGCGCCGCACGCGCGTAGTGGTCCAGGCGTAAAGCAGCCAGCCGAGATGGTAAGGCCGATCTTCTTCATCCACGACCACCGGGGGGAACAACCGCTCGAGGGCAGGCACTCGCAGCGCAGAGTCCAGGCGGCTCGCGAGCGCCTGGGCGGCACGGACGAACTTGCCCGGTTCGCGCCGCGCGACCTTGCGCCAGATAAGATCGTTGCTAGAATCGATGAGCGAGCGGCCTGCTAGCTCTGGGCTCGCAGCGAGCCATTCAAGACCGTGCGCAACCGCGTCGCTGAAATCCGGCCCGCCAGCTTCCGCCAGAGCGAACAAGGCCATCGGGGCCATGGCATCCTGATGGACCGCATACACCGGATAGCCTTCGAGCAGCTGACCGGTTCGATAATCGTAATGCCACCACCACTGTCCAGCCGGGCCTTGTCGTTCGCAGATACGTTCGGCGGCGAGCGCGGCCGTCTCGAGCGCTCGGGCCGCATCAGGACCGCCACGGCAGGCATAGCGGGCGAGCGCGTGGATCGGATAGACCTGATCAGCGAAGCAGCAGACATGCGCGCGCCAGCCTTGACGTCCGATATAGTGCGGGAAAAGCCGGCTGCGCGGCTCGAAGGCTTGCAGCAGGCGGGTAGCGAGGGCCGGGGCGAGAGCGCCAATTTCAGAGTCCGCATCGTGCATTGCAGCATCGAGCGCCCAAGCCACCTCGACCGTAGGCTGTGGCAGAGCGAGGGGTGCGAGACTCACTAGCCGTCTTCGCAGCGCTTCACGATCCGGGTAGTCGAGCCGGGCCGCCGCCCACAAACTCAAGGCGGCATCCCCGATGTTGTCGAGCCGTTCCGCCTCGGCGGCAAGCCACCCGCAGACCTCCTGCGGGCTTGTGCCGGCGAACACCGCGGCGGCGCGCGCGGGGGCCTCGCCGGCAAGTCCGATCAACACAATCGCGGTATAGCGCCGACTGAGCCCTTCGGCGCGTATCAAGCCGTCGGCATGCCGGCGGAGGCGAAAGGCGAACAACCGCTCATTGGGGCGGTACATGCGCGCAAGCCCTCGCCAGGCCATGGCGCGTAGATCCTCGAGCAGCCGACCCTGCGCTTGTCGCGGCATGTTTGCCGAGCACGCCGAGAGATCCGTGCGCGTTCCCTCAACACCCGCGGGTGTCGAAAATGGCGATGTCATGGACATGAACAGCTCCGTTTACCCATTCTCGGATTGAGCGGTTCGTCTCAGACCACACGTTCGCAACCGCTATCGTGGCGCGCGGGCCGCCAACGCGCGAGCCATTCGCCGAGCCCGGAGGCATGCTTGCGCAACACCCCAAGCGAGACATGAATATGCAGGCGGCGCAGTGCGAACCAATCTAGCGTGGCGGGCAGGTTAATGCCTTCAACGCTCGTGAAGGCTAGCCGAAAACCCGCTGTGGCAAGTGCACGAGCAGTACGCGCATCGTAAGTTCCTGGCTCGCCGTCGGGATAGCAAAAGGCTAAACAGGGCCGACGGGCAAAGTCTTCGCACTCAGCCTTGCAAGCGGCCAGCTCCGCATCGAGTCGAACGGGCGGTAACACGGTTGCCACCGTATGCGTGACCGTGTGGGGGCAAAGCTCAACAAGCCCGCTGGCAAGCATCTCGCGCATCTCTCGAACAGTAAGCGCACGGTAGCGCCCGGTTGGACGCGAGGGAAGCGAGATACCGAGTCCCCGGGCGAGCGCATTCAGCAGTGCATCCCGCTCCTCGGGCAAACAGCGCTTAAGCCTCGCCTTAAAGGCAGCGACCGAAGTGCGCTCATTAACCACTAGCCGCTGACCATCGACCAGCGCACAGCTGCCGTGCGGAGCGTTTTCGAGCAGGTAGGCAAACGCATCGAACCACAGCCAATGCCCGCGCAGAAAAAAATCCGTCGGTACCGCTATCGCGAACGGAATGCCAAGCGAACGCGCAAGCGGAAAAAGCTCTTCGTAAATGTCCCCGTGGGCATCGTCCACGACGACGAGCGCGACCTGCCCGCGTACTGCACCTTCGTCCACAAGGACATTCGGGGTGATGAGGCGAAATCGGGCACGCAGGTATTCGAAATGGCGACGCAACACCTCACGTCCTATCGGCCAATGCGGTCCAATTCGATGGAGTGTAAGCACAACCAGCCGGTCTCGGCGATCAAGCAGCCCATAACCACAAGCCAACAGCCCTAACAGTTGCTGGCGGATATTATCGGGCGCAAAAATCGTTATGGACACGACACTAAACCGCCCCCGATCCACGCAGCACGGCGGGGATCGTCCTGAGCAGAATCTTGAAATCAAGCCACAACGACCAGTGTTCGATATACTCAAGATCGAGTTCAAGCCAGCGAGTGAACGGTAAGTTGCTGCGACCTGAAATCTGCCACAGACAGGTAAGACCCGGTTTGACGCTAAAACGTTTGCGCTGAATACCGCGGTCGAAAAGCATGACGTCGCGTAACGACATGGGTCGCGGACCGACCAGGCTCATGTCGCCCTTAAGTACGTTGAAAAGCTGCGGTAGCTCGTCGAGGCTCGTGCGACGCAAAACACGCCCTGCGCGTGTGATGCGCGGGTCGTTTCGAATCTTAAAGATAGGACCTTCGGCCTCGTTCAAATGCTCGAGGTCATTCATCCGCGCCTCGGCGTCTTCGTACATGGAGCGAAACTTGTACATGCGGAAGGGGCGCTTGTGCAGTCCGACCCGCGTCTGCACGAACAACACCGGTCCAGGCGAATCGAGCTTAATCCACAACGCGATCAGTGCCATTATTGGCAGCACGATCGGCATCGCGAACAAGGTGAGGACCAAATCAAGAAGCCGTTTGACAAGCAGCATCGCTTCGTCTTGGGCTACCGGTTCGAAAGTCAACAACGGGACGCCTCCCAACTCGACCATGCGAAGGCGGCTGACCTGCAAATCGAAAACATCAGCCATGAAGCGCAGACGTACGCCTTCCTCCTCGCAGGCCACAGCGATCGCCTGAGCCCCGCCAAGCAGCGAACGCGGAACAGCAACGATCACTTCGTCGACGACATGTTCCTTGAGCACCCGGCCGATGTCTTTCACGGTACCAAGAATCGGACCCCGTACAGTCGGTTGCATAGGGGTCGAATCGGCGACATCCAAAAACCCGACGATATCGAGGCCCCACTCTACATTGCTGGCAAGCAGCTCAATCAGACGTGCAGCGCGCTCGCCTGTGCCGACCACTAGAATCCGCAACGGGGCAACGTCTTGGGCAGACGGCCGCGCGAAATACCACCAAAGCAAAGCGAGCCGTAGCGCAACGATCACCACAATATTCAAAGAAGCGAATAGAACGAGAAAAGTACGGCTGACGTAGTTCGCCTTAAGAAAAAAGACGATCACCAACAGCAGCGCAATGGCGAACGCCACCGCGCGCACTACCGCCCACACGTACGTGAAAAGCGAAACGATGCGAAGTCCGCGGTAAATACCGCTGCCGTAGAGTAGATAGCTCTGCACCGCCAGCATCACTGGCAAAAGCGCGAGGTGCGCCTCGAAGTCCGCCGGATTGTTCGCAAACCAGTGTTCGCGCAAGGCAAACGCCACCATGAACACCAAAACGGTGATCAGCACATCCAGAAGGAACAAGCGATAGCCAATTTCTCTGGACTTGTCGTCGTACACGATGCGTTAATCCGTCGTGATGCAAGCGCGTTATCTATTGTTGACACGAGTTCGTGCTTGCGCAAGGTATACCTTGCGCACGCAATTCTCGCCAATGATCTTTAAAGATGACGTGCCGCGTATACCGGCCTTGAATTTCTTTGCTGTTTTACACACGAATGCATGTGTTTTGTGCCAGCGGCTGACTCACTGGCTATTATCCATGCCATGAAACAGCGAAACAATCGCAATCGCTTAGGGTTGCTTGTAAAACGGGGCGATGTGTTTCATATCTGAAACAGATAACGTGACTTGAATTGTTTCATTATTGAAACAACACGGAAACATCGCGATATATCCGATTCAACAAGCGGTTTGCGTGAGGCATCCCCCCGAGTAGACAGGCGTAATTAACTGGGTGCGAAACGCGTAAGGCTCGACAACCAATACGGCAGATTTGCTAAAGTCGCTAGCGGCGAGGGTGCTTGCGGTCGGTAATACTGAACTGATTTTGATCTCGAAATATCCACGCTCGGTCATTATGATCATGACGTGCACGATTCATCTTGTCGCCGCCGCTCGACCGAACTTCATGAAGATCGCGCCGCTCTATCACGCCTTTCAGGGCGAACGACACCTCGAGGCACGCATCATTCATACCGGCCAACACTACGATCTCAACATGTCGGACGTGTTTTTCCGTGACTTGCGTCTGCCGCCACCGCATATCCATCTCGGTGTCGGCAGCGGGTCGCACGGGGCGCAGACTGCGCAGGTTCTAGCGTCCTACGAGCAGGTACTGCTTGCCGAGCGCCCGCGAATGGTGATCGTGGTGGGGGACGTGAATTCCACGCTCGCCTGTGCGCTTGCGGCCGCCAAGCTCTGGTATCGGCCCGGAGCGAGCACACCCGATTGCGGCTCGGCCCGACCGCTTGTGGCTCATTTGGAGGCGGGACTGCGCTCCTTTGATCGCAGCATGCCTGAAGAGATTAATCGTCAACTCACCGATGCGCTCGGCGATATACTCTGGACGCCTTCGGCTGACGCCGATGAAAACTTGCGGCGCGAAGGGATCGAGGAATCACGCATCGTCCGCGTCGGCAACATCATGATTGATTCCTTCGAATTGTTGCGTCCCCGCATTCTGGCGGACGACACCTGGCGACGGCTGCGGCTCGCGGAACGCGGTTACGCAGTCGTGACCCTGCATCGGCCCGCCAATGTGGACGACCCTGAACGGCTCGCGCGCTGGGTCGGAGTCCTGAGGCGGTTGGCGGCCCGTCTGCCGCTTGTCTTTCCCGTGCACCCGCGCACTCGCAAACAGCTTGAGACCCACGGCCTGCTTGTCAGGCTTGCCAGTGCGCCCGGCCTGCATTTGCTCGACCCCCTAAGCTACATCGCTTTCATGAACCTCGTCTGTCACGCACGGCTTGCTATCACAGATTCAGGCGGTATCCAGGAAGAAACGACCTATCTGGGAATCCCCTGCCTCACCCTGCGACCGAACACCGAACGTCCCGTAACGCTCACTGAGGGCACGAATCGTTTGTGCGGACTCGAGAACGTCGAGGCCCATTTCGATGAGGTCCTGAGCGATGACTTTGCGAGCTGCAGCCCGCGCCGAGTGCCTGCGCTCTGGGACGGGCGGACCGCCGAACGGGTGCTCGCCTCGATTCGAGAACTGCTTGCGATCGACACAAGCTGTCGCGCTTGCTTCTAGCGTCAATTCGCATGCAATCGCTCACCTGGTACTACCATCGTTTGCGTCATATGACGCCTGCCGAGATCGCTTGGCGTGTATATGCCCTGTTGCGCGACCGCCTCCTCGACCGCCTACGCCTGTTGCTGCGGCTTTATCCACGGCTACCTGCCGGGGCGCTCGATGCCCGTGCCGGCTTTCGCCTGGATCACCTGCCTGCCGCCGCGTTACGGGGCCGTACTTCAAGCACTATGGCGGATGCACCGAACGACGCGAACATGCCGATTTCGAAGGGGCAGCTCGAGGCGCTGCTCGAACGGGCTGAAGGGATCTGCGCACATCGCCTGAGTTTTTTCGGCCTGACGGATGTTTTCGTCGGCGACCCCATCGACTGGCATCGCGACCACGCAAGCCATCGACGGGCCCCGCGGGGTTATAGCGCTGACATTGATTACCGCGATTTTCGCGTCACCGGTGACTGCAAGCTCGTCTGGGAACTCAACCGCCATTACCATCTCGTGGTGCTCGCGCGTGCCTGGCGATGCACGGGCGAACGCCGTTACGCCGAGGCGCTTGTCAAGCAACTCGACGAGTGGCTCGACGCCAACCCGTTCGGTTACGGCATGAACTGGCGCAGCCCGCTTGAGCTCGGTGTGCGCCTCATCAATTGGATTTGGGCGATCGATTTGCTGCGCGACCGCCACCCCCTCGAGCCGCGATGGCTAGCGCGTGTGCTCAAGTCCGTTCATCTGCACTGCTGGGAGATTCAGCGCAAATACTCGCGCGGTTCTTCGGCCAATAATCACCTGATCGGCGAAGCGGCAGGGGTGTACATAGCCTGTGCCTATTTCCCGCAGCTTCCTGCCAGCGCACGCTGGCGCGCGCAGGCACATGCGATCCTTAGCGAGGAGATCGAACGGCAGACCTGGCCGGACGGCGGTAGCCGCGAGCAGGCGGTGGGTTATCAGATCTTCGTCATGCAGTTTTTTTTGCTCGCCGGGCTGGTGGCGCGTGCCATCGGCGAAGATTTCCCGCCCAGGTACTGGCAGCGCCTCGAGCGCATGGCTGAGTTTCTTGCTGCACTCGCCGAAGGCGGCGAACGCATGCCGATGTTCGGGGATGCTGACGACGGCTATGTGCTTGATCTCGGCGACGATCCGCGCGACGCACGTCCCTGGCTGGCGGTCGCCGCGGTACTCTTCGCGAGGCCCGATTTCAAGATCACTGCCGGTCCCTGCCCGGAGACGCTCGCCTGGCTGCTCGGGCCCGCGGGTTGTGCTGACTATGCGCAGCTCGGCTACACGTGCTCGCCCTCAGCCGGTGTGCCACTCGCCTCGCGTGCCTTTCCTGACAGCGGCTACTACCTGCTCCAGGGTGGAGCGGGAAAGCAGCGGATCAGCGTCGTGTTCGACTGCGGCGAGCTTGGTTACGGGCCGATCGCCGCGCACGGCCATGCCGATGCCTTGAGCTTTACGCTGCGCATCGCTGGTCGCGATGTCTTGGTGGATCCCGGCACCTACGATTATTTCAGCTACCCCCACTGGCGACGATACTTTCGAAGTACCCGCGCTCACAATACCGTGGTCATCGATGGCGAGGATCAGTCCGAGATGCTCGGGCCTTTTCTCTGGGGACAGCGTGCACCGGCCCGTTGCCTCGCATGGCGGCCGCACCCCGAAGGCGGCGGATGCGTCGTCGCTGAGCACGACGGCTATGAGCGTCTGCCCGATCCGGTCGGCCATCGGCGCTGTCTTGCGCTCGATATCGAAAGACAGACATTGGTGATCGAAGACGAACTGAGCGCCCGCGGCGTCCACTCGATCGAGATCTTTTTCCATCTCGCCGAAGACTGTCGGCTCGTATCTCTCGACGACAACCGCTTCCATATCCTGACCGGCGCGGGCCAGACGTGGCAGCTCGCGCTCGACCCAAGGCTGACGGTAAAGATCCTCGTGGGGAGCGAAGATCCAACGGGCGGCTGGGTGAGCCGTGGTTATCACCGCCGTCAGATGAGTACGACACTATGCGGACAGCTTTGCGCCGAAGGCTCAATCCGGCTCGTCAGTCGCCTGGAGCGAGTCGGCGCGGAGGAATACTGAGGGCATACTGCACGTCGCTTGCATGCGGCAGGTAGCCAGGATGAATCATTTCTTCTCAGGCACGAATGGCCGCACCACCGCTGTACTGGTGCGCGAAGCCGTGCGCAACTCGCTTTGAGCACCGCCACGAAGGACGTGTGCGATGTCCTGCAGCAGCGCCTCGATGTTTGCCATCCGGTCGCTGATGAGCGCTAGGGTTGGAGCAAGTGTATCGAGCTCACGAACGCGCTGACCGATCCCTTGCAAGATCTGCGCACTTTCGCATGCAGTCACCCGAGCGCCGCCGCTACTGCCCTTCGCCTGGCGCCCTTCAACGGTCGCCGTGGTCGCACGCGAAGACTTCGCCGCCTGGCTCTGACGCTTGGCGTACGGTACCCATTGCAGCTCTTCGATGGCATCGGCGACCGTCTTGCTCGACACCTGCGGGCGCTCCTCGGCATAGGCACACACCAGCGCGGTGTCGCACAACAAATTCACGAGTCGCGGTACACCCCCGGTATATTGGTAGATGAGCGGGAGGGCATCCTGTGCAAAGAGTCTGTCAGGGTCGTCGCAACCGGCCACGCGTAACCGATGGATAATATAATCGGCCGTCTCCTCCGCGCTAAGCGGCTTGATGTGATAGCGTAACCGCACCCGCTGCAACAGCTGCTCGAGCTCGGGTGTTTCGAGCATCGCGTTGAGTGCAGGCTGGCCGACCAGGATGACATGCAGGACCTTCTCCTTCTGGGTTTCCAGGCCAGAGAGTAGGCGGATCTCTTCGAGCACGGGCAGGCTCAGGTTGTGGGCATCGTCCACGATCAGCAGCGGCTGCTTGAGGGCGATGAAGTTCTCGATCAGGAAGGTGTTGAGCCTGTCGAGCAACTCGACCTTCTGGGCGTTGAACGGATTGATGCCGAAATCCACCAGCACCGCTTGCAGGAACTGGACCTCGTCAAGCTGGGTCTGGAAGACCTTGGCCACCAGCACCGTCGAATTGGCGAGCTGGGATAAGAGTTTCTGGATAAGCAGGGTCTTGCCGCAGCCCACGTCTCCGGTGATGACCGTGAAGCCATCGCGGTTCCATACCCCGTAGTCGAGATAAGCCTTGGCACGCATATGTGCCTTGCTCTGATAGAAAAACTCGGTATCCGGACTCAGCCGAAACGGGAAATCGCGCAGCTTGAAGAATTCGAGGTACATGGTCTCTGCCCTCTCAGCGCAAGGTTCTGGGGGGCAAGGTCCCCCAGGTATAGAACACGGAAAGCGTATAGCGCCGCTCGAGATATTCGGCAGTTGGATCGGTGCTCGTTCGACGGATGCGGCTCGCCTCGATCGCCCCCGTCAAACGACGGGTGGCCCGATACCCCATGCGGACGCCAAAGGTCTTGTCTCGATCTTTGCGACTTGAGAGATCGTATTCGGTTCTCAACCACTCCCCGAAAAGGCCAGAATAGAGCGTCCCGCCGCGGTTGACGACGACATCAAGTGCGGCCCCGTTCTCGCGCCGGTCCTCGGTAGAGAGCGTTTCGTAGTTATAGTCGCGAGCAAGGGCGCGCATCTCGAAGCCGAGGCGGGCATCCGCGCGCCGGTAGAAGAGTTCACCACGGCGCAAGTAATACACATCGCCGCTAGCCACCTCGGTCGAGATCCCTGCGCCGAAGCCCTCTGGCAAGACCGCCTCGGCCGGCGTGACCGAGGCGAGCAGATAGCCGGCGGGGTCGAGAAACTCGCGCGCGACGGTAAACCCGAGCGCCGACGTTACGGTCAGTTGTCTGCGCCAGGTCAAGCGCGCGAGCGAACCGTCCGGGTCCTCACCGCGTTCCCGATCGATGCGCGACGTGCCGAGATCCACGCTGTAACCCGAGCGCCCCTGCCGCGTCTGCCAGCGCAAGAAGGTGTCGAAGCGTCGATAGTTGACGTTGACGGTCTCATCGTCGAAATCGGTCTTGCCGTACTCGAGATTGAGCGAAAGCGTGTCGACCGCGGTCGGCTCGTACAGCCAGCGTGTATAGCCGTTCCAGCGTTGGTAATCGTCCATGGTCTCGCCGAAATACACGTTAACGTAACGGGCACCGACGTGCAGCAGCTGGCGCGGGCCGAGTCGCGCATAGAAATCCGGTCCGGTGGATGCGGCATTGGCCCCCACCCGATTGGCAGGGGTCGCCGGGTCGCGGCTATCACGTAGAACCTGAGCGTAACGGTCTTCCAAGGTCCAGGTGAGGCGCTGTGCAAAGAGCGCCCAGACCACAGCCGCGTCGATATCGTAGAGGTCCTCGTCGGCAACGACATCGTGACGGTAATCGCGATACTCTGCCACGGCGCTCGCGCGCGCTCGCCACTGCGGCGTGAAATCCGTGTAGGAAAAGCCAAGCGTAAGGATATTCGCCCACTCCTCCTCCCCCGCACTCGGCACCCGAGCGATGTTGCTGCTGTACTCGCCGCGATAACCGACCCCGAGGGCAGTCTGCGCCCACACCGTAAATGTCTGCAGGATGAGCAAAAAACTGGCGCAGACGAGGCTAGCCGCCCGCCACACCACCGCGAATGTCGAATGCCGCTCAATGCCCACGGGCAAACATCCGCCGCAACCCGCCAGCCCGCCAGCGGCGCCAGGCGGCGACCCAAGGTTCCCGCAGTTCATTCCAGAAAAGCGAGGGCGACGGCGGCTCATCGTTGAACACGATACCGAGCAGTCGTTCTGCACCGATCTCGCGCAGGCAATCGTTGACGGTCTCGATGCGCACCCGGCCGTAAGGGACTACCAGCACGACCCCATCGCATAAGCCGGAGAGAATACGAGTATCGGCCGAATCGGTCATCGGCGGGGCATCGAAGACGATAATGCGTTCCGGGTAACGACCACGCAGTTCCTGCAAAAGCGCAAGCATGCGTGCCGAACCGAAGTATTCCACGATGCTCTCGCGCACGTGTTCTCCAGCCGGAATCACGCGCAAGCGCTCTATGCCGACAGGGTGCAAAATATCGGCGACCGTCAGGGCTGGATCCTCGAGATAATCCACAAGCCCGAAATAAGGGTGAGACCTGATGAGCTGCCCGAAGGCCGGGCGGCGCAGATTGCCGTCGATGAGCAGCGCGGTGCGTGCGGTATCGAATGCGTGTGCGACCGCCAAATTGGCGGACACGAAGCTCGCCCCGCCCCGGGCACATACCGAGGCCACCATGATAACCCCACGACGCGTACGTAGGCGCTGCATTATCTGCGTGCGCAGACTGCGAAAACACTCAACCGGATTGCCGAAAGTGGGCTCGGGGATAATGAGCTTGTGCACTTCGCGTTCGCGGGAACTGAGCAGGCGCTCTTCGCGCATGCGCGCGATTGCTTCCATCGAGCGGGTGATCTCGGCCGGCTCCGGGACCGTTGTGGGGGCGGCTTCGGTAGCGAGAACAGGCGCGTGGCTGAGCGCCTCCCGGGGGATGAAGACGTCACCGGCCGTATCGCGCATGACAAGCTGACCGCCTGCTGCTGCACGCAGCTGGGCGGCACGATCGAGTGCCTTGACAATTTTGCTCATGGTCACAACATCCCTTGCTTATGCAGAAAGCCGATCATGAGAGCCGCCATGATCGCCAAACCGATTGCGGCAGCGGCACGCCCCAACTCGTGCCTCGTCGCGTGCCATCCTTCAGACGTCCAGTAGTGAGGTACCGCTGCCACGTAGAGCTGCGGATACTGGCGCGCAAGTGCCTGCGTTGTGCGCAGGGTCAAATCGAAATGCAGGCGCAAGGCGATGACGCTCACGGGGAATCCCGCGCCCAGGATTAGACCGAGCGCCAGGAAATACGCCATACGCATCCCGCGCGGTTCAAGCGGCAACACCGGGGGTTCCTGCAGACGAAAGATCAATCCTTGACGTTCACGATCCAGATTCATGGATACGCGTGCGTTCTCGCGCCGCCGAAGCAAATCCTGATAAATGTCCCGGTTGACCTGGTAGTCACGTGTAAGCTCGGCGAGCGTGGCCTCGCCTGTGTGGACGCGCCGACCACGTTCGAGTTCGGATTGCAGCTGGCGGCGTGCTTCGGCCAGCCTGGCATTGAGGGTCGCAATCTGGATTTCCGTGGCCGACAACTCGTGTCGCAACTGCTGGTACATGGGATTGTTGACGACCGACTCGTCTATCGTCACCTGCCCGCTTGCCTTGGCCGCCTCCCGCCGCTCGCGCTCGGCACGGATCGCCTCCTCAAGATCGTTGATCTGATGACGGATCTGGACGATATCCGGATAGCTATCGTGATAGCTAAGCCGCAGCGTCTCGAGGCGTTGCTGCAGTTCGCCGATGCGAGCCCGATATTGGCTTTCGCGCGTCAGCACCGATACTACCTCGATCTCGCCGGATAACTGCCTTTCCAGCGACTGTTTCTTGACCTGCGCCTCCTTGAGTTCCTGAGTGGTGCGCTCAATGCGCGCCTGCAACTCGCCCAGTCGGGCACTGATGTCGGCCTCGCTGCCAGGTCGAGCGTCGAGATGAGCCGAGCGGAATTCCTTGAGACGCTCCTCGGCCTGCACCAGCTTGCCGTGATATTCCCTGACCTGCTTATCGATAAACTCGAAGGCAGCGCGGCTTTCAGCCTCTTTCGCCTCGAGACTCTTGGCAATGAACAGCTCGGTCATGCGTTTCGCGACCTGATAGGCCCTTTCGGGATTCCCGTCGCGATACTCTAGCCGGATGAGGTTGCGGCCGACGTTGGTGATAGCGATGCGGTCAGTGACCTTTTTCATGTGTTTTTCCAATTCTTCTGCCGAGACGTCCTCGGCGATCATCCCGGTCTCTTGCAAAAGCTGCTGCATGAAACGCCGCCCGTGGATCACCTCACGCGCCAACCGTGCGCGATCTATGGCCGGGGTCGCCACGGCAGTACCCTCCATCAATGGCTGAATGATGTTTTTCTCGTCCACCAGGATGATCGAATGCGCGCTGAATTGCGGTCGCCAGAGAAGGCCGGCGAGCGTGAACAAGGCGAGGATCGCCACGAAACTGGCTACCACAAAGCGCGGAGTGCGTAACACTTCGCTAAACAGGATCCGGAGCCAATCCTCGCGGGCAATAGCCATGGCAATCACACTCTGCGTAATCGAAAAAGGCTCGCGCCCCGTTCAAAACAGCCGCTCCGGGACCGTGATCACGTCCCCGGGGCGCAGGGCATAATTGGTCTTGAGTTGTCCTTTGTTCAGGATGTCACCGAGCTCCACGTCGTAAACCTCGGTCTTGTCTTCGGCGAGCTTGCGATAGAGTTTGGTGCGGTTGGGCGAGGCGAACTCGTTGACCCCGCCGGCCTCGAGCACCGCGTCGAGCACGGTCATGCCCTGCCGATACGGCAAAGAGCGCGGCAACCGCACCGCGCCAGTTACACGCACGCGCGAGAGAAACTCGTGGCTGCGCAATTCGGTGAGAATGACAGTGACGTGTGGTTCACGAATATAGTGGGCGAGTTTTTCGCGGATGCTTTCAGCCACCTGCACGGGGGTGCGCCCGCCGGCCTGGATATCGCCGACCAGCGGCACCGTGATCTTTCCATCGGGGCGTACCGGAACCAGGACCGACAGTTCCGGATTGCGCCACACCGATACCTGCAAACGATCGTCTACCCCGATGCGGTAATCCTCACTCAGCGTACTGAAGCGCTGTTCGGCAGAGGCTGCGCCTTCTTCGGGAGCGCGCACGGCACATGCCGCAAGCCCCGTGATGACGATCGTTAGCCCAGCGATCAACTGATACCGCCACACCATGTTGAAAACACACTCCACTGTTTGTCGTGATTCTGCGCACGGTGTGTGTGAGGATAAATGGGCGCCTGCGTCGTCTTACGCCCTAACGTAGTACTTTGACTCACCACAACTCACCACACCTGGCGCACCACAGAGGCTATAGGGTCGTTTCGCTGCGGCACGACTCCATGTCTTGCACTCATCGGGCAATGATACAATAGCTCCGGAGCGTGTCTATAGCGATGAGGCACGAAAAACGCGCAAATTGCATCGAACTGTTTCATGTTTGAAACACTCTGGCATACTTGCCAGCGGCATACATTTGAGCGGTCTTCGGTACACGGATCGAATGCAAGCGAAAATGGGCCAGGAATACACCGATTGCTATCGCCAGCTCGGCTTTAACCATCAGGCGAGCTGGGAGGAAATCCGCCAGGCGTATCGCCAAGCCATGCGTCGCTGGCACCCCGACAGACATACCGCGAGCGCTAATCGGCGCGAGGTGGAAGAGAAGACCAAAGAGATCGCCCAGGCCTATCGCCGTTTGGCGCAATATTATCGGCACTATGGCCGACTGCCACCGTTCCTTGCGCCGGACAAGGCTGTTGCGCGCGTCGCACACGACGCTTCGGTCGCGCGGCAGTGTGATCCTCCCTGCGAGGCAGCGACTATCCACGCAAAATGGAGCTCGCGCGCGCATTCGGCGACCGTGGCTTCCGGATATCGGTTCAGGCAGTTTGGATTCGCCCTGGGAACGATCGTCGTGCTCGGTCTATTTATTTTCGGCCGCCCTTCGCCATCGCCTCCTTCCTCCTTCACCGAGGAGATCTCGCTGCCAGAATCGAAGCTCTCGCCAGCCGACAGGAGTGGATCGGGACAGCTTTTCACGATCGGGTCGAGCCCTCGAGAAGTCTACGCGGCTCAAGGCATTCCCGATCGCATGGAAAAGGATGTTTGGCACTATGGCAAGGCGCGTGTCTATTTTGTGAATAGCAAAGTGGACCGCTGGGAGACCACGCCCGATCAGCCGTTACGAGTAACCCTCGACCACGCTCAAGAGGCCGCCGCACGTCGCTCTACCTCCTTTTTCACTTTAGGTTCGACCAAAGACGACGTACGCGCCGTCCAAGACGCCCCCACGCGTGAACAAGATCGGGTCTGGGAATACGGCAACTCGCGGGTTTACTTCGATGAGACCGGACGTGTCAGAGGCTGGGAAGCGTCCCCCGGGTTCGCCTTGCGGGCAAAACGCTAAAAGCCTTTGCGCCGACACGTGGAACGCATTGTCTTTCTTGATCGCGCGAGCCTGCGCGTGCCCCTGCGCCGCCCCGACTTCGAGCACGAGTGGGTGGACTATCCGAATACTGCTCTTCACGAAGTCGTCGAGCGGCTGCGCCCAGCCACAATCGCCGTCACCAATAAAGTGCCGCTGCTCGCTGAGGCACTCAAGTGGCTGCCTGGCCTGCGATTGATCGCCGTGGCCGCCACCGGTACCGACAACGTGGACCTCGCCTACTGCCGCAGCCGCGGTATTGTGGTGAGCAACGTCCGGAACTACGCCGTGCACGCCGTGCCTGAACACACGTTCATGCTGATCCTAGCGCTCCGGCGTAATCTCTTCGCCTACCGCGACGACATCCGCGACGGATCATGGCAGCGCGCTGATCAGTTCTGCCTCATGCACCGCCCGATCCACGACCTGCACGGCGCGACCCTCGGCGTGATCGGCTTCGGCACTCTCGGCCAGGCGGTCGCGCGGCTCGGCGAGACCTTCGGCATGAGGGTGCTCATCGCGGAACGAAAAGCCATGCGCGAGACACGCATTGGGCGTACTGCCTTTGAGACGGTGTTGGCGCAAAGCGACGTGGTGAGCCTGCATGTCCCACTTACACCCGAAAACCGCCACCTGATCGGCGCGCCGGAGCTGGCGCGCATGAAACCCACCGCCATCCTCATCAACACCGCGCGCGGTGGGCTGGTAGACGAGACCGCGCTCGCCGAGGCTCTGCGACACGGCCGCCTTGCCGGCGCCGCCCTCGACGTGCTCACCGAGGAGCCACCGCGCGGCGACAACCCCCTGCTCAACCTCGATCTGCCCAACTTCATCCTTACCCCGCACAACGCCTGGGCCAGCGTCGAGGCCCAACGGGCATTGGCCGATCAGCTCATCGGGAATATCGAGGCGTTCGTGCGCGGCGAGCCGCAAAACCGCGTTTGCTGAGGGAAGAGACTTTGACTGAACCAGAATGTCCTTTTAACACAATAGCGTATCCGTGTAATGCGCCTGGCCGTTCATGCTCCCGCGGGAGCGAAATCGTCCACGACACGGCGCGCCTTCACTGCCGCCCCCGGCGCGCGCTTGCGATCCACACGGCATACGTCCAAGCGTTCCCAACACTCGCCCCGCCGATGGTACGTTAAAGTGTCTTGCCAGTTGAAAGTGTCTTGCGCCGGCTTTCTTGTGTTCGAACAAGACACGGTATGCCGTGAGGCACACGCGTTGCGGCAACAACGATCAGCTACGAGGCGATGGCATTCGCTGTGGCTGGCTTGAAGCTAGCCGATCCACTTGCTTCAACCCATCCAGCGAAACATGGCAAGGCGTTGCAAGACACAACCCGCCTCTGGCGATTCTTTAGAACGCGCTGCAGTCGCCCTGCGATGCATCGCGGATCAGACTTGGCCTTTCTCTCTCAGCCAGATCTGCGCTTTGCTTGTGCCGTAGGCACGGCATTCCAGGGATCCTCGGGCCAGGGGTGTTTCGGATAGCGGCCCTTGAGTGCCTTGCGCACCTCGGGATAGGTGCGCTCCCAGAAGCTCTTCAGGTCCTGCGTGACCTGGATTGGCCGCAGTGCGGGCGAGAGCAGGTGCAGCGTGACGGGTACCTTACCCCAGGCAATGCGCGGTGTGTCGGCGAGCCCGAAGAGCTCCTGGAGTTTGACGGCCAGAACGGGCGAGGCACCTTCGGGCGAATACTCAAGCCTCAAACGCGAACCGCTCGGCACCGTGAGCCGCTCGGGAGCGCCTTCCTCTAGGCGCTGACGGCGGTTCCCATCAAGACGCTGCTCGAAGAGCGAAAGCAGATCCAAGCGCGCGAGATGCTCGCGGCGCGTGACGCCAGTAAGGTGCGGCCCGAGCCACTCCTCGAGTGTAGCCAGCAGCGCCTCCTCGGAGACGTCCGGCCAATCGTCATCCGGAAACCAGCGGCGCAGTGACAGCACGCGCGCCTGCCATTGCCGCGCCTCTTGCGTCCAGGGCAGCGCCCCTAAACCCAGACGTCGGACACCCTCGAGCATGGCGGTGCGCAGGTTTTGCGGATCGGGCGCTGCAAGCGGTAAGCTCTCAAGCACCAGTGCGCCGAGTCGCTCGCGGCGGCGAGCCACGACGGCCTGCTCAGCATCGTCCCAGCGCACGCTTTGCTCGCTTCGGATGTGCGTGGCAAGCACGGCGCGCAAGGCCTCGAGCGTCACTGGCGCGGCGAGATAGATCATGCCCTCGGTGGCGCCGGCATCGAGGTTCGCGGCCACGAGGTAGGGAACACGCAGTTTTTCTTCCTGCTCGGGCAGCCGCGCGCCGCGCCCGCTGGAAAGCACATAACGCGCCCCGCCCGGCGCACGGCTCTGCGCCACGCGGTCAGGATAGGCAAGCGCGAGCAAGCTGCCCATATCGCTCTCGTGGAATGCGGATCCATCTCCCGGGGGTACCTTCAGAAGCCGCCGGAACTGGTGCGCGACCTGGTTCACGCGCTGGCAAGCGACGGGGTCGGCGCCGTGCGCCTGTGCACCACGACGCCCGCGCGCACGAAACGCCTGCAAAGCCTCGAGGCGCACGGCGAGATCGCAAGAACGACGCGCCTCGCCGACGAGTACGTCGCGCTCGGCGAGCAACGCGGCGAGATCGCAGGCGAGCGCCCCCTGGCCCGTTTGCTGCGCAACACAGAGCATGTGCGCAAGACGCGGATGCAATGGCAAACGAACCATGGCGCGGCCGATCGCAGTAATGCGGTCGTCGGCGTCAAGCGCCCCGAGCTGGCGCAACAACATACGCGCTTGGGCAAGTGCGGCAAGAGGTGGAGAATCGAGCCAGGCGAGCGATTGTGCATCGCGCGTGCCCCAGGCGGCGAGTTCCAACGCGAGCATCGTGAGATCGGCGCCCTTGATCTCGGGGATCGGGTGCGGGATCAGGCCGCGGTGCGTGGCCTCACTCCACAAACGGTAACATATCCCCGGCGCGGTACGTCCAGCGCGCCCGGCGCGCTGCTCGGCAGAAGCAGCAGAGATGCGCTGAGTAACGAGTCGTGTAAGGCCGCTGCGGGGATCGAACTGCGGTACGCGCGCGTAACCCGAATCCACGACCACACGCACGCCCTCGATCGTGAGGCTAGTCTCGGCAATCGGGGTAGCGAGCACTACCTTGCGCCGGCCGGCAGGCGAAGGCGCGATAGCGCGGTCCTGTAGCTCCCAGGGCAGGTCAGCGTAGAGCGGATAGACGTCCACGGGCGCATGCGCAAGCTCGCGCGCGAGCAGTGCTTCGCTGCGACGAATCTCCCTAGCCCCGGGCAGGAACACGAGCACGTCGCCCTCGGCGTGAGCGGCAAGCGCCGCACGCACCGCCTGCGCGGCGGCCTCGGGCAACGGGCCTTGCGGGTCGCGCGCGGCAAAACAGATCTCGACAGGATATTGCCGGCCCGCGCGCGCCACAACCTGTGTCGCGCCGAGCAACCGCGCAACGGCCTCGACCTGCAAGGTAGCGGACATCACCAAGATCCTCAGGTCCGGGCGCAGTTGACGCTGGGCATCGAGCGTGAGCGCCAGCGCAAGATCGGTGTGCAGGTGACGCTCATGGAACTCATCGAAAATCACCAACCCCACGCCCTCTAGTGTCGGATCGGACTGGATCCGGCGCGTGAGGATGCCCTCGGTCAGCACCTCGATGCGCGTACGCGCCGAAACCTGCGCGTCGAAGCGCATGCGGTAGCCGACCGTCTCGCCCACCGGCTCGCCGAATAACATGCTCATGCGTGCGGCGGCCGCGCGCGCCGCGAGCCGCCGCGGCTCGAGGATCAGGATGGCACGTCCGGCGAGCCACGGCTCGTTGAGCAACGCGGGCGGCACGCCGGTGGTCTTGCCCGCCCCGGGTGGAGCGTGCAGCACGACACAGGCATTCGCCACGAGCGCCTGCCGCAGCTGCGGCAAGACCTCTTCGATGGGAAGCGGGATCGTCATTCGGTATTATTAAATTAAAATGAAAATGCACAGGCGCACACCCCATCATAAACCTCCCTATCGGCAGCCGAAAGCATGAGTACTAGCCTGAACCGAAGACCGCCACTTGGGCAGACCGATTTCTCCCCGTGCCGAACAAATCCCTGACGGATCGCGACACCGGCGAACTATCCATGGAGGTGCAGCGCCTGCACACCACGCCCGACGGCACGACACTTGTCTACCGCCTGTGGCAGGCGGCAGACACTCCCAAGCGGCGCGTGCTCGTGCTGCTGCATGGTGTGGCGAGCAACCTGACGCGCTGGTCGGAGTTTGTCGAACACACCCGGCTCAAAGAATCGTGGGACATGCTGCGGCCCGATCTGCGCGGCCACGGCGGCTCGTTCACGCGCGGGCACATCGATCTTGAGACCTGGAGTGAGGATCTGCTCGAGTTGCTCAATGCCGAACGCTACGAGCGCGCCGTGCTGGCAGGCCACAGCCTAGGCGCGCAGGTCGCGCTGCACTTCATGTCCCGCTACCCGGAGCGCACCGCCGGGCTCGTGCTCATTGATCCGCTTTTACGCGTGGCGTTACGCGGTGCTGCCGCCTGGCTGCCACGGCTTACACCGCTGCTCAAGGGGTTGATCGCGCTGATCCGTTTTTTCAACCGTCTCGGCCTGCGCCGCCGGCACATTCCGAGTCGCGACCTGCGTCGGCTTGACGAGGTGGTGCGCACTGCGCTGCTATCGGCTGGTCGCCACGAGGAGTTCGTGGCACGTTACACCTCGGCCTGGGAGGACCTGAAGTACTTCCCAACCGCACATTATCTGCGTGAGCTGATCGAGGTGGTGCGCCCTATCCCACCGCTCGGCGAGTTGCACCTCCCGGTGCTGGTGCTCCTGTCGCGCGGGGTTACTTTCACCGATCCCAAGCGCATACGTCAGGCACTCGCCGCGCTTTCCGACGTCGAGATCGTGGACATAGACGCTTACCACTGGCCGCTCACCGAGCAGCCGGCCGTGGTGCGCGAAGCGATCGAGGACTGGTGCGAAAGGAACTTCGGGGGCTAGGCGCCCCCGCCGTGCGCTACGCGCCTTTTACGCCAGCAGGACCGCCACCACGCCGGTGATGAAAATGCCATCGAAGGTGCCTGCACCCCCGATGGCGGCGAAGGGCGTGCCAAGGCGGCGGATGTCACCGAGCCGCAGCACATCGGCGCCGATTAACACCCCGAGCGTGCCGCAGATATAGGCGAGCGGCGCGCTCGCCTCAAAGTTGATGAGCAGTGCGACCAGCGCGGAGGCGAGCGGCGCGACGAACACCGGCATGCCGATGCCCAGGCCCGGAATCGGCCGGCTGAACAGGCGACTGACGAAGGTTACGGCCGCGACTGCCACCGCGACCTGCCCCCAAGGCAGCGGATGGTAAGTGAGCAGATAAAGCGAGAAGCCGACCGGGATGAGACAACCGCCCACGTTCACCGCGATGAGCGTGCGGCCGGCGAATGCGCGCGGCGGCAGGCGCGCGAGCGCGCGCAGCGCCACCGCCGCAAAGTCCGGCGGTGGCGGTTGCGATGCGATGGTGAATAGCGGCAGATTGACGGCGCTCCCAAACAGCGAGGCGAGCAGCAAGAGCAGCGCCGTGCCCGGCGAGAGCCCAAGCTTGTCGAAAGCGATGGTGAGCGCGCCGAGCTGTACCACCGCCGCCAGAAAGCCGATGACGAAGAGAAAAACAAAAAGCGGCAGCGGCGAGAAAGGCAGGCGCATGGAAATCGGTGGCGAGCAGCGAGAGCCAAAACCACTGGCAGCTCGCGATTACGGTTTTATCAGGATAAACAACTTGCTGCCGCGACGCTGGATGAGCAGCAGCACACGCTCCTTCTTGTCGAGCGCTGCCCTGATACGCCGAAAATCGCGCACGTGACGAACGGGTTGGCGGTTGATTTCCACGATCACATCGCCTTCCTCGATTCCTGCCTCCTCGGCTGCGCTGTCCGGGGCCACGGCCGTCACCACCACCCCGGGGCTGCCGGGCGGCAGGCCGAGACTCCGAGCGATCTCGGCAGTGAGGTCGCGCACCTCGAGCCCAGCGAGCGCGTGCTCCTTGCCTTCCGGCACGCCCTGCTCGCCCGCTTGCACGATTTCCTTGGGCTGCTCGCCGATTCTCACCTCGACGGTCCGGTGCTTGCCGTCGCGCACGATCTCGACCTTCACGCGGCTGCCGACCGGCGTCTGCGCCACCAGATTGCGCAGCAGGTTGGGCGAGTCTATGTCCTTGCCGTTGTATGTGACGATCACATCACCGGTCTTGAGGCCGGCCTCGGCCGCAGGGCTATCTGGGAAAACCTCGCCGACCAATGCACCCTTGGCTTCCTTCAGCTTGAACTGCCTGGCGAGATCGGCGGTCAGCGGCTGGATGGACACCCCGAGCCAGCCGCGCACCACCTTTCCGTGCTTGATGAGACTGTCCATGACAGCGCGTGCCATGTTGGATGGCACCGCGAAACCGATGCCCATGTAGCCGCCGCTGCGCGTGAAGATGGCGGTGTTGATGCCGATGAGTTCGCCGCGCGCATTGATGAGCGCCCCGCCAGAATTGCCCGGATTGATGGCGGCATCGGTCTGGATGAAATCCTCATAGTCGGCGATGCCCACGTTAGCACGCCCAACCGCCGAGACAATACCCAGGGTCACGGTCTGGTTGAGGCCGAAGGGGTTGCCGATGGCGAGCACGTACTCGCCCACCTCGAGCTTGTCAGAATCGCCCCAGGGGAGGGTCGGCAGGTTTTTGGCGTTAATCTTTACAATTGCAAGATCGCTTTTGGGGTCGGTGCCGACGACCTTGCCGGTGAGCTCGCGCTTATCGGCGAGCAATACCTTGATCTCGTCGGCTCGGGCGATCACGTGGTTGTTGGTGATGATATAACCATCCGACGAGACAATCACACCCGAGCCGAGACTCGCCTCGCGCCGCTCGCGCGGGATCTGGAAGCGGCGAAAGAACTCTTCGCCGAAGAAATGCCGGAAGAACGGGTCGTCCAGGAACGGCGACGGCAACTCGCCGCCAGAGGCGCGCACGGTACGGGTGGTAGAGATGTTGACCACGGCCGCTGTGGCGGCCTGCACAACCGGCACGAAATTGGGCGGTGTAGGCCCCTCGAACGGCAACCGGGCCGCAGGCGGCGGTTCGCCATTGGCGGCCGGCAGCCAACCGAGCCGAGCGCTCAGCACGATACCGAGAACGGTTCCAGCCACCAGGATCAACGCCGCGGCAGCGCCGAGCCGAAACGAGCGGCGATCTAAAGAAACCATGCCATTTCTCCCCGCTTGAAGTGCCAATGATACACCACGCTCGGATGGCAGGAACCGAAAAAAGTTCAGGTGCTCGTGCTCAGACGGCGCCGGCCTTCTTCTTCGCCTCCGCCTGGCGGCGGAAGACGAACCTGCCATCAGAGGCGTCCACCACGACCGTATCCTTCGGCCCAAAGCGCCCAGCGAGAATCTCCTGGGCTAGCGGATTCTCGATAAGATTCTGAATGGCGCGTTTGAGCGGGCGGGCGCCGAATACCGGATCGTAGCCGACCGCAGCGATGCAATCGAGCGCCTCGGCGGTCAGCTCAAGATCCATATCGCGCGCCTGAAGCCGGTTGCGCAGGTATTCGACCTGAAGCTGTGCAATGCGATGGAGCTGATCGCGTCCAAGCGGATGGAACACCACGATCTCATCAATGCGGTTGACGAATTCGGGGCGGAAGTGCCGTCCGACGATCTCCATGACGGCCTCTTTCATCTTTGAGTAGTTCTCCTCGCCGGCCAGCTCCTGGATGGTCTGCGAGCCCAAGTTCGAGGTCATGATGACCACTGTGTTGCGGAAGTCGACAGTGCGGCCGTGGCCGTCGGTCAGGCGTCCGTCATCGAGCACCTGTAGCAGCACATTGAACACATCCGGGTGGGCCTTCTCGACCTCGTCGAGCAGGATCACCGAATAGGGCCTGCGGCGCACGGCCTCGGTGAGCTGTCCACCCTCCTCGAAGCCGACGTAGCCGGGCGGGGCGCCGATCAGGCGTGAGACGGTGTGCTTTTCCATGTACTCGGACATGTCAAGACGGATGAGCGCGTCCTCGGAATCAAACAGGAACGCGGCGAGGGCACGCGACAACTCGGTCTTGCCGACACCCGTGGGACCGAGGAACAGAAACGAGCCGTATGGCCGGCGTGGATCAGAAAGCCCAGCACGCGAACGGCGGATGGCGTTGGCGACCGCGCGGACCGCCTCGTCCTGGCCGACGACGCGCCGGTGAAGCTCCTCTTCCATGCGCAGCAGCTTCTCGCGTTCGCTCTCCATCATCTTGGAGACCGGAATACCGGTCCAGCGCGCGACCACCTCGGCGATCTCGTTCTCGGTGACGGCGTTACGCAGCAGCCTCGCACCGGCTGCGCCCTTGCCCTCGCTGGCCTGCGCGGCGGCGAGCTGCCGCTCGAGCTCGGGGATGCGGCCGTATTGCAGCTCCGACATGCGCTCGAGGTCACCGGCGCGTCGCGCGGTCTCCAATTCGAGCCGCGCCCGGTCGAGTTGCTCCTTGATGTGCTGCGCGCCGGCAACCTGCGCCTTTTCTTGCTTCCAGATCTCCTCAAGTTCGGTGTACTCGCGCTCAAGCCGGCTGATCTCCTCTTCCAGGGCGGCGAGGCGTTTTCGCGAGGCCTCGTCGGTTTCTTTCTTGAGCGCTTCGCGCTCGATCTTAAGCTGGATCAGACGCCGGTCGAGGCGGTCCATGCTTTCCGGCTTGGAATCGATCTCCATGCGGATGCGGCTAGCGGCCTCGTCCACGAGGTCGATGGCCTTGTCCGGGAGTTTGCGGTCAGTGATATAGCGGTGCGAGAGCTGCGCGGCAGCGACGATCGCCGAGTCGGTGATATCCACGCCGTGGTGAAGCTCGTACTTCTCCTTTAGCCCGCGCAGGATCGCAATCGTGTCCTCTACGGTCGGTTCGTCCACCAGCACCTTCTGGAAGCGGCGTTCAAGCGCGGCATCCTTCTCGATGTATTTGCGGTATTCGTCGAGCGTGGTCGCGCCGATGCAGTGCAGCTCGCCGCGCGCCAGCGCCGGTTTGAGCATGTTGGAGGCGTCCATCGCCCCTTCCGCCTTGCCGGCGCCGACCACGGTGTGGATCTCATCAATGAACAGAATGATGCGTCCTTGCTGTCTTCCGATGTCCTTGAGTACGGCCTTGAGCCGCTCTTCGAACTCGCCACGGAACTTCGCGCCGGCGATGAGCGCGCCCATATCGAGGGTGAGCACGCGCTTGCCCTTGAGGCCCTCAGGCACCTCGCCATTGACGATGCGGCTCGCTAGACCCTCTACGATCGCAGTCTTGCCCACGCCGGGCTCGCCGATCAGCACCGGGTTGTTCTTGGTGCGCCGCTGCAGGATTTGGATCACGCGCCGAATCTCCTCATCGCGGCCAATCACCGGGTCGAGCTTGCCCTGCTCGGCGCGCGCCGTGAGATCGATGGTATAGCGTTCGAGCGCCTGGCGCTGGTCCTCGGCGGCTTCGCTGTCCACCTTCTGGCCGCCGCGCACCGCCTCGATGGCCTGCTCCACGCTGTCCTTGGATAGGCCGAGCTCCCTGAGGATACGGCCCAGGTCGCCCGGGTCCTCGAGGGCGGCGAGCACGAAGAGCTCGGTGGAAATGTACTGGTCGCCGCGCTTCTGCGCGTATTTGTCGGTAAGGTTGAGCAGCCGCGCGAGGTCGTTGGAAATATGGATGTCGCCGCCTGTACCTTCCACGGTCGGCAGGCGGTCAAGCGCCTGACTGAGTCGGGTACGCAAGACGTTAAAGTTGATGCCACAGCGCTCGAGCAGGCTGCGGGTGGTACCGCCTTCCTGGTCGAGCAGCGCCAGCATGAGGTGTATAGGCTCGATAAAGGCGTGGTCACGCCCGAGCGCTGTGCTCTGGGCGTCGGCGAGCGCCTTTTGGAACTTACTGGTCAGTTTGTCCATGCGCATAGAAACCGCCTGCCTCACTGTGTAATACGTAAACGAATATGCGCACTTCTTGGGGGGATACGACCAGGATTTCAAGCCTGGCGTTCGCACACGTCCCCGCGCAACAGGCGCGGCGATAGGGATGGCGCCACCGAGCGGCGCCGCAGATATCCCTCGATAGCGCGTCCCAGAAGCCGCCCGAGGCAGACGGGGCCTCCTCGGTGCCCGCGCATGGTATAGCGCGGGGGCCACACACCACCTTGTCGGCGGCCCGCACCGGGTAGCGCGCGCCCAGGCGGTCTGGCCCTGGCCGCGCACGCCCTCGATGCCAGGTGGCGCGCGCAGGACGCGCAGCGCCACGATGTCCCGTGCACGAATTATGTCGCTGCAATCGCTGCAGCGCGCCCGCGCCGCTCGTCCACCGTCGCAAGCAGGGCGAGCCCGGCAATGAAGAAGCCCGTGGTCGTCAGCAGCGCGAGGCGATGGCTGCCCTGCGAGAGATACGTCACCGCACCATAGCTCAGCGGTCCGACGATGGCGGCGAGCTTGCCGGCCAGGCCCCACAGCCCGAAGAACTCCGCTGTGCGCCCCGGCGGCGAAAGGAGTCCCACGAGCGCGCGGCCCGCCGACTGGCTCGAGCCGAGCGCGATGCCGATCAGGTTGGCGACCACCCAGAAGGCGGCGCGGCCCTCGGTGAAGTAGGCGAGCACCAGTGCCGCGATCCACACGAGTAGGGTGATCGCTAGTGTGCGTACAGCCCCGAACCGGTCCTGGACAGCCCCGAAGGCAAAGGCGCCGACCGCGGCGGTCACGTTCACCACCAGAATCAGAAATACCGACTCGCGCGTGCTAAAACCCATGACCTGCTGCGCGTACACCGCAGCCAGCACCACCACGGTATTGATGCCGGCGTAATACACCGCGAGCGTAACGAGGAAACAAAACAGGTCTCGAAAGCGGCGCGCGTGCGCGACTGTCTCGCGCACGCGCCGCAAGCCGATGCGCAGATAGCCGCTTCCGGGCGGCAGGGCCGTCGGCCGGGCACGCTCACGCAGCCACAGGAAGGTGGGAGCCGCTGCGATGCCGAAGGCCGCGGCGGTGATAAGCAGCGTCGCAGGCACATATTGCGTCGGCTCCTGCCCCCGTGCCTCCGCCCAGTCGATGTATGCAAGACACAGCCCCAGCACCGCGAGCCCGCCGAGATAGCCGAGCGACCAGCCATAGCCCGAGATGCGCCCAATCTCTTTCTCCGAAGCGATTTCGGGGAGAAAGGCCGCGATCAGGTTCTCGCTGCTCGCAAACATGAAACCCGAGAGGATCACGAGTGCGATCGCGAGCGCCACATCGCCGCGGTCGACGAGTGCAAGCAGCGCCGTGGCGAGCACACAGCCGGCGGTCGTGAACGCAAGAATGCGTTTTTTGTGCGCGCCGTAATCAGCGATCGCGCCAACCACTGGTGCGCTCGCCAGCACAAGCAAATTGGTCGTGCCCGTGGCCAGCGTCCAGAGCAGGGTCGCCATGCCGTGGCCGTGCGCGGCCGCGACCACGCCCACAAAGTAGGCGTTGAAGATTGCGGTCCACACCACCGTGGTGTAGCCGGAGTTGGCGAAGTCGTACATCGCCCAGGCGAACACCTCACGGCGCGTGGCACGCGTCGTGAGGGGCGGGACAGCGACAGGGATGGGCTCGGTCACCGGCCGACCGTCATTCGCAAGCCCACGCCAGGCGTCCGCTCAGACGGCGGCCTGCTTGTGGACATCCCCCAAAGCAGTCACACAAGCCGAGGCGGCCTGCGCCGCGAAATCGTGCACGATGCGCAACACCTCGGCGCAGTAGGGATAGTTCACGCGGTAGTAAACTTCCTTGCCGCGCTTCTGGCATTCGAGCAGTCCGGCGTTTCGCAGAACCTTAAGATGATGGGAGATCGCCGGACGGCTTAGCTTGAACAATCGCGCGATTTCGTTGACACAGATCTCCTCGTTGGGCTCAAAGATTAGCAGGATCTGCTGGCGCGTGGCGTCACTGAGGGCAGCGAAGAAACGGGAGAACCGCTCCCAGCCTTCAGGCAGGCGGCTCGCATAGTTAGTGTTCATGCAGCGGCGCGCGACAACATGCCAGGAGGCATCTCGAAGTACACAAAGCATAGCCCATCGACCTAATATGTCAATATATTTGAACTTTATTGTTTGCTGATCATTTGCTACTGGCCGCCATGGTGGCCTGTTCGTTGATGGACTCGATAGATTCCTTTAGCGTAGCCAGGCAATGAGCCGCCTTGCTGCCTACGTGGGACCGGAGATTACGCTAGCCCAGTTGCTGCTGCGTCCGTCTCGGGGACTGGCTGCGCAGGACCGAGACGATGCGGACGAACCGGGCGCCGGTGTTGGGGGTTACGGTTTCGGCTGGTTCGGTCCCGACGGCGAGCCGCTGACCTATACCTGTCCACTGCCTCTCTGGTGCGATCACAACCTACCGGCGCTCGGCGAGGGGCTGAGCAGTGGCCAGTGGCTGGCCTACGTTGGCGATGCGCTCTTCGGGACCCCGGCCCACCCCGCCAACCTGCAGCCGTACGCCGACACCGAACTGCTGTTCGTACACACCGGCATGATCGAGGACGATGCCGCGGCCCTGCGTCAACGGCTGCGGGCAACGCTCGAACCCGAGTTCGAGGTGGCGGTGCGCGGCACGGCCGCGGCGGAATATCTGTTCGCGCTGCTGCGCCAGATCCTTGCGCAGGGCGAGCACATGCCCGTGGACGAGGGGCTGGGCAGGCTTGTCGAATTCCTGGCTGGAAATGCGGATGACCTTATGCTGCCACTCAACATAGTGCTCGCAGATGGCCGCCGTCTTTACGCGCTACGCCATGCGCTCAACGCCGAGTGCACCGGGCTGTACTTCAGTACCGACGACGAAGATTTCCCCAACGGCATGCTCATCGCCTCCCAGCCGCTCACCGAGCGGGCCTGGCAGGCGGTGCCGGCGCATCACCTGCTCGTCCTCGACCCGCGGGTGCCAGCGCAGTTGTTCGCGCTCTGACGGTACGCAGGGATTCCGCTAAACTCGTGCTTGTCGAACAAGAACTCAACTTCCAAGATGGAAGTCCACACCTTCTTCCTGATCCTGCTCACGATCCTGCTCACCGCACGCATCCTCGGTGAACTCGCCGCGCGCCTGCATGCCCCGCCGGTGATCGGCGAGCTCACCGCCGGCGTGCTGCTCGGCCCGAGCCTGCTCGGCTGGATCGAACCGGGCAATGTGATCCGACTGCTCGCCGAGATCGGCATCATCTTGCTGCTCTTCGAGGTAGGACTTGAGACGGACGTGATGCGTCTCGTGAAGACTGGCGGCAGATCGCTGGCGGTCGCTGCGGCGGGTGTGGTGTTTCCGGCCGTCTTCGGTTTTCTTGCCGGGCGTTACCTGTTTGGCGAGCAGATACTCACCGCGCTGTTCGTCGCCGGTACACTCACCGCGACGAGCATCGGCATCACTGTGCGTGTGCTCACCGATCTGCGACGCCAGCAAAGCCCGGAGGCAAACGTAGTGCTCGGCGCAGCGGTGCTTGACGATGTGATCGGCGTGATCCTGCTCGCCTTCCTCTACGAGTTTTCCACCGGCGGCGGCATCAGCCTGGTGAATACCGGCCAGGTGGCGCTATTCATCGCTATTTTCATGGTGCTCGCCCCGCTCGCCGCACGGGCCATGGCGGAGCTCATCAAGCGCTTCGAACGGCGCAGCCAGATCCCGGGCATGATCCCCACTGCGGTTGTCTCGCTGGTACTGTTCTTTGCCTGGCTCGCCCATGCCGTGGGCGCCCCTGAGCTGCTCGGCGGCTTCGCCGCAGGGTTGGCGCTGTCACGGCGGTTTTTCCTGCCGATAGGTATCGCCGTGCGCACCGACCCGGAATTCGCGCACCGCATGGAGGTCCAACTGCGCCCGATCGTCCACCTGTTCACGCCGATCTTCTTCGTGACCGTGGGACTGTCACTCAATTTTCGCGCCATCGATTGGGGGTCGGCCTTTATCTGGGCATTCTCGGCGACCCTGTTCGTGCTGGCCATGCTCGGCAAGCTGCTTGCGGGGCTCATGGTCCCCGATCGCCTGCACGCGCGTGTAGCGATCGGTCTAGCGATGGCGCCACGCGGCGAGGTGGGGCTGATCTTCGCCGAGCTGGGGCGCGCCTCGGGTATCTTCGACACCGAGGTGTATGCGGCCATGGTGATCGTCATCGCACTCACGACCCTGCTGCCGCCGTTCGTGATGAAATGGTACTACATGCGCTTCGGCCATCGGCTGCCTGCGGCCTGACCGTTCGCTAAAAAACGCCGTGGTCCCTATGCCGAGCGCCGGGCATCATTTTCGGCTTTTCGCCGCCAAGGCTGCCTGCCGCCGGCCCCGTGGCCTGTGGGGCGCACGCTTGACTCGAACTTGTGTGTGGCCAGGTTGCATGGTGAACGGGTGAGGCGGCTGCCTCGGGATAAATATTGCTCGACGCAAAGATGCGATAAGGGTAGGACGTTGAACAAATGGGAACCCCTCGATGGAAACCGTGATCGCTGAGCTCACCGCACTCTCCGACAAACTTTCGGGCTTTCTGTGGAAGAACCCGGTCACGCTATTTCTCCTGCTCGGCACGGGCGTGTACCTGAGCGTGCGCATGCGCTTTGTGCAACTGTGGGGGCTGCGGCATGCGCTGCACCTGGTCCAGGGCCGCTACAGCAGCCACAAGGACGTGGGCGAGGTCTCGCATTTCCAGGCCCTCTCCACGGCGCTCTCGGCCACCGTCGGTGTAGGCAACATCGCCGGTGTGGCCACAGCCATTGCACTCGGGGGTCCCGGGGCGCTTTTCTGGATGTGGATCACCGCCGTGATCGGCATGTGCACCAAGTTCACCGAGGTAACGCTCGCGCTCAAGTTCCGCGAGGTCGGACCGCAGGGCGAGGTCGCCGGTGGCCCGATGTACACGCTGCTGCACGGCCTTAAGATGCGGCGCACGGCGATTGCATTTGCGAGCTTCACGCTCCTCGCCTCCTTCGGTATCGGCAACATGGTGCAGGCCAACTCGGTGGTAGACGGACTCGGCTACCTCGCACCGTGGCTCAAAGGCCACGGCTGGCTGATCGGGCTGGCGATGGCCACGCTCGTAGGACTGGTGATCCTCGGAGGTGTGAAACGCATCGCGCGCGTGGCGAGCGTGCTGGTGCCGTTCATGGCGGTGTCTTACATTGTGAGCGCGCTCATCGTGATCGCTGATCATCTCGCGGCCGTGCCCGCGGCCTTGGCCACGATCCTGAACCACGCGCTCAACCCCTGGGTCGTGGGTGCCGCGGCGGTCGGCGAGGCGGTCCGCTGGGGGGTGGCACGCGGGCTGTTCTCAAACGAGGCCGGGCTGGGGAGCGCCCCGATGGCGCACGCCGCGGCGCGCACCAACGAGCCAGTGCGCGAGGGTCTCGTAGCGCTCATGGAACCTTTCATTGATACGCTGGTGATTTGCACCCTGACGGGGCTCGTGATCGTGGTCAGCGCTAGCCACGATACGCGTCCGGCGGATATCACCGGCGCGGCCCTGACGGCCTATGCCTTCAGCCAAACGCTCGGCGCGAGCGGTGCCTGGGTGGTAGGACTCGGGCTCGTGCTCTTTGCCTTTTCCACCATCATCAGCTGGTCATACTATGGTGACCGCGCTGCAAAGTTTCTTTTCGGTGACCGCGCCGTGATGCCCTATCGCGTGGTATACACCCTGCTCGTAGTGTTCGGTGCCGCCGTGCCACTGCCGCTCGTGTGGAACATCGCCGACATCATGAATCTCTTCATGGCGCTGCCCAATCTATTGTCGCTCGTGCTGCTCGCTGGACTGGCGAGAAGGTTGCTCGACGACTACTATTCGCGGCCGTTTAAAAAAACAGAATGAAATTCTCACCGCCACGATGAAAGAGGAGATGAAATGCCCAGAACAGACGGATTCCTCGAGGCAGGCTCGTATTCGAGTGTGATTTTTCGTTCTTATATGTAGAGCATTCCGATGGCTGCACTCGAATCGTGGCAGATCGCCGAAGACGTGCGTCGGGCGCTGGCCGAGGATGTGGGCGGCGGCGATGTGAGCGCCGCGCTGATTCCGGCCGACAGCCTGGCCACAGCCCGGGTGATGAGCCGCGAGACCGCCGTACTGTGCGGCGCGGCCTGGTTCGAGGAGGTCTTCCGTCAAGTGGACAGGCGCGTGCACATCACCTGGCGGGTATGCGACGGCGACACCATAACGCGCGATGAGGTCCTATGCACGCTCGCTGGCCCGGCGCGCGCCATCCTCACCGGCGAACGCACAGCCCTCAACTTTCTGCAGCTCCTCTCCGGCACCGCCACACACGCGCGCCGTTATGTCGAGGCCGTCGCCGGTACCGGCGCCGTTATCCTCGATACCCGCAAGACCCTGCCAGGTCTGCGGCGTGCCCAGAAGTATGCTGTGGCCTGCGGCGGAGCGCAAAATCACCGCCTCGGGCTCTATGACGGCATCCTGATCAAAGAGAACCACATTGCTGCTGCCGGTTCGCTTGCCGCCGCGGTGCGCGCAGCCAAGGCTGCCGCGCCGCCTAACATGCTGGTCGAGGTGGAGGTCGAGGATCTCGAGCAGCTGCGCGCAGCACTCGACACCGGGGCCGAGCGCATCCTGCTCGATAACTTCAAGCTTGCCGCGCTGCGCGAGGCGGTTGCGCTTGCGCGCGGCCGCGTCAAGCTCGAAGCCTCAGGCGGCATCTCACTGGCCAACGTACGCGCTGTTGCCGAGACCGGGGTGGACTACATCTCTGTAGGCGACCTCACCAAAAACGTGCGGGCGGTAGACTTGAGCCTGCGCTTTGTCAGCGACCCTTCGGCGCAGGCCGCGGACCGAGCCCGGTGACGCTCGCTGGGCTCGAACCTCACACCCGCGCTGCTACCGCCTGCCAAGCCGCACCTGCCCCACCCCATGCAACAGCAAGTGTGCGCGCCGCCAAAGGTCATCGAGGAAAGTTATTGGATTCCCCGCCGAGCGCGAGCCCCTCGAGCTCGACCAGCAGTTCGCGCCGGCAGATGTCACCACGCAGAAAAAGTACCGGCACAGACTGGCCCAGGACCGCGTCCAGATGCGCCTTGAGCGGGGAATAGTTAACTGGTTCGCGCAGATAAATCTTCAGACCGCTGATCGCGGACAAGCCGCGCAGGGAGGCGGCCTCGTCATGTGCAGTGACCTCAATCAGCGCGGCGATGTTGCGCAGAATCTCGTCGAACTGCGCTTGCAGGTTGCCACAGTGACGCGATTCGTGTCCGACGATACTCGCGGTGCCGGATATGAACAACACCTCGGCTTTGCCCCAACGCTTGAAGGTGGCGCGCGCGAACGACGGGCTGCGAGGACCGTACTGAGGGGGATAGCGGTAGGCGCTGACCTGCCGGGGATTCTCGCGATAGGCAGCGGGCGTGCGCGAGGCGATGAAATAGATGTGCAGACCACCGCCGCGCGTGCCAATAGCGCTGGCAGCAGGCAGCTTGTCGTGAAACACGCCATAGTATTCCTCGAAGGCCTGGTAGCGGCCGCGCGTGAAGCGCTGGTACACCTCGAGGCCAGCAACCTCAGTGTTGATGTGGGGAAAGTAGTTCCACACCCGCAATAGGTGCGGATAGCCCTGCGCCTCGATCAAGGCGAGCAGCTCACGGTAGCGCTGCCGCACCGTTTGCTCGAAGCGATCTGACACCGATCTGACCGAATCGGCCACGTACCCGAAAAGTACCTCGGTATTGCGCGCCAGCACGAACTCGCCCTCTCGCCCGGTGCTCACCGGTGCATCGCTCAACCACACCTCGACAAGCGACGGGCCAAGCGGTGGCATCTCGAGGTGAACGACCGGATGGGGCGCTGCGGCGGCAACTGCTGCAGCGCCGAAATGGACCTCGGTCAGGAAGCGGCCGCGGGCCTCGACGCGCAGGCGCAGCAGGGCCTGCTCGTCTACGAACTGCATCTGTACAGGCAACGCTACAGCCCGCGACATTCGAGGAGCGGTGGTGAAAGGCGGCGAATCGGGCATGCCGACACCATGTGCACGGCGAATCTCTTCCGACGTATTTCGCCTTTGCCTCATGCCAGAATCGAAACGGGTCAGACGGCTGTTTGGCGCGTTGATGCCCACAGCGCGCATGCCCGCCGCCCACAGGCTGGGCGCGAGCAGGCGATCGAGCTACGTCGCGCGTCGGCCTCGGCCGCTACCACGCGCATCATCGCAAAGTTGCCGGCGAAACCACGCCAGGGGCCTCGCCGAGATTGGCGCCGCGCTCGCAGGGCGCCTGTGCGAGAGCCGCCACGATCCCGCAAGCCGCTCCCCCTGGCCATCCACCGTCAGCATGTACCATGCGTTTCATGATTCTCTCAATGCGCCGCCGCGTGGCTCACGTAGATCACCGCCACCCCGATCAGGATGAGTGCGATCTGCTGCAGGGTGAGGCGCAATTCCGGGCGCCGGTGCAGACCCGGAATCAGGTCGGCGACCGCGATGTAGATGAAACTGGCCGCGGCCAGCGCCAGCACGTATGGAATAAGCTGCTTGGCGAGCGGCAGCGAGAAATACGCCGCCACCCCGCCAAGGATCGTCGTCAGACTCGCCGCCACGTTGTACAAAAACGCTCGAATGCGGCTGTAGCCGCAGTGCAACAGAATCGCGAAATCGCCCACCTCCTGCGGGATCTCGTGCGCAATGACTGCAATGCTCGTCACCACACCGAGGTGGATGTCGGTGAAGAAGGCGGCGGCAATCAGCACGCCGTCTACGAGGTTGTGAATGCCATCGCCGATGAGTACCAGACTGCCGGCGGCGGCCTTGTACGCGCGCTCGAGCTGCGCCCCGTGCACCTCGCACTCATCCGCGTGGCAGTGCCGCCAGACCATGATCCTCTCGAGCAGGAAGAAACCGAGCACGCCGAGCAGCACGGTGAGCATCAGTGTGTGCGCCTCGTCCTGTCCCGCTGCCTCGAGCGCATGCGGCAGGAGCGCCAGGAACGCGGCACCGAGCAGGGCGCCGATGGCGAAGCTCACAAGTCGAGGCAGCAGCCGCGCACGCACCGGTTCCGACAGGGCGAGAAAGCCCGCCGCGGCCAGCACGCCGAGCACCCCACCGAGGGCGGTGAAGAGCAGAATCCAGAGAAGGAGATTTTCCATCGGGTGGCACTTCTTGGGATATACAGGCCGCGCGCATCATACCCCATCCTGGTCGCGGCCGCACAGCGCGCCTAAGGCGGCGCAAGCCAGAGGAGCGAGGCCATGCGTCCACATATCCCGTCGCGGCGATAGGAATAAAAACGATCCTGCTCTAGGAACGTACAGTACTGCCCTCCGAACACAGCGTGCACACCGAGCGCATGCAAGCGCCGGCGCGCGAGCGCGTAGAGATCGATGCGGTAACGCCCCTCACCGTCGTGCTGGAACGCGGCGGCGGCCTGCGCATCCTGCGCCACAAACGCGCTACGCACCTCTTCTCCCACCTGATAGGACTGTGGCCCGATCGCCGGCCCAAGCCAGGCGAGCAGTTCGCTGCCGGGTACCGCGAGCGCATGCACGCCGGCCTCAAGAATACCGGCTGCGAGCCCCCGCCAGCCGGCGTGTAGCAGTGCCACGCGTGCCCCGGCGCGATCACACAAAAACACGGGCAAACAGTCGGCCGTCAGGACGGCAAGCACCACCCCCACACAGTCCGTGTACGCCCCGTCGGCCATGACTCCCGGCACGCTGGCGGCGGCATCCACTACCTGCCTGCCATGTACCTGCTCGAGCCATAGCGGCTCGGCCGGCAACTGAAGTGCTTCACGCAGCCGTGCGCGGTTGCGCTCGACCGCCTGCGGGTCGTCACCGACGTGATGGCCGAGATTGAACGATGCATATGCCCCCGCGCTGTGGCCGCCTGCACGCGTCGTCACCACCGCGCGCACGTTCTTCGGCGCCGGCCAGTCAGGATACACGAATTCGAGCGGCTTCATCATCGCGAACTCAACCGTCCTGGCTCGCACATTGCCTCGGGATCATACGGCTGCGATCGGGCGTCTTCCGCTAGCGCCTCCATCAGCCGCGCCATATCCTTCGGCACCGATGCCAGCCACTGCATTTTTTCGCCCGTGGCAGGATGTATGAGTGCCAGCCTTACGGCGTGCAGAGCCTGACGCTTAAAGGCGTGCAAGGCCTGCCGGAGCCGCTCGCTTGCGCCCTTGGGGAGTCTAAGCCGGCTGCCGTAAACAGGATCGCCGACCACCGGATGTCCCAGGTGTGCCATGTGCACGCGGATCTGATGGGTGCGGCCGGATTCCAGGCGCACCTGCACGAGCGTGTGGGCACGGTACTTCTTGAGCACGCGGTAATGGCTGACCGCCTCCTTGCCGCGCGCAGTGACGACCATGCGCTTTCTGTCCGTCCGAGCGCGGCCGATGGGGGCGCTTATTGTGCCACCGGCGATCAGCACCCCGTTGACGATCGCCACGTACTCGCGCCTGAGCGTACGCGCGGCTAGTTGCGCGACGAGCGACTGACGTGCGCGCTCGGTCTTAGCAACGACCATAAGCCCGGAGGTGTCCTTGTCGAGGCGGTGCACGATCCCGGCCCGCGGCAGCGCGCTGATCGGCGGCACATGGGCGAGCAGCGCGTTGAGTAGCGTGCCGTCGCGATGCCCAGCACCGGGGTGCACCACCAGTCCGGGCGGCTTGTCGAGGACGAGGATCTCCTCGTCCTCGTAGACGATAGCAAGCGGCATGGCCTGCGGTCGCCATTCGCCCGTTTCGGGCGGCGGCACCTCGAATTCAATGCGTTCGCCGCCGTGCAGCTTGTCACGCTTGCGCGGCAGCCGGCCGCAGATACGCACGTATCCCGCTTCGATCCACCGCTGAATCTGCGAGCGCGTGTAATCTGGCAGCAGGGCGGCCAGTGCCTGGTCCAGACGCCGACCAGCCTGCTCTGGTGGAACCTGCAGGATCAGCGTTGTCGCTGCGGGCTCACGGGACATGCAACGCGGGGTGCTTTTCGTGGCTCTCCAGTCAGGTTAAGCTTGGCTCGCTTCGCACACGCTCGAACGAATCTCACCGCATGCCGCGACCGTATCGCTTTCTCGTCCTTGCCAGCGCGCTCGCGTGGCTGTCCGGTTGCGCGACTGCGCCCGAGGATCCGACCAAAGACTGGACCGCCGAGCGCTTCTACAACGAGGCCAAGCAGGCGCTGACGAGCGGCGATTACGAGACTGCAATTCGATACTACCAGCAGCTCGAGGCGCGCTATCCTTACGGTCGCTACGCGGAGCAGGCGATCCTCGAGAGCGCGTACGCATACTATAAAAACGAGGAGCCGGCGTTGGCCGTCGCCGCCGCCGACCGCTTCCTGCGCCTGCATCCTACGCATCCGAGTGCAGATTACGCGTACTATCTCAAAGGGCTCGCCAATTTCCACGGCGAGCGCCCCCTCTTCGACTGGCTGCTCGGCGGCGAGGGCGATCTTTCGGATCGCGACCCCAAGGCCGCGCGCGAAGCCTACAACGCCTTCCGAGAGCTGGTCGAACGTTTCCCCGACAGCCGCTACGCCGCCGATGCACGCCAGCGCATGGCCTATCTGTTCGAGGCCCAGGCCCGCCACGAGGTACAAGTGGCGCGCTTCTACTACGACCGCGGGGCCTACGTGGCCGCAGTCAACCGCAGCATATACGCCCTCGAGCACTATCCACGCACCCCTGCCACCGAGGACGCCCTCGGGCTGCTTGCCCTCTCCTACAAGAAGATGGGGTTGAGCCGGCTCTATGAAGACGCGCGGCGCGTGCTCGTTCTCAACTTCCCCGACAGCCGTTATCTCGAAGAACTGAAGTAGCGCATCATCCTCATATCGCCGCTTCGTCACGCTCACCGGTGCGGATGCGGATGACCTGCTCCACGGGATAGACGAAGAGCTTGCCGTCGCCGATCTTGCCGGTGCGTGCACCATTCAGGATCGCCTCGATACAACGGTCTGCTATGTTGTCAGGGACTATCACCTCGATCTTTACCTTCGGCAAGAAGTCCACGACGTATTCCGCACCGCGGTAGAGTTCGGTGTGCCCCTTCTGCCGGCCGAAGCCCTTGACCTCGGTCACGGTCAGTCCCGAGGCGCCGGCCTCCGTAAGCGCCTCGCGCACGTCGTCGAGCTTAAAGGGCTTGATGATGGCTTCGATCTTCTTCATGAGCGCATCCCCGAAGGTACAGAGGTTGGAGCGCGTTTATTTTATGATCGTTCGACGCAAAGACGCAAAGAGTTCGAGGTATCAAGATATGAGGAGTTTGAGGGTGAGGCGCCGAAAAACGCTAACGGTCATTCCCGCCCCCCTCGCGTCTTGTTCTTTAACTGGACACGTTTCTATGTTTCCTTCCCGCGTCCCCAACCAGAAGTAATCGGGTAACGGCGGTCGCGCCCGAAGGCGCGTGGGGTGATGCGCACGCCAGGCGGTGCCTGGCGGCGCTTGTACTCGTTGCGATCCACCATGGCCGCGACCCGACGCACAGTGACCTCATCGAAGCCGACCGCGACGATCTCCTCGACAGACTGGTCGAGTTCCACGTAGCGCTCAAGGATCGGATCGAGCACCGGATACGGCGGCAGGCTGTCCGTATCTTTTTGATCCGGGGCAAGCTCCGCGGAAGGCGCGCGCTCGATCACGCGTTGCGGGATGACGGGGCCGAGCCGGTTGCGATAGTCGGCCAGACGATAGACCAGAGTCTTCGGCACATCCTTGATGGCGGCGAAACCGCCGGCCATGTCGCCGTACAGCGTGGCATAACCACAGGCGAGCTCGCTCTTGTTGCCCGTAGTGAGAACCATCTTGCGGGTCTTGTTCGAGATCGCCATAAGCAATGTCCCGCGGATGCGCGCCTGGATGTTTTCCTCGGTGATGTCGGGGGCGAGCCCCTTGAATTCGTCTTTGAGCGCATCGAGAAACGCCTGGTACATGGGCTCGATCGGGATCACACTGTAGCGCACGCCGAGGGTTTGCGCGATCTGGCGGGCGTCCTCGAGGCTTATCGCGGCGGTGTAACGCGAGGGCATCATCACGGCATGCACACGCTGCGGCCCGAGCGCATCGACTGCGATGCACAGCGTGAGCGCCGAGTCAATGCCGCCGGACAGCCCGATCACCACGCCGGGGAAGCGGTTTTTCTCGACGTAGTCGCGCACGCCGCGCACAATCGCCCGGTAGACGCTCTCTTCCTCCGCCAGCTCCGGCGCGATGGGTCCCGCGATGAGCGTTACCGGCGGCCCGCGAGTGATGTCAAGCGGGTACAACCCTTCCTCGAAGGCCGGCGCACGCCACAGGAGCGTGCCCGCTGCGTCCACGGCGAAGGACTCGCCATCGAAGACAAGTTCATCCTGTCCGCCAACCAGGTTGAGGTACACGATACAGACGTTCTCGACACGGGCGGCGCGTGCCGCGACATGAAGCCGCTCATGCCCCTTGCGCCGGTGATAGGGCGAGGCGTTGATGTTGAGCACGAGCTCGGCGCCGGCGCGCACCGACTCCGCGACCGGCCAGCCCTCCCAGAGGTCTTCACAAACAGTGAGCCCTACGCGCACGCCGTGCATCTCCACTACGCACGGTTCGGTGCCGGCCGCAAAATAGCGTTTTTCGTCGAAAACGCCGTAGTTCGGCAGGCAGTGCTTGAAGTATGTTGCCGCCACCCGACCAGCGCGCAGCCACGAGGCAGCATTGAAGAGCCGACCATACTGGCGCTTGGGATAGCCGATGACAACATCCATGTCCCGGGTGTGCGGCAGAATCTCGCCAATCGCCGCCTCTACGCGCTCGGTCAGTTCGGCGCGCAGCAGCAGATCCTCGGGTGGATAACCGGTCAGCGCCAGCTCGGGAAACACGATGGCGTGCGCCGCGAGATCGCGGCGCGCACGCTCGATCGCACCGATCATCTTGCGTGCGTTACCGAAGACATCCCCGACCAGAAAGTCGAGCTGAGCAAGAACGATACGAAGGTTGTTATTTCCTCCCATAAATGCTCGGTTGCGGCAAAGCTCAATAATTCATGCACGCAAAACCTCGCGCATACGCCGGCCGATGTCGGCCGGCGAACGCACAATATGGACGCCCGCGGCTTCAAGAGTCCGGTATTTCTCCTCTGCTGTTCCCTTGCCGCCGGCGATCACCGCCCCAGCATGCCCCATGCGCTTGCCCTTGGGCGCGGTGACACCCGCCACGTAGGCCACAACCGGCTTGGTCACGTGTTGCTGGATGTATGCCGCGGCGTCCTCTTCGTCGCGCCCACCGATTTCGCCGACGAGGATAATGCCTTCGGTCTGCGGGTCCTCCTGGAAGAGCCGCAAGCAATCCACAAAACCAAGGCCATGGATCGGATCCCCGCCAATACCCACACAGGTACTTTGCCCGAGCCCCTCGAGCGTCGTCTGGTAGACCGCCTCGTAAGTCAACGTGCCCGAGCGCGAGACGATCCCGACCACGCCGGGTCGGTGGATGAAGCCGGGCATGATGCCGATCTTGCACGCCCCAGGGGTGATCACGCCCGGGCAGTTCGGCCCGACGAGCGCCGCAGCGGGATAGTGCTTAAGCGCCGCCTTAACCATGAGCATGTCTTGCACCGGGATTCCCTCGGTGATGCACACAATCAGGCGGATGCCGGCATCTGCCGCCTCGAGAATGGAGTCGGCTGCATACGGCGCCGGCACGTATATCATGCTCGCCTCGGCACCAGTAGCCTCGACGGCGGCGTGTACCGTATCGAAAACCGGCAGCCCGAGATGGGTCTGCCCCCCTTTGCCGGGGGTGACCCCGGCGACGAGTTTGGTGCCGTAGGCGAGCGCCTGTTCGGAATGAAATGTGCCCTGTTTTCCAGTGAAACCCTGGCAGATGACGCGCGTATTCTTATCGACCAGTATGCTCATAACGATTTATGAACTGCTCGATGCCCAGGGGCAAAGATGAAAAATCCGCTCGGCAGTTTAACGCATGAAAGCCGTGTATTTTGATGCCTGCTGTGCAGCTGCGTAGAAGGGCATTATCAACTGGCCGCAGCGGCGACGGCGAGTCTTGCGGCCTCGGTCAGGTCGCGCGCGGTGGTGATCTTCAAGCCGCTCGCCTCGAGCCGCGCGCGCCCCTGCTCGACGTTCGTACCCTCAAGCCGCACGATCACCGGCACGCCGACATGCACTTCCTCGACCGCGCGGACGATGCCTTCGGCGATCAAGTCGCAGCGCACAATGCCACCGAAGATGTTGACCAGCACGGCCTTTACATTCGGGTCGCTCAGGATAAGTTTGAAGGCCTCGGCCACGCGTTCGGCGGTCGTACCGCCGCCGACGTCGAGAAAGTTCGCCGGCATACCGCCATGTAGCTTGATGAGGTCCATGGTGGCCATGGCGAGCCCGGCGCCGTTCACCATGCAGCCGATATTGCCGTCGAGGGCGACATAGTTGAGCCCGTGCGCGTGCGCCTCGCGCTCTTTCGGGTCTTCCTGGGCCGGGTCGCGAAGCGCGGCGAGCGCCTGCTGGCGGTGGAGCGCGTTGTCGTCCACCTGCAGCTTGGCATCGAGCGCGAGCCACTCGCCCTTTGTCGTGAGAACGAGGGGGTTGATCTCGGCGAGACTCAGATCCCGCGCGGTGAATAGCCGGTAGAGCGCCAGCGCGGTGCGCGTAAAGGCACCCACTGCCTCACCCACAAGCCCGAGACTATAAGCCAGGAGGCGACCCTGATAGGGTTGGAGCCCCGCGACGGGATCGGCCAGCACCTTGAGGACCCTTTCGGGGGAGCGCGCGGCGATCTCCTCGATATCCATGCCGCCTTCAGCACAGGCGATCACCGCCACACGCTCACACGAGCGGTCCACGAGACAAGCGAGATAGAACTCGCGGGCAATCGCGCACGGTGCCTCGATGAGCACCCGCTCCACAGGCAGGCCCACCGTGGCGGTCTGGTGCGTCACCAGGCGCGTGCCTAAAAGGTCTCTTACCGCTGCTTCGAGCTCGGCGCGCCCGCAAACCATTCTGACGCCACCTGCCTTGCCGCGGCCGCCGGCGTGCACCTGGGCCTTGACCACCCATTGCTTGCCGCCCAGGGCCTGCGCGTTTTCCCACGCTTCGGCGACCGAGGCCGCCACCCTCCCGGCCGGCACCGCGATACCGTGCTCAGCCAGCAGTGCCTTTGCCTGGTATTCGTGGAGGTGCATGCGCTGCGCGTTTGTTCTTATCGAGACCCGTATTAAAAACCCGTATTGTTCAGAAAAAACCTGATGCTGACCACGCTGTATTCGCGCGGGCGGGGTTGCATCACGATCGGCCCTCAGAGTAGCATAAGCTTTTGACTGACCGGTCGGTCAGAACTTTCCCAATGAAGATCAAAGGGATATGCTATGCCGCCCGAGCCCCCTGCCATCGAGACGGTACGCGGTTCCGCCCCTGAAACCGTTACACGCATCCTCGCCGCAGCGGAAAAACTCTTCGCCACACGCGGCTATGACGCAGTCTCCATGAGCGAGATCGCCGAGGCAGCCGCTGTCAGCAAGGCCAACATCTTCCATCATTTCAGCTCCAAACAAGCACTCTACCTGGCCGTGGTGCGTAATGCCTGTCAAGGCGTTGCCGAGCGGCTGCAGGTGCTGGAACAGGCCGGGAGTCCACTTGCGCAGCGCCTGGTGCATTACGCACAGGGTCAGCTCGACGAGATGCTCGCGCGCGCCCACGTCACGCGGCTCATCCAGCGTGAGCTGCTCAAGGAAGACAGCACGCTTGGACGCGCGCTTGCCGAACAAGTCTTCGGCAAAAACTTTGCGCGCCTAGTCGAGATCCTGCACGCCGGACAAAAGTGCGGCGAGCTGCGCGCAGACGTGGACCCAGCCATGATCGCTACCCTGCTGATCGGCGCCAACGTTTTTTTCATCGAATCGCGCGAGGTACTGCAACATCTGCCGGGCGTGGGTTTTGCCAGCGACCCGGCCGGCTACAGCCGTTCCCTCGTGGATATCCTGCTGCGCGGCATCCTAAGGAGATAGCAAGAAAATTAATACCGCAGCGCAAAACCGATCCCGACAAAACATCCTGTGGTGATCTCGATCATGCACCGCCGGACGCTAACCCGAATCCTCTCGCTTCACCTGCTGCACCTTATCGTCGTGCCCGGCCTGTTGGGCACACTGGCCGCCTGCACCAGGCAAGAAGCCAAACCGGCGACGCCCGAGCGCATCACCTACGTGACTGTGGCCAAGGCGGCAAGACGCGATCTGTCGGTCGTGGAGTCGGCCGTGGGGGCGGAAACCGCCGTAGGTCTCGCGCTGGCCTACGATCCCACGCGCCTGACAAAGGGCACCGTGTACGTACGCCTGCCCTTTCCCGAGCACGTCGCCGAACGGCTCAGAATCGGCCAGAGGGTCACACTCTCGAGCTTTCTCGAGCCCGAACGCCGCGTGCATGGCCGGATCGTGGAGATCCGCCCGGCGCTCAACATCACCACCCTGACCCGCGAGGTGATCGTCGCCGTGCACGCGCCAGGCTGGCGACCAAGCGGCAGTATCCACGGCGAGGTGGTGCTCGGCGTGCGTCGCAACACGCTCGTGGTCCCCGAGCAGGCCGTGGTGCTGCGTCCGTCCGGCACGGTGGTGTATGTCGTCGAGGATGGTGTTGTCCGCGAACGCGCGGTCAAGACTGGAATGGTGCGCGAAGGGGTGATCGAGATCGTTGCCGGTCTCGAGCCGGGTGATACCGTGGTCGTAGACGGCGCGGCACTGCTATCGGACAACGCCAGGATCAAGGTCAGGGAAGGCAACGCATGAGCGGCAAAAGGCATGCTACGGATTTGGAGTTTCAGATTTCGGACTGCTGACACAACGAAATCCGAAATCTGAAATCCGCAATGTGAAACCCTGAGGGATTGGCGGCTTGAGTCTACCCGAATTCTCCATCCGACGGCACGTCTTGACGCTCATGACGAGCCTCGTGCTCGTCCTGTTCGGCATGATCGCGTTCGGGCGGCTTGGGGTGGACAAGTTCCCCAAGGTCGAGTTCCCGGTGGTGAGTGTCGTGACGACCATGGCTGGCGCGGACCCCGAGATCGTGGACCGCAACATCACCGACCGCATCGAGGAAGTCGTCAGCCAGGTGCCGGGCGTCAAAAGCATCGTCTCGAGCTCCTCGCTCGGCGCCTCGGTGGTAGCGATCGAGTTCGAGCTCGAGAAGGACATAGACGTCGCCTATCAGGAGGTCAAGGCCAAGGTAGACTCGATCCTCAAGCAGTTGCCCGAGGACGCCGACCCGCCGTCGGTACGCAAGGTCGAGGTCGGGGCCACTGCGATCATCTGGCTGGCACTCACCGGCAACCGCACGCTGCAGGAACTCAACACCTACGCCGATGAAGTCATCAAACCGCGCCTGCAGACCATCAATGGCGTGGGCGAGGTACTGATCGGCGGGAGAATCAATCGCACCATCCGCATCTGGCTCGACCCTGAACGGCTGCGTGCCTACGAACTGTCGCCGCTCGACGTGGCCGAGGCTGTGCGCCGCGAGCATGTGACACAACCGGCCGGCTTCATCGAAACCTCGCAGCGCGAATGGTTGATCAAGTTCGACGCCGAGTTCGACCGACTCACCGACCTCGAGCAACTGATTGTTGCGTACCGCCAGGGTGCGCCGATCTATCTTAAGAACATCGCGCGCGTCGAGGACGGCCTCGAGGATGCGCGCAAGCTGGCGCGCTATAAGGGTGAGCCGGCTGTTGGCCTCGGCATTGTCAAGACCTCCGACGCGAACACCGTGGCAGTGGTGGATAAGGTCAAGGAGCGGGTCGAAAACGAGATCCGGCCCAACCTGCCGCCGGGCCTGAACATTCGCTACTCGTCGGACGATTCGATCTCGATTCGCCAGTCCATCGCCGCGCTCAACGAACACCTGGTGCTCGGCACGCTGTTCGCCGCGCTCATGGTGTTCTTATTTCTCAGGAGCGCTCGCGCGACGCTGATTATCGCCACCGCCATTCCGGTGTCGCTATTCGCGACCTTCGCGGCGATGTACTTCGCCGGCTACACGCTTAACAAGATCACCCTGCTTGGGCTGCTGCTACTGATCGGCGTGGTAGTGGACGATGCGATCGTGGTACTGGAAAACATTTTCCGCCACCGCGAGGAGCAGCACGAGGACAAGGAGCAGGCTGCCGTCGAGGGATCAAAGCAAGTGATCTTCGCAGTCATTGCCTCGACCCTCACGCTGGTGTCCATCTTCCTGCCGGTGGCGTTCATCACTGGCATTGTCGGCCGTTTCCTCTCGTCGTTCGCCCTGGTCGTGGTGATCGGCGTGCTTGTCTCGCTGTGGGTGTCGCTTACCCTCACCCCGATGTTGTCTGCACGCTATCTCGCCTTGCCCCGGACTCACGGGCGGGTATACCGGCTGCTGGAAAGTGCGTTCGCTGGTCTCGAGAACGCCTACCGCCGGCTGCTCGGTCTTGCCCTCGCACACCGCTGGAAGGTGGTGGCGATCTCCATACTGGTGGTGGCCTCAAGCGTGCTCCCCTTCTGGTACGTCGGCAAGACCTTCGTCCCCGAGGAAGATGTATCGCGTTTTATGATCCTGACCCAGGCACCGCTCGGTTCCAATCTTGAGTACACGGCGCGCAAGCTCTCCGAGGTCGAGGCAGTCCTCGCCGCGCACCCAGAGGTGTACAGCTATTTCACGGCCATCGGCCTGGGCGAAGTCGGCCAGGTCACGACCGGACGCACCTTCGTGCGCCTGGTGGAGCGCAAGAAGCGCGAACGCTCACAGGCCCAGATCATGGCCGAGCTCAGACGCGCGCTGAACAAGATCCCGGGCATCCAGGCGTTCCCATCCAATATTTCACCCATCGGCGGGATGCGTGGCGAGCCGCTGCAGTTCGCGATCGTCGGACCCGACATCGGGGAGATTGGACGGCTTGCCGCCGAGATGGTCGAGCGATTGTCCAAGATCGAGGGCATCGCCAGGCTCGACAACGAGCTCAAGCTGAACCTGCCCGAGGTGCGGCTGGTGCTCGACCGCGAACGCGCAGCACAACTCGGTGTGTCAGCCTCGGACGTGGCGAACACACTCAATGCCATGACCGGCGGGCTCGACATCGCTGAGTTCCGCGAAGGCAGCCAGCGCTACGACATCCGCCTGCAGATAGAACGCAACGCACGCTCGAGTCCCGAGGTGCTCAAGCGCCTCTACGTCAAGAACCGCACGAATGAGCTAGTGCGCCTCGACACCCTGGTGCGCGTCGAGCAGGGGCTCGGGCCAGCAGAGATCAAACGCCGCAACCGGCAATACGCCGGGTTTATCTACGGCGCACTCGAAGGACTGCCGCTCGGTGCCGCCACCGAAGCAGTGAACCGTATCGCCGCCGAGATCCTGCCGGCCGGTTACTCGATCGCCTACAGCGGCCAGGCCGAGGAGTTTCGCAAGACCGGCGACTATGTGCTATTCGCCTTCTCGCTCGCGCTGGTCATGATCTACATGGTGCTGGCCAGCCAGTTCAACTCACTTATCCAGCCGCTGGTGGTGATGGTAGCCCAGCCACTGGCGATCGTCGGCGGTGTTGCTGCGCTCTGGATATTCGGCGACACCCTCAATCTTTTTTCCATGATCGGCATGATTCTGCTCATGGGCCTGGTGGCCAAGAACTCGATCCTGCTCGTTGACCTCACCAACCAGTACCGAGCCGCCGGGCGCTCGATCCACGACGCGCTCAGCGAGGCCTGTCCGCAACGCATGCGTCCGGTGCTGATTACCTCGCTGACGGTCATCGCTGCGATGATGCCGGCAGCCATCGGTCTCGGCCCGGGTGTGGAGACCAACCGTCCACTTGCCCTGGTCGTCACGGGCGGCATGGTTTCCTCTACCCTACTCACCCTGCTGGTGGTACCGGTGGTGTACACGCTGGTCGAGGGCGCGCGCGAGCGCCGCCGCGCGCGGGCGTCCGCCGCGGCGCAGTCCCCCCTCGGCAGCCAGGCGCCGATACGGCGTGGCTGGCGCACGCTCATCCGCAATGGCTGGGGGAGGCGCGCATGATGGTGCGCCGCGCACTCATGCTCGTGCTCGCCGTTCTCGCACCGCTTGCTGCCGCGGCCGAGAACCTACTGAGTGTCTACCGCCTGGCGCAGGAGCGCGACCCGGCCTGGGCAGCGGCGCGCGCCCGGTACGCCGCGGGCATCGAGCGCCTGCCGCAGGGACGGGCGGGCTTGCTGCCGAGCGTAGGGCTGTCGGCCGTACGCACCGAGAACGATCAGCAGGTCGTCACACCTGGCTTCGACGCCGCACAGCGATTCAGCGCCAAGAGCTACGCACTCACACTTACCCAGCCGCTGCTGCGCAAGGAGAATCTCGCTAGCTTTGCGCAAGGCAAGGCCGAGGCCAGGCGCGCCGAGTTCGAGCTCGCGCTCGCCCGCCAGGATCTGATTCTGCGGGTCGCAGATGCCTACTTCTCCGTGCTGGCCGCGCAGGACGCGCACGCCTTCGCGCGCGCCGAGAAAGAGGCGGTCGGCCGCCTGGCTGCACTCACCCGCCGCCAATTCTCCGTGGGTACCGCCACCCTGGTGGACGTGCACGAGGCACAGGCCGGCTACGATATCACGGTCGCACAGGAGATCGCCGCCGCCAACGAACTTGAAGTTACACGCGAACGCCTGCGTGTACTCCTTGGTGAGGTGCCGGCCAGGCTCGCTGGCCTGCGCCCGGAGCAGACGCTCGAGGCGCCACGACCGCACGACATAGAGGTCTGGGCGCAGGCAAGCCGGGATAACCCTGCGATCCTGGCCCAGAAACAGACCATCGAGAGCGCGCGCCAGGAACTCGAGAAGGGACGTGCCGGGCATTATCCTACGCTCGACCTTGTCGCCGCCCGCACGTTTAGCGACAGCGTCAGCCCCTTCACTGGCACCCGCCTCAAGACGACCAACAACCAGGTCGGCGTCCAGCTCGAGATCCCGATCTATCAGGGCGGCGGCGTGTCCTCGCGAGCACGCGAGCTAGCGGCACGTTATGACGAGGCGCGCCGCCAGCTCGAGGTCCTCGAACGCCATACCGCCCAGCAGGCACGCGCACAGTACCTTGCGGTCATCAACGGCCTGGCACGCGTGCACGCGCTCGAGAAGGCGCATGATTCCCGTCAGAAGGCACTCGAATCCACCCTGCTCGGCTACGAACGCGGATTGCGCACCAGCGTGGACGTCGTCACGGCACAGCGCGAGCTCTTCCGCACCAAGCGAGATCTCTCTCAAGCGCGCTACGATTACCTGCTCGCAAGGCTGCGTCTTCAGGCCACCGTCGGCCAGCTAGACGAGAAAGAACTGCTTGCGGTGAATGCCTTGCTCGAGGGGTCGGAGTGAAGCGTATAAGCGATAAGCAGTGACATTATATTGCGCTGTCATGCCCCTGCAGATCGCTACGAACCTGACCGAAATTTCTCAGAGCGAGTGGAACGCGCTTAACGCCGAAGACTATCCCTTCACGCGTCACGAGTTCCTGCAGACGCTGGAACGCACCGGCTGCGTGGGGGCAGACGGTACGGGCTGGCTGCCGCGGCATCTGCTGTGGCGCGACGACGGTGGCCGGCTGTGCGGTGCCGTCCCGCTTTATTTGAAACAGCACTCCTACGGCGAGTATGTCTTCGACTGGGCCTGGGCGGAGGCTTACACCCGCGCTGGGCTTCGCTACTATCCTAAACTCGTCGCCGCCGTGCCGTTCACTCCCGCCACCGGTCCGCGCCTGCTCATCGCGCCTGGGATCGCTCGGGAAAAAGTCGCGCGCACCCTGATTGCGGGCGCGCTCGAGCTGGCGCGCCGCATGGGCGCCTCCTCGGTGCACTGGCTGTTTACCACCGGGGATGACACCCGCGCCCTTGAGGCCGAAGGCTTTCTGCGCCGCCTCGGCGTGCAGTTCCACTGGGAGAACCACGGCTACCGTGATTTCGAGGATTTCCTAGCGGCCCTCAGGGCAGACAAGCGCAAGAAGATCAAACAGGAGCGGCGCGATGTGCGCAAGGCGGGGGTCGAGACGCAAATCTTGTCTGGCCGCCAGATCAGCGCCGCGCACTGGGACTGCTTCTACGAGTTTTACCTCTCGACCATCCGCTCCCACGGCGCCATCGCCTACCTCAGGCGAGAGTTTTTCCATGCCCTAGGCGAGGCCATGCCGCAATCCATCGTGTTGGCGCTCGCGCGGCGCGCGGGGCGTTACGTCGGTGCCGCCCTCTACTTGCGCGGGACCCGTACGCTTTATGGCCGCTACTGGGGGGCGAGCGAATTTATCGCCGGCCTGCACTTCGAGACCTGCTACTACGCAGCGATCGAGTACTGCATCACGCACGGCCTCGCACGCTTCGAGGGCGGCGCCCAGGGCGAGCATAAACTCGCACGCGGATTGCTGCCGGTGATTACGTACTCTGCGCACTGGCTGGGCCATCCGCAGCTCTTTCGCGCCGTGGCGGATTACTTGATGCGTGAGCAGACCGCCATCAACGATTACCGCAAGGCACTCTGCGAGCGCTCGCCGTTCAAAAGCGCTTTCGCCAAGCTGGGTGGTCAGCGCTCAATCTCTACTTTATGCCCGAACAAACTGATCGCGGATCGCTGACGGTTTATCGCGCAACCATGTTTCTGTTGCCGCCCGATGATATTCGCTTCCCCCCCGTTGAGTTCGCCTCACCAGAGGGGCTGCTCGCTGTTGGCGGCGACCTCAGCGCCGAGCGGCTGATTGAGGCGTACCGGCACGGGATCTTTCCCTGGTACAGCGCAGGGCAGCCCATCCTGTGGTGGTCGCCCGACCCGCGCATGGTGCTGATCCCGGACCGGCTCAAGGTCTCACGAAGTCTGCGCAAGCGTCTGCGCCACGGCGACTACACAGTCCGCAGCGATACCCACTTCCGCGAGGTGATGCACGGCTGCGCAGTGCCGCGCCGCGACGCTCACGGCACATGGATCACGCCGGAAATGGTTGAGGCCTACGTGCGCCTGCACGAGCTTGGCTACGCCCATTCGGTCGAGGCCTGGCGGGGGACGGAACTGGTCGGCGGGCTCTACGGCGTAGCGCTTGGCAGGGTCTTCTTTGGGGAATCCATGTTTAGCCGCGCCCCTGACGCCTCGAAGGTAGCGCTGGTCTATCTGGTCCGACAGCTCGCGCGCTGGGGCTATCAAATGATCGACTGTCAGGTCGCCTCTGCGCACCTAGCCGGACTAGGCGCAGAAAACATCCGGCGAAGCGAGTTTCTCGCCCGGCTCGACGAGGCGCTGCGCCAGTCGGACCAAAGGGGGCAGTGGCGCCTGGACCCGGATCTGGTGTTATTCTAGTTTTTAGCTTCCGGTACTGCCCCCCATGACGACCCAGCACAAGACGCCCGAGGTCTACCTCTCCTTGCCGCACCCGTGCAGCTATCTGCCGGGGCGGGTAGCCACCTCGCTGTTCATAGACCCGCGTTATCCGCTCGATGGCCCGCGCTATGCCGCCTACATGCGCGCCGGCTTCCGGCGCAGCGGCGACCTCGTTTATCGCCCGCACTGCCGCGATTGCGGCGAGTGCATCCCGGTGCGCGTGCCGGTGGCACGCTTTCGCCCCAGCCGCAGTCAACGGCGCATCTGGCAGCGCAATCGCGACCTGCGTGTGACGGCCTGCGCGCCGGTGTTTCGCACCGAGCATTTCGAGTTATACCTGCGCTACCAGCGCAAGCGACACCCGGGTGGCGGCATGGACGATCCCGATCCGCAGAAGTACATGAGTTTTCTGTTTAGCCGCCAGATCGAGACGCGCTTTTACGAGCTGCGGCTGGGGGGATGCCTGATGGGGGTAGCGGTGGCGGACGTGTTGCCAGACGCCCTGTCTGCCATGTACACCTTTTATGACCCGGACGAGCGCCGGCGTGCGCTTGGCGTATATGCGGTACTGTGGGAGATCGAAGAGGCCCGACGGCTTGGGCTGCCGTGGGTGTATCTCGGCTACCTCATCCGAGACTGCCCCAAGATGTCCTACAAGGCCAACTACCGGCCGCTTGAGGCCTACCTGGACGGCCGCTGGGTACTGCTAGAGCCGTAGGTCGCGGCTGACAGGTACGGGTCACCTGCTCGGTATCACTCTTTTGCGCACGTCACGGCCTTTGTTCCACGCCTCGCCCTTGGCCGGTTTGACGCTGACCACTTTCAGGGCCTCGGCCGCGTGCTCAAAGCCCTGTTGCGCGGCACGCTGCCACCAGCGCACGGCTTCGGCAAGATCCCTATTCACGCCCTGACCGGTAGCGTAGAGCAGCCCGAGGTTGTATTGCGCTGCGGCGTCGCCCTGTTCGGCCGCGCGCCGCCACCACTTCGCGGCCTGGACGAGATTGCGCTCGATACCGCTGCCCGATGCGTATGCGAGCCCGAGATTGTACTGCGCCTGGACATGACCCTGGACCGCGGCCTGCTCCCACCAATGCGCAGCCGCGTGAAGGTCTGCCCTTGGAAGCCCGATGCCCTTGGCGTAGGCCACCCCCAGGTTATATTGGGCGGCAGCATGACCCTGGTGGGCCGCCCGGCGATACCACTCCACGGCCATCTTTAGACTCGGTCGCACACCCTGGCCGCGGGCATGCATTACGCCCAGATTGAACTGGGCGTCCGCATCCCCTAGCTCTGCCAAACGGCGCCAGAGTGCGGCGGCACGGGCAAAATCACCGAGGTCGTAGGCCCGTGCGGCCTGTTCGAAGGTCACCGGCGGGACTGGCACAACGCGGTACTCGGATAGATTCGGCCCGGCGGCTCCTTTCGCCGTCGTGGCGTACAGGGCGAGCCAGGCGGCGGACAGTGTCAGGACGGCCAGCGCCAGAGCGAACCGCACTAGTGGGCGGGAATCCCTTTGCGCGGCGACCCGCACCATGGGCAGACGGGGCGATCGAAGCGGCATGTGGCACCCCCTTTGTTCGCACGCCGATCCCGTATCAGGAATCGGCATTCACCCCAGAATCTTCAAATTTCATGCCAGATTCGGCTCGCCGGACGCTCTGTGGCGCTTTACGCCCCGCCGCAGGTGGGGCATCATACGCCGCCAATCTTTGCACCCATCCACGATTTTCACGGAGACGGTCTTTAGCGTGGCGAAAGAAGAACACCTCGAGATGGAGGGAACGGTCGTCGAGACCCTCCCGAACACCATGTTTCGCGTCAAGCTGGACAACGGCCATGTGGTCACGGCCCATATCTCCGGTAAGATGCGCAAGCACTACATCCGCATCCTGACCGGTGACCGTGTCACCGTGCAGCTCACCCCCTACGACCTCACCAAAGGCCGCATTGTCTATCGCGCCCGCTGACCTGCTACCGTGCGCGGTCTTCTTGGCGCACCTCGCGTAGACCGCGCGCGGCCCCGCACAAACTCTAGGTCTTTTGGTCCGGCGCGATGGTGCTGAACACCGCGTTCTGCCCGGCAAAGGGCGTGCCGGCCGGCAGTTTTGTGCCGTCGCTGGACGAATACTGCGACTGGATGAATCCCCACAGTTGCGTGGTCGGCACGGCCTGCGGCGGCTTCGTCCCCTGGAGCATCAACCAGTTCGCCGCGTGCGCCGCCTCAGCCCTGGCAGGCCGAGAAGCGCACGCCGGTCTGCGCCAGGGCGTCAATGCGATTCTAGTTGGCGTTGTCAGCGAATAGCAGCCGCAGGCCCGGGCCGAAGGCGACGACCTCGAGCTAGCTTGAGATTGCCCGCGCCGTAATGCTTGAGGAGGTTGTTGGCGACGTTGAACACGAGAATCTGCTTCTCGGGGGCGGTCAGCAGCACGGCGACCGCCATGGCGGGTTTACGCATGGGATAGCTCCTTCGGTGATGGTCAGGTCTTCGCCAACGGGGCGCCCGTTGTTGGTTGAGCTGGCCGACTGATCGGCGCGCAGGATAAAAGCGTCATGACGTTGAGGAGAGTGAAATGAAGGATAACGAACAATGGATATCCGTGCGGTTGAACGCCTATCTCGACGGCGAGCTTGATGACGCCGAGGCGGAGCGCCTGCAGCGCGATCGACGGCAATCCGATACTCCAGCGTCGCCTACGTCCGGCGCTCATGGCACCGGCAGCCACCGCCCTGCTGACTCTTGGTGCCGCGCTCGGCGCGAATTCGCGGCCTGCAGGCCGCCCACCGAAATCTGCGCTTCCTGGCTTGCGGGAACACCATCCGGCGGTTGCGTTACGAGAAAGTGCTGCAGGTCGAGCTCCTGCCCGAGGTCATGGTCGTGTCGTTTGCGCTCGACCAGGTGGACGAGCGCCTGCAGGAAGGCTGGATCTACATCAAGCTTTGACCCTGCGAGCGAAGCCCCGGCATGGCCGCGGGGTCTCGTGCGACGCGCAGCCGGCAGTGTGGGGGTGGGTGTATTCAGTCCTCGACCTGGGTCGCGGCCCGCGCAGCCTCGGCGCGTGGGGTGAAGGCGAAGGTGAGCCCCGCGTCATCGGCCGAAACCCGCACGTGGCCGCCGTTTGCGAGCTGACCGAAGAGCAGCGCGTCGGCGAGCGGCCGCTTGATGCGATCCTGGATGAGACGCGCCATCGGGCGAGCACCCATGGCGGGGTCGTAACCATGCCGGGCCAGCCAGGCGCGTGCCTTGTCGTCCACCTCGAGGGTCACGTGCTTGTCGGCGAGCTGGGCCTCGAGCTCGACAAGGAACTTGTTCACGACGCTCAAAATGGTCTGCTCGCTGAGTGGGCGGAAGTGAATGATCGCGTCCAAGCGGTTCCTGAACTCCGGGCTGAACAACCGCTGGATCTCCTGCATCTCGTCGCCGCTGTGGTCCTGCTTGGTGAAGCCCATGGATGGCCGGCTCAGGCGCTCGGCGCCAGCGTTCGTGGTCATCACCAGGATCACGTTGCGGAAATCCGCCTTGCGGCCGTTGTTGTCGGTAAGTGTGCCGTGGTCCATCACCTGCAGCAGCAGGTTGAACACGTCCGGGTGTGCCTTCTCGATCTCATCAAGCAGCAGTACCGCGTGCGGGTGCTTAGTGATGGCCTCGGTCAGCAGCCCGCCCTGGTCAAAGCCGACGTAGCCGGGCGGCGCGCCGATCAGGCGCGAGACGGTGTGCCGCTCCATGTACTCGGACATGTCGAAGCGGATGAGCTCGAGCCCAAGCACGCGCGCGAGCTGGCGTGTCACCTCGGTCTTGCCTACACCCGTGGGCCCGGCGAACAGGAAGGAGCCGATCGGCTTTTCCGGATGCGCCAGACCAGAACGCGCGAGTTTGATGGCGGCCACTAACGCAGCGATCGCTTGATCCTGCCCGAAAATCACCATCCTTAAGTCGCGCTCCAGATTCTGAAGCACCTCGCGGTCGTTGACCGAGACGGTCTTGGGCGGGATACGCGCCATCTTGGCGACGATCTCCTCGATGTCGCGCACCCCGATGGTCTTCTTGCGCTTGGTCGGCGGCAGCAGCTGCTGCAAAGCGCCGGCCTCGTCGATCACGTCGATCGCCTTGTCGGGCAGGTGGCGGTCGTTGATGAAGCGCGCCGAAAGCTGCACAGCGCTCCTCAGCGCCTGGGCGGTGTAGCGCACGCCGTGGTGCTTTTCGAAACGCGCTTTGAGACCCTGCAAGATCTGCACCGCCTCCTCTTCCGAGGGTTCGGTCACGTCGATCTTCTGGAATCGGCGCGATAGCGCCCGATCCTTCTCGAAGATGTTGCGGTATTCCTGGTAGGTGGTCGAGCCGATGCACTTGATCTCGCCGCTCGAGAGGGCCGGCTTAAGCAGGTTGGAGGCGTCCATGGCGCCACCCGAGGCCGCGCCAGCGCCGATGATGGTGTGGATCTCGTCAATGAACAGGATGGCGTTGTCCTGGCGCTTGAGGTGGCTGATCACTGCCTTTAGGCGCTTCTCGAAATCGCCGCGGTACTTGGTGCCGGCAAGCAGCCCGCCCATGTCGAGCGCGTAGATCGTGCAGTTGGCGAGCACGTCAGGTACCTGGCCGTCCACGATCTTCTTGGCCAGGCCCTCGGCGATGGCGGTCTTTCCCACACCGGCCTCGCCCACGAACAACGGGTTGTTCTTTCGCCGGCGGCAGAGCACCTGTATGGTGCGCTCCACCTCGCGCTCGCGCCCGATGAGCGGATCGATCTTGCCGAGGCGCGCCATTTCGTTGAGGTTGATGCAGAAGACCTCGAGCGGACTACGTTCCGGGCCTGCGCCTTCTTCGCCCTCCTCAGCGCTCGAGAGCTCGCCCTCGCGCTCGCCCGGCACCTTGGAGATACCGTGCGAGATGTAGTTCACCACATCGAAACGCGAAACATTTTGCTTATGCAGGAAATAGACTGCATGCGATTCCTTCTCGCCGAAGATCGCCACCAGCACGTTCGCGCCGGTGACTTCCTTCTTGCCTACGCCCTGCACATGCAGCACGGCGCGCTGAATCACGCGCTGGAAGCCGATCGTGGGCTGGGTGTCGGCCTTGCTGCCGGGCGGCAGGCGCGGCACGTTTTCGTCCAGAAACTGGAGCAGGTTGCGGCGTAGCTCCTCGAGGTTGCCGCCGCAGGCGCGTAACACCCGCGCGGCCGTCGGGTTGTCCAATAGCGCGAGTAGCAGGTGCTCCACGGTAATGAACTCGTGGCGCTTGGCGCGGGCCATCTGAAACGCGCTGTTCAGGGAAAACTCGAGCTCCTGGGACAACATGACACGGCCTCCGGGATGAACCCGCCTATGAAAAAGCTTTTACTCCTGCTCCATCGTGCATTGCAGCGGATGCTGATGCTCTCTGGCCATAGACAGCACCTGTCGCACCTTGGTTTCCGCGATCTCGCGCGTGAACACGCCGCAGATGCCGATGCCATTGTGATGCACGTGCAACATGATGCGCGTGGCCTCCTCCCGCGTCTTGTGGAAGATCCGCTCTAGCACAATTACGACGAACTCCATGGGAGTATAGTCGTCATTGAGCAGAATAACTTTATACAGGGGCGGTTTTTGGAGTTTGGGTTTCGCCTCCTGGACGACGGGACCTTCAGGATAGTGCAGCTTCTCGCTCATTGCTCCGGCGACCTGGGTGTACCATGAAACATCGGAAATGCCTGCCTGAAGCCTATTTTAGGGAGATTCTGCAAACCTGTCACACCTGGTCTCACCCCGGCCGATGTGGCATGAATTTTGTGCCGTGGCACGGCCGACAGAGGGGGAAGGCGCTTGACTTGCGCGCGAGGCCAGATCAATGATGACATGGCATGCCCCGCGCCGCGGTGCGTGCGTGTACCGCGCAGCTCACGGCCGGCGGCATGTGTAAGGGCATCACCGCGGCCTGTGTCTGCCGCGCAGAGGGGGAGGTTATGGCAACTGGAACCGTGAAGTGGTTTAACGCCGCCAAGGGTTACGGCTTCATCACGCCCAGCGACGGGGGCGACGACGTTTTCGCCCATTACTCGGCCATCGAGATGGATGGCTACAAAACCCTGAGGGAGGGTCAGCAGGTCGAATACGAGGTGCAGGAAGGGCCGAAGGGACCACAGGCCTCCCGTATCCGGGCGCTGTCCAGATAAGCCTGCGGGGCGTGTGCTAGCTTGCGCTTGCTCCCTGAAACCCGGCGGTCGCCGGGTTTTCTTTTTTGGCGGGACGACTACATGTGCCGGATGACCGCCTCCCCGAACCCGGAGCAACTCAGCTCAGTCGCCCCGGGCATGGCCCGGGCAAAGTCATAGGTCACCGTGCGTGCCGCGATCGCCCCACTCATCCCGCGCAGGATCAGATCGGCCGCCTCTGTCCACCCGATGTGCCGCAGCATCATCTCCGCGGACAAGATCAGCGAACTGGGATTGACTCGGTCCTGGCCGGCGTACTTGGGGGCAGTGCCGTGGGTGGCCTCGAACATCGCCACTGTGTCGGAGAGGTTGGCGCCGGGGGCGATCCCGATGCCGCCGACCTGAGCGGCGAGCGCATCGGAGATATAGTCGCCGTTGAGGTTGAGCGTTGCGATGACACTGTAGTCCTCCGGACGCAGCAGGATCTGCTGCAGAAAGTTGTCGGCGATCACATCTTTGACGATCACCGGCCGGCCGTTGGCGGGGTGAGCGATCCGCAACCACGGCCCGCCATCGAGCGGTTCGGCGCCGAACTCGCGCCGCGCAAGTTCATAGCCCCAGTTCTTGAATCCCCCCTCGGTGAATTTCATGATGTTGCCCTTGTGCACCAGGGTCACCGAATCGCGCCCAGTGTCAAGAGCGTAGCGGATCGCCTTGCGTACCAGCCGCTCGGTGCCCTCGCGCGAGACCGGCTTGATGCCGATCGCCGAGGTCTTCGGAAAGCGGATCCTCTTCACCCCCATCTCCTGCTCGAGAAAGGCGATCACCCGCTGCGCCTCTGGCGACCCGGCCGGCCACTCGATGCCGGCGTAGATGTCTTCGGAGTTCTCTCGGAAGATCACCATGTCGGTCTTCTCCGGGTGCCGGAGCGGGCTCGGCACACCCGGGAAATAGCGCACCGGCCGCAGGCAGACGTAGAGATCGAGCTCCTGGCGCAGCGTGACGTTGAGCGATCGGATGCCACCACCGACTGGGGTGGCGAGTGGACCTTTGATGGAGACAACGAATTCGCGGACTGCCGTCAGCGTCTCCTCCGGCAGCCAAATGTCGTTGCCGTACACGCGCGTTGCCTTTTCGCCAGCATAGACCTCCATCCAGGCAATGGCGCGCTGGCCGCCATAGGCCTTCTCGACTGCGGCATCCACTACCCGGCGCATGACGGGGGTGATGTCCACGCCGATGCCGTCCCCCTCGATGAAGGGAATAACGGGTCGGTCGGGGACGGTGAGACTGAGGTCGGGATTGACGACAATGCGCGCGCCCTCAGGTGGCACTTTGATTTTTCGAAAAGACATGCGCTAGGCTCCAGGAGAAGTGACGCAGGGATGCATTGCGGTCACGAACCTAAAGGATGAAAAAGCACGCATTCTAACATTTTCCCATCGGCACGCGGGGGTTATGCGCCGTGGCCCGCCTGATTCTGTTCAACAAGCCCTACGGTGTTCTCACCCAGTTCCGAGATCGCGCCGGGCGGGCGACACTCGCGCGCTACATCCCAATTCGCGGGGTCTATCCAGCCGGACGGCTCGACAAGGACAGCGAGGGGCTGTTGCTGCTCACCGACGACGGGCGGCTACAGCAGCGCATCATCGATCCGCTATACAAGCTGCCCAAGACATACTGGGTGCAGGTCGAGGGGGTACCGAGCGAAAACGCGCTGCACAGGCTTTCGCGCGGCGTGCGGCTTGACGGACGTCGCACCCGTTTGGCCCGGGTGCGGCGCATCCCCGAGCCCACAGGCCTTTGGCCGCGCGACCCCCCGATCCGCTACCGCAAGTCCGTCCCGACCGCTTGGCTCGAAATCACCCTGACCGAAGGCCGCAACCGTCAGGTGCGGCGCATGACCGCGGCGGTCGGCTACCCCACACTACGCCTGGTGCGCGTGCGCATCGGTCCTTGGACGCTCGAAGGGCTGGCGCCTGGGCAATGGCGGGAGGAGACGGCCGGGGAGCGGTTAGCGAATCACCGATGGCCGCTGTTATCATTTCCCCATGATCTGGAAGCCCAATATCACCGTGGCCGCCGTGGTCGAACGCGGCGGACGGTTCCTGCTCGTCGAGGAGGAGGCCGACGGTCGCCTCGTGCTCAACCAGCCGGCCGGCCATCTTGACGAAGGCGAGTCGCTGCTTGCGGCGTGTGCGCGCGAAATGCTGGAGGAAACCGCCTGGCACTTCGCGCCCGAGGCACTGCTCGGCGTTTACCGCTGGCCGCATCCGACCAAGGACGTGACCTACCTGCGCTTTGCCTTCACAGGGCGACTGATACGCCACGAGCCCAGCCGTCGCCTCGACCACGGCATCACGCGCGTGCTGTGGCTGACGCGCGCGGAGGCGGCACGCCAGGCCTCCCGCCACAGAAGTCCCCAGGTCCTGCGCTGCATGGACGATTACCTCGCCGGCGAGCGCTATCCCTTGAGCCTGCTTAAAGACCTCGCCGACACCAATTTCCCGTTTTTCACGTAAACAGCATGCGGCGACCGAAAGTCATTGTCGGCCTGTCCGGTGGGGTGGATTCCGCGGTGACGGCGCTTATGCTCCTCGAGCAGGGCTGCCAGGTCGAGGGGTTATTCATGAAGAACTGGGAAGAGGACGACACCGATGGTCACTGCGCAGCGGCGGACGACTATCGCATGGCGCGCGCCGTGTGTGAGCACCTTGAGATCGGCCTGCACGCAGTCAACTTTGCCGCCGAGTACTGGGAGCGAGTGTTTGCCTATTTCCTCGCTGAGCACCGCGCCGGGCGCACGCCCAACCCGGATGTGCTCTGCAACAAGGAGATCAAGTTCAAAGCCTTTCTCGAGCATGCACTCGCACTGGGTGCGGACTTTATCGCCACCGGCCATTACGCGCGTATCGAGAGGCATGCCGGCGGCTATCGCCTGCTCAAGGGTGCTGACCCTGCCAAGGACCAGAGTTATTTCCTTTACACGCTCGGTCAGTCGCAGCTAGCGCAGGTGCGCTTTCCTATCGGCCATCTCACCAAGACCACGGTGCGCGCACTTGCGCGCACCGCCGGGCTACCCAATCACGACCGCCGGGACTCGACCGGCATCTGTTTTATCGGCGAGCGCGACTTCAGGCATTTCCTCGCCCGCTACCTGCCTGCCCAGCCGGGCGAGATCCGCGCGCTCGACGACGATCGGCTGCTCGGTCGGCACGACGGGATCATGTACTACACCCTTGGCCAACGTCACGGCCTCGGCCTCGGGGGGCCCGGCGAGGCCTGGTACGTGGCCGACAAGGATCCAGCGCGCAACCTGCTTTACGTGGTGCAGGGCCACGATCATCCTGCTTTGCTGAGCCGCGAGCTCGTGGCAAGCGACGTGCACTGGATAGCCGGCAAACCGCCCGCCCTGCCGCTCGCCTGCCGTGCCAAAGTTCGCTACCGACAGTCGGACCAGCCGTGCACGGTCATTCCGGCAGACGGCGGTCGGTTGCGCGTGCGCTTCGAGATTCCCCAGTGGGCAGTGACGCCGGGACAGTCGGTGGTGTTCTACGACGGCGAGGTGTGTCTGGGCGGGGCCGTCATCGAAAGCCATGCCACGCTCGCGGGCGGCGCACGCCGCGAAGCGACGGCGGTGAAGGAAACGGCGCTCGCTTGATTCGACACGCTGCGGTAGGCGACACTTGCCATGCGCACGATCGCGATTCAATCTTGATGACCGAGTTTTCCTCCCTGACCGCGCTCTCGCCGCTCGACGGCCGCTACGCCGCCAAGACCGCGCCGCTGCGCTTGCTTCTCAGCGAATACGGCCTGATCCGCTACCGCGTGCACGTTGAGCTGCGCTGGCTCCAGGCGCTGGCCGCCGAGCCGGGAATCGCCGAGCTGCCGCCGTTCTCGGCGCAGACGATCCAGCAACTGGAGGAGATCTTCGTGCACTTCTCCGAGGCCGATGCGCGGCGCGTCAAGGAGATCGAGGCAGCCACCAACCACGACGTCAAAGCGGTCGAGTACTTCCTCAAGGAACGAACACGCGGCCTGCCCGAGGTGGCTCGCGCGACTGGGTTCATCCACTTCGCCTGCACCTCCGAGGATATTAACAACCTCGCTTACGCGTTGATGCTCAAGGCTACACGCACTGAGGTGCTGCTGCCGTGCATGGACCGGCTGATTGCCGCTGTTGCCGGGCTGGCGCGCCGCTACGCGGAGCTGCCGATGCTCTCGCGCACACACGGCCAGCCGGCCTCACCCACGACCCTCGGCAAGGAGCTCGCTAACGTCGCCTGGCGCCTCAAGCGCCAGCGCGAGCAGTTCGCTGCCGTCGAGCTGCTCGGCAAAATGAATGGGGCGGTCGGCAACTACAACGCCCACATCGCTGCCTACCCGGAGGTGGACTGGCCAACGCTCGCGCGGCGCTTCGTCGAGGGACTGGGTCTTGTCTGGATTCCTTATACCACACAGATCGAGCCGCACGACTACCTTGCCGAGCTATGCGACGCGCTGGCGCGCTTCAACACAGTGCTCGTGGACTTCTGTCGTGACGTCTGGGGCTATATCTCGCTTGGCTATTTCCGCCAACAGGTCGTGGAGGACGAGGTCGGCTCCTCGACCATGCCGCACAAGGTCAACCCCATCGACTTCGAGAATGCCGAAGGGAACCTGGGACTGGCCAATGCGCTCGCCCGGCATCTCGCCGAAAAGCTGCCGGTGTCGCGCTTCCAGCGCGACCTCACCGATTCTACCGTACTGCGCAACCTCGGCGCCGTGTTCGGGCACACGCTGCTCGCCTGTGAGGCCGTGCGGCGCGGACTGGGCAAGCTGACAGCCGACCCTGAGCGGCTGGCTGTCGACCTCGATGCGAACTGGGAGGTACTCGCTGAGGCGGTGCAGACCGTGATGCGCCGCTACGGCGTGCCGGAGCCCTACGAGAAACTCAAGGCGCTCACGCGCGGCAGGACCATCACACGCGAGAGCCTGCAGGCCTTTATCCGCGACCTGCCGATCCCGCCAGAAGCTCGCACGCGACTGCTGTCGCTCACCCCGGGCAGCTACACCGGCAATGCCGCCCAACAGGCCAGGGATCTTCCGGTGAAGTCGTAGACCGCTTCCCTGCCTCTTGAGGGCACGCGCACGCGGTAGCTGGTACGGGCTTTCGCGCGGCTCGGCGCCCGGATCGCAGGGGGATCCCCGGAAAGCAGCAAGTACAGCCCACCGAGAGGCACAGCTGGACCGTGATGGCCAAGGCGGGCTGGGTGTTATAGTGAACCCACAGAGGTTTCTGTGATCCTATAATCAGGGTAAAGATAGATCCCCGCACGTGCCCATGATTGATCCGGCCGGCCCAGCCCCCGGTACGCTCGCTGTGGCACCCCGCGTGCTGCGCGACCTCAACGGAATGCGCGATTACATCGTGCAACTGGTCAAGGTGGCACGGCGCGAGATCGTGGCATTTTCCCCCCAACTCGACCCGGCACTGTTCGACAACGTCGCCTTCGTGCGCGCCCTGGCAACCTTCGCCTCGTGCCACCGCCAGAATCGCGCGCGCTTTTTGGTCGAGGACGCGGTTCAGGCGATCCGCGACAATGACAACCTGATCACGCTCTGCCGTAGGCTCGGCGAGTACATCCAATTGCGGAGCGTGGATGACATACACCTCGGGCTACACGAGCGGTTCGTGGTCGCCGACCATCGCTGCTATCTGCATCAGGAGGATCTCTTGCACCTTGAGTGTGTGGCCGACCTCGACGCCAAACAGGCCGCTACCCGCCTGGCGTTACGCTTCGAACAGATGTGGGACCGCAGTCACATCCCCGAAGGCCTGCATACCCCGGGGTTGTCCTGAGGGCCGCTGATATGGAATGGACAGGATCAGCAGGCTGCTACAGCAGCAACAGGAATCAAGACATCCGGCGATTTCCCCGATTGCGGCTGCCGTTGCTGCTGCTCGCCGCCAGCTTGTTCGGGGGCGGCTGTGCGCACGAGTCTGTCATGCCGTCTGCACCGGCCGGCAATTCTGTTGCCGAGCGCGCCGCAGCCTATGCCGAGCGCATGGTCGGGCGACCCTACCGCCACGGCGGCGCTGACCCGAGCGGCTTTGACTGCAGCGGGCTTGTGAAATATAGCTACGCGCGCGCCGGAGTGGACCTCCCGCATGGCACGTACCAGCTGCTGAGGCTCTCGCGCCCTGTCTCACCTCGGCATTTGCGTCGTGGTGATCTGCTGTTTTTTGACCAGCAGGGCCGCAAGGCCTCGCACGTCGGCATTTATCTTGGCGGCGGCCGCTTCGTGCATGCGCCCTCAACGGGCAAGCGAGTCTACATCTCCAAGCTGTCGGAGCCCTACTGGCGCCGCCATCTCTCGAGCGCACGGAGACTGGATGATGTTTATTGACACACGCCACCGGCTTGCCGCCACGCTGCTCGCCCTAGGCACAGTGGCAATGGCCGACGAACTGCGCGTCTTCGAATTACAGCACCGGCCCGCCGAGGAGCTTCTGCCGGTGATCCGCCCGCTGCTCGGGCGCGAGGAGGCAGCCTCTGCCAGTGGCTTTAGGCTCATCGTGCGCGGCTCGGACAGACACCTGCAAGAAATCGAGCACGTGCTCGCCAAACTCGATGTACCGCGCCAGGCGCTCACCCTTGTCGTGCGTTACGCGTACGTCTCGGATCGCGCGGGCGAGAGCTACGGATTGAGCGGCGAAGCGCGCATCGGGGAACAGGGCCGCGTCGACCTTCCCGCTCAAGCGGATGGCGCAAACGGCCTCGTCGTCGAACACCGCGGGGTGCGCCTGCAGACCGAGCGCGTGACTACCAGCGCGCGCCGCGAGCACGTCCAGCGTCTGCGTGTCATGGACGGGCAGCGTGCCTACATCCAGGTCGGACAGTCGCAGCCGCACGTGCGGCACATCCTCGTGCTCGCGGGCAAACAGGCGCTTCTCTCCCAGGGGGTAGCGCTGCAAAGCGCGACTACCGGCTTCGACGTGCTGCCGCACGTGCGCGGGGAGCATGTCGTGCTTGAGATCACCCCGCGCCTGGCATCCGTGGACGATCCGTCTCTCGGGCTTGTGAGCCTGACGGAGCTCGCCACCACCATCAGGGTGCGGCGCGGCGAATGGGTGGACATCGGGGAACTGGCGGGGACAGGCGAGGAAGTACGCCGCGCCATCCTTGCAAGCGGCACGCAGCGTGCCGGCGAACGGCAGACGATATTACTAAAGGTCGAATAGGGCGCAAAAACGCGCGCACACACTCGCTTTCTGCCTGACCCAGGATGGGGCAGTCGCCAGTGTGCGACGTCTTACTTCAATCGAGCGCGAAGACGAGCGCGGCGAGTAACAACAGCAGCGCCAGCGCCTGCAGGCCCACACGCGTGAGCATGAACTGGTGGCTGTGCCGCCGGTCGAACTCGCCACCGTGGGCCATCGAGGCCACACCGCCCACGAGCACCGCAGCTGTCGCCACCACCGCCAGCACGATCAGGACAGTTAGCGTAGTCATGGCCGCCTCCTTCTCGGTGATTGCGCGATCTCAGTGAGAAAAGATGCAAGGATGCATCGCGGTTACAGATCTAAGGATGGACACGTCGGCGCGCGCCGGCCTTGACCTTAGTCAAGCGTTGTTGGTCAGCCGGGGGGAGGGTAAGCTCGTTGCCTTGCATGAACGCCCGCGACCTGACCGCACTCTGCGAGCTCCTTGCACAGCCGACCGCTCCGTTCCGCGAGGAACGGGTCACGGTTTGGGCTGAACGTTTTCTTGATCAGGTCGGCGTGCCCTGTTTCCGCGATCCGGTCGGGAACCTCGTGATCGGCGTTGCAAACAAGGCCGATTACTGCCGGCGCCTGCGCGCGCGCAGCACCGAGCCGGTGCGCTTGTTCGTGGCGCACATGGATCACCCCGGGTTTCACGCCCTGCGCAGGCTTTCGCCCACACGGCTGCGCGTGCGCTGGCACGGCGGCGCGCCAGTGAAACACCTCGCCGCCGGCCGCGTGTGGCTCGCGGACGACTCAGGCTACCGGGGTAGCGGCCGGCTTGCCGCCGTGCGGCTCGATAAAGGCGGGCGCACGATCGCCACCGCCGAGGTCCGACTGGACGCACCGATGTCTGCCTCGGTTCCGGTGCGCACCCTTTTCGGCGGTCTTGCCTTCCGTCGTCCCTGCTGGCGTAGCCACCGGCGGCTCTACACCAAAGCGGCCGATGACCTGATCGGTGTTTTCGCTATCCTGCACACAGCCCGCACATTGGCAGCAAGCCGCCACAAAAAACACTTTCTCGGTCTGCTCACGCGCGCCGAGGAGGTCGGCTTCGTCGGCCTCATCCGGCACCTCCAGTTGGGGTGGCTGGCGGCGGCACGCCGAGCACCAATGATCATCAGCCTCGAGACCTCACGCACCCTGCCCGGGGCGCGCATCGGCCGGGGGCCGGTCGTGCGCCTCGGGGATCGACGCACGGTGTTTGACCCTGGCGGCGTGAAAGTGTTGGAAACCGTAGCGCAGCAGGTGCTGCCTGGGGCGCATCAGCGCCACCTGATGGACGGTGGCACCTGCGAGGCGACCGTAGCACTCGCCTTCGGTTTGCCCGCCATTGGACTATCAGTGCCGCTTGGCAATTACCACAATGAAGGCTTCGAGGGCGGCCCCGACTGCTGCGCCCCGCGCGGCCCGGCGCCGGAGTTCGTGCACCTCGATGACGTCGAGGGCCTGCTCAAGCTCTGCCATGCGCTCATGCAGCCAGGCCTGCCCTGGAGGCGACCATGGGCAGCGCTGCAGCGACGGCTGACGAAGAACGCGTCACGCTACAGGCGTTGGCTGACTGAGCACAGGTGACCGGTCGTGCGCCCGCCTACTCCAAAAAAAAAGACCCCGACCTGCGCAACGGCACCAAGGTACAGGCCGGGGTTTGCCCAGAAAAGGAATCAGCTTACCTTCGGTGGCATCACAAAGGTGTGGTATGGCACCGGCGAGGGCAGTGTCCACTCCAGGCCCTCGGCACCCTCCCAGACCCGATCGGTGGCGCGCTCGCCACCGCGGATCGTCTGAATGACCAGGTAGAGGAAGATAAGCTGCGCGAACCCGAGCAGGAAAGCGCCCACCGTGGACCACTGGTTGAACTCGGTAAACTGTAGCGCGTAGTCCGGGATGCGCCGCGGCATGCCGGCCAACCCGAGAAAGTGCTGCGGGAAGAAGGCGATGTTGAAGCCGATCACTGTCAGCCAGAAGTGCCACTTCCCGAGCGTCTCGTTGTACATGTGCCCGGTCCATTTCGGCAGCCAGTAGTAGGCGCCGCCCAGGATGGCGAAGATCGCGCCCGAGACCAGTACGTAGTGGAAGTGCGCCACCACGAAATAGGTGTCGTGGTACTGGAAGTCGGCCGGCGCGATCGAGAGCATCAGGCCCGAGAGGCCGCCGATGGTGAACAGGAACACGAAGGCCACCGCAAAAAGCATCGGTGTTTCGAAGGAGAGTGCTCCGCGCCACATCGTCGCCACCCAGTTGAAGACCTTCACGCCGGTGGGCACCGCGATCAGCATGGTGGCGAACATGAAGAACAGTTCACCGGCGAGCGGCATGCCCACGGTGTACATGTGATGCGCCCAGACGATGAACGAGAGAAAGGCGATCGTCGCCGTGGCGTAGACCATGGAGTTGTAGCCAAAAAGTGGTTTCCTTGCGAAGGTCGGGATCACCTGCGAGACCACGCCGAAAGCTGGCAACACCAGGATATACACCTCGGGGTGCCCGAAAAACCAGAACACATGCTGGAAGAGCACCGGGTCGCCACCGCCAGCGGCGTCGAAGAAATGCGTACCGAAGTGGCGATCAGTGAGCAGCATGGTGACCGCGCCGGCCAGTACCGGGATAGCGGCCAGCAACAAGAAGGCTGTCACCAACCACGTCCACACGAACAGCGGCATCTTCATGAGCGTCATGCCCGGGGCGCGCATGTTGAGGATGGTGGCGATGATGTTGATCGAGCTCAGGATCGAGGATATGCCGAGCAGGTGCACAGACAGGATCGTGAAATCCATGCCCATGCCAGCCTGTATCGACAGCGGCGGATAGAGCGTCCAGCCGACGGCCGGGCCACCGCCCGGCACGAATAGTGAGAGGATCATCAGCGTCGCCGCAGGCGGCAACAGCCAGAAGCCCCAGTTGTTGAGCCGCGGCAGCGCCATGTCCGGTGCGCCGATCATCATTGGGATCTGCCAATTGGCCAACCCCGTGAACGCCGGCATCACCACACCGAACACCATGACGAGCGCATGCACGGTCGTCATCTGGTTGAAGAAGTGTGGGTCCACCACCTGCAGCCCGGGCTGGAAGAGCTCGGCGCGGATGACGAGCGCCATCGCGCCGCCCACGAAGAACATGATGAGGGCAAACCACAGGTAGAGTGTGCCGATGTCCTTGTGGTTAGTGGTAGTGAGCCAACGCGTAACTCCGCGCGGCGGCGCGTCGTGGTGGACAGCATTATGAGCCATTTGCGCTTCTCCTCTGGTCGGGTTTTTGTTTAAACGCAAAACGGGACGCTGGACGCGCCATGGCCGCAATCGGAATCAACGGGCGCAATCGGCGCGCCAGGGCCAGGCGCTGCGCCGCTGCGAGCTGCGCGCCAAGTTCCACCTCGCGGCCGTGGGCGCGCACCAGCACCCGCGGCGTGCCCCGAGGGGATCCGGCCGGCTCCACAACCAGCCGCGTCCATTGGCGAGGGAAGTCGTGGCGGGTCTCACGGTAGCAGCGGCGGTGTATCACCTGCAGATGCCGGTCATCGAACACCAGCAGGTCACAGTCCTGCGCCTGGCGGCGTAGTGCGACAAGCACGGCCCCCGCAGCGAGCAACTCGAGCCCCACGTATACCACCACCGGCCAGGCGTGCTGAGTGGCGAAGATGGCGCCCAGCGCCAGCGCCGCAAGGACCAGCACGACAAACAGCCCGGCCATCGCCCGGGGAGAGAGCGAGCGATTCGGGTGCAGGGCGATGCAGATTCGACCCCCCGCTTCCGGCGCGGTGTCGGCGTGCACGCAATTTCCTCCGGAAAGTCTAGGGAGATGATAAAGGAGGGACGAAAGACAGATGGTGATAAAGGTCAATGTTTTAGCGTAAAAACATTGACAAAGATCACTCTTATTTACGGCTGGTTATTCACTAGCGTCGGCGATCCGCATCAGCCCGGAGCGATTGCACAATCGCACCCCCCGCGCTTCGAGTCGGATCAGTCCGTCTTGCTGAAAACGCGTGAACAACCGGCTTACGGTCTCCTTCGCGAGGCCCAGGTAACTGGCGAGATCGCCGCGCGACATACTGAGCACTAAGCGGTCACCAGGAAGCCCGCGCTGTTCGAGACGCCGCGAGAAACCGATCAGGCAGGCCGCCAGGCGCGCGGCCGCCGATTTTCGGCCGACGAATGAAGCCAACCGGTCCTCACCGCGCGCGATCTCGCCGCTCAAGCAGCGGAAGATCGAGCGGCGCAACAGCGGCCACTGCTCAGCCAGCTCCTCCAGGCGCCCGAAGGGGATCTCGCACACTTCGGTGCGTTCCAGCGCGACAGCGTCGTAACGGTGTTGGCGGTCTTCTACCCCGCCCATCCCCACGAGCTCGCCGGGCAGATGGAAGCCAACGACCTGTGTTGTGCCCTCTTCGGTCAGTGCGCAGAGCTTGATCGAACCGGTACAGATCGCGCACACGGCGTGGAACGGCTCGCCGGTACGAAACAGATAATCGCCACGCGGAACGTGACGGCAACGGCGGATTAGCCGCTCGAGCGACGCTGCCTCCACCATACCGGGCGAGCAAAGCGGCCGCAGGCAACACATCCGACAGGTGGGATAGCGCGGGTACGTGGCGGCGGTGTGTTCGACTCTGGAGCGAGACATCAGTTACGGGGTGGCACGTACCCCTCGGAGACGTTTACGAAAAAACAATAGCGCAAAGGGAACTGCGCGACGAGGGTGGACCTGAAATACCTAGCAATTCACTAAGATAAACGAGCTGGATGCGCCGGCATGGGAGACGACCGCAGGCATGAGTGATCACCTGACTAGTAACCTAGTAACAAACTACTACCCGCGAGTCATTAAATATAGCCTTGCTTGAAGCGATCGTGGCCCGAAGGCAACACAAGTTCATGGTGAGCCTCGCCCTTGCCTCCCCACGGATTGCTCGAGCCGGGCAGCGGATGGGTCCAGAGAACAGCAGCTGGGGGAGCGCTGGCTATCGTCGAGCCCCGCCGTTTCGAGGGATCGGACCAACCCGCGGCGCCATGTCGGAATGGTACGCGATCGCAGCGCAAGACGGCATGCGCGGGCTCATCGCTGACGTCTTCGGCCCAAGCCGATCCCGGGCTCGGGGCCTTTCGGCGCATTCTGCTCGTGTGCCGCAGACCACCTGCTTGAAACCGCCGTACCCTTCGGGTATTCAGGATTCCCGCCCGACCCCTCGCGCACGCACGCCGCACCTTTCGTCCCGCCAACTTCACACTTCGTCCGCTGCCTGTTAACGGGCCACCTCGGACATGCCATATTTTTGATGAAAAAAGGAATTTTAAACAGGCCCCTGGACATAAGTGGCTGCGAGTATCTTCCTCAAAGATTGTCCCGAATGCGCCGCTACTATCCCGGCGGAGGCCCTGCGCTGCAGTTGCGGCTATCGCTTCGATTCCGGGCGCGCCGACACGACCGTGGACGGGCTTGAGCTGATCGCTCAGGAAGAGAGGCTTTACCGCGATTACCTCGCTGCGCGTGTGCAACAAGCCGCTAAGGAGCTAGAGCACGCGCGGGCTGTGGCCAACGCGTTCCCCGGGGACAGGGTCAAAACCGCGGAGCTGCTGCTCGCCGAGCAACGCTACAACGCAGCACGCGCAGCACTCGAGGCGCAGAACCTACGCGCCCAGGCCGTTGCCGCCCGCGCGAAATCGGCGCACAATGGCGCATCCCGCAAAAGGGCTATTTCGCCGAGGAGCACGGTAGATCGCGCGCGGTTAGAGCACCAGCGCAATGGCTCGCCCCGCAAAAGGGCTACTTCGCCGGTTTTCGGCCTATCGCAAGCGGCCAAACCGGAAAAATCCAAGAACGATGCGGCGACTCTGCACGCAACCGCCGCCAAGCCGGGCAAACTGGCCGTGCCGAAACCGGCGACCCAGGTCGCACTGCCTGCCGCCCAGTCGAGCCCGAAGCCGGTTGACAAGACCGATCCTGCGCCGTCCGAACCCGCAGTCGTAAAAGTGGATCCCCCGCCCCGTCAGATTGCGACCGCGGAACATACCGCCAGGGCGCAGGCACCAGTTTTTCGAGAGAAAATGACTGCGCCGAAACCGGCCGGCCAATTATCCGTGCCTGCGGCCAATGCGGCCAGATCATCGGTCCTGCCGCACCCTTCGCCGACAGCGGCGAAAGCGTATGCCGTGATGCGCTCGTCGGCGCCATCCCTGTCGGTCAACGGCAGCGCCGATGCACTGGTAACGCCAGGCGCCGGCTCGCCTACCCCTGCGCCTGCTTTCCGGGCGAAACAAAGTGCACGTGCACAGATGACGCTCGTCGCCTTCCAGCAGAATGCCACCAAGGATTGCCCCAATTGTACCGCCAACATGCCGCTTCAAGCGGCCCGCTGCCGGTGCGGATTCGAGTTTCCCGACAGCCAGAGCCAGATCCCACCGCTGGTGCTGTCCGCAGAAGAACGTAATGCCATCCTCCAGGCACTGAGCGGTGTCGGCCACAAGCGCTGATTCTTGCGTATTGGTGTTGGGCGGCGATCGCTTGTCTTGTTCGCTCACACGCGGGCGGCGCGTTTCTCTGCGCCATAGATCGCCTCGCGCATCGTTCGCACGTGCTGCACGCCCAAGTCGCAGAACATGATGCCCGCCCCTTCGGGCGTGGTGTGCACCACCTGGCCGAGCACGTGACTGTGAATGGTATCCCCGCCGGAATCGAATGAAAAAGACAACTCGATTAAGGCATTCACAGGCGGGATGTCCGGGCCGGTCTCGATGAATATCCCGCCCAGGCTTATATTTCTCGCCATACCCTCGGCTCGCCGCCCGCTTTTTGGATAGGTGAACCACACCCGGCAAGCAATGGGCCGCCTCTGGCTCCAACGATGCTCCATACTCCCCCTCTTCGTTGAAGTGATTTCACAAAATCCCACGGGGCGCGATAAAAATACACGACTTTCCCCAATAAATCACAAAATCGCTATAACAAGTTTGACGCAGATCAAACTCAAGCAGGCATTTTTCACTATCCTGATGACAGATCGATGAAAAGAGTGGCGCACGGCTCCATGAAAAGCCGCGCTGTCAGAAAACCGCGAAAAGGAGGATGCGTCATGGCCATCGCGAATACGCTCGAGCGCTTCATGGCGAACAGTGGGATCCATTACGAGGTGCTCACCCATCCCCGTAGCCACTCAAGCAGTGAGACCGCCGAATCCGCACATATCCACGGTGACCGTCTCGCCAAAGCAGTGCTGCTCGAGGACGAAAACGGTTACGTGCTGGCCGTGCTGCCGTCCACGCACCGCATCGCGCAGGGCCAGCTCGATCGCCTGCTCCAGCGGCATCTGGGACTGGCGACCGAGCAGGAGCTCGCCCGGGTTTTCTGGGACTGCGAGCTGGGGGCGATTCCGCCGTTCGGCACTGCCTACGGTATCGAGACGATCCTGGACGAGAGCCTGCTAGAACAACCCGACATCTACTTCGAGGCCGGGAACCACGAGGAGCTGATTCACTTGAGTGGCGAGCAGTTCCGCCAGCTCGTCGCCGGCGTCCCGCACGCGCGTTTCAGCCGTCACGCCTGATTGCGGCTGAACACGCGCACACACACGGGGCGGACGTCAACCGCAACATCGGAGGAAGTGTCATGCCCATGTTCGCCATGCTGACCCGTGTCTCACCCGAATCGCTACAGACCCCGCACTCGCTCGAAGACCTGGAGCAGCGCGCGATGGAACAGGTCCGCAAACAATGCCCCCAGGCCAGGTGGGTGCAAAGCTACGCCGTGCTCGGACCCTACGACTACCTTGACATCTTCAGCGCGCCCGACGTCGAGACCGCTGCCAAGGTCTCGACCCTGATCCGCAGCTTCGGTCACGCACACACCGAAGTCTGGTCGGTGACCGAATGGAAAAAATTCAAGGAAGTATTGCGCAGCATGGCCGCCTGAGGCGCGCGGCATTATTCCTTGAGCACGCACTTGGCGTAGAGATCCTTAAGCCGACCCTCTGGGTCGTATTTGCGCTTGAGCGCTTCGTAGGCGGGGCGGTTGTACAGCTGCCAAAACTCCTCGGGCGTGAAGTACGAATCCGAATAGAGCGACTTCATGCCATGTAACCGCATGACCTCGCGCTCGACCTGGCGGTTGTAATAGCCAGGCGGAAGCTTGCGGCGGCCACGGATCACGTCCCAGAAGCCGAAATTTACGTAGAGCTTGTTAGGTTCGAGGCGGTAGAGATCAAAGCGATGGCGCGGGTCGTAGGCACGCGTCGGGCAGACCCACACCGGGGTGAAACGGATCACGTTGAAGTAAAAATCGAAAAACTCAATGCAGCGCTCGATCGGGATCTCGACGTCCTGGATGACCGACTCGGTGTGGATGCCGAACAAGCGGTTGCGTGCACGCGTCAGCCCCCAGCGGCTGTTCCAGCGCATGATCTTCGTATAAGTGATCGAGTTGAGCCGTTTGCGCCCGTAGAGTCGGCGGATGAGCGGATTCTGAGCAAAGACGTTCTTCGAGCACCAAAACCAGTCCGTGTCCCAGCGCCAGAGGTAGTCCTCAGTGCTGAGGTAGTCCTCTTGGCGCGCACGAATGGATTTGTAATAGATATTCTCGTAGGTGTAGTCGCTCGTGTACGGTGCTGTGTCCACGAAACGGCCGAGCGTGAGATACATCTCGTCGCGATCGAAGATCACGCCGTCCACGAAATCGTTCTGTCCGGCGCGATCGCATTGCCGAGCGAGATCCTCAAAGTAGCTGTGTGGGGAACGGTGGCGAATATGGGTGAGCTTGACGTAGGGCTTGACCGGCACCGCGAGCGCCTTCAGGCGCAGCGCGTAACCGAGCGTGCCGTACGAGTTGGGGAAACCGAAGAAGAGATCCTTGTGCTCGTTGTCGGGCGTGCAGACCACGGTCGAGCCATCGGCGAGCAGGATCTCCATCTCGAGCACGGTCTCGTGCACTAGGCCGTAGCGGAACGACGACGACTCAATCCCGCAGCCCGTGGTCGCGCCACCGATGGTGATAGATTTCAACTGCGGTACCACCGCCGGCATCACGCCATGCCGCAGGCACTCGGCGGTGAGCTTGACGTATGGCGTCATGCCCTCTACTTCCACGACGCCCTGCGCAGCGTCCACGCGCAGCACATTGGTGAAGTCGCGCACGTCGAGGCGCTGGACGGGCAGCGGCTTGCGGTCGCGGAACAGATTAGAGGTCTGCTTGCTGAGCCGCACCGGCGTGTGGCGGTGCGCGCGCAGAAATTCGGTAAGGCGTTGTTTTTTCTCTTCGTAGGCAAGCGTGCTCATGTCAAAGTGACACTCCGCAAACAGGCAATGCCTAAGTGTACCTGAAAACGTCCGTGGTCGCGCCCGCCGGGCCTGCCCTCCCTGGAAGGTTCTTTAATATATGCGTAAATATATGCGTAGGTGATCGGCAACCGCAGCGAGGGATGATGCCGGTCTGTATCTTGCTGCCGCTGATGCGCACGCACACCCGCACATGCTTGCGCCCCATGCCGAGCGAGGTATGATGGGTGGAGCCGGTCATACCTCCCTATAGTGAACCCTCGCCAAGGAGCGAGCGATGATTGCCATCACCGTCAACGCAATGTCGCGGCGGATACACCCTTGATGCGGGTCCTGCGCGATACGCTCGGCCTGATCAGATCCATGTACAGTCTCGGCACGCGCAGCGCGCGCGGGCGGCAGCCCGCTCGTCGGCTTTCAACCCCCCGGGCTGCGAGTGACGCGCCACGGGCAAGGCCGGCGTCAAAAAACGAACTAGACCACACTTCGGTGGAGGATGCGGCTAGTCTAGCCTACGCGATCTTGAATTTGCGCGCGACTTAATGTCATGGAGAACACGTCTGTGTCTGTCGACTTCTGACACTCGTTTGGCAGCTTGCGCAACGCCTTTGTCACCGAGCGCCTTCTCGCGACGAGCTGGACCCTGCCACACGCGAGGGTCCTTCTTCGCATTTCGCCGGACGCTACCCAAGGCGGTGGGCATATGCGTGATTTTTGCTTGAGCTTGTTGTCGAAAAGGCCAGCTAAGGACAGCCGCGATGCCCGAGGTTGCTATTGCGGCATCCCCGCGGCCGAATCCTTCAGCAGCTTGGTCGCGCAGCTGGACGAGATCTCAGGGTGTGTGCGCGCGAGACAGCCACGCGTGCACCGCGTGGTGTACATCGCAGACCGCGGTACGATCATCGATCTCGGGCGAGTCATCGTACAGACAGAGAACGACATCGCCTCCGAGATGGCCGTGGCGCTCACAGGGGCGGGATCACGCTCGAGAACGGTCGTATGGTGCAGGGCAATTTCCATGGTCACCCGCTATTGCGTCTCACAACACGACGCTGCGGATCGAGGTGCACATCGTCCGTAGCAGCGAAACCGCCCGGCGGTGTAGGCGAGTGCGCGGCACCCACCGATCGCCCCCACTGTAGCCTACGCGGCGTTTGCCGCCAGTGGCCGGCCGGTTCGGCGCCTGCCGATATGGCTTTGACAACCCAATGCAGAAACACGATGAGGCGGAGAATCGTAAAGGAAATCAAAATGAATTTTGCAACACCTTGGGTTCTGCGCCTTTCGGGTTGAGTCCGGGTTGAGTCGTGCCATGGAAACTGCCGACCACGAAGTCCTGCGCACCGCCTGCGAGTGGTTAGAGGCGGACGAGACCGTGTATCTCGTCACGGTCGCCAGGACCTTTGGTTCCTCGCCACGCCCGCCTGGGGCACTGCTCGCACTTGCGGCCTCGGGCCGCTATGTCGGCTCGGTTTCAGGTGGCTGCATGGAACATGACCTTGTTGCGCGGCTGCGCGAAGGCCGCCTGCCGCAGCGCCTACCCGGGATTGTCACTTACGGTGTCACACGCGAAGAGGCGAACCGCTTTGGACTGCCGTGTGGCGGACGGCTCGAGCTGGTGATCGAGCGACTCGCTTCGAGTGCGCCATTGCGTGACATCCTTAAGCGCATCGAGGCGCACGCCTGTGTCGCTCGCCGGCTGTGTCTGGAGACCGGCGAGGCGAGCCTGCATCCGGCCGGCCGCGGCGAGGACGAGTGCGCGTACGACGGCCGCACGCTGCGCAAGGTATTCGGTCCGCGCTGGCGACTGCTGCTCATCGGGACTGGACAGATCTCGCGGTTTGCGGCCGAGATGGCGCTCGCGCTTGACTACGAAGTGATCGTCTGCGAGCCGCGCGCCGAGATCGCCGGGCAGTGGCGGGTCAAGGACACCATGCTTGTGACCGGCATGCCCGACGACGCGGTGCGCAGCCTTGCACATGAGCGCTGCGCGGTGCTTGCGCTCATGCACGACCCGAAGCTCGACGAACTTGCACTGATGGAAGCGCTCGAAGGCCCGGCATTCTATGTCGGCGCGCTCGGTTCGCGCGCGCATAGCGCCAAGCGCCGGCAGCGGCTCGCCGCACTGGGTGTGCCGCCACCGGCGCTCGCACGTCTGCACGGCCCGGTCGGACTGCCGCTTGGTGCGAAAACGCCGGCCGAGATCGCACTTGCCGCCCTCGCTGGTGTGACCGCCGCACGCCACGGTGTGCGGCTCGTCGAGGCCTCCGCCGAGGCCACTGAAACCGTCATGCGCACGGCAGGCAACGCACCGTGATCGCCGGCATCCTGCTCGCAGCAGGCGCCGCAACACGCTTCGGCGCCAACAAGCTCCTTCACCCGCTCGCCGACGGCACGCCCATCGCCGTCGTCGCGGCACGCCGTCTGCGAAGCGTTCTGCCCTTTTCGCTGGCGGTCATCCGGCGCGAGGACCATGAGCTGGCACAGCGCTTGATCGAGGCCGGGCTGCAGGTGGTGCCCTGCGCCCGCGCCGCGCAGGGGCTATCCGGGAGCATCGCCTGCGGTATCGAGGCAGCGGCAGCAGCCAGCGGCTGGCTGATCGCGCTGGCCGACATGCCGTTCGTCCAGCCCGAGACGATCCGGGCGCTAGCCGTGGCCCTGGAGGAGGGAGCGGCTCTCGCGGCGCCGGAGTACCAGGGACGGCGCGGCCACCCGGTGGCCTTTCACCGGCGCTTTCGCGAGGCGCTACTTTCCCTCACTGGCGACCAGGGCGCACGCGAGCTGCTCGTGCGCCATGCCACGCAGCTGCGGCGCATCGCCGTGGCTGACCGTGGCGTGATTCTCGACATAGACCGGCCCGACGAGCTCCCCGCGCGCCCGTGCTATTTTAATCGGTCAGGCAAAGACCGTTTTCCCTGCCCATGATTCCCGACGAGATTCATCTCAGCGCGCTGGTTCATCTCCTGACGGCGTTAGCCGCAGGCGGATTGATCGGGCTCGAGCGCAGCTACCACGGCCGGCGGACTTTTGCACCCACACCCTGGTGTGCATGGCCTCTGGCCTGCTTATGCCGCTGACAGTGTACCCGGTCGGGCTGCTGCCGAAGCTGCCGCTCAAGACTGTGCGCATAGACCCCACGCGCTTGGCCCAGGGCATCATGACCGGCAACGGCTTCCTCGGCGCCGGCGTCAGCATGAAGGGGCTGCTCACGATCCGCGGGCTAACCATCGTGGGCTCCATCTGGATCACCGCCGCGATAGGCATTCTGATCGGCATCGGTTTCTACTTCGCCGCCGCGGCCGCGACCCTGCTTACCCTAGGGGTTGCTGTCGCTGTTCCGCTGGATCGAGAACGTGCTGCCCTCGCTCTAGTACGCGCGGCGCGAGGTCGCCACGCGCGCCGTAGACCGCCTGTCGCCCGAGGGAGCTACGCGAGCTCGTCGCGCGGCACGGCTGCTCGGCCGCTAAGCCGGGCTATTGGCTCGAGGACAAGGGTTGGACCTTACCGTTACGAGATCACCCTGCGTACCCGCAACCGTGAGAACTACCGCCGTCTCGCCGACGCACTCGCCGCCGCTTAGTTAAGATTACTTTCTTCCGCTTCGTCCCGGCGAGCGACTAAGTCCGCAGGCCCGCCTGTCCCTCGCCGCTGCGCCGGCGGTGGCGCTATATAAGCGGCGATATATAATAAGCCGTGCCATGTCCCGTGATCCCATCCACAACATCAACGTCGTCGCGCAGGAGCTTCTGCCCACGCCGGAAGAGGTCAAGCGTGCGCTTCCCTTAAGCGCGCGGGCCCGCGAGACCGTGATGCGCGGCCGCGAGACCCTGCGGCGCATCCTGGACCGAAAGGATCACCGCCTATTCGTCATAGTCGGGCCATGCTCGATTCACGACATCCAGGCCGCGCAAGAGTATGCCGGCCGGCTGCGCCGGCTCTCCGAGGAGGTGGGCGACACGCTATTTCTCGTCATGCGCGTTTATTTCGAGAAACCGCGCACCACCATCGGCTGGAAGGGACTGATTAACGATCCATTCATGGACGATTCATTTCACATCGAGAAGGGCCTGTTTCTCGCGCGCGAGCTGCTGTTGTACATCGCCGAACTCGGTCTGCCGGCGGCGACCGAGGCGCTCGACCCGATTACGCCGCAATACCTCGGCGACCTGATCGCCTGGACGGCGATCGGCGCGCGCACCACCGAGTCACAGACCCATCGCGAGATGGCAAGTGGCCTGTCCACCCCGGTGGGCTTCAAGAACGGCACCGACGGTAACCTTGAGGTGGCGATCAATGCGCTCAAGTCGGCGGCCCTGCCGCATCATTTCCTCGGTATCAATCAGAAAGGGCAGTGCGCAGTGTTCCGTACGCGCGGTAACCGCTACGGGCATATCGTGCTGCGCGGAGCCCAGGGCCGGCCGAACTACGACTCGGTCTCGATCGCTATGGCGGAAAAGGCGCTCGCGGCGCAGAGCCTGCCGATCAACATCGCGGTGGACTGCTCGCACGGTAACTCCAACAAGGATCCGGCGTTGCAGCCGCTGGTCGCCGAAAACGTCATCGCCCAGATCCTGGAAGGCAATCGTTCCATCGTAGCACTCATGCTCGAGAGTCACCTACACGCCGGCAACCAGCCGATCCCCGCCGACCGCACGCAGCTCAAGTACGGCGTATCAGTCACCGATCCGTGCATTGACTGGGCGACCACCGAGAAGCTGCTAAAGAGCGCGCGCGCGCGGCTACGCGACGTGTTGCCGAAGCGCCTCGTCGAGGCCGCCTAGCCTCGCCGCATACGTGCCGCGGCAGGCGGCGTCCAGGGCAACTCAAGCAGAAAAACCTTTAGCGCCGCGCCGACGGCGGATGCGCGCTGTGCATGCCTTCATCCACCATGGGTTTCCCAGGTACCGCTCATCGATTTCGCCACCCCTGCCACCAGGGCCCGTGTACTACGGCCGGTTACCGGCGTCTATAATTATTTAGTAATTAATTAGTGGAAGCTGGAAGCTGCAGCAGGCTCCGGCCCTGGCAGGTGGTGGTCCTGCACAGTGTTATGGCGTTACGGCATTGAGTATCTACCAGAAAACCTGTCCCGCCTGTCTGGCGATCCTGTCCGTCAACGCGGAGCGCTGCGAGTGCGGGCACGTGTTCCAGGCTGGGGAAGCCGAATCCGATGCCCGCGAGGATTCAAACGCACAGGAAGAGGCGCTGTTACGTGCCTACCTGGCGGCGCGCTTGGACCAGGCTGTTTCGGCTCTCGAGAAAGCACGCGCGGATCTCGCCGACGACCCCGACAACTTCGACAAGGCCCGCCGCGTCATGAGGGTACTGCACGACGTGCAGCAGCTTCGCTCCGAGCTGGCGTCGCTCGGCGATCCCTCCGCAGCCACCGCCAATAACGTCGGCTCCGCGCAACCCACTGAAACATTTCGCGCCGCCGCTCGCGCACGTGCCGAGGCAAGCACGGCGCGGCTCGGTCAGTGTGCCACGCGGGAATGCCCCGTCTGCCACGCGGTGCTGCCAGCGAGCTGCGCGAGCTGTTTCTGCGGTCATCTCTTCGGTCGCAGCGAGCATGCGCCGCGGTCTGCGCCTTCTGCCCGGCCGGCCGCAGACTGATTGTCGCACCGTCTTTTTGCGCACACCGCGACTCACTCGCTCCACCATCGTGCGCCCGTGCTCGACGGCTCACGCGGCGCACGGCGCGAAGGCAGGTACTCCACCGAGGGCTGCTGGCGCACCGGCTGAGGGTAGAGCCGCATGAGCTCGTAGATGGCCGGGTCTATCCCCTTTACCACCGGGAGCCCGAGCATGCGCGCGACGTCGGCAGTGAGCGGATGGTCGTGCGTCCAGGTGCCGGTCGTGAGCATGCCCGCCACACGCTCGGCATCCTCCTCGTTCATATGCGCCGCGAGCAGCCCCATCACTGCGCCCTTCACCTGGGCGACCGCCTTCTCCGCCACATCCGCCAGGATCAGCGTCTGATCGTCGAGTTCGTCCACGTGCTTGCGCGCCACCGCCGCGAGAATGGAGGCGGCCGGGTAAGGCCCGACCTGCGGATCCACCGGTCCGAGCACCGCGTGATCATCCATGACGATCTCGTCGGCCGCAAGCGCAATCAGTGTCGCGCCGGACATGGCATAGTGCGGCACATGCACCGTGACTTTGCCAGGGTGCGCGGCAATAGCATGCGCAATCTGCAGTGAGGCGAGCACCAGCCCACCGGGTGCGTGCACGATAAGATCGATGGGCGTGTCCTTGTCGGTGAGATGGATGGCGCGGATGACTTCCTCGGAGTCGTTGATGTCTATGTAGCGCACCAACGGCACGCCGAAAAGGGCCATGGACACCTGGCGATGGATCAAGGTGATGACTCGGCTGCCGCGCGCCTGCTCGATGCGCGCGATGCGTCGTGCACGCTGCAGCTCGAGTAGCCGCTGGCGCACCACGGGCTGAAGCAGCAGAAGCAGTAAGATTAGCCAGAAAAGCTCGTTGAAGGTCAAGGCCGCCGCCCGGTTCTTGGAAGAGCGCGCTGGATTTTTACACCGCCGCTATGGCGGTGCGCAAGCGCGATGCAGGGCATCAACCCACGATGTGATGCTTGCCCACACGGCGCACCGTGCTCGCTTGCGGTCCGCGCTCGCCCATTTCCTCAGAAAAACGCACCTCGTCGCTGATTCTAAGCTGATCGAATTTCACGTTCACCAGACTGTTCTTGTGAAAATACACCAGTCGCCCGTCGGCTGTGGCAATCTTGCCGTAGCCCTCCTCGGGATACAGCTCCACTATGTGCCCGTGCGGCGGAACCTCGTGATGCTTGACCTGGCCGCGTCGGCGCCGCTCGTAATCCTCGAGCCGGCGGCGCACGGCATCGAAGGCGTCGCGGATCGCCACGTAGACATCCTCGTGGGCTCGGTGCTGGGGCGGTTCGCGGCTTGCCACTACTTCTGCACCCGGCACCGTAACGTCCACGCGCACGTGATAAAGATTGCCCTGGTGATGACGCTTGTGACGCGCCTCCACGGCCACCCGGCAGTGGATGATATCCGGGCAGACAAGCTCGAGTTTTTCGGCCTTCTTGCGGACATCGGCCTCGATGGCATCGGATGGAGGCATATTGCGAAAGACGATCTGTAGCATCTGTTTCATGTGCATCTGCCGGCTCTGGCGGTGTTTGTCCTTTGCTTTCCGCTCCGGGCAAGAGCCCAGCGCGCGCAGTCCCTGTGCGTCTGTTCACCGTTGCGCGGCTCGCCTCCCTGTGGCATTTCTGCACGCCTTTTACCTGTTTCACCTGGAACGGATATCCACGAACGATAACGGCCGTGTCGCTGGGGGAACTTTGATGCACGTCAAAGAGAGCACACATCGCGCGCACGCTCAAACCGGTAAAAATTGACGTCCGTCAATGATGGCGGCGGCACTTTCCGGTTTTTTAGATTAATGATAGAACTGCACAAAACACCACCGAGCGCTGGCAACCTGGACCAGCAGGTGGAGTGTTACGCGGGCCATCGCGGCGAGGAAACGCCGCGGCGTTTCCGGCTGGGTCGGCGTATGCTCGAAATCGCCGAGGTGCTCGACCGCTGGCTTGCGCCCGAGCACCGCTACTTCTAAGCTGCGGGCCGAGGACGGCGGTGTGTACATCCTAAGGCACCTCATCACCGATGACCGCTGGGAACTGACGATGTTCATCGCCAGCCAGCCGCCGGTGTAAGCTGCGGAGATCGCGCCAACATGCCCATTGAGGACGAACCCATTCCCTCGCAGTGGTACCGGCACCTGGACAAGGGCTACCGCTTCCAGGTGATCGCCTTGGACGATCGCGCGGGCACGGTCGAGATCCAGCACTTCGACGGAGACGTGGAGGAGCTCGACCTCGAGGACTGGCACGCCCTTAAGATCGAGCCCATCGAACCGCCCGAGGACTGGACCGGACCGATGGATGACATCGTACGCGACGACCTCTCCTACAGCGAAACCGCTATGCTGGAAGAGGACTGGATCGAGCCGCTTGAGGAGCGCCGCAGCGAGCCGGAAGGCGAAGAAGAGCAATGACGGCAAGAACACGCATGAAAACAACGGAGCCAACCCGATGGCGAACAGAAAAACCGTCAACAGCACCCCGCGCCGTGCCGGCCTGAGGCGCCGCGACCGCCTCATCCGCGAGCACGAGCACGACACCTACAAGATGCGCAGCAAACCGCCCGAGCCGACCGTCTGCACGGCGTGCGGGGCGGTGTATCGCGCCGGGCGCTGGCAGTGGGCGACTCGGCCAAGCGGTGCCCATGAAATGCTCTGTCCGGCCTGCCAACGCGTGCGCGACCGCTGCCCCGGCGGCTACCTGACCCTAAGCGGAGAGTTTCTGCACAAGCACCGAAATGAGATCCTGCATATCGCGTACAACGCCGAGGCGCGCGAGAAAGCGCTGCACCCGCTGCGCCGCATCATGAGTGTCGAGGACAGCGACGGCGATGTTTTAATCACGACCACGACCATGGACATGGCACGCACGCTCGGCGACGCCGTGCATCACGCCTACAAGGGGGCACTCGATTACCGCTACACGGACGAGGGCAACATCCTGCGTGTTCACTGGAGGCGCTAGCACGCACCGGCCATTGGCCACGGGGCAGGGGGTGAGGCTTGCGCGACTGGAACGTGGTGGTGAGCGTATACGAGCACGGTTATGCGCCCGCGCGCCGCTTTCTCGAGGACTTCGGTGTGCTTGCGCACACCGATTTCCATAATGTCCTCGCCATGAAGGTCGACGACGTCGCCGGTTTCATCGAGCGGCTGCGCACCGCGTTCGCGCGCGACCCCGCCGCCTCGCGGCACATCGCGCGTGTCGTGCCCGTGACCGAACGCTTTGCCTTTCAGTCGGCCGAAGAGTTCGAGGCCAGGGCGCGCGCAGCCGCGGAGCGGTTTCTGCCCGAGCTGCGCGGCCTCGCCTTCCACGTGCGCATGCACCGACGTGGCTTCCGCAGGGAGCTCTCGAGCCAGGATGAAGAGCGCCGACTGGATCGTTACCTGCTCGAGCGTCTCGAGGCGATGGACGCGCCCGGCCGCATCCGTTTCGACGACCCAGACGCCATCTTGGTGATTGAGACCATCGGGCCGTGGGCCGGGCTCTCGCTTTGGAAACGCGAGGATTTGCGGCGCTATCCATTCTTGCGGGTAAATTGATTTTTATGGTTATTCTCTTTACGTGACGGCCTCAGCAATTCATCATGACCGAACCTTCCACCATCGAGTTGGCCGAGGCACGCGAGGCGGCGCAGGCGCTGCTCGAAACACTTGGGCTGGCGGCCTACCTATTCGAGGTCGAGCCGCGTACGGACGACTGCTGGGAAGTGCGCATAGACTGCGCGGTGGCCGGCGGCTGGCAGTCTGTGGTTTTTTCTGTGAGCCGCGAGCGACTGCTTTCTAGCCGCGTGGACGAACAGGCCCGCGGCGAATTGCTGCGTGACTGGGGCGAGCGACTCGCGGCCTGCACCACAGGCTGAGGCGGTGCACGCACGCATGAGCGCCGCAACGAACGCCAACCCTACCCCGCCGACCACCGGCAGGGACGACGACGTTGGGGTGCTGGTGTCGGTGCTGCCCGCTTACTTGCAGGAGGCGCTGCGCCCTCTTGCACTAGACCAGCTCCTTGAAATCATCATGGATCTCGGCCGGCCAGCCGAAGCGCGCTTCCCCGGCTCCGCGGCGCATTTGAGCGAGCGGCCGGTGAGCCGCGATGATCTCGCGCACGTCACCGCGCAGCTCGGCGAGTTCACCGAAGACAACCGCGCTGGTATCGAGCGTACGCTGCACCGTATCGCCGCGCTGCGCAACCGCAAGGGCGAGATCATTGGGCTGACGTTACGCGTGGGACGTGCTGTTTTCGGCACCATAGATATTCTGCGCGACCTGCTTGAGAGCGGCAAGAATCTGCTGATCCTCGGCCGTCCAGGCGTGGGCAAAACCACCAAGCTGCGCGAGGCGGCGCGTGTGCTGGCCGACGACGTTGGCAAGCGTGTGATTGTCATTGACACTTCCAACGAGATCGCCGGAGATGGCGATATCCCGCATCCGGCGATCGGCGGTGCGCGGCGCATGCAAGTACCACACGTGGACCGGCAACACGCGGTGATGATCGAGGCAGTCGAGAACCATATGCCCGAGGTGATCATCGTGGACGAGATTGGCACCGAGCCCGAGGCGTTTGCGGCGCGCACTATCGCCGAGCGCGGCGTGCAACTGATCGGCACCGCGCACGGCAACACCCTCGAGAACTTGGTCATGAACCCCACGCTCTGCGATCTGGTGGGGGGCGTACACACTGTCACGCTCTCCGACGAAGAGGCACGCCGCCGTCGCACCGCCAAGACCGTCAACGAGCGGCGTGCCCCGCCGACCTTTGACGTGGTGGTGGAGATGATCAGCCACAATGAGGTGGTGGTACACCGAGACACCGCTGAGGCCGTGGATCTATTGCTCGCGGGCATGCTGCCGCGCGGCGAACGACGCGTGCGCACCCCGCAGGGAGGCGGGTGGCACGTAAGCGGTGCGCCGCAGGCCGCGCCCGCCTCGCCGCGTGCCTCGGCAGCGGCGGACAAGCTCGTCCCGCGCACCCCGGTGCGCGGCGAGGCGCCGGTGGGCATTTACGCCTACGCCGTCAGCCGCGAATCGATCGAGCGCGTGATCCGCGATTTGCGGCTGAATGCGCGCGTGGTCGCTCGGCCGGAGAATGCCGAGATGGTCGTTGCGCTACGCTCGCGCGCCGACGACACTCGGCTCGTGCGCCTGCTTCAGGCCACGGGGCTGCCGCTCTACACGATCAAGAATAACACTACCGCGCAGATGCGCCGCCTCCTGCAAAATACCTTTAACCTCATGCCGGGCGTGGAGGACGAGGAGCTGCGTGACGCCGTACGCGATGTCGAGCACGCCATCCAGCGCGTGCTAAACGAAGGGGTGGCCGTGCCGCTTGCGCCACGCCCGCCGCTCGTGCGTAAGATGCAACACCGGCTCATCGCGCGCTACCACCTCGAGGCCGAAAGCCGCGGCAGCGGCGCGCTGCGCCATCTGGTGATCTATCCAAAATAGCTGCAAGCTCGAGGCTTCAAGCGGCAAGCCAGGCCCATTGGCCTTAGGAGCTTGCGGCTCGCAGCCCGAGGCCCCCGTAATGAAAGACGAAGAATGTGTGGCCTTTCTGCAGTGGGCGCTGCCGCGGCTCGGCCTGCGTTGGGCAGGATACCGTAAGGTCCGCCGGCAGGTGTGCAAACGTATCGCCCGCCGGCTCGAGGTGCTTGGTCTCGTCGATGCGAACGCCTATCGGACCTGGCTCGCCACACACCCGGACGAATGGCGGGCGCTGGAAGGACTTACCTCGATCACTGTCTCACGCTTCTACCGCGATCGGGATGTATTAGATTACCTGCGCGCCATGCTGCTGCCTGATCTCGCCCGGGCGGCCGCACGGCGTAGTGAGACGATCCTGCGAGCCCTTAGCCTGGGCTGTGCGAGCGGCGAAGAGCCCTATACCCTTTCACTCCTCTGGCGCCTGGGGATGACGCCGCCTGCGAGCATGCGCCTGCACGTGCTCGCCACGGACGTGAACGAGGCCGTACTCGCGCGTGCCCGCCGCGGCTGCTACACGCGCGGCAGCCTCTCGTGCCTGCCGGACGGCTGGAGAAGGCAGGCCTTCGAACATTCGAACGGGGAATACTGCCTGCGGGCGGAGTACCGCCAAGGCGTGAGCTTCCTTCGTCAGAACCTGCGCGAGCCGCTGCCCCATGGTTTCTTCGACCTCGTTTTGTGCCGTAACCTCGCGTTCACTTATTTCGATACCACGCTACAGCAACGAGTACTCGCCGCCATTTGGGACCGGCTTGTGCTGGGCGGAGCGTTGGTGATCGGTCGGCGCGAACAGCTTCCCTCCTTCGACCCGGCGCTCAGGCCTTGCCCGACGGTCCCCGGGGTGTACCGCAAAATGACAACTGACCGCTGAGGCGTGACGGATGACTGGAAAGCCGTCACACCTCAAGGCCTCACTACTGCTGATGGCGGCGGGCGAGCGCCCGGTCTACTTCCGCCTCGGCGGCCAGCCAGTCCTCGAGCGGGTCGCCGCCGGCAAAGCCGCGCGCAAGCGCACGGTAATACGCCGCCTCGGCAATCATGCGCTGTCGTTCCTCGGGGGAAACAACCGTGGTCTGCATAATCGTCGCCGCCCGACCCGCGGACCTAGCCTTTGCTTTGGTCATGGGTGTCCTCCTGTCTGCTCTCCTCACTCCACCTTGATGCTGAACCGCCTGGCCTTCTCCCGCTTTGGCAGCACGAGTTCAAGGACGCCATCCTTGAATGCCGCCTTGGCGTGCTCGCCATCCACCTCAGTCGGCAAAGACACGGTGCGCGCGAAGCTGCCACGCGAGATTTCGTGGCGATAATAATCGCCCCTTTCCTCCTTTTCCTCACGGCGCGTGCTACCCTTGATGGTGAGGGAGTTCTCGGACATAGACACCTCCAGGTCCTTCTTGTCCACACCCGGAAGCTCGGCGCGCACCACGACTTCGTCGTCACGGTCGATAATGTCTACGCGTGGCAAGCGCTGCTCGACCAACTCCGGCCAGGCCGGCCACTCAAATCGCCATGGTCGCAGCCAGCCGCGCGGGGTGAGTGCCCCGAACAGGCGCTCCATCAGCTGCTCCATCTCATCGAAGGGGGTCGAAACGCGGACAGGTCTTGCTTCTTGCGTCTTCTCAGCAACCTCTTTGCGTTCAGTGACCATGTCAGATCTCCTCTTGTTGCATGGTAAAACGTCTCGTGTCAATGGCTGATATCGCCGTGACGCGCCTCCTTCAACAGTCGCACGAACTGCTCACCGTTCACGCGGATCAGCTCCTCGTGGTCGCCGGCCTCGAAGTACACCTCCGGCAGGCCGATCAATTTATTGTCCAGAATGGTCTCCATGCCATAGAGGGGGCCAAGCGGCGGGATGGCGCCCGGCTCGCAGTCATGGAACACTGGGGTAAGTCGCTGCTCAGAGAGCAGGTGCAGATCGCGCCCCAGTCGCCTCGATAGGGTCTTGACCTCGACGTAACGATCGCCGGGCACGACGGCCATCAGCAGAAAACCGCGGTCATCACCCAGCACCACTGCCTTAGCGATATGCTGCGGCGGAACGCGCGTCACCATAGCCGTCTCCTTGCTGCTGGCCGTGTGCGGGTGCGGGATCAGATCGTAGGCGATGCGGTGCTTTTGAAGATGCGACTCGACGGTCCGGGCGATTCCCATCACGAGGCCTCCGTAGCATGGGTTTAAATATTAAAGCATTGGTGGCAGGCGCGCTTTGACGCACGTCAAAATCGGCACTTCCCGAGCACACCGATTTTCGTCAATAATGTGGCTTCGCGCTACCCGAGCCGAGCGGGTCTGCACAAAAACGACCGAGGAGGCCGTGAATGACCAAGCCTGCACACATCACGAACGTCGGCGCGCCCGACCCGGAGCTCAAAACCTCGCCAATCCTAGAGGCCGGCGACGAGGAGCTGTACGGCGCAGAGCTAGAACCCGGGATCTGCTATTTCAACAGCGTGCGTTACGTCTCAGGGCAGTACGTGTGCAGCGGCGATGAGCTCCTGCGCTGCGATGCGAGCGGGATGTGGGTGCGCACGGGCTCCTGTCACCCCGACATCGCGCCCTAGCTGTTTTGTTGAAAAATACCAACGCGCGCATTTTTCGACTGGTCCAGCGCGCGCTCAACCGCTGAACGCTCGCAACAATTCCTCGCGTAGCCGCTCTTCCCGGCCCTGGTAACGGGGCGAGAAGTGGAACGGTACCACGCTCTTGACCTTGGCGCGGCGCGCGAGGCTTCCGGCTTGGCGTGCCGTCAGGTGGTAACGACTGGCGGCAAGATCCGCGTCTTCGTCGAGGAACGGTGCCTCGATGAAGAGCACGTCGGCGCCACGCGCCAGCTCCACGATGCGTGCAGCATTCTCGGCGCAGTAGACTGCGTCGGTGACGTAGGCAATCTTCTGTCCCGGGGTGACACGCACCACGTGATTGCGCAGCACACCGAGCGCCAGGAATCGCTCACGCACCGCTCCACCCTCGCGCCACCACACCCGCACTGGCGTTTCGTCCGGATCACCGCGCCTTAGCACGCGCTTGAGCTCCTGCAGCCAGGCGCCGGTCGGCAGGCCCAGATCGTCGAGGCGGTTCTTCCAGACGTTGAAGTGCTGCCTCTCCTCCAGGGCGAAGGCCAGACACGGAATCTTGTGGTCGAGGAACACGCCGCGCACGAAAAAGGCCTCCTCGTCGAGCAGGATGCCATCGCGCCACGCGAAGCGCTCCTCCGGCTCGCCGCGAAACGCATTCCGGCAGCGAAAACGGCGACGCCGGGCCTGCCCGTCGGGATGCACCTCGATGACGTCCAGCGTGAAATCGCTCCCGTAGTTAGCTACCAGGTTCCAGGTGTAGGCCTGCAAGCGATGCTCGACCTGCGCGATGAAGTCAGGTGGGCCGAACAGTCGCACGCGGTGGCTGCGCCCGAGCAGTAAGCGAAGCCATCCATCGAAGCCCAGGAAATGATCCATATGCGTGTGCGAGACAAACACGTCGCCCACGCGCAGCAGCTTGCGCGGCGCAAGCCGGTGCAAGTCGCCGAGATCAAACAGGAAGGCACGGCGCTCAAACAGGCAGTCAATATAGAGCGCGGGATCGCCGAAGGGATCGTTGACCAGTGTTGCGTGGAAATAGGGCCGCATGACAAATGGAACGGATGCACGTACGAGCAGCAGGCACGCCTGCCGTCACTCTAAGGCCTGCGGCGGTCGGAAAGAAGGGGCGCCCGCGAGCGGCGAAACACACCTACAACAGATTTACCCGGCGCGTGTAAATCTCGTTGTCGCATGGGCCGAAGGCAAAGCGGCCCCGTTGACCTTCGGGCATCAGTCGTGCACGCTGGTCTTTACGACAAAGGCGCCTTTCAGGTTGAGGCTGTGCAGCTTTCAGATAGCAGGAAAGCAGGCCGGGGCGCACATCGCGCCCGACGCGCCGCTTTTGACGAAAAGTGTCTTCCATTCCACAATGCTTCCCGATGCGCAAAAGATTAATTAACTCTCCTCCCCGGCAGGCGGCTCGCCCATATTCCTCCTTGCAAGGCCTGTGTTTGTCGTTTCGGCTGGCCGCAGGCACAAGGATGGAGAACCCCACCCGCATGACGCATGGCCGGCATCGCAAAGAACACGGACCGGGGCAGCCGTCTGCGGCAAGCCGCCTGGGGTGACTCGCCCTGCTCGGGGAACGGCGAAGGTGCGCTTCGCCTTTAAGGGGTGCTCGGCGTCTGCATTTACAGCGAGGGGATCAGCGCGCGCAAAGTGCGCGAACACCCCGCTCTCGCCCCGGCAGCGCGCGGGCGCGGCGGTACTCGCGGCGAACTCGATCGCGGTGTTGCGTTGCGGCGAGATCGTCAACGCGCCTTGCGCCTCGCATCGACGCTTCAATCTCTTCTGTGCGCGCGCGGCTTGCCCCCTATTCGTCCGTCACGCAGCCACGCGAGGCATCCTGCACGCATTTAATGTATTTCCAGAGCGCTCCGCTCATGGCCTTGTAGGGCGGCATCCGCCAGGCACTGCGGCGGCGCGAGAGCTCCGCCTCGCTTAAGTCCACGTCCAGTCGGCGCCGCTCAGCGTCGATGGTGATGACATCGCCGTCCTTGACGAGTGCGATCGGTCCGCCCTCTTGGGCCTCGGGAACGATGTGCCCGATGATAAAGCCATGCGAGCCGCCGGAGAAGCGTCCGTCGGTGATGAGCGCGACGTCTTTGCCCAGCCCTGCTCCCATGATTGCCGAGGTCGGCGTCAGCATCTCGGGCATGCCGGGTCCTCCCTTGGGGCCTTCATAGCGGATCACCACGACCTCGCCTTTACGGATCTCACCGCGTTCCAGACCCGCGATCATGTCCTCCTCGCTGTCGTACACGCGCGCCGGCCCGGAAAAACGCAGGCCCTCTTTGCCGGTGAGCTTGGCAACCGCGCCACCCGGGGCGAGATTACCGTAGAGGATCTGGATGTGGCCGGTTGACTTGATCGGTTTATCGAGCGGATAAACGATGTCTTGCCCAGCTTCGAGCCCCGGCACCTCGCGCAGGTTCTCGGCGAGCGTTCGGCCCGTCACCGTCATGCAACTGCCGTCGAGCAGGTTGTGCTCGAGCAGATATTTCATCACCGCCGGGGTACCGCCGACTCTGTGCAGGTCCTCCATGACGTACTTTCCGGAGGGCTTGAGGTCGGCGAGAAGCGGCACGCGATCGCTTACCTTCTGGAAATCGTCGAGAGTGAGCGCGACACCTACCGCGCGCGCCATGGCAATGAGGTGCAGCACCGCGTTGGTCGAGCCGCCGAGCGCCATGACGAGCACCATGGCGTTCTCGAAGGCGGCGCGCGTCATGATGTCACGCGGCTTGAGATCGAGCTCGAGCAGATTGCGGATAGCCTGCCCAGCACGCAGACACTCCTCGCGCTTGCCGGGGTCAACCGCTGGGGTAGAAGAGCTATACGGCAGCGACATCCCGAGTGCCTCGATGGCGCTCGCCATGGTGTTAGCGGTGTACATACCGCCGCAGGCGCCAGGCCCCGGGCAGGCGTGTCGGAGAATCTCGCGCCGCGTGTCTTCGTCAATACGCCCGGCGATCAGCTCGCCGTAGCTCTGGAAGGCGGAGACGATGTCGAGGGTGCGATCGCGCCAACGACCGGGCCGGATGGTGCCGCCATAGATCATGAGGCTCGGGCGGTTGATCCGGCCCATAGCCATGACACAACCGGGCATATTCTTGTCGCAACCGGGCAGGGCGATGAGCGCGTCGTACCACTGTGCCGCCACCACCGTCTCGATCGAATCGGCGATCACGTCGCGCGAGGGCAGCGAGTAGCTCATGCCCTCGGTGCCCATAGCGATGCCGTCCGAGACGCCGATGGTGTTGAAACGCATGCCCACAAGGCCTGCCGCCATGACGCCCTTCTTGACCTCGTCGGCCAGGTCGTTGAGATGCATATTGCAGGTATTGCCCTCCCACCAGTTGGCAACGATGCCGACCTGGGCCTTGCCCATGTCCTCATCGGTAAGTCCCGTGCCATAGAGCATGGCCTGCGAGGCACCCTGGCTCTTCGGCTCGGTGATACGGGAGCTGTAGCGGTTCAACTTCTTGCCCATACCCGTCTCCGGAAATCGAAAATGGCCATTATACAAGATACAAGGGGCGCGACGGCCGAGTGCCGAGGCCGTGGCGGTTGAGGCGTCACGCGATGAGAACGGGTGCTTGCGATATCCCGCTGAAATGATAACAGTCTTCTCGCCCCGCTGCGGCAGGCGGCTGTCCTGGACCACCTCGAGCGAAAGTCTCAGCTCGGGATACTTGTTAAGCCGCACCTCTAGGACCACCTCCCCCAGGGCGCGAAGAAAACGGCGAGCCCGTCAAGTGCCGGCTGGTCGTTAAGTCGTGCCGAGCAAGCGCACGCGCTCGTCAACTCGAAGCCGCACCACCAACCAGCAGGTTAGCGCACCATAGGATGTTGGTATCGGCGTCGGTGATGTCTGTGCAAGGCTCGAGGCGTTCGCACGTTATAGAACGCACCGGTGCCGGCGAGCAGTTCGGACCTCTGCTGGGAGTGCGGCCGCGAGATCCCGCGCGCGTCACCATCCAGCAAGCCAAAGGAGGATAGAGGGGTGAATGCGAGCTGGCCGCGGAGGCCTGGTGCGCGTGCCTTTGGCCGCATGTTCTCGATATTGACGATGGCCCAGGCGGACAGCGCTGTCGAGAGCAACACCTTGCGCTGCGCCAGTGCGTACGTGAGCGTCCGCACGTCCGGCACATGCTACCTCGCATGCAGCACTTTGACGGCCTTATCCACGTTCCTCAGCTTGACCCAAAGAATGGCGCCGAAACGTCCGCGGCCTGCGCTCACCGCATCCACGGCGCTGAGGTTGATGCGTGCAGCAGCGAGCCGCTTCATCACATGGCCATGGCGCCGGCCCAATCGACACCCTGGATGAAAAACGCCCCCTCTTCGCGCGCAGCCTAAGTTTTGCCCTGGTCACGGCGCGCTTGAACGCTGCTACGTTCGCGGGCACGAAATCCACCTGCGCGCGCCGGCCGTCCGGAAAACCGGTGAACGCAGCCAAGTTTACGCTGCGCAACGCGCCCAGCAGGCGTGCTGCTTTGCCAAGCTTGTTGGGCACATGGGTGATGAAGTAATCGACTTTGCGTATTGTGTCCATGACATCCTCCTCATCGTCGCACCGAAAGGTGGGAGGCCCGCTTAAGCGTATAGAAACTCGCGCGCGAGATCCAATCGCGTGCTATTGTTGCGCGCGCGGGCGAACTGGCGGCCGCGGGCGTAAGCGTGTAAAATGCGGCACGCTGTCGGCATTTCTCTCCGTCCGCCACCGCGCGCTGTCGAGGCCTCATGCCGGAGGCGGAACCGTTCCTGCGGCGCTACTGGCAGATCCCGCGCGCGCCAGCCACAAACGCCACCGCGCCCGCGCATGGCGCGGCGTCATGGGCAAACGAACCGATCGGGAGGAAACAAGCATGAAGCATTCCAATCCCGTCGCGCTCCTTGTCAAAGACGGCTCGCCCGTGCGTGTCGTCTGCATACCGCGACGCACGCCGCCGGGCTGATAGCAGGAGCCGCCATGCAAGTTCTGCAAGAGGTCTTCAGCCTGCCCGATTTTTTCGAGCGCCTGCGCGGCGCGCCGCGGCGTGCCCTGCTGCTCGACTACGACGGCACGCTTGCGCCGTTTCGTCTTGATCCCGCCGAGGCCGCGCCCTACCCGGGCGTGCCTGAGGCGCTTGACGCGATCATGGAGGAGGCGCGCACGAACGTTGTCATCGTCAGCGGCCGCTCGACGCGTGATCTCGTTTCGCGCCTGCACCTCAAGCGCCCGCCGGAGATCTGGGGCTCGCACGGCTTCGAGCAGCTTAAGCCGAACGGCGATTACGCCGTGCATCCCATGGATGAGCGCGCGCTGTACTTACTCGCCGAGGCTGACAGCTGGGAGCGTGATATTCAACGTCTTGGCGGACGCACCGAACAGAAGCCGGGCAGCTTTGCGATCCACTGGCGCGGGCTGACGGCCACCCAGATGGCGCAGATCCGCGATCTTGTGCGGGAGCGCTGGCAATGGATGCAATTTCAGCGCAGCGGCGATCTCCACTGGCACGAGTTCGACGGCGGCATTGAGCTGCGCGTTTCGGGGCGCAACAAGGGCGACGTGGTCCGTGCCCTGCTCGAGGAGGCGGGCTCGCACGCGGTAGCGGCCTACCTGGGCGACGACCGCACCGACGAGGATGCGTTTCGCGCCATTAAGGGGCGCGGGCTCGCCGTGCTGGTGCGCCCGGAATACCGCTTGACGGCCGCCGATATCTGGATTCAGCCGCCCGAGGAACTGCTCGCCTTCCTCGCCGACTGGCTCGCCGCCTGCGAGGTCCGGCCATGAAGCTTCTTGAACGTATCCTGGCCGGCAACAACCTGCTCGACTGGGCGATCGCGCTCGGCATCGCCGTCGCCGTTGCGGCCCTGTTCTACCTGGCCCAACGGGTCTTCGTGCGCCGATTCGCCGCCTACGCGCAACGCTCCGCGAGCAAGATCGACGACGCCGTGGCCGACGTCCTGGGCCACACCAAGCTGTGGTTCGGGCTCGCGCTCGCCGCCTACCTGGGCAGCCTCTTTCTCGCGCTGCCGGCGGCCGCCGCGCGCGCCATGAACACCTTTATCGCGGTGGCGCTGATCG
>FWWM01000342.1_pt1 | contig 157233 bp, 155 predicted proteins | sample 2228351 | NCBI WGS metagenome assembly FWWM01 (sample SAMEA103939774, study PRJEB20133) | metagenome
GGCGACATCATGACCATGCCGGGGCTGCCGAAAGTGCCCTCGGCCGAAAGAATCGACCTGGACGAAAACGGCAAGGTGGTGGGATTGTTCTGACCGCTCAAATGCGCCCCGCGGCGACAACAAAACGCCTGAAAACGCTGGGGGGCTAGCCAAGGGTATGGAGGAGGCTTAATGGAGTTCGGAAGCCCGGAATTCTGGATCGCCGTTCTGCAGATCATCGCCATCGATATCCTGCTGGGCGGCGACAATGCCGTTGTGATTGCTCTGGCGTGCCGCAAGCTCCCCCCCCGCCAGCGCAAGCTCGGCATTTTCTGGGGGGTTTTCGGCGCCATCGCCCTGCGCGTCATTCTGATTTTCTTCGCCCTCACCCTCCTCAAGATCCCGTTCCTCAAGCTGGTGGGCGCCGCGCTGCTGCTGTGGATCGGCATCAAGCTGGTGCTTCCCGACCGGGAGGAGGGCGGTCACGAAATCGATGCCAGCACCAACTTGATGGGCGCCATCAAGACCATCATCGTGGCTGACGCGGTCATGAGCCTGGACAACGTGATCGCCATCGCGGCGGCTTCCAAGGACAGCATGGCCCTGGTGATCTTCGGCCTGGTGGTGAGCATCCCCATCATTGTCTTCGGCAGCCAGCTGGTATTGAAACTGATGGACCGCTTTCCTATTGTCATCTTGGGCGGGGGAGCGCTCCTGGGCTGGATCGCGGGTGACATGGCCGTCTCGGATGCGGCGATCAAGGATTGGGTCGAACAAAACATGGCGGGATACCAGTGGGTGGTCGCGGTGGCGGGGGCGGCCCTCGTGGTCGCGGTGGGCAAGCTCCTGGCGGCGAAAACGGCGGCGGAGCCCGTCGTGGATCTCGCCAGCCGGCCCGCCGATCCCCCGGAGACGAGGTGAACGGGAGAGCAGCCATGCCGAAATTACTGGTGCCGGTGGACGGCTCGGAAAACTCGCTCCGAGCGGTCGACTTTGTGATCAAGAAAGCGGGTTGGTACCGGGAGCCCGTGGAAATTCATCTCCTCAACGTTCAGCCGCCCATCGTGTCCGGCAACGTGACCATGTTCATCAGCCAGGACCAGCTCAACGAGTACTATCAAGAGGAAGGCCTCAAGGCCCTGGAGTCGGCGCGGGCAAAACTCGATGCGGCCCAGGTGCCTTACCACCACCATATTCTGGTGGGGGATCCTGCCGAGATGATCACCCGCTTTGCCCGTGAGCGGGGCTGCGACCAGATCCTGATGGGTACCCGTGGTCTGGGGGCCATCGGTAGCCTCTTGCTGGGCTCGGTGGCCACCAAGGTGATCCACCTGACGGACGTACCGGTGTTGCTGGTCAAATGAAGAGCGGATTTATTGCGACGCAGCAAGAAAAAGTCCTTGACTGCGGTCAAGAAGGAGTGTGGCCTGCAGTTGCAACCGCGGGAGTGGTCCTCTACTCTACGCAAGCTGTGCCTCGTGAACGCGGGCATAGAAAAAATCCGCTTCCGATGTCCTCTGCCGAGACGTACGAAGTCGGGTTCCAGCCTTTTTCAGTGACTCTACGAGGAGGAAACGCATGAAACCAACAACGTCAAGGGTAGGGCGTGCCGCGAAGATTGGGACGATCGCTGGTCTCTTCGGCTTCTTGGCGGCGTTCCCGCTCGCGGCGACGGCGGCTTGGGAGCCCACCAAGCCGGTGGAATTCATCATTCCCGCTGGCACCGGCGGGGGCGCGGATCAGATGGCCCGCTTCATCCAGGGGATCGTGGCCAAGCACAAATTGATGAAGCAGCCCATGGTGGTCATCAACAAGGCGGGCGGTGCAGGCGCCGAGGGATTCCTGGACGTGAAGGGGGACAAGGGCAATCCCCATAAGATCATCATCACTCTGTCCAATCTGTTCACCACGCCCCTCGCGACCGGGGTGCCGTTCAACTGGAAAGACCTCACCCCCGTGGCTATGCTGGCGCTGGACGAGTTCGTGCTGTGGGTCAATGCGGAGACCCCGTACAAGACGGCCATGGAATACATCGAGGATTGCAAGAAAAGAGGCCCTGGCCAGTGCAAGATGGCGGGCACCGGCTCCAAGCAGGAGGATCAGATCATCACGGTCGGAGTCGAGCAAGCAACCGGCGTGAAATTTACCTATGTGCCGTTCAAGGGTGGCGGCGACGTGGCCGTTCAGCTCGTGGGCAAGCACGTGGACTCCACCGTCAATAACCCGATTGAGGCCGTAGGCCACTGGCGCAGCGGCAAGCTGCGCCCGCTGTGCGTGTTCGACACCCAGCGCATGCCCTACAAGGACAAAGTGACCAGCGACAAGGCCTGGGCCGATATCCCCACCTGCAAGGAACAGGGCTTGAATATCGACTACCTCATGCTGCGCGGCATCTTTATGCCGGCTGGGGTCACTCAGGAGCAAGTGAACTACTACGTTGAGCTCTTCAAGAAGGTGCGGGAGACACCCGACTGGAAGGAGTTCATGGAGAAGGGGGCCTTTAACCAGAGCTTCATGACCGGGGAGGAGTACCGCAAGTGGTTGGAGCAGGCGGAAGCCCGGCATAAGGATCTGATGCAGAAGGCCGGTTTCCTGGCGAAGTGACGTGCAATCTCGGGGTTGTAGCATGACCCTCCTCTCCTGAATCGGCGGGTGTGGAGCGGAGCCGCAACAGTAGTTCGCCTCCGCTCCTCCCCGCTGCCACCCCCATAAAGCACTTGGCGATGAGGCGGGAAATCGGCCGCCGCGGGCGGCTGCAGGCGAGTTTCATGCCTGAATTCTGGAGCACAGACCATGGAACACGATGAAGGGACGCAAGTGAAGGCAGAGAAGAGTTGCTCGGTCTGCGTGGTGGACGCGGTGACGGCGGTGATTCTGATGCTCATCGGGGCCCTCGTCATGTACGACAGCGAGCGGATCGGCGCCGGGTGGGCGCCCCAGGTGGGTCCGCAAGCGGGGTATTTTCCTTTCTATGTCGGCTTGCTGATTTTCGCCTGCAGCGCCGTGACCCTCTATCAATCCACCATTTCCAAAAGTCGCGATCGCTCCGTGTTCGTGGACTGGAGCCAGTTCAAGCGGGTGCTCCAGGTGCTGGTTCCGTCCATTATCTATGCTATCGGCGTCAGCACCATTGGCATCTACGTGTCTTCCACCCTTTTCATCGGCGGCTTCATGCTCCTGCTCGGTAAATACAGGATCCTGCCGACGCTGCTGGTGAGCGTGGGGGTGTCGGCAGTGATGTTCTGGATGTTTGAGATCCAGTTCCTCATCCCGCTGCCGAAGGGCCCGCTGGAGGCCTGGCTTGGCTACTGAACGACAACGGCGAGGACAGCGCAAAGGCGCAGTAAGGGGAGGCTGAAGTGGAAGAGATTGCTGCACTATTTCACGGCTTCGCGGTGGTGCTCAGCCCGGAGAACTTCATGCTCATGTTGCTGGGCGTGGTACTGGGCGTCATCATCGGCGTACTGCCGGGTCTCGGCGGGGCGAACGGTATCGCGATTTTGCTACCGCTCACCTTCTCCATGGATCCCACTTCCGCCATCATCATGCTCTCCTGCATCTACTGGGGAGCGCTCTTCGGCGGCGCTATTACTTCCATCTTATTCAACATTCCTGGTGAGCCCTGGTCGGTGGCGACCACCTTCGACGGCTATCCGCTGGCCCAACAGGGCCGCGCCGGCGAGGCGCTGACGGCTGCCTTTACGTCTTCCTTTTTCGGCGCCTTCGTGGCGGTGGTCATCATCACCTTCCTGGCGCCTCTGGTGGCGGATTTTGCTCTCGAGTTCGGGCCGCCCGAGTTCTTCTCCGTGTATCTGCTCACCTTCTGCAGCTTCGTCGGGATGGGCAAAGGTTCACCGTTCAAGATTATCGCCTCCATGATGCTGGGCTTTGCGCTAGCGGCAGTGGGCATCGACACGGTGACCGGCCAGTTGCGCCTCACCTTCGGGATTACGGAGCTGCTCAAAGGCTTCGACTTCCTGGTGGCGGTCATCGGCCTGTTCGGCATTGGCGAGATCTTGCTTACCATGGAGGAGGGCCTGGAGTTCCGGGCCGCTGCCCAGGGCAAAATCAGTCCCAAGGTGGTGTTAGAGACCTGGGCCAAACTGCCCAGGTACTGGGTCACGGCGATCCGCGGCTCTTTGATCGGCTGCTGGCTGGGCATCACCCCGGGCGGGGCGACGCCAGCCTCCTTCATGAGCTACGGGGTCGCCAAGCGCATGTCCAAGGAGGGAGACAAGTTCGGTACCGGTCAGGTCGAAGGCATCGTCGCCCCCGAGACGGCAGCCCACGCTGCGGGAACCAGCGCCCTGCTGCCCATGATTTCCCTGGGTATCCCCGGCTCGCCCACGGCGGCAGTGCTGCTGGGAGGGCTCCTCATCTGGGGTCTGCAACCGGGTCCCCTGCTGTTCGTGGAAAAACCGGATTTCGTCTGGGGCTTGATCGCCGCCATGTACCTCGGGAACATCGCGGGCTTGATTGTGGTGCTGACCTGCGTGCCCCTCTTCGCCGCCATCTTGCGCATCCCCTTTGCGGTGATCGCTCCCGTGATCATCGTCATCTGCGCAGTGGGCGCCTACACCGTGGCGAATGCCCAAGTAGATATCTGGTACATGATCGCCTTCGGCTTTATCGGCTACGTGTTCAAAAAGCTGGAGTACCCCCTGGCGCCCTTGGTCCTGGCCATCGTTCTGGGCGACCGCGCCGAGGACGCTTTCCGGCAGTCGATGCTGGTAGCTCAGGGCGATCTGACGGTGCTCTGGTCTAACTGGCTGGTGGGAAGCATCACTACCCTGGCCCTCGTCATGCTTTTCTGGCCGCTCATCTCCAAGGGGCTCAAGAGAATCCGCTCCGGGCGGATCGACACCCTCCAGGAGCAGCGGCCGGTGGAATGAGCCGAGATGACAGAGGGCCGGGCAGGCCGGTACTATGACAAAGCTAGCCGTTCTCGGGCGACCGGATCCTGAACACGGGTTGGAGGGTTGAAACGATGCCAGTCATCGCGATGAACCAGGAAATGGGGTCTAAGGGTAAAGACGTGGCTGCCCTGTTGGCCCAGCAATTAGGGCTGGCGCTGGTCCGGCACGAAGTCGTGGACCACGTGGCTGAGAAGATGCGGACGAAGAAAAGCCTTATTCGCCGCATCATGGAAGGCAAGGCCGGCCTCATCGAAGGCCTGGCGACCGATAAGAAAAGCTTGGCCATCTACACCGCTGAGGAAGTGTTCGACCTGGCCTTGAAAGGGAACGTGATCATCCGCGGATGGGGTGCCACCTACCTGCTCAGGCAGGTGCCCCATATCCCCTGCGTACGGGTGTGCGCTCCCATGGAAGTGCGGGTGAAATGGATGATGGAGCGGCTCGAGACCGACGACGAGGAGCTGGTGCGCCAGGAGTTACAGCGCAGCGACGCCGCCCACACCGCCAACATGCAGCAACGCTTCGGCGTCACGTGGGGTGATCCCCTGATCTACGACCTGGTGCTCAACACCGAACGGCTGTCTGTGGAAACTTGCGCGGAAGAAATCAAACTGCTTCTGCAGCGGCCGGAATTCCAGGAAACGCCGGAATCACGAACCAAGCTGCAGAACCTCGCACTGGAGGCGCGGGTGCGGGCGGCCCTCAAGAGCGACCCCGACACCGACGACATCAACATCACCATTCAGGCCGACGGCGGGCGGGTGAAGCTGCTCGGCATCGTATTGGACGAGAGCGAGCGCAGCGCGGCGGAGAAGGCGGTGCGTGCCGTGCCGGGCGTGACGGAGGTCGAAAACCAGCTCAAGGTGATGTCCCGGGCGCGTATTTTTACGTCCGCGAAATTCGAGTGATTCAGGCGGAACCTAGATCTCTATCTTGCCCTTGTGCTTGAGCCGGCTCAAGGTTTCCGGCGACAGGTTAAGGTAAGACGCCAGCTCTTTCTTGGGAAGCCGCTCCGTCAGTTCGGGGTGCTTGCGCATAAAGCGGTGTACTCGGCCAGGAGCATCCAGTAGGTGAAGCGTGATGGTGTGGGCCATCACCTCGCTCATCAGCTTCATCACCTCGAACTCGAAGTCGGCCTTGACGCTCGGGTGCCGCTCCATGAAGCGCACCCATTGCTCCATGGAGAGCTTGGCGGCACGCACCCGGGTGACAGCGCGAATCGAATACGGGATGGGGGTTTTCAGGCGCCACGCGGCATAGCTGGTATCGATATCGCTTTCCGCGGCAAAGCGCAGGATCATCTCCTTCCCCTCCTTGTTCGTCACCACCCGCTTGAGGATGCCCTCGATGATGAAGTACTGCTCCATGGAGAGGTCGCCCTGGTTTTCCAGCGACCTACCCTTCGGATAGTCGGCAATTTCCAGCAGAGGCTCCAGTTCCTCCCACGCTTCCTGGGACAGGTTCTTGAGCACCAGGTTTTGCCGGAGCTGCAGGCGTAGGATCTTGTATTCGGGATGGGCGACCAGAGCGACCATCGGGGAAGCGGCGCGTTCGGCGGACGTCAGCCGGTGAGAGGGCTCGGAGAAGCTGAATTATTGACCGTGGTCAATGTCAAAAGCTTGGCAACTGCTTAAATTTCTGCGTAATTCTCAATTGTATTTCATCGAGCGCAGGCTTCGCAATTCCCAACGGACAGTCAGGAGGAACTCATGGGAACCGTCGAAACACAAGTCGCCAGTAGGCAGGACGTCAAGCTCATCAGTGGCGGCCAGATCGTAGCCAAATTCCTCAAGCAGGAGGGGATCAACCACATCTTCACCATCTCCGGCGGGCACATCATCGACATCTACAACGGCTGCCTGGACGAGGGCATCCGCATCGTGGACGTGCGTCACGAGCAGGTGGCCGCCCACGCCGCCGACGCTTATGCCCGGATCACGGGTAACCTCGGGTGCGCGGTGGTGACTGCCGGCCCAGGCACTACTGACGCGGTGACCGGCGTGGCCAACGCCTTCCGAGCGGAGTCGCCCATGCTGCTGCTCGGCGGCGGCGGTCCGCTCAAGCAGTACAAAATGGGCGCGCTGCAAGACCTCGCCCACGTCCCGATGATGACGCCCATCACCAAGTTTGCCTCTACTGTGATGACCACCGAGCGTTGCGCGGAAATGATGAGCCAGGCGGTACGCGAGATGTACAACGGCGCGCCGGGTCCGGGTTACCTGGAAATCCCGCACGACGTCCTGGACGGCAAGGTGGACGCGTCCAAGGTGCGCATCCCCAAGAACTACCGGGTACGAGGCGAGTTCATCGGCGATCCCAACGAGCTTGCTAAGGCAGCCGAGGTCATCGCTGCTGCGGAACGGCCGGTGGCCTTGTTCGGCACCCAGACCCGCACCTGCCGGGCCCACGAGGCGGTAGACCGCTTCGCCCGCCACTTCAACATTCCGGTATACGTGAACGGCGCAGCGCGCGGCACTCTGCCCCGCAATCACCCGTATAACTTCATGCCTTCCCGGCGCGTGGCGTTCGATAATGCAGATGTGATCTTCCTGGTAGGCACTCCCCTGGACTTTCGCATGGGCTACGGCCGGCGGCTCAGCCCCAAGGCGAAAATCATCATCCTCGACATGGACTACAAGAACGTGGGGTACAACCGGGACTTCGATATCGGTCTGGTCGGCAACATCCGGGCTATCCTGAACGCCATGTGCGAGGCGTCCAAAGGCGACGTGGCGCGCAAGCACGACCCCTTCATCAAGATGCTGCGCGAGGAAGAAGAGAAAACGAAAAACAAGAATGACAAGATCGTCAAAGACGACAGCCGGGTACCGATCCATCCTTTGCGCCTAGTCCACGAGATCAACGAATTCCTGCTAGAGGACACCGTGTTCATCGGGGACGGGGGCGATATCGTGACCTTTTCCGGCTCGGTGGTGAGACCCCACAAGCCGGGCGGTTGGATGGATCCGGGTCCCCTGGGCACCCTGGGGGTGGGCACCGGCTTCGCCCTTGCGTCCAAGCTGTTGCAGCCGGAGCGCGACGTGGTGGTGCTCTTCGGGGACGGCTCTTTCGGCCTGACCGGATTCGATTTCGAGACCATGGTGCGCAATAAGCTGCCCTTCGTCGGGGTGATCGGCAACAACGCTTCGTGGAACCAGATCCGCTACGGCCAGGCGATGAAGTACGGCAAAGAGCGGGGCGACGTGGGCAACGTGCTCGCCGACGTGCGCTTCGACAAGTTCGCCGAGGCGATGGGCGGCTTCGGCATCCGGGTGACCGAGCCCAGCCAGATTCGGCCTGCGCTAGAGAAAGCCCGGGATGCGGGCGTGCCCGCCCTGGTGGACGTGGTGATCGACCGGGAAGTGTACTCGAGCGGCACCATGAATCAGACCATGTACAAGTAGCCATCATGAAGGAGCCGCGGCGCCTGCGCGCCGCGGCTTGCCGCAGCCACCCTTGTTCTCGGCATATAATCCGACCCGAGCGAGCGCTGGTCCTGCGGCGGTAAGGGCGGTTCCCAAGAAACGAAAAGGCCGGCATACAGTTCCAAGTCATGAGGAGGTGAAATTTTCATGGACAAGGCACTCTCGGGATTTCGAATCCTGGACATGACCCACGTTCAGGCGGGGCCGACCGCCTCGCAGCTGCTTGCTTGGCTCGGAGCAGACGTGATCAAGCTGGAACCCCCCACGGGGGACGTGACCCGGGGTCAGTTGCGCGACATCCCGAACGCGGACAGCCTGTATTTCACCATGCTCAATTGCAACAAGCGGTCGATTACGGTGAACCTCAAGAACCCCATGGGCAAGGAGGTGCTGGCCGATCTTATCAAGAAGTGCGACGTGCTCATGGAGAATTTCGGTCCCGGGGTACTCGACCGCCTGGGTTTCTCCTGGGAAAAAGTACGGGAGATCAATCCACGCATCGTCATGGCTTCGATCAAAGGGTTTGGCAGCTCCGGGCCATACGCCGATTTCAAGGCGTATGAGAACGTGGCCCAAGCCATGGGGGGTTCCATGAGCACCACCGGTTTCCCCGATGGTCCGCCGCTCGTGACTGGCGCCCAGATCGGCGACTCTGGGACGGGACTCCACCTCGCCATCGGCATCCTGGCTGCATTGCACCATCGCAACCGGACCGGCCGCGGCCAGTACGTGGAAGTAGCGATGATGGACGGTGTCATGAACCTGTGCCGGGTCAAGTTCCGCGACCACCAGCGCCTCCAGCGCGGCCCTCTGCCCGAGTATTCGGTGCCCACCGACGGGCTCAAGGCCACACCCCGGGCGGGCAATGACTCGGGCGGTGGCCAGCTTGGCAACGCCATCAAGTGCAAACCGGGCGGTCCGAACGACTATCTGTACGTGGTGGTGCAGGAGGCGGTGTGGGAAGCGCTGGCCAATCGCGTGGGGGGCGAGGCCCTGGCCAAGGATCCCCGCTTCGCCACCATCGGAGAGCGGCGCAAGAACCAGGCGGAAATGTGGCGCATCCTGAACGATTTTGCTTCCAGGTACACCAAGTGGGAGCTGATGAAGATCTTCAACGAGCTGGACGTGCCTTGCGGTCCCATCATGAGCACCGAAGACCTCATGAACGACGAGCACGTGAAGCTCAGGGAGATGGTGGTCGAGCTGGACCACCCGCAGCGGGGCAAGTGGTACAACGTGGGCATGCCGATCAAGCTTTCGGATTCGCCTGCGGAAATCAAGCGTTCGCCGTTGCTGGGTGAACACACCGATGAGATCCTGGCGGAGGTACTGGGCTACTCCCAGGACCACATCAACTCGCTGCGCGAAGCGGGCGCTTTTTCCAAGCAGCCCGCCAAGGTGCCAGAGTACCACGAGCCACGGGTCGACTGACGACAAGTCGAGAGTCTTTATCGGTCAACCATCAACCATCGAGAGCCAGACAACCGTGCGAGTTGCGATCATAGGCCAGCAAGAATTCGGCAAAGCAGTCCTTGAGGCATTTCTTTCCCGGGGCGACACCGTCGCAGGCGTATTCGTGGCCCCAGAGAAGGAGGGCGCAAAGCCAGATCCGCTGAAAGTGGCGGCCCAGGAGAAGGGTTTGCCCCTGTTCCAATTCCCGTCCTACAGGAAAGCGGAGGCCCAGGACGCCTTGCGCCAGCTTAAGGTGGACCTCGGCATCATGGCTTACGTGTTGTTGTTCGCGCCCCAGGAATTCGTGAACATCCCGAAGCACGGCACCATCCAGTACCACCCATCCTTGCTGCCAAAATACCGCGGTCCCAGTTCCATCAACTGGCCCATCATCCGTGGCGACACCCGCACCGGCCTCACCATCTTCCGTCCCACCGATGGGCTGGATGAAGGGCCCATTGTGCTGCAAAAGGAAGTGGACATCGGCCCTGACGAGACCCTAGGGGATGTGTACTTCAACAAGCTCTTCCCCCTCGGCGTACAGGCAATGCTTGAGGCGGCGGACCTGGTGGTCGCTGGTAAGCACAAGGAGCTGGCCCAAGATGAGTCTCAGGCGAGCTACGAGGGTTGGTGCCGAGAGGCCGAGGCCCGTATCAACTGGCATAACCACGTGGACTTCATCTACAACCTGATTCGGGGTTGCAACCCGGCCCCCGGTGCTTGGACCACCTGGAACGGGAAGAAGCTCCAGATTTTCGACGCCCGCAAGTCGATTTACCGCCGTTTCGGAGACGTCAGCGGCAAGATCGGCGAAGTGACCCAGATCACCGATGCCGGCTTCAAGGTGAGCGCCCAGGGTGGCCAGATCGAGGTGATGCGGGTCAGGCCTGAAGAGGGCAAAAAAGTCTCCGCCGCCGAGTTTGTGAAAGCTGCGGGGATCACGGTGGGCACCCTGCTCGGAACCTGAAAGACGTCGCCTATACCCCATTGTCGGAGGCCAGCGGAGACGCTGGCTTTTTTTTTCGACTAGACCTTCGGGGTCATTTATTTTTCTTGCGAAATCGTATATTTTATAAGCAACTAGGCTAACAACTTTAAGAGATTTCTTTGCTTTTGTGCCTAATAGACGGAGCGGCCCTATGAAGCCGGGGGAGGCGCTGGAAATGGTGAGCGTAACCGATCCGGGCATGGTTCGTGCTCATAACGAGGACAGCGTCGGCATCCTGCCGGAGGAGGGGGTCGCGATTTTGGCGGACGGAATGGGGGGCTACAACGCAGGAGAGGTGGCGAGCGGAATCGCCGTCTCCCTCATGACGGCCGAACTCAAGGAATCCTTGGCCGAGCGGGATCCGGCAGCGGTTGATCCTCTCAGCGGTAAGCTGATGGCAGAAGTCATGCTGAGGGAAGAAATCCAGCGGGCGAACGCGTCGGTTTATCAGGCAGCGCAAAGCCTGCCTCAATACGCCGGGATGGGAACGACCCTGGTGGCAGCCCTCTTTTTCGACAACCGGGTTGCTATTGGCCACATCGGGGACTCGCGTACCTACCGGTTCAGGGGCGATCAGTTGACTCAGATGACCCGCGATCATTCCTTGCTCCAGGAGCAGATCGACAGTGGCATGATCAGCCGGGAGGAGGCGCGGCAGTCGATGCACAAGAATCTGGTGACCCGGGCGCTGGGAATCGATCCCGAGGTGAATGCGGAAATCCACGTCCACGACGTGCGCCCCGAGGACATCTACCTGCTGTGCTCGGACGGGCTGAACGACATGGTGGACGACGAGGATATCCGGCTTACCCTGGCGAGCCTTCGTTCCAACCTGCCCTTGGCGGCACGTCAACTGGTGCAGATGGCGAACGACAACGGCGGGCGGGATAACGTGTCGGTCATTCTCGTGCGGGCCAGGCACGAGTTCCCGGTGCGGCGGCGCGGGCTCTCGCACCTGCTTTCGAAGCTCAGGAAATAACGTCGGAAGGACCTCCTATGACGGCGAAACTGATACTCAGCATGGATGGGCTGGTGCTCAAAGAGTTCCCTCTGAACAAGGAGCGCATCACCATCGGCCGCAAAGCGACCAATGACATCCACATTGACAATCTCGCCGTCAGCGGAAACCACGCCGTGATCGTGACCATCCTGAACGACTCGTTCCTGGAGGATCTGAACAGCACCAATGGCACGCTGGTCAACGGCAAACAAATCCAGAAGCATTTCCTGCAAAACGGGGACGTGATCGAAATCGGCAAGTACAAGCTCAAGTACTTGAATGATCAAGCAACCCAGCGGCTGCAGGGGGACTTCGAGAAAACGATGGTGCTCAAGCGCCCGCCTGTGGGCGTCCAGCCAGAAGGCCAGCCGGCGGCTGCAGAACTCGCGACCCGGTCGGCGTCCCTGTCTGTGTCGCCGTCGTTTCAGCCCACTTCCACCGGGACGATGACCGTGCTGCCCCCGGCCGCAATCCAGGTGTTGAACGGGCCGAGCGCCGGCCGCGAGCTGGTGATCTCCAAGACGCTAACCACCTTGGGCAAGCCGGGGCTCCAGGTGGCGGTGATCGCTAAGCGGCCCCACGGCTACTACCTGACTCATGTGGAAGGGGACCAGTACCCCGTGGTCAACGGCAAGGCCATCGGGACCCATCCCCGGCAGCTCCACGATCACGACATCATCGAGCTCGCCGGGGTCAAGTTGGAGTTTTACTATAAATCCTGAGCAGGCGGGTGCGAGGTTTGTGGGAGCTCCACAGCCTTCATCGTCAACAGCATGAGCCGGGCGGAATGAGGCTAAGGATTCTAGGCTGCAGCGGCGGAATCGGCGGAGGGCTCCGGACCACTTCCATGTTGCTCGACGAAGATATCCTGATTGACGCAGGCACGGGGGTGGGTGACCTGGGTCTCGAGGAACTCAAGAAAATCGATCATGTGTTCGTCACTCACTCCCATCTGGATCACGTCGCCTACATCCCCTTTCTCGTCGACACCGTCGGCTGGATGAGAAGCGAGCCCGTGACCTTGCACGCGACGCCCGCGACGCTAGAAATTCTCAAGGAGCATTTGTTCAATTGGAAGATCTGGCCCGACTTCTCTTGCATTCCTGATCCAGACATCCCATACATGCGTTATGACCATCTCGCGGTGGGAAAACCCGTCGATTTGAACGGCAGGAAAATCACCCCGTTGCCGGCTCACCACGTGGTGCCGGCAGTCGGGTTTCGTCTGGAAGGTCGATCGGCGAGTCTGATTTTTTCCGGCGATACCACGACCAACGACGGGCTGTGGGAGTGGGTCAACCGCACCCGCAACCTGCGCTATCTCATCATTGAGACCGCCTTCGGCGACGGGGAGAAGGACCTGGCGATCGCCTCGAAGCACTTGTGCCCGAGCCTGCTGCGCGAGGAGCTGGAGAAGATCAAGCTCGAGGTGAAGCCAGAAATCTACATTACCCACCTCAAGCCGGGCGAGTCGGACGCCATCTTGAAAGAGATCGAGACTGCGGTGAAGGGTTTTCGCGTAAGGCGGCTGGAAAACAACCAGGTATTCGAGTTCTAGCGCGTTCCGGCGCAGCGGTCCGCCGGACAGAAACGTGCTTCCTTGAAAAGCAGCGGGGGTAGAAGCGATGAGCACGGCTGTGCAATCCGAGAGTTCCCAGGAGCAGTTGGGCGAGATTACTGCCAAGCTCAGCTTTACGCGCAGTTTGCAAGCGGTCACAAACAAGATTCATGCCACCCATAACATCGAAGAAATCATGTTCGAGGTGAGCAGGGATATCTGCGACCTGTTCCAGGCCGACCGCCTGACGATCTACCTCCTGAGCGAGGATAAGCAATCCATCGTCTCTAAGGTCAAGACCGGCCTCAACTCTTTCAAGGACCTGAAACTTCCCATTTCAGAGCAAAGCGTCGCGGGACACGTAGCCCTGAGAAAGAAGCTGGTCAACATCCGCGACGTGTACGACGAGCAGGAACTGCGGCGCTTGAATCCACAGCTTCATTTCCTACAAGAAGTCGACCGGCGCACCGGCTATCGTACCCGGCAAATGCTAGCCGCCCCCATCCTGGATGCCAACGATAACGAGCTGATCGGGGTCGTGCAGCTCATCAATACGCGCTCCGGCCAACCCTTCTCGCAAGTCGCCGCCGAAGGTCTCACAGAGCTCGCCAAAACGCTGGCGATTGCCTTCCGCCAGCGGCAAAGCGCATCCCAGGTGATCAAGACCAAGTACGATCAACTGATCGCGGATGGAGTGATTTCCGCCCCCGAATACGACCTGGCCATGCGCGCGGCCAGGAGGAAGGGTCTCGACATCGAGGATGTGCTGCTCGACGAATTCCAGGTCAAGTTCACCGCGCTGGGCAAGTCGCTGTCGGCCTTTTTCGGAGTGCCCTACGAGCCGTATAGCCCCGACCGCGTGAAACCCTTCGACCTGCTGCGGAATTTGCGCAGGGAATACGTCGAGGAAAACGAGTGGCTCCCCATCGAGGAGACCAAAGAGGGCCTGGTGATCCTGACCACGGACCCGGAGCGGATTCGCACCTCCCGCATCGTCAACAACGTCTTCCCCAAGCACCGACTCGTCTATAGAGTCTGCACTCGGAGGGAATTCCGCAAGACGGTAGACCTGTTCTACGGCGAAGGCGATCTCGGATCCATCGGCGACTTGCTTTCCAGCCTGGATGAGGATTCGGCAGACGATTACGCTCTATCGGCAGACGACATTTCCGCCGCAGCGGACAACGAGCTGGTGAAGCTCGTCAACAAGATCATCATCGACGCCTATAACATGGGCGCTTCCGATATCCATATCGAGCCTTATCCCGGGAAAGGGAAGACGGAAATCCGCTTCCGGCGCGACGGCTCCCTCATGCCCTATATCGAGGTCCCGGCAAGCTATCGCAGCGCCATCGTGACCCGCATCAAGATCATGTGCGACCTCGATATCTCCGAGAAGCGCAGGCCCCAGGACGGGAAGATCAAGTTCAAAAAGTTCGGGCCCCTGGACATCGAGTTGCGTGTCGCCACCATCCCCACGGCCGGCGGCATGGAAGACGTGGTGATGCGCATCCTGGCCGCCGGGGAACCCATCCCCCTAGACAAGCTGGGTCTGCTAGAGCATAACCGGAAGCGGCTCTTAGAGTGCATCGAGAAGCCGTACGGTTTGTTCTTCGTGTGCGGCCCTACGGGCTCGGGCAAGACCACCACGCTGCATTCTATCCTGAAGCACCTGAATACTCCGGAGAACAAGATCTGGACCGCCGAAGACCCGGTAGAAATCACCCAGAAAGGGTTGCGCCAGGTGCAGATCAACCCCAAGGCCGGGCTTACTTTCGCCACAGCCATGCGCTCTTTCCTGCGGGCCGATCCGGACATCATCATGGTGGGCGAGATGCGCGACAAGGAGACCACCAGCATCGGCATCGAGGCGTCCCTCACTGGCCATCTGGTCTTCGCCACGCTGCATACCAATAGCGCGCCGGAATCCATCGTGCGCTTGCTCGACATGGGGATGGACCCGTTCAATTTCGCCGATGCGCTGCTCGGCATCCTGGCCCAGCGGCTGGCGAAGCGACTTTGCACCCAATGCAAGCGGCCGCGAGCCGCCAGCCAGGAGGATGTCAAGCGCTTGCTGAACGAATACACTGAAGAGTTCAAAAACCTGGAGTGGTTCAAGAGAGACCCGGCAGCGGCGATGCGCAATCTCTACGCCGAATGGACGCGCAAGTACGGGGATCAGAAGGGGCAGATCACCTTGTACGATCCCGTCGGCTGCGAGAGCTGCGGCGGGACCGGCTACCGTGGGCGCGTTGGGCTTCACGAGCTGCTGGTAGGAACGGACGCGATCAAGCACCACATCCAGAGCCATTCTCGCGTGTCCGAGATGCTGGTCACCGCCTTGGACGAAGGAATGCGCACCCTGAAGCAGGACGGTATCGAGAAGGTCCTGCAGGGCATCACCGACATGCACTCGGTGCGAGCGGTGTGCATCAAGTAGATGGCCGTGCGCGCGCTCTCTGCCCGCGATCTTCTCGCCAGGCTGGAAGAACTGAACGCGATCGGTTCGGCTCTCAGCAAGGAAAAAGACTTGAGCCGCCTGCTGGAAGCGATCCTGAAGGCGGCAAAGCGCATCACCCATGCCGAAGCCGGCACCCTGTACCTGATGGAGGGCGGCGAGCGCTTGCGCTTCGAGCTGGTCCAGAACGATGCCCTGGGAATCGCCATGGGCGGCACGAGCGGCGTCCCCATCCCCTTTTATCCGGTGCGGCTCTACGACGGCGCAGGGCGTCCCAACAATTCCATGGTGGTGGCGTTCGCCGCGCTCAGTGGGGAGACCGTGAACATCCCGGACGCCTATACCGCGGAAGGCTTCGACTTTTCCGGCACCCGGAGCTTCGACGCGAAAACCGGCTATCGCTCGAAGTCCTTCCTCGCGGTGCCGATGAAAAACCACGAGAAGGAGACCATCGGCGTTCTCCAGCTCATCAACGCGAAAGATCGAATCACCGGCGCGATCGTTCCGTTCTCCGACGCCGACCAGCGCTTGACCGAATCGCTGGCTTCCCAGGCTGCCATCGCCCTCACCAACCGGCAGCTCATTGATCAACTGGAGAAGCTGTTTGAGTCTTTCATTGGTCTGATCAACGCCGCTATCGATGAGAAGTCCCCATACACAGGAGGCCATTGTCAGCGCGTGCCGATGCTGACCATGATGCTCGCCGACGCGGTTTGCGCCGTCGACGCAGGCCCGTTCAAAGACTTCAGAATGACCGACGCGGACCGGTACGAACTCAAGATCGCCGGACTCCTGCACGATTGCGGCAAGGTCACGACCCCCGTGCACATCGTCGACAAAGCCACCAAGCTGCAGACGATCTTCGATCGCATACATCTGATCGACACCCGGTTCGAAGTGCTCAAGCGGGACGCGGAGATCGCCATGCTCCGCCAGCTCATGGCTTTTGACGCAACCTCGCGTGATCTTCTCTCCTCCCTGGCACGAGGGAGCTCGTCAGATTCGGCAAGCTCGGCAGGATGCCCTACAGTGCACCCCTCAGACTTTTTCAACCCAGGGTTGGAAAATGCTCCTCAGGCCGAACGCCGTGCGGCCATCGAGCGGGATTACCGGGAACGGCTGGCCCGGATCGAAGCGGATCGGGAATTCCTGAGGAAGTGCAACCTCGGGGTCGAAGCCATGCGCCCCGAGGACCAGGCGCGGGTGCGAGAGATAGGGGCTCGCTATACCTGGGTCGATGCGAGCGGTAAAGAGAGCCCCTTCCTTACCGACGACGAGATCGAAAATCTCACCATCAAGAAGGGCACCCTCACCGCCAAGGAGCGGGAGATCATCAACCATCATATCGTGGTCACCATCCGCATGCTGGAATCGCTGCCATGGCCCGCCCATCTGAAAAACGTCCCCGAATATGCGGGCGGCCACCATGAGCGGGTGGACGGCAAGGGATACCCGCGGGGGCTCACTAAGGATCAGATGCCGGTCCAGGCCCGGATGATGGCCATCGCCGATATCTTCGAGGCCCTGACGGCGGCGGACCGGCCCTACAAGCGAGGCAAGACCCTGAGCGAAGCCCTCTCCATCCTGGGGCAATTTGCCTTGAACGGCCATATCGATCCGGACCTGTTCCAGGTCTTCGTGCGGGAGAAGGTTTACCTGCGCTACGCCAGGCAGTTCCTGGAGCCCGAACAGATCGATGAAGTGGATGAGACCCGGATTCCTGGCTATGACCCGTACGCCTTTACGGCGGCCTGAAAGTGACGGAGAGCGTCAGTTTTTGCTGTCCCCGGGGAGTCCCAAGAGCCCAAAGGCGCCCTCTCGATGCGATCAACCGGGACCCTGACCGGGCGTTGCACCACCGGCCGAGGCGGATTCTCGCGCCGGATGGGCCTTCCCCCAGCCCTTTTCCCGGCGCGAGGGAAGCGCGACGGCGCGGGGGAGGGCGTCTAGCGCGTCTTCCACGGCCCAATGTAAAAAAGGATGAACCCAGGAAGACCCCCGGAGCGCTTGGCATGTCCCTTGCTCCACCCCAGCCTGGGAGTGTGTCCCTTGGGTCTTTTCGGTGAAAAGGAGCGTTTTATGAAACAGTTGCAAAAGGGTTTCACGTTGATCGAGCTGATGATCGTGGTGGCGATCATCGGCATCCTGGCCGCCATCGCGATTCCGGCCTACCAGGACTACACGGCCCGGGCGCAGATGTCCGAGGCAGTGGAGTTGCTGGCGGGCGGAAAGACGCCATTGGCAGAGTGGTATGCCGACAAGGGCACATGGCCAGCTGCGGCCGCCTCGGTTATGAACACTCTCAGCGGTAAGTACGTGAGCGCAGTTGCGATCACGACTGGTGCAAGCGCCACAGGGCAGCTTACCCTTACAGCGACGATGAAGCACACCGGGGTGAATTCGAATATTGTCGGGAAGACGGTGCTCCTTGAAACGACCGATGGGGGTAGGACCTGGACCTGCAGGCGCGGGGACGTTGACGATAAGTATCTGCCTGCTTCTTGCCGGTAAGCGTGCTTGATTGGGACGGCCTGCCCGGCGAATCGGGCAGGCTGTTTCTTTTTGTACAGGCAGTTGGGGGGTTCATTTCTCTCTCGGGATCAATGATGGTGGCGGCAAATCTTCGGAGCGATGGTGACTGATTCACTCAGATGGATGGAGTCCCTCGTGCGAAAGTCCCCGCGGTCGGCGGCGCTTCGGGATGAGTTGATCGGGGGGATCGCCTTCTCGGTTGTTCTCCTCTTCACCGCATTCCTCTATTGGCCAGGGCTCAAGGGGGACTTTCTCCTCGATGATTATCAGAATCTGCGCTTTCTCGAGCAGGTGGCCTCCCTGTCGCCGCAGGAATGGCTCATGCCGGTGCTGTCGGGCATCACCGGCGGCATCGGGCGGCCCGTGTCCCTTGCCAGCTTTGCGTTCCAATATGCGGACTGGCCTCGCCATGTGGCCGCCTTCAAGTACGTCAACGTGCTGCTTCACCTGCTGAACGGGTGTTTCCTGTTCTGGCTCTGGTTGAAGCTCGGACGGTTAGCCGGTGTTGCCGAACGGCGCAGCCTCATCATTGGTTTCGTTGCAGCGAGCGTCTGGCTGCTGCACCCGTTGCTCATTTCCACGACCCTCTACGTGGTGCAACGCATGACCCAGTTGTCGGCGCTGTTCACGCTGGCGGGGCTGCTCTTGTACCTCCACGGGCGCGAACGCCATCGGGCAGGCGCTTGGCGTTCTGGTTACGTGTGGATTTCCCTCGGAATCGGTCTGTTCGGCTTGCTGGCCACGCTGAGCAAGGAAAACGGAATCCTGATCTGCCTGCTGGCGCTGGCGCTGGAAGCGACCCTGCTGCGAGGCTTCCCCTCCCCCCCTGGCTGGCGAGTCTGGAAACTCCTCTTCCTGTACGGCCCGCTCGCTTTGCTCGCTCTGGTGGTGGCCTGGCGCTTCGACTCTATGGTGCTGGCACCCTATGCTATACGGGACTTCACGCTCATCGAGCGGCTGATGACCCAGGCCCGGGTGCTCGTGGAATACCTGGGCCTCACCGTCGCCCCCGTCCCCAGCGCTCTCGGACTGTACCACGACGACTATGTTCCTTCTCGAGGGCTATTTGCTCCCGCCGCTACTTTCTGGTCCGGCCTCTTGATCGTGGGACTCCTTGTTCTTGCCCTCGCCGCGAGGCGCCGCGCGCCCGTGTTTGCGTTTGGCGTGCTGTGGTTTTTCATCGGCCATTTGCTGGAATCCACAATTTTTCCGCTGGAACTCTATTTCGAGCACCGGAATTATTTGCCTCTAGCGGGACCAGTCTTCGCCTTGAGTTTTTACGGGATTGTCCTGGCGGAGCGAATCGAGTCCCCCTCGGCAAAACGGGCGCTGTGCCTGTTTCCGGTTTTGTATCTCTCGATTCTCGCGGCTGTCTCGTTTAACGAGGCTCGGCTCTGGGGGGATCCGGTCAGGCAGGCGTACACGTGGGCGCAAGAGAAACCCGAATCTCTCCGGGCTCAGGAGCGGCTAGCGAATGTCTGGCAGGTCCTCGGCGAGCACAAAAAGGCAGCCACCTTGTATCAGGCGATGGCAAATCGCCATCCGCTAGATGCCGGGGCTTATCTGGCCTGGTTGAGTTTAGGATGCTACGACGACACGGTCGCTTTGCCGAACAAGCAGACGCTCCTCGCGCGGATCGAACATGCCGTTTATTCCAATGCGCCCATTGCTTCCCTGGACGTAATCGTCACAACCAAAGAGAAAAGAAGCTGCCCACGGATTAATGACCAATATGTATTCGAGATCATCAACGCGCTACGGGGAAATCCTGCGTACAAACCTCATCTGACGAACCTGGGTTTCCTGGCGGGAAGGTTACATGCAACGAACGGTAACCTCGATGGGGCAATCAAATCGCTCGACATGGCATACGCTGCTCAACCCCGGGTCGATATCGCTTTCATGCAAGCCGGCTTGCTTGCGACCGCCGGGCTATATGACGATGCCTTGCGTTACTTGGAACGTGCACGGCAGGCAGCAAGCTCTCTGCCACTCAAGCGCGACCTCCAACTGAAAGAGATCACATCTCTGGAGCGTATTATTCTCCGCGACAAAGGGACGCTTTAGGCGGCATAATCCGGGTGTAGCGGACACGGCAAAGCACACCGATGGATCCCAAAACCGTCAGTATCGTCATCCCAGCACGCAACGAAGCCGCCAGCCTGAAAACCCTTCTTCCGGCGCTACGCCAGCGCTATCCGGACTCTGAGATCCTTGTGGTGGACGACGCGTCGGAAGACGAAACGGCAGATCTCTGCCAGCGCCATGGAATCAGCCGGATCGCTCATCCCTATCCCATGGGGAACGGGGCCGCGATCAAGGCCGGGGCTCGGGTGGCGCGGGGAGAAGTGCTGGTCTTCATGGACGCCGATGGGCAGCATCGGCCGGAAGACATTCCCGGGCTGCTGGAGAAGCTGGACGAGGGCTACGACATGGTGGTCGGCGCCCGGGACGGCAACTCTCAAGCCGGTGCCCATCGAGCGGTGGCCAACAAGTTTTACAATCGCTTAGCCAGTTGGATGGTGGGCCAGCGGGTGGCGGATTTGACTTCTGGTTTCCGCGCCGTGAAGGCGGAAAAGTTTCGCAAGTTTCTCTACCTTCTACCGAACGGTTTTTCCTATCCTACGACCATCACCATGAGCTTCTTCCGGGCAGGCTTTCCGGTGGCCTATGTGCCGATCGTCGCACCGCCTCGCATCGGCAAGAGTCACTTGCGCGTGTTCCGGGACGGGGTTCGGTTTTTGCTCATCATTTTCAAAATCGGCACCCTTTATTCCCCCCTCAAGCTCTTTGTCCCGGTGAGCGCTTTCTTCTTTCTCACCGGGCTTGGGTATTATCTTTATACCTTTCTGAGTTTCCATCGCTTCACCAACATGTCGGCGCTCCTGTTCATCACGTCGATCCTCATCTTCCTCATGGGGCTCGTCTCCGAGCAGATTACGAACTTGAATTACAAAGACAGTGACCGCTGAGGCCGCTCACCGCCGGGTTCTAGTGCTGACCTCGACGTTCCCGCGCTGGGAGGGAGATGACGAGCCGCCCTTCGTCTACGAGCTTTGCCGGCGGCTGGCAAACCGTTTCGAAATCCTTGTGCTGGCGCCCCATGCTCCCGGGGCGGCACGGCAGGAAAAAATGGCTGGCATCGAGATAATACGCTTTCGCTATTTTTTCTCTCGATGGCAAGACTTGGCGTACGAGGGGGGCATTCTCGCGAAACTGCGGCAAAACAAGCGGCTCTACCTACAGGTGCCCTTCTTTCTTTTCTTTCAGCTACTCGCCTTGATCCGGATTATGGGCAAAGAGAGGTTCGACGTGATCCACGCCCATTGGTTGATCCCCCAGGGACTGAGCACGATGTTGGCGGGATTCCTTTGTAAAGAACGGCCCAAAGTGCTCTGCACATCCCATGGGGGTGATCTTTATGGCCTGAAGGGCGCACTGTTGAATCGCCTGAAACAAGCCGTGCTCCAACGGGCGGATGCGTTGACCGTGGTGAGTCGGGCGATGGCCGAAACGGCAGCGCAGCTCGGCGCCAGGAAGGAATCCCTGCATGTTGTTTCCATGGGGGTCGATGCCCGGACGCTCTTTACCCCGGGCGAATACGCGGACAGAAACAATCACGAGCTTTTGTTCGTAGGCCGATTGGTTGAAAAGAAGGGCCTGGTTCATCTCCTCGAAGCGATGCCTGCCATTCTAGCTCGGCATCCACAAGCGAAGCTTTCCGTAGTGGGGAAGGGGCCAGAGGAGGGTCGGCTTCGATGTCTCGCCGATGAGCTGGGAATACTGGACCGAGTGGCTTTTCTAGGCCCCATCCCGAATGCCGAGCTTCCTCGCCTGTACCGCCGGGCGGCCGTGTTTATTGCACCCTCGGTCGTTGCGGAGGGGGGTGACCAAGAAGGGCTCGGGTTGGTCATTGCGGAGGCCTTGGCCTGCGAATGCCCCGTCGTCGCCTCGGATCTTCCGGTCATCCGGGATGTGGTCATCGACGGCATAACCGGTCTGACGGCGCGCGAGCGGGATAGCGCCGATCTTGCCTCAAAGGTGATCGCGCTGTTGGACAATCCCGAGCTTCGCAGGCGCCTCGCCGAAGAGGGGAGGCGGCACGTTCTGGCCCGGTTTGATTGGGAAGTGGTGGCTGACCGCTACGCCCGCTTGATTGAGGCCTTAGCTCTGTGACGCACCTAGAAGAGCCGTATTCGGGCAAGAACAGCCAGGGAAAAGTCTGTGTCATCGTCCTCGATTACCGCGGAGCGCACAAGACCGCCAAATGTCTACGCTCGCTGATCGGCCAAGGAGTGGATCAGATCATGGTCGTCGATAACTCGGCCGACCCGAACGCGTCCCGGGAATTGTCCGTGGTGCTTGAGTCGATACGTCGCGAGGGACCTGAATTCACCATTTGCCTGCTTACGCCAGAGGAAAACCTGGGTTTCGCGAAAGGAGTGAACATCGCATTGCAGCATGCTCTGCGCGGCGGCACGCGGCACGACTACTATCTTCTGATGAATAACGATGCGGAAGCGACGCCCGACCTGGTTTTCCGGCTGAGGCAGGCACTCGACGGCGATCCACAGCTTTGCCTGGTCGCTCCCTGCATTCTCTCCGACTCGGGCAAGCAACAAGCGCTAGTTTGGTATCACCGGTATCTCGGCTTGCTTATGAAGCGCAGCGTTCCGCTTGCCTTTCCCTACCTTGCTGGCTGCTGTTTGATGTTCAGGAGAACGCTCGCCGGTGCTGGAAAGCTTTTTGATGAGGATTTTTTCATGTACGGCGAGGATGCGGCGCTGGGATGGCGATTGGCGAGGGCAGGGAGAGAGATGAAGTGTCTCGGAGACGCCTTTGTCCTGCATGAGGGTGGCGCTTCGTCTTCCAAAGGGGGACTGTTTTACGAATATCATCTGGTGCGAGCGCACTTGCTGCTGGCCCTAAAGACGTGGCGATCCCCCGTCGAAATCCCGTTCATGGTGCTGTGCAAACTCCTGGCGCTGGCCGCCCGCGCCTTCCTACGCTGTGTCCGGTACCGGAGCGCCACACCCTTCTACGCCTACCTATTGTCTTGGTTACCGCTCAAGGTTCGGACGCCGTAAAGGGACCGAGCGGGAAGATGGCCGAATGAAAACGTGGCTTCCGGCGATCCGGGCGGGCTCGGGGGCGGACGTGTATACGATTCGGCTTGCCGACGCGCTCAGGAGACGCGGCATCGAAGCGGAAATCCGATGGTATTCGAGGTGGCTCGAGCTTACCCCATTTCTTTTGCGGCCCGCCCGTGTTCCGCGGGATGTCGATGTGGTGGTGGCCAATTCTTGGAATGGCTACGCATTCAAGCTTCCCGGAACTCCCCTTGTCATCGTTGAACATCACTGTGTTTTCGATCCCCTTTACCGGGGCTATGCATCGCCTCCCCAATTTCTTTATCACCGATTGCTGATCAAATCCTACGAGCGGGCATCCTTGGCAAGGGCGGATGCTGTGGTGGCAGTCAGCGAGTTTACCGCCCGGAGCTTGAAAGCGCTTTTCGGGTGTGAACGGGTGCGCGTCATCCCTAACTGGATCGACGTCGGAAAATTCAAGCCCAGACCTCCATCTGAAGCAGAAGGGAGAAGACGTCCTTTCCGTCTGCTATTTGTGGGAAATCTTTCGCGGCGAAAGGGAGCGGACCTGCTCGCGCCCATCATGCGAGCGCTGGGAAGGGATTTCGAGCTTTTTTATACCACGGGGCTGAGATCCGGTATCAAAGCGAATTCGCTGGGCAACATGATCTCGCTTGGGAGGTTGGGGGAGGAAAGGCTGATCGAAAGCTACCAGGAGTGCGACGCGCTGCTATTTCCTTCCCGTTTCGAGGGATTCGGATATGCGGCTCTGGAGGCCATGGCCTGCGGGAAGCCGGTGATCGCCTCCAATTCGAGCGCTCTACCTGAGGTGGTGGAGGACGGTGTATGCGGGATTCTGTGCGAGCCGGACAATGTGGACGCTTTCGTTCAGGCGTGCAAAAGGCTGGCGGAGGATCCGGCGCTATGCAGGCGCATGGGGGAGGCGGGGCGAGAGCGGGCGGTCAGGCTGTTTTCGGAAAGCGCGATCGTTCCCAAGTATATCCAACTGTTCGAGGAGCTTTCCGGGAAAGAACGTGCCGGGCCCCGATCCGTCTAGCTGACCGCTTGACGCGGTTTTTACTGTGAAATTTTGGAAAGGCCCTCCTTTGTAAAGTTTCCTTAACTGGCATGAGCCTTGCCTGAAGATTAATAAGCCTGTGTTTTGGCAGGACTTGAGGCTTGGAAGCTGACGCGGAGGGGCAAAAGATGTCTCGGGGGGTAAAAGGCTTCACCTTGATCGAGCTGATGATCGTGGTGGCGATCATTGGCATTCTGTCTGCAATCGCAATCCCCGCCTATCGGGATTATCATGCGCGGGCGCAAGTGTCGGAAGCCATCGTGCTCACGGGGGCTGTGCGGGGACCGTTGGCGGAGTTTTATTCCGACATGGGACGGTGGCCCGCTACCGCGAGCTCGGTCATCGAGACTGCCGCAGGCAAATACGTGGACAAAATGGAGCTGGTGGGTGCGGTCGGCGCCACCGGAACTATCGAGGTGGTGGCAACCATGCGGGCGACCGGCGTGGCACCGGAGATCGCTGGTCGGACGTTGGTCATGACGAGCGACAATGGAGCCGAGTGGGCTTGCTACAGTGGGACCATCCCGCAACTCTATCGTCCCCAGGCATGTAAGTAATCATTTCCAGGCAATCATAACGATTTCTTCACCCACGTCCGGCAGCAGCAGGCCTGCCCCCAATTCCGCTAGCTGAAAGAGGGCTGCCATCGCGGCTTCGGATACCTTCCGTCGTGACGATGCGATCCCGCGTCGAATGGCGCGGCTGGCGAGGTAGATGTCCTGGGCACCCCGGGGGGTGATCAAGACTTTCCGGCGGCGGAAGCCAACCCGCTCCACCAGCTTGCGCAGGGCGGGCGCGGTAAACACCTGCAGATGGCGTGGGGGTTCCAAGCCCCTCCAATCCGACTTAAACACTCGATGCCCAAGGCTTCTGGCATTGGGTGTCACGACCGTGATTTGCCCCTGGTCTCGTAAAATCCGGCGACACTCGCGAAGCAATTCCTCCGGGTCGTGGATATGCTCGATAACGTGGCTCATGATGACGGCGTCGAACGAGCCATCCGGATAGCGCTGATCCTGTAGAGTGCCCAAGACGACTTCCAACCCCTTTCGGCGGGCGCTATCGACGGCATGGGGGTCGAAATCCACGCCCTGAACAGTCCAGCCTAGGGACTTGAGAAACTGAAGAAGTCTGCCGCTACCGCATCCTATTTCCAACAGCCTGCCGCCCGGTTTGTGGGGAAGATACATCACATCGAAGTCCAGGCTTGCCCTGCGGGTGGGGTGCAAGCGGATTAATAGCCCAAGCAGGCCTTCAACCATTGGGCTCCGATGAGAGGGATAGCCATATCGTTGGGCCAAATACCCGGATCTCACCAGGTCGAAGGCTTTTTGCAGGTGAGGATTTCTAGGCCGCTTCGTTTCGGCATGGGTGTAATACGCCTGGTACGCAAGACCGATGTCCCCAGGAAAGGGCATTGGATCGAGCCACAATACCCCGCAGTCCGAATCCGCGCAGCGCCTCATGTCCCATTGGCCAGGAACACCGAACAGTGGATCTTCCAAGCCGCGGTACAGGACGGTGCCTTCCGCGCCACACAGAACACAGCGTGGAGCGGGATAAGCTCTGATCTGCGCGTCTGATGCCGTCATGGCTTGGCGTTGGAATGCGAGAGCAGATCGAGTACCACGGCACGTTCCTCGGCTGAAAAACACCTGAGCCAGCACCAGGCGAGGAGCGCCGGCAACCCGACGGCCAAAAACGCCAGCTTCACCAAGACGTTTTCCAGGCCAAGCCCTGTGGCGAGGCCGATGCCAGCCAGAGAGGCCAGCAGCCATGCCTGGTTTACGCGGGGCGCTGTTTCGACAGAAATGAGCTTTCCGGATGCGTAGAAGAGCAGTACTGCGTCGACTGTCACGCGCCCGGTCCACGCAAGGGCTGCGCCCGTGACGCCATAGGCGGGGACCAGCCATCCCAGGGCGGCCAGGTAGAGGGGTAATTCGGCAAGATGGAACTTGGCCGTGAGATCGGGCCTTCCTGCGCCTTGCACGAGCGCATAGGCAATCTGGGCCAGGCTGTTGATCAAGACACCCACCGCCAGGATTTGTAATACGCGATAACTATTCCAGGCGAACTCTGCGCTGATCCATAGCTCCAGGATCTCCCGGGACAAGGTCAAGAGCGCCAGAGTGATAGGGAAAAGGGTGATAAAGGCGTACTTGACCCCCTGCCCGAAGAGCCTTGCCGTCCGTTCGCGGTCTTGATTGAAGGAGGCGGAAAACGCCGGATAAAGCACCGCAGCCAACGCCCCCGGAATGAGCCACAGCTTGGTGACGACTTCGTAAGGCGTGACATAGTACGCCACTGCAGCCAAGGAGACGACGCTCCCGATGACGAAGCGGTCCATATAGACCATGATGGGGCCGATCACGCTCGAGACCGCCATCCAGCTGCCTATCCTGAGAAGCACATTGGCCGCGTCGGCTTTCGGAGCCAAGCGCAGCATCGCGGGTGGGAACGATCGGGCGGCCGAGACGAAATACGCGATCCACGCCCCGATGCGGCCGGCCACGAGCACCATCGCAATGGCAGTAAGTGTCGTGGATAGCGGGAGGACGGCAAGCGGCCCGATGAAGGTCACCGCGCCCGTGCCGACTTGGATGGCGTTGCTGGCCCCGAAGCGTTGCTTGCCTTCCAGCACGCCTTTGAAGGTCGCCGAGGTGGTGACGAGGGGAAGGCTCGCAGCGAGAATATACAAAGCGGTGCGGGTTTCCTGCGCCAATTCGGGAGGGATGGCCAGCGTGCTGGTGATCAGCCATGGCGTCATGGCGGCGAGTAACAGCGCTGCCGCGACGCCGAGCGAACCCGCCAGTACAAGGGCTGTGCCGATGAATACGGGTACCTGATGGTCTTCCCCCGCCGAGCTTTTTTCCGCAACGATCTTGATGAGTGCCCGACTGACGCCCAAATCGAACAGGCTGAAATAGCCGATGATTGCCCATAGAAGCGTCAGCGCGCCAAACCGGTCGGTTCCGAGCTGCTGGATCAGCAGGGGAAACGCGGGGAGCGCCAGGAGCAGGGGCACCCCTTGTCCGATCAAGTTGTAGAGCGTGTTGCGGGCAAGGCGGTGCGCGTTCACGGGAATGGACGGTGGGCGTTTAGCGACCTGCGAGGAGTAGACTCCGTTGAACGTCGCGGCTTACTCGTGCCGCAACGCTTCCACCGGCTGCAGGCTCGCCGCCTTCTGTGCCGGATAGAAACCGAAAAAAACGCCGATGGCCGCGGCGAAGCCGAACGAGAGAGCGATGGCGCTCAGGCTGACCACCACGGTCATGCGGGCGGTTTCGCTCAGAACCCATGCGATGGACACCCCCAAAACCGCCCCTGCCAGACCTCCCACGGTACAGATCAAGACCGCTTCCAGCAAGAACTGAGCCAGTATGTCCCGGCGCCGGGCCCCCACCGCCATGCGGATGCCGATCTCCCGGGTGCGTTCGGTGACGGACACCAGCATGATGTTCATGATGCCGATGCCACCGACGACGAGGGAGATGGAGGCGATCGCCCCGAGGGTGAGGGACAGGGTGCGAGCCGACAGGGCTGCGGTCTCGGCCACGGCCGAGAGGTTGCGCACGGTAAAGTCGTCCTCCAGGCCCGGAGCGACGCGGCGGCGCTGGCGCAGCAGACTGCGGATTTCTTCCTGCGCCTGTTCCATGACCTCGGCCGAGCGGGCCTGGACCACCAGGAAGCGGATCGCCCCAGGCACCGACATGCCGAAGAGCTGGCGCTGGGCGGTGGTGAGGGGCACGTGAACGGTGTCGTCCTGATCGCGCCCGTCCAGGCTCTGCCCCTTGGGCGCGAGCACTCCCACCACGACGAAGGGCAGATCGCGGATACGGATAGTCTTGCCCACCGGGTCCTCGGCGCCGAAAAGGTTCTCGGCCACCACCTTCCCAAGAACGGCAACCCGTGCCACCGAGCGCACCTCGGCTTCGGTGAATCCATCCCCCGTCTCGATGTCCCAGCCGCGGATGCGCCAGAACGCCGGGGTAACGCCGTAGACGTTGGTGCCCCAGTTGTTGGGACCATACACGATCTGCAGCGCGCCGCTGTGCATGGGAGCCACTTCAGCAATTTCCGGCAGGGCGGCGATCGCCTCGGCGTCGGCGACGGTGAGGGGGCCGGCGGTGCCGGCGCCCAGGCGCACACCTCCCTGGGTGGTGGCCCCGGGCACCACCACGATCAAGTTACTTCCCATGCCGGCGATGGCCTGGTTGACCGTGGCCTGGGTGCCCTGGCCGATCGCCAGCATGAGCACCACGGAAGCGACCCCGATCACCATGCCCAGCATGGTGAGCGCGGCCCGTAAGCGGTTCTGGCCGAGGGCGCGCCAGCTCTCAGCGGCGATCGCCAATGTCATGCGCTTGCGGCACTAGAGCTTTGCAGGGAAAAGGGGCGTCTTGGCATCGTTCAACCGCCTTCTTTCAGTACGGGTCGCTTCGCACTACGCACCCTTCCGAGGTGCGCAATAACCCGTTTTCGCCGTTCATGAGGATGAGTTCATGATCATTCCGTGTTCATCTGCGACCAGCCGCGGCTGGTTGACGTCTTGCACGATCCGCCCGTCCAGGAAGCGCACCAGGCGTTGGGCGTAGGCCGCGATGTCCGGCTCGTGGGTTACCAGCACGACGGTGATGCCGCGGTTTTGGTTGAGCTCTGTGAGGAGCGCCATGATGGATGCGCTGGTCTGGGTGTCCAGGTTACCAGTGGGCTCGTCGGCGAGGAGCAACTGGGGTTCGTTGACCAGGGCGCGGGCGATGGCGATGCGCTGCTGCTGCCCGCCTGACATCTGGTTGGGCAGCGACTCCGCGAAGCGGTCGAGGCCCATGCGTTCCAGCAGTTCGCGGGCGCGGCGGCGACGCTCGGCGAGGTGCAGGCCGGCATAGAGCAAGGGCAGCGCCACGTTGTCCACGGCGCTCATACGCTTGAGCAGGTTGAAGCCCTGGAACACGAAGCCGATAGTGCGGTTGCGCAGCCGCGCCAGAGCATCCGGGCTCAACTTGGAGGTGTCGTGGCCGTCGAGGAAGTATCGGCCCGCGGTGGGGACATCGAGACAGCCCAGGATGTTCATGAGGGTGGATTTGCCCGAGCCCGAGGGTCCCATGATGGCGACGAACTCGCCGCGCCGGATCGTCAGATCTACGCCCTGGAGGGCTGGGCGCTCGTCCACCGCCGTGGGATAGCGCTTGACGATGCCCTCCAGGCGAGCGAGGGGTCCGTCCGCGCTCATAGGCGAAAGCGGAACGCCGGGCCCCCTGCCCCTTGGGGGCGCTCGGTCCGCGCTTGGCGCAGGACGATGGTATCCCCTGCCTTGAGCTCGCCGCTCAGCACTTCCGTGTAGCTGCTATCGCTGATTCCGGTACGGACCTGCACGGGAACAAGGAGCTTGCCTTGCTCTAAACGATAGACTGTCTTGGTACCAGGACCCTCGGGGCGCTGAGGGCGCGCCGGCTGGACTTCGCCTTCGCCCTGAGGGACGAAGCGCAGCGCCGCATTAGGAACGCGCAGGGCATTTTCCCGGGTGCGCAGCGTGATATACACGTGGGCGGTCATGCCAGGCAGGAGAATCCCGTCCGGGTTATCCGCCGCGACCACCACGTTGTAGGTCACCACGTTCTGCTGCACCGTGGGGTTGAGGCGTATCTGGCTGACGGTGCCGACAAAGGTCTGCTCCGGGAACGCATCGACGGTGAAGCGCACCTGCTGGCCGATCTTGATGGCGCCCACGTCGGCTTCCGCTACTGCTGCGTAGATCTGCATCTGCTTCAGGTCCTTGGCGATCTGGAACAGGGTGGGGGTCTGGAAGCTGGCGGCCACCGTCTGGCCCACGTCCACGTTGCGGGCCACCACGATTCCTGAGATGGGGGAGCGGATGACGGAATAGCGCAGGTTGACCTGCTCCCGCTCGAGCTGGGCTCGGGCCGCCGCCACCTGGGCTTCGGCCGCCTCGGTCTCCTTGATGGCGTCGTCCAACTGGGCCTGGTGCACGAAACCCTTGGCCACCAGTTCCCGGGTGCGGCGCTCCTTGACCTGGGCGAGCCGCAGATTGGCCTCGGCGCTGGCCAGGTCGGCCTGGCGCTGGGCGATAGCGGCCTGGATAAGGGCCGGATCCAGCTCGGCCAGGACCTGGCCGGCCTTCACCTGGTCGTTGAAGTCGACGTAAATCCGGTGGACCGTGCCGGAGATCTGGGTGCCTACATTGACCAGGACTACCGGATTCAAGGTCCCGTTGGCGGCGATAGTCTGGACGATCTCACCCCGGTCGACCGTGGCGGTCACGTAAGGCGGACGATGGTTGGCGCGGTTGAGGTACTCCCAGCCGCCGGCGGCCGCGGCCAACGCCAGGGCCGCGACGAAAAGAATCGCTGTGATACGCATTGAATAGCAGCGCCGGCACGAAAGGCATGTCCCGCGCCGAGTGATTATAACCGCCTGCCGACCAGGGGAGGCCGTCCCCGGCCGGGCGGGTGCTCAGGCAATGCCCGGGTTGCCTTTCACACCGACCAACTTGGGGAGATTAAGTTTCGGCGCGGGGATCGTTTTCCGGTCCCGCAAGTAGCGGGCCACCACTTCCCAGATGGGCTCCCCCGAGGCGCCCTCGGCGACCGGAGCCCACCCCGCGACTTTGTACTTTTTTGCCGGATCAAGGGGTTTACCCTTCAGGGTCATGTTGCTGATGCGACGGCCGATGGTCTCGTTGGGAGCACAGGTGTATTGGAGGCCACCGACCCGCACCATGTCCCCGCCTTGCTGCAGGTAGGGGTCAGGGTTGAACAGGTTGTCGCACACGTCTTCCAGGATCGTCTTGATCTGCTCCCCGGTCAGCTCGTTGAGGGTGGTGTAGGGGTAAGTGATGGCGGTCTGGTCCATCAGCCGCTCCATGGTGATGGGCTCCCCCGGCAGGAGGGTGGTGCCCCAGCGGAAACCCGGCGAGAAGGCGATCTCCGCCCCCTTCACGGCCATGAGGGCGTCCAGAATCACCTGGTCAAAAGAGCCATTGAAATTGCCGCGCCGGTAGAGGAGCCCTTCGCTCACCGCCAACTTCTCCTGGAGCCGCTCTTCGTAGGGGGCGCGGAGCTTGCGGATCAGCCGTTCCATATCCGGATCCGGCGGCAGGAGATTGGCGAAGACCGGGACGAGCCGATAGCGGTAATCGGACACCCTCCCGCCCTTCACCTCCAGGTCCAGCACGCCCAGGAACTTGCCGTTCGACCCCCCGTTGGTGACCAGGGTACGGCCGCCGGCGTTTTTGATCACTGAAGGCTGGGGTACCCCGTCATGGGTGTGCCCCCCCAGGATGACATCGAGGCCGGTCACGCGGGTGGCCAGCTTCAGGTCCACGTCCATGCCGTTGTGGGAGAGGAGCACCACCACCTGGGCGCCTTTGCCCCGTACTTCGTCCACCAGCGTCTGCAGCCGCTCGTCCTGGATGCCGAAAGTCCATTCGGGGACCATGTAACGGGGGTTGGCGATGGGGGTGTAGGGGAAAGCCTGGCCGATGATGGCGATTGGTATGCCGTTTACTTCCCGCATCACATACGGCTCGAACACCGGGTCGCCGAAGTCGGTGGTTTTCACGTTCTGGGCGACGAAGGCGACTTTGCCCTTGAAATCCTTCTCCACCACCTCCTTCACCCGCTCGGCGCCGAGAGTAAACTCCCAGTGGGCGGTCATGACGTCCACGCCCAACAGTAAGCAGGCGTCCACCATGTCCTGGCCCTGGGTCCACAAGGCGGTGGCTGAGCCCTGCCAGGTGTCGCCGCCGTCCAGGAGGAGGGCCCCCGGACGCTCCGCCCGGAGCCATTTCACCAAGGTGGCAAGATGGGCGAAACCTCCCACTTTGCCGTAGGTGCGGGCTGCTTGGACGAAGTCCAGATGGGTGAAGGCATAAGCCTCCCGGGTTCCGGGCCGCAAGCCGTAGTGCTTGAGCAGGGCTTCCCCCACCAAGTGGGGCGGCTGGCCGGCGGCGGCGCCCACGCCGATGTTGACGCTCGGCTCGCGGAAATAGACGGGTAGGAGCTGGGCGTGACAGTCCGTCATATGGAGTAGGCTCACCTGTCCGAAGCGGGGAATACGGTAAAAAGCTTCCGGTTCGGCCCCGGCCAAGGCTGAGCGACTACCCAAGGGCAGCCCCGCCGCGGTGGCAGCGGCCAGGACTTGGAGAAACTCGCGCCGAGTCATGGACATGGACATCCTCCTGGAACTTTGCGGGGAGCTTTGAAAAGCGAAAAGCCCGAGAACACACTCCCGGGCTTTTCGGCTCAGACCAAAACAGCCATCGGCCGGCGGATGGCTCTCCGGGGGAAAGCCTGGCCTGTCAACCGACGCTGGTCTCGATGGTGTCGGATTCGCCTTTATTGTCCACCCAGCTCACCTTGATCTTGTCGCCGGCCTTGGCGCCTTTTACCCGGAAGCCCAGGAAGGGATTCCGGGACACCGCCTGGCTCCACTGGGCGTCCAGGACCGGCTTGCCGTTGAGCGTGGCGGTCACGTTGGTGATGAAATGGGCGGGTATGGGCTGGCCGGTCTTGGGGTCCTTACGCTGACCAGTCTCCATGGGGTGATTGATCAACAGTTTCACGTCGGCCACCTCCCCCTGCAGGGTAGCCCGGATCTTCATGCTCGCCATGATGTCGTCCTCCTGGGAATCGCTCTCGTGCGGGTACCGCTCAGCCGCCGCAGCCGCCGATGGTGACCTTCACCTCTTTCGAAGCTACATAGTGCTTTCCGCCTGCGGTCACCAGCGCCATGACATTGGAGGTCTGGCCCATCTTGATGCGAAAACTTACGTAGCCCTCGGCCCCATTGCCTAGGTTGAAGCTCCCCGTCAACGGGAAGGGGTTTTTCTCTGCGATCACGGCGATGCGCTCGGTTCCGGCGATCTTGCTGGTGACCTCTACAGGCACCACGGCGCCGTTCTCGGCGATGTCGGGGGCCTTGACCACAATGTCGCCTGACTCGATCGGAGAGGCGACGCCGATAGTCTTCAGCACGTCTTCCACCTTTTTCGCTTCGAAAGCGGCTTTGTTCCACTCGGCGGCCAACACCCGGTTCGGCCGAATCAAGCCCGCCGCCGCGGCCACCGCCAGCGTTCCCGCTGCCCCCGTGCCCCTGAGTATCGCTCTGCGTAATGGATTCATGGATATTTCCTCCTTTGGCCGGAATGGGGTCCGGCGCTCTTCCCCGGACAAAAAATTAGCATAACGTAAATTTCTACGACGTCAAACCCCCAAAGGTCCAAAAAATTGTTTTGTTTTCGAATAGTTAACTCTGATACGGGGATAAACGGCGTTTATCCCTGATCTTTCAACGGGTGGCTTCCCGTTGCTGAGCTGTCAGCTCCCGTCGCAGTTCCCGCAAGCGCGCCTCCACGATGGAGAGCTGGTAAAAATCTCCCCCGCTACGAGTCGCCAGCTCCAACTGCTGCACGGCGCCGCTCAAGTCCCCCTCCCGAACATACGCCTCCGCCTGGGCGCGATGGGCCGCAAGCCGGTCCCCCTTGGCCCCATAAGCCTCGGCCTGCAGGCGGTAGAGGCGGGGGTCGTCGGGGAAATAGTCGATCTGGCTGGAGACGAATCGGACCGCCGCTTCGGGTTGCCCGTCGGCGAGGAGGGCCCGAGCGTAGTCATAGATCAGAGCCCGATGCTGGGGGAAGGTGGTCAGGGCTTTCCGGTAGTGCTCGAGCGCTTCTGCCCGCTTCCCCTGGGCGAAAAGCAGCTCGCCCGTCAGGGTATCCACCATGGGGTGGATCGGAAAGCGGCCGCGCAACGCCTTGAGCTCTGTTTCGGCTCGAGAGAGTTGCTGAGCCCGGACCAGCGCCCGGGCCAGTCCATAGCGGGTGGCCATTTCGTGGGCGTATTTCTTTTCTTTCAGCCGCAGCTCGAAGTCCCGCACCGCGTCCAGGGCCGGACCCTCCATGGCCTGCAGCTTGGCTCGGATGAGGTGGAAGTCGACACTGTCCGGCACTTGCCGGTAGGGCAGGGTCTGGACCCGGTTCTGGATGTCGGCGATGCGCTCGTAGGTGAGGGGGTGGGTGCGAAGGTAGGCTGGTGCGGCCGACTCCTGGAACCGGCCTGCCCGCTGCAGCTTTTCGAAGAAGGCTGGCATGGCGCGGGGGTCGAAGCCGGCCTGCTCCAGGATCTGAAGTCCCACCCGGTCGGCTTCCCGTTCCGCGTCCCGGGAGAAATTGAGCTGGGCCTGGAGCGCCGCCGCCTGGGAGGTGACGATGGCCGCTTCGGCCACCTGCGGGTTGGAGCGGGCGGCCAGGATGGCGAGCGCCAGGGCTGCCAGAGTAGGCAAGGCGGCCTGGTCCTGTTTGGCGATCATGCGGGCAATGTGGTGCTGGGTAACGTGGGCGATTTCATGGGCCAGCACCGCGGCCACCTCCGACTCGGACTGGGCCGCGAGCAACAGGCCCGTGTGCACGATGATCACGCCCCCCACGAAGGCGGCGGCGTTGATGGAAGGATCCTTGATCAGGAAGAAGCGAAAGTTCTGGCGCCCCCCCGGACTGTGGGCGACCAGGCGATAGCCCAAAGCGTTCAAGTAATCGGTGAGCTCCGCATCATCCACCCGGGCGGGGCTGCGCAATATTTCTCGAGTGATTTCGTCGGCTAAGCGCTGCTCGAGCTGGGGGCTCAGCAGGGCGGCCGCAGTGTCACCCAGTTCCGGCAGTTGCTGGGCGGCGGCGAGGGCCGCCGCTCCCAGGCACGCACCGAGGATCAGGTGACGCAGTTTCATGCTGCTGGGTATGATTGGCCCTAACGGGCGGAGTTCAATCGGTGGAGGCGCTATCATGACACAGGGACTGACCCATTTCGACGCGAACGGCCAGGCCCACATGGTGGATGTGGGGGAGAAGGGGGAAACCCACCGGATTGCGCGGGCGGCGGGATCGATTCGCATGCGGCCGGAGACGCTGAAACTCATCCTGGAGGGCGGAGCCAAGAAGGGCGATGTGCTAGGGGTAGCCCGCATCGCCGGGATCCAGGCGTCTAAGCGCACGGCGGAACTCATTCCTCTGTGCCATCCCGTGGCCCTTACCCGCATCCAGGTGGAGTTCGTCGCCGACGAAAAGCGCAGCGCCATCGATTGCCAGGTGACCGCCGAGACGGTGGGGCGCACGGGCGTGGAGATGGAAGCGCTTACCGCGGTGAGCGTCGCCCTGCTCACGGTCTACGACATGTGCAAAGCGGTGGACCGAGGCATGCGGCTGGAGGCGATTCGGCTACTGGAGAAGCAGGGGGGCAAGTCGGGCCATTGGATCGGGGACTGAGCCCCTGCCTTCGGCTTTCTCGCACGGGGTCGGCGATGGAGAAGATCGGCAAATACCAGGTGGTGCGCAAGATCGGCAGCGGCGCCACCAGCGCCGTCTACCTGGGCCTTGATCCCTTCACCCAGCGCCAGGTGGCGATCAAACTGATCTATCCCGAGGCGCTCAAGGACAAGGCCAAGGGTAAGCTTTACCGCAAGCTGTTCCTCACCGAGGCCTCCCTCGCGGGCAAACTCAAGCATCCCCACATCGTCGAGATCATCGACGCGGTGGTGGAGGAGGAACAGAGCTACATCGTCATGGAATACGTGCCGGGATCCACCCTGGAGCGGTTCTGCGAGGTGGACAACCTCCTGCCCCTCTGCGATGTGATCGAGATCGTCTACAAGTGCTGCAAGGCGCTGGACTATGCCCAGCGCCACGGCGTCATCCACCGGGATATCAAGCCGGCCAACATCCTGCTTCCCGGCGGCACGGATATCAAGATCTCGGATTTCGGGGCGGCCATCACGGCGGACACCCTCCACACCACCCAGATCAGCGCCGTGGGCTCACCCGCTTACATGTCGCCGCAGCAGATCAAAGAACATCCGCTCAGCCATCAGACCGACATCTACTCCCTGGGCGTGGTGATGTACAAGGCCCTCACGGGACGGCTTCCCTTCAACGCTACCACCAACGTGAGCATGATCTACCAGATTCTGAACGCCGAGCCGCCCAAGCCGAGCACGGTGCGGCCGGAAATCCCTTCGGCCCTGGACGCCGTCGTGCTCAAGGCCATGGCCAAGGATTTGGAGGCGCGCTACCAGACGTGGGAAGAGTTCGCCCGGGACTTGGTAAACGTCCACGAGCTGGTGAAGGGCTCGATGCGGGAGATCTCCGACACCGAAAAATTCAACGCTCTGCGCCCTCTCGAGTTCTTCCGGGAGTTCACGGACGTGGAGTTGTGGGAAGTGGTGCGCATCACCTCCTGGCGCCGCTATCCCGAGGCCACCGCCCTGATCCGCGAAGGCGACAGCGGTAACTCGTTCTATGTCCTCACCTCGGGGGAGGTGAGCGTCACCGTGGATGGAAAGCTGCTCAACGTGCTCAAGGCGGGCGACTGCTTCGGGGAGATGGCCTATCTCGCCCGGGGGGCGTTTACCCGCTCGGCCACAGTCACCACGCTCACCCAGGCGACGGTGGTGGAGATCGATGCCGAGATGTTGAACAACGCCTCCGAGGCCTGCCGCCAGAAGTTCAACGGCGCTTTCCTAGGCATTCTGGTGGATCGACTGGCGAAGGCCAACCTGCGGCTCTCCCAACTCCTTGCCGAGCGCCAGATCCCGCTGCTGTGACGCCCCCGGTGCTTGACCGAGGGGCCGGTAAGGTGTCTGCCCTGGGCTTTAGGATCCCGTTCCCGCGGAAGAGGCGGCCGCCGCAATAAAGGAACACCGCTAGGGATTCCGATCGCGCTGGCGAGGCCCCTCCCTCAGCCTGTGCCGATTCGGGATGTGTCTAGCCCCCTCCCTCTTCGTAGGGATTGGAAGGCGACTGGTTTCCGCTGGCAGCCCCATGTCCTGAGCCCCCTCCATGCAGGCAGGCGCATGTGGAGCGGACGCAAAAGACTGAGGACGCTCGGAAAGGGGGTGCGCCGCTTACTTCCCCAACGCTGGAGAGCTGAAATAGTGTTCCATCAGGGTCCGGTCCCGCCACAGCTTCTCATCCAGGAGCGCGGCCGGGACTTTGTACCGGTGCGCCGGATCCACGGGCATCTCCTGGACAACGCGCTCGATGTTCTCATAGGGAACCTTGCGCAGCAGCCCTTCACCCGAGGTCTCGCGGACGATCATGAATTTCTCGTAAGTGCGCAAGACGTGGAAGTTCGCCGGCCGGACCTTGCCGGTGGCGGGGTCGCGCCAAGTGACCGTATAGCGGGTGTCCTCTTTGAAGTGACTCTTATCCACGGCGGCCTCCGTACATTAGAAAACTCTAATCTAGCACGGCGGGCCGGCCACCTCAATGGATTTCCCGCCATAAGGAAGGCGGGGAAAGCCCATAAAAACAATTCTTTTGCTGCGAGCTGCTTTGTTTTGCACAATAGCGCCCTTCTCGCCGAGACCTCGGGCCCCCTTCAGTTATCCATGAGCGCTGTTTTCTCGGAACATTGCAACGAACCGGTGCGGGAGGTGAAAAGCACCACCTGTTACATGTGCGCCTGCCGCTGCGGTATCCGGGTGCATGTGGTGAACGGGGAAGTGCGCTACATCGAGGGTAACCCGGCCCACCCCCTGAACAAGGGCGTGATCTGCGCCAAGGGCTCCTCCGGCATCATGAAACAGTACTCTCCGGCCAGGCTCACCCGTCCTCTCCTGCGCAAGGCGGGCGCCGAACGGGGTAGCGGCCAATTCGAGCCCATTTCCTGGGAGCAGGCCTTCTCCATCTTGGAAGAGCGGTTGCGAAAAATCCGGGAAACGGACCCCAAGAACTTCGCCCTGTTCACCGGCCGCGATCAGATGCAGGCGCTCACGGGCCTCTTCGCCAAGCAGTTCGGCACCCCCAATTACGCCGCCCACGGCGGCTTCTGCTCCGTCAACATGGCAGCGGGCCTGATCTACACCATCGGCGGCTCTTTCTGGGAGTTCGGCGGCCCCGACCTGGAGCGGGCCAGGCTCTTCGTCATGATCGGCACGGCGGAGGACCATCATTCCAATCCGCTGAAGATCGCCATCTCCAAGTTCAAGCGTTCCGGCGGACGTTTCATCTCCATTAACCCGGTGCGCACCGGCTATTCCGCTATCGCCGACGAGTGGGTGCCCGTGAGGCCCGGCACCGATGGTGCCCTGCTTCTCGCCATCATTCACGAGATCATCGCCCAGGGGCTCTACGATCGGGAGTTTCTTACCCGCTACACCAACGCCGCGCAGCTGGTGAACGTGGACGAAGCTTCTGACAAACACGGGCTGTTCGTCCGAGTGAACGAGGAGGACGCGGACTACGCAGGATGCATCGATCCCCAGAACAAGCTGTGGTGGGACCGCTTCACTAATCGGGCCGTGCTGACCCATACCGAAGGGGCGGACCCATACCTGTTAGGCAGTTTTCAGCTTCCCGACGGGACGCCGGTCAAGCCCGCGTTCCAGCTCCTGGAGGAGCGAGTACGACCGTACACGCCGGAGTGGGCGGAAGGCATCACCGGCGTGCCTGCGGCCACCATCCGTCGGCTCGCGTATGAGATGGGCATCACCGCCCGGGACGAGAAGATCGAGCTGCCCATCCCCTGGACGGATAGCTGGGACCGGGAACACGAGTCGGTTACCGGCAACCCGGTGGCGTTCCACGCCATGCGGGGGCTTGCCGCCCATTCCAACGGCTTTCACACCATCCGGGCGCTGGGCATCCTGATGACCTTGCTCGGCACCATCGACCGCCCTGGAGGGTTTCGCCATAAAGCGCCTTTCCCGCGGCCGATTCCTCCCTGCGCAAAGATCCCCACCGGGCCGGAAGCGGTACAGCCCGGCAAGCCCCTGGACGGCATGGCCCTCGGCTGGCCTGCCGACCCCGACGATCTGTTCGTCAATCCCGACGGCTCGCCGGTACGGATCGACAAGGGTTTCTCCTGGGAATATCCCTTGTCGGTGCACGGCCTCATGCACAATGTCATCACCAACGCCTGGCGCGGCGATCCTTATCGCATCGATACGCTGCTCATCTTCATGGCCAACATGGCCTGGAACTCCACCATGAACACGGTGGAGGTGCGCAAGATGCTCAACGACAAGGACGAGAACGGCGAGTACAAGATCCCGTTCCTCGTGGTATGCGACGCGTTCCAGTCGGAGATGGTGGCCTTTGCTGACCTGGTGCTGCCCGATACCACCTATCTTGAGCGCCACGATGTGATGTCCATGCTGGACCGGCCCATCTCCGAGTTCGATGGACCGGTGGACGCGGTGCGCATTCCGGTGGTGCCGCCCAAAGGCGAATGCAAGCCGTTCCAGGAAGTGCTAGTCGAGCTGGCGAGCCGGTTGAAGCTCCCCGCTTTCGTGAACGCCGACGGCTCGCGCAAGTTCCGCGACTATCCCGACTTCATCGTCAACTACGAAACAGAACCCGGCTCGGGGATCGGATTCCTCGCCGGCTGGCGGGGCAAGGGGGGCGAGAAGTTCATGCGCGGCGAGCCCAACCCCCGGCAGTGGGAGATGTACGCGAAGAACAACTGCGTCTTTCACTACAAGCTGCCCCCGAGCTATCAGTACATGCGCAACTGGAACAAGGGTTACCTGGAATGGGCTCAGCGGGCGCGCATCATCCGCTACTCGGACCCGGTCCTGATCCACCTCTACTCCGAGGTGCTGCAGAAATTCCGCCTGGCGGCCCAGGGCAAATGGCCGGGGCGCAAGCCGCCGGCGCACCTGAAGAAGCGGATCGAGACCTACTTCGATCCCTTGCCTTTCTATTACGAGCCGCTGGAGGTCCAGGTCACGGATACCCGGCGATACCCACTCAACGCCGTCACCCAGCGTCCCATGGCCATGTACCATTCCTGGGATTCCCAGAACGCCTGGCTGCGGCAAATCCATACCCACAACTATCTGTTCGTCAACCCGCGCACCGCCCGTACCGAGGGCATCGAGGATGGGGACTGGATCTGGGTGGAAAGCCCGTGGGGTCGAGTGCGCTGCATGTGCCGCTTCAGCGAGGCCGTCGAGCCCGGCACCGTGTGGACCTGGAACGCCATCGGCAAGGCGGCCGGGGCCTGGCATCTCGCCCCCGACGCCAACGAGTTTCGCAAGGGATTCCTGCTCAACCCCCTGATCACTGAAGAGCTGCCCGGCCCGGACGGCCACCGCGTGTCTAATTCCGACCCGGTGACCGGCCAGGCCGGCTGGTACGACGTGCGGGTGCGCATCTACAAGGCCGCCGCGGATGAACCCGAGGAGGTCTGGCCCCAGTTCGACCCAGTGCCCTCGGCGCCCGGGACCGCCCCGACGCGGCCCCGCTGGCTAGCGTTCGTGGCCGGGAGGGGCGAGTGGAAGTGATGGAGCATCTTTCATGACGCAGCTTGCCCTAGTCATCGATCTCAACGTGTGCGTGGGTTGCCATGCCTGCGTCACAAGCTGCAAGGAATGGAACACCTCGGGCCAGGCCGGCTACCTATCGGATGACCGGCCCTACGAAGCGGACCCGACCGGCTGCTTTTTCAACCGGGTACAGACCTTCGAGGTGGGGGAGTACCCCCACACCGAGACCGTGCATTTTCCCAAGTCGTGCCTGCACTGCGAGGATCCGCCCTGTGTGCCGGTGTGTCCCACCGGCGCGAGCTATAAGCGGGCGGAGGACGGCATCGTCCTGGTGGACTACGACAAATGCATCGGCTGCAAGTATTGCTCCTGGGCCTGCCCCTACGGCGTGCGAGAGCTGGACGAGCACCAGAAGGTGATGAAGAAGTGCACCCTGTGCGTGGACCGCATCTACGACGAGCGGCTCCCGCCCTCGGAGCGCAAGCCTGCTTGCGTGCTGGCCTGTCCTACCAACGCGCGGCTATTCGGCGACATCCACGACCCCGAATCGGAAGTGTCCCGGGCGATCCGGGAAAACGCCGGCTACACCCTGATGCCGGAGTGGGGCACCCACCCGGCCAACCACTATCTCCCGCGGCGCAAGACTCGGCTCGAGATCCGGGCCGAGGACTTGCAGCGGGCAGACAATCCCCTCAAGATCGACGGCAAGCTGCCCAAGCCCGCCTTGAAGGAACCCTCCCTGGACGATGTGACGAGCTGGTAAGGCCCGCGTACCGGACGTTCCGCCGGGGGGTCGCTGGCGCTTGACCGGCAGACCTGCCGGGGCCGCCCACGGGCACGAGATTGACAAGAAATCGAATCCATGCATCCCGCTTTTTCCGTCATTTTCCTGACGACCCTGATCGGCGCTGGCCAAGGGTTGTACATGGCTCTCTACCTCGTCGATCTGGGGGCACGGCTCGACAGGCTTCCGCCCATGGACGATGCGTCCTTCCACGCCCTGGGCGGGCTCATCGCCCTCGCGCTGCTTGCTGCCGGGCTCTTCGCTTCCTTTTTCCACCTGGGACACCCCGAGCGGGCCTGGCGCTCGGCCGCAAGGTGGCGCACCTCCTGGCTTTCCCGGGAGGTCATCGTGCTGCCCGTGTTCATGGCCCTGGTCTTCCTGTGGAGCTTGGGCAAGTGGTTCGCCTGGACCGGCATGGCGCTGCTCGGGGCCTTGGCCGTGATCGCCTCCCTCGCGCTTTTCGTCTGCACGGGGATGATCTACGCATGCATCAAGTTCCTCCAAGAATGGCACTCGCCCCTCACGGTGGTGAACTACCTTCTCCTCGGCTCCGCCTCTGGATTCAGCCTGGCCACAGCCTGGGCTGCGTGGCATGGGGAGACCAATGTCGCTTTTCTCGGCACCTGGGCCATCGCCCTCACCCTCGTCGGCTGTCTCACCCGCAGCGCCGCCCTGGTGCGCAACAGCCGCTTACGGCCCAAGTCGACCCTGCAGACGGCCATCGGCATCCGGCATAGCCGCATCGTGCAGAAATCCCAAGGGTTCATGGGGGGCTCCTTCAACACCCGGGAGTTTTTCCACGGCCAGCCTCCGGCGGTCCTGAGGCACGTCAAGTGGGTGTTTCTGGGGCTCGCTTTCCTCGTTCCGCTGGTCCTGCTGGCGGCGGGCCTCTACGCGCTGGCCGGGGGCGCCCAGACATCCGCCTTTCCTTTACTGGCGGCCGCCTTCGCCGTTCAATACGTGGGCCTCGTGGCGGAGCGCTGGTTTTTCTTCGCCCAGGCGAATCACCCACAAAATCTTTATTATCAAGTAGTTTCCTAAAGGTATGGCGGCCGAAGGGCCCCGCCTTGCCGGGGAACAGAAGACGCATTAGAATTTTCTAATATCTAGTAACATAGAATCCATGCACACGATCCGGCAGATCGACGGCGAGGCGCTCGACGCGTTGGCAGGGCAGGGCCCCGTTCAGATCTTGGACGTGCGTACGCGAGAGGAAGTGGAGCGGGGCATGATCGAGGGGGCGATACACATCCCCTTGTCTATGCTGCCCCACCGGGTGGGCGAACTGGATTGGGAGGCGGTGACGGTGGTGTACTGCCGCTCGGGAGCTCGCTCGGCTCAGGCCTGCGCTTACCTCGCCGCCCAAGGATTCGCGGGTCCGTATAATCTGAAAGGTGGGATACTCGAATGGTTGCGCTCGGGCCGGGCCGTGGTATTGCCCGTCTGGGCCCAGTGAATCGGGCGCGCGATCGAGGCGATTGCACCTCGTTGTTCGATCATCCGGAAGGAGAAACCATGAATTTCGACAAGGAATTGGATGCCCGTGGCCTCAATTGTCCCCTGCCCATTCTGCGCACCAAAAAGTCCCTAGCCGACATGCAGTCCGGGCAGATCCTGAAGATTCTGGCCACCGACCCGGGCTCGGTGAAGGACTTCCAGGCGTTTTCCAAGCAAACCGGCAACGAGCTGTTGAACTCGGCGGAAGTTAACGGCGAATTCCATTTCTGGCTCAAGAAGAAATAGAAGCAGCCAGCCGCCAGCGTTCCAGCGCCGGACTCAACGGCCCGGCTTCCCGAGGAGGATTGGATGGACGAACAGAAAAAGCTGGCGTTGATCGCTACAAAGGGCACCCTCGACTGGGCTTATCCGCCCTTCATTCTCGCCTCCACCGGCGCTGCGCTGGGCTACGAGGTCAAGATGTTCTTCACCTTTTACGGCCTGCAGTTGCTGCGCAAGGACCTGTCGGACCTCAAGGTGAGCCCCCTGGGCAATCCCGCGATGCCCATGAAGATGCCTTTCGGCCCCAAGTGGTTCCGCAGCATCGACTGGAAGATTCCCAACGCCGTCCAGGCCCTGGTTCCCGGCTTCGAATCCCTAGCGAGCTTTCTCATGAAGCGGACCATCCGGCAGAAGGGGGTGGCCCCGATTCCGGAGCTGCGGGAGCTGTGCCTGGAGGCGGGGGTAACCTTCATCGGCTGCGAAATGACGGTGGATCTCTTTGGCTATAGCCACGACGACTTCATCGACGGCATCGAGTACGGAGGCGCTGCCACCTTCTTCGAATTCGCGGGGGAGTCGGACGTGTGCCTATTCATCTGAGGAAGCGGCAAGCAGTGCTTTGCCGAACGGGCATCGGCCCCCTCGGCGCGCCTTGAAACCCTTGATTCCTTCATAAGGAAATTTGATCGAATCGAGGGCTTGTAACGGGTTGCAGGCTGGCTTAGTATTGGAACATTAGCAGCTTCTAATAATCCATCTCATTCAGGACGGTCATACGTCCTTCTGGCGAGGAGGCATCGATGGCGACGTACGCCGAGATGCAGGAGATTTTCGAGGATATTCGCAGCGATTTCCGCTACGACCACGAGCTCAATGGGTGCCTCAACTGCGGCATTTGCACGGCCACCTGTCCCTCAGCCCAGTTCTACGATTACAGCCCGCGGGAGATCGTCCAGCTCCTTTGGACCGAGAACGTAGAACAGATCTACGACGCGATGCAGGAGAAGATCTGGGCCTGCGCCCAGTGCATGACCTGCGCCGCGCGCTGTCCCTTCAAGAATTCGCCCGGGGGGCTCGTGGCCATCATGCGGGAGGTGGCCATCAAGCATGGGATGCAGTCGGCGAAAGACGTGCTGCGTCCCTTCGGTCGGGTGATGCTCAAGCTGATTACCACCGGCAACCAGCTCTCGCCGGACATGATTCAGCCAGATCATTTCCCCGACTGGGGCCCCAACATCCAGAAGGTGGAAGGGGACCTGAAGACCCTGCGCAAGGCGATCCCCATGAAGACCCTCCAGACCACCGAGACGGCCTGGGAGGTCTCCCTCAAGACATCCATCGAGATGTATACCATCTGGGAGATGACGGGCGTCCTCAAGTCCTTGGAAAAGATGGACGAGAACCTGTACGACGTGATCGAAGACTTCATCGACGAGAAGAAAGAGGAATACGAAGAGTGGCTTGAGGAACAGGAGCAGGACTGATCCCGTCGCCGTACACCTTAAAGGAGATGCGACCATGAGCAACCCGTTTTCCCTCCCCTCCGATGGCAGCGGCATCGCTGGCCACGGCTCGTTCTTCCAGCCGACCAACCTGTCCAAGGAAGAGGCGGAAAAAGCGACTGAGTGGGTGCGCAAGCACGTGGACCGGCGCACCATCGACTTGGGCGAGCGCATGGACGACGTGCGCGAGCATTTGTGGGAGTTGGAGAAGGACGGCGAAATCATCGTTCACCGCGTGACCGATGCCCATCGGCCGGTGGAAGTGCAGACCCTCTTCGGCTGGACCAAGAAGATCCCCACGATGCAGCTCTGGCACCATAAGTCTTGCGGCCAGTGCGGCAACATTCCGGGTTATCCGACGTCCTTGCTCTGGACCATGAACCAGCTCGGCTTCGTCCCGGGCCGGGACTATCTGGACGAAACCGATCAGACCTCCTGCACCGCCTGGAACTACCACGGCTCGGGCATCGGCAACGTGGAATCCCTTGCTGCCGTGTTCCTGCGCAACTTTCACCAGGCCTATGTCTCTGGCAAGCAACACGGCTATGAGCTGGGGCATTTCTACCCCCTGGTCCACTGCGGTACCTCCTTCGGCAACTACAAGGAAATCCGCAAGTACCTGCTCGAATCCGCAGAGCTGCGGGAGCGGGTGAAAAAGATCCTGGCCAAGCTCGGGCGCCTGGTGGACGGAAAGCTGGTGATCCCGGAGGAGATCGTGCACTACTCCGAGTGGGTGCATGTCATGCGCCACCGCATCGCTTCTGAACTGCAGAAGATCGACGTATCCCACATCCGCGTGGTCATGCACGCCGCCTGTCACTATTACAAGATGGTCCATGAGGATGCGATCTACGACCCGACGGTGCTCGGGGGCAACCGCACCGCGGTCGGTACCTCCATCGCCCAGGCCCTCGGCGCGCAAGTGATCGATTACTCCACTTGGTATGACTGTTGCGGCTTCGGCTTCCGCCACATCATCTCCGAGCGGGAATTTACCCGCTCCTTCACCATGGACCGCAAGATCCGTGTGGCGGTAGAGGAGGCCAAGGCCGACGTGATGATCGGTAACGACACGGGCTGCATCACCACCATGGACAAGAACCAGTGGATTGGGCGCGCCCACGGCCAGAACTTCCAGATCCCGGTGATGGCCGACATCCAATTCGCGGCGCTCGCCTGCGGCGCGGACCCGTTCAAGATCGTGCAGCTGCAATGGCATGCGAGCCCGTGCGAGGAGCTGGTAGAGAAGATGGGCATTTCTTGGACTGAGGCGAAGAAGAATTTCGAGGCCTACCTGCAGGAGGTCAAGGCCGGTCGGATCGAGCACCTGTACGACCCGAAACTCGCTGGGAGCATGGCGGCATGACGGAAAAAACTGTGCTGGTGGTGGGAGCAGGTCCCACCGGGTTGTCGGCGGCGGCAGCGCTGGCCTCGGTGGGCCAGCGGGTCGTGCTGGTCGAGAAGGAGAACATCCTGGGCGGCGCCCCAATCCTTTCCGGCTACGCCAAACTGGTCCCTTCCGGAGAATGGGCGAAGGACGCCATCGGCCGCATGGTCAAGCGCGTGGTGGACAATCCACTGATCACCGTGCACAAAGGCGTCAAGGTGACGAAGGTGGAGGGCAACCACGGTAACTTTGCGGCGACCTTGTCCAACGGGCAGACGGTCAAATGCGGTGCCATCATCCTCGGCACCGGCTTCACCCATTTCGACTCCATCAACAAGCCCGAGTGGGGTTTCGGCACCTTCGAAGACGTGGTGACCACCACTCAGGTGGAACAGATGGTGGCAGCGGGCAAGATCTACTGTCCGTCCGATGGGCGGGTGCCGGAACGGGTGGCGATTCTGCTGTGCGTGGGTTCTCGCGACCGGCAGATCGGTCGGGAGTGGTGCTCCAAGATCTGTTGTACCGTCTCCGCCAACCTGGCAATAGAGATCAAGGAGCTCTCCCCCAAGACCGACGTGTTCATCTATTACATGGACATTCGCACCTTCGGTCTCTACGAGGACAAGTACTACTGGAAATCCCAGGAAGAATTCAAAACCAAGTTCGTGAAGGCCCGCATTGCCGAGGTCACTCAAGGGCCCGACGGGCGACTGCTGGTCAAGGGGGAGGACACCCTGGTCAAACGCCCGATCGTGATTCCCATGGATCTGGTGGTTCATGCCATCGGCATGGATCCGAATCTGGACAATCCGGAGATCGCCCGGGTGTTCGGGGTGGGACTGGAAAAGCATGGCTTCCTGGAGCGTGGCGAGCACTACACCAGTTCCTTCAGCAGTACCCGCCGCGGCATCTATGTAGGAGGCGCGGCCCTCGGGCCCGAGGACATCGATACCTGCGTCTCCCACGGCCTGGCGATGGCCATGAGGGCGGTCGGAGACCTGAATGCTCTGGTTGACAAAGCGGCGGCTTGAGACGCCGGCCGAGCGTGATCTGATCATTCCCGCGGAGCTGCCGGTTGCTCTGGATGAACGCCTGTTTCTCCACCACCTGGCCGCCCTGCAGGTGAGCCTCGAGGCGAGCGGCGGGATCGAGGCCTGTCTGGAGCGACTCGAGGCCAAGCGTCTGCTCTTCGTCGAACTTTTGGCCGAGGGCCATCATGCCGCGGTGACGTTGCCCGACGCGGAACGGCTCCTGGGCACGGTGTTCACCGCTCGCAGGCGGATCTATCCTCTGCTTGCCAAGGCCGGAGAGATTTGGCTGCGGGGGGCGCTGGGGGCGTTGCTGGAAGGGCGGGAAGGGGTACGGGCGCGCATGGAGCGTTTCGCTATAGAGCTGGTGGCGGCGGCTCCGGACGTGCCTGGCGATGCCCGATTTGCCGCCAAAGCCCGGCGCGCGGCTTTCGATTTCGCCGCCGAGACGCTGCATTTCCTCGATCCGGTGCGCTACCCCTTGATGAGCCGTTGGGTTTGGGACCCGGCCACCGGCAGCGGCGCACTGCGGGAGTTTCTTCGCGAGCGCGACGCCTCTGGAGGCACTGTCCTCGACGCCAGCCCCGAGACGTTTGAAGGGGCCCGGGTCTGGCTCAAAGCGCGGGTCGCCGAGCAGGGCGTATTCCGGGACGTGCATTTCTGGATCGACCTGGTGTTGGCCCAGGCCTACGTGACTTACCTGCGCTCGGTAGCAGAGGGCAATCTGGGGGGCGATTTCGGTCGTGGTGCTCAGCCGGGCGAGCAGTTGAAGAAGTTGCTGGGGATCGACTGCCTCGACGGCAGGACGCGGGTGAAGAAGGCCGTATCGGGCCGGCAGATCTGAAGCGAGGAGCAGGCAAACCCATGCCGATACACGAGAAGACATTGCTCGCGCCGGAGCAGTTGCTCCAGGCGGACAAACTGGTGGTGGACGGGGTAGACGTTTCCGGGCACTGGAACACCATGATCCTGCCGCGTGCCCTCACCGACTATGACGAGGACTTCGAGAAGACCATCCAGGGGTACAGGGGCGGCGAGAACGTGCACCGCTGCTGGCAGTGCGGCTCGTGCACCAATTCCTGCACCATGTACGCCATCAACATCGATTTCAACCCTCGCTACTGGATCTACTTGGTCAGGCTGGGCCTCAAAGACGAGCTGCTCAAGGACAAAGACATCATCTGGCAGTGCGTGTCGTGCAACAAGTGCACCAACATCTGTCCGAAGGACGTGCGGCCAGAAGGCGTGATGAAGGCTATTCAGCACTGGATGGAAGACCAGGGCTACGTGCAGAAGGCCCCCTCCACTTTGTTCGACGAGGAGTTCACTCGCCAGTGCCTGGAGCGGGGGCGAATCGAGGACTCGGAGGTGCTGCTCAACTTCTTCAAGCAGACGCGCCAGAATCTGTGGCAGCTCGCAACGCGGGGCTGGCTGGGTATCTTCGTCGCTCGCATGAACAAGTGGACCGAGCTTAAAGAAGGACGTATCGGCCGCTATCTCGCCCGGATGCCGATCCTCATGCCGCTCACCATGGCATGGCATCTGCTATTCAAGCCGCGTACCCGGTCATGGGGCCGAACCGGCGAGATTCTGCGCCGCTACGTGGAAGAGCGCAAACGCATCGCCCATAGTTAAGGTTTTGTCGGGAGTCCGTAATGTCTAAGGTCGCGTATTACCCGGGCTGCGCGCTGGAAGGCTCCGGCGGTCCTTACGATCGCTCTACCCGGGCGTTGGTGAAGGCGCTGGAGCTGGAGATGCACGATCTGGAGGACTGGAACTGCTGCGGTGCCATGGAGGTGAAGAACGTCCACCCCATGCTCCAGACCTACATGTCGGCGCGTAATCTGGCCATCGCCAGCGAGAAGATGGGGTTCGATACCGTGATGGCACCGTGCAACGGCTGTTATCACAACCTGAAGAAAGCCGAATACGAGCTGGCCGTTTCCGAGGAAGCCCTAAAGACCGTGCAAGATCTGGCACGGGAGGCTGACGACCCGGTGTACAAAGGGGACGTGCGCACCCTTCACCTCTTGGAATGGCTCATGGAGGAGCTGGGGCCGGAGGGCATCAAGGCGCGCCTCAAGAAGAGCTTGAATGGCATCCGAGTCGCCAACTATTACGGCTGCATGTACACGCGCCCGCGACAGATTTTTCCGGAGAAGGATCGAGGACCGGGTTCCGAGTCCAGCCACAAGCCCCACTTCATGGACGATTTACTGGCGGCGGCCGGAGCGGTGAATGTGGATTTTCCGCTGAAGACCGCCTGTTGCGGCGGCGCCCACACCCTATCCGACGCGGACACCTCCACCCAACTGGTCCTGAACTTGCTGCAGGCGGCCGAAGAAGCGGGGGCCGAAGTCATCGCCACCGAATGCCCCACCTGCCATTCCGGACTGGAGATGCACCAGGTGCGTGCCGAGACCCAGTTCGGGATCAAGACCCGCGTGAAGATTCTCTATTTCACCCAACTCTTGGGCCTGGCCATGGGCTTATCGGCGAGAAAGCTCGGCATCCACGAGAACGTGAGCGACTCGCTGGATTTCCTGCACGAAAAGGGAATTCTCTAAGCTTCCAGTGATGGGCGGCCGCCGATCGGCTGCGCGGCGCGGCGGGCCCCACGTGCTTTGCGGCGCAGGCTGAGGTAAGCTGACCGCCATGGAATGCAATGGCTGCGAGTTCCGGCCCGAACTGTATTACGATGGGGAATACCAGATCTGGGTCCGCGTGGAAAACGACGGCACGGTATCCGTGGGCATGACCGATCTCTCTCAGACCATCGCCGGCCGGATCCTGCACGTGCGGGTACGCCGCCCGGGCACGCTGAGGCCCGCCGGTAAACCGGTTGCCACCATCGAAAGCGGCAAGTGGGCCGGGCCGGTGCCCAATCCATTCGATTGCACCATCGAAGCGGCCAACTCCGAAGTGCTGGACGACCCGGCGCTGCTCAACCGTGCTCCTTTCGACGCCTGGATTGCCCGGGTACGGCCCGCCGGCGATGTGCAGAAAGCCCTCGAGGGCCTGCTGACCGGTGAAGCGGCCCGGGCGGGCTACTGCGCCCGGGCCCGGCGCGAGGACATCCGCTGCGAGAGGCTTTTGTCCTGATGGCCGAGTCCCATTACCTCGACCAGGGCGAGCAGCGGGTGGTCATCGTCATGACCAGCGGTCCCAGCACGCCCCACCGCTGCGCCACGCCGTTCTACATCGGGGCCTTGCTTGCTTCCATGGACGCGGAGGTACACATCTTCCTCACCATGGAGGGAGTATTGCTCGCCCAGAAGGGTGTGCCCGAGAATTTGACCGCCCTGAAGGGCGGTAAGAAAATTATCGAGTTCATTCGCGAGGCGAAGGCAGCGGGCGTCAGGCTCCACCTGTGCAAGCCGGCGATGCCGGGCTACGAGCTGGAGGTGGAGGAGGTGATCGAGGAGGTAGACGAGATCTCCCCCGCCGGCGCCCTGGCGGACCTGATCCTCGGCTGCGACAAGACCATGTTTTTCTGAACGACGGAAATAAAGGGGAAACGGCATGGCAACCGTGCGAGGCTGCAACTTTCCTGACGACTTGTACTACAACGTGGAAAACAATGTTTGGGCGCGCCGCGAGGCGGATGGAACCATCACCGTGGGCTTGACCAGCTACGCCTGCGCACTTGCGGGGGAGATCGTTTCGTACACGCCGAAGAAGGTGGGCAAGAGCGTAGAGCTCAACAAGTCTGTGTGCACCGTGGAATCGGGCAAGTGGGTCGGCCCGGTCAAGGCGCCGGTATCGGGCGAGGTGGTGGCCATCAACGATGCGGTGCAGGCGAAACCAGGCACCATTAACGCCGATCCGTACGGTGCGGGCTGGCTGGTCAAGATGAAGCCGAGCCAATGGGATGCGGAGTCGGCGAACCTCTTGACGGGGGCGGCCGCCGCCCAGGCTTTCGAAGCCAAAATGCAGGCCGACGGCTTCGGCGGTTGCGCTTGAGCACAAGGACACAACCCCAGAGGTCTAGAGACGGAATCTTCATGTCCGACTGGCTGAGCGTCGTTGAGCGAGTGGAGGCCCTGGAGGACTTGGAGCTGGATGCCCAGCTGGTCGAGGGTATGGCCTCCCGCTACGGCGGGCTTAGCGGCGAGCGTGCGAGCAGGATCAATTTCTACGTTCCCACGTTCAAGGCCTACTCGACCTCTGAAATCGCAGGGTGCGGTAAGAGCGCCTGGCCCGCTGTGTCCATCACTGGGCCGGAATGCAAGCTCGCCTGCGACCACTGCAAGGCCAAAATCCTGGAGCCCATGATTCCCGCCCGTACCCCTGAGGCGCTGTGGCGGGTAGTGAACGAGCAGATCGCAGCGGGGGCCCGGGGAATGCTTCTCACCGGCGGTTCCAACCACCGCAACGAGGTGGAATACGGCCCTTTCTATCCCGTGATTCGGCGCGTCAAGGACAGTTTTCCCGAGTTTAAGATCGCCCTGCACACGGCACTGGTGGACCGGGACATCGCGCGGCGCATGGAAGATTCGGGAGTGGACGCCGCGATGATGGACGTCATCGGCGCCCAGGACACTATCCGCCAGGTCTACCACTTGCGACGCGGCGTGGACGACTTCGAGGCTTCGCTCGCCTATCTCACCGAGACCTCCCTCAAGGTCGTGCCCCACATCGTGATCGGCCTGCACTACGGACGCCTTCTGGGCGAGTGGAATGCGCTGGAAATGCTCAAGCGCCATCCTCCCGACGCGCTGGTGCTGGTGGTGGTGATGCCCTTTTACGCGCCGGTGCACCGTCCCTTCGTTACGCCGGATCCGAAGGCGGTGGGGGCTTTTTTCATGGACGCCCGGGAGGCTTTGCCCGACATCCCGATCCTCCTGGGCTGCGCCCGGCCGGCGGGTCGCGCGAAAGCCGAGATCGATACCTACGCGGTGCTGGCGGGGCTGAACGGCATCGCCCATCCTGCGGACGGCATGGTGGAGCTGGCAGCACGCCTGGGGCGGGACGTGCGGGTGACGCCCGCCTGCTGCTCCATCGCAGTGGGGGACGAAGTGCTCGCCCTGGAGGGAGAGACGAGCGGCCTCACGATCGACATCGATCGCCTGATCGAGGAGGAACGGCGGCACAGCAGGTCCCGGGCCGGCGCCAGGAAGCTCGCCGATATCCGAGTCGTGGTCTCGGGCGCACCCGGCTGAAGGGGGGACCGTGACCGCAAGCTGGCGCTTGCTCGATACGGGGATTCGTCCAGCAGCCGAGAACATGGCCCTCAACCGGGCCCTGCTGGAAGCGCGCCAGGCGGGCGAAGCGCCCCCCACACTGCGCTTTCTCCAGTTCCTGCCATCGGCGCTGCTCGGCTACCACCAGAGCGCCGAGCAGGAACTCGACCTGGACCGCTGTGCCGCCGAAGGCATCGCCGTGCAACGGCGCATCACCGGCGGAGGCGCCATTTACATGGACCCGGGCCAGCTCGGCTGGGAACTCTATCTCACCCGCGAGGAGCTGGGAACGGCGGACATGGGCGCCATCGCCCGCCGCATCTGCGAGGCAGCGGCGGAGGGAGTCCGCGCCCTCGGCGTCGATGCCCGGTACCGGCCCCGCAACGACATCGAGGTCGCCGGGCGCAAGATCTCTGGCACGGGTGGCGCTTTCGATGGGGATGCCCTCATGTACCAGGGCACTCTGTTGATCCAGTTCGACGTGGAGCGCATGCTGCGGGTGCTGCGCATCCCCGCGCACAAACTCTCGGACAAAGCGATCGCTTCCGCCCGGGAACGGGTGACGAGCCTCGCCGAGTTGCTGGGGACCGTTCCACCCCTGACGGAGGTCAAGACCTGCCTCGCCCAGGCCTTCGCCCGGGCCTTCGGCGTGGATTTCGTCCCTTCAGGGCTTACGCCGCCGGAGGAGATCCGCTACCGCCAGGCGTTGGCGGAGATGGATCATCCCGACTGGGTGCACCTACTCTCCCGGCCCAGGACGAAGCAGCCCCTGCTAGAGGCGGCGGAAAAGTTCCCCGGGGGCCTCGTGCGGGCCGCCGTCCTCTACGACGCCGCGGGCGAGCGGGTGAGGCAGGTCTGGTTCACCGGGGATTTTTTCGTGCGGCCGCGGCGGGCGGTGCTGGACCTGGAAGCCCACTTGAAAGACGTGCGCCTGGAGGATTTGGAAGAGCGCGTGGAGGCGTTTTTCGCCGGACGATCCGTGGACCTGCTCATGCTGCAGCCTGCCGATTTCGCCCAAGTAGTGCGCAAAGCGGTCGCCTCCCGACAGCCTTCTTCCCAGGAGGAACCCTCCTGAATGGCCCAGCGCTGCGATCTCTTGGTGATCGGTCTGGGCCCTGCGGGCGGTGCTGCCGCCTGGGCGGCGGCCTGCCGGGGGCTCCGGGTGATCGCCCTGGAACGCAAGCGGGTGGTGGGTCACCCGGTGCAATGCGCGGAATTCGTACCCCTGCCCCTCGGCCGCTGGACCCGGGACCCGGGAGTGCTCTTGCAGCGCATCGAAGCCATGGAAAGCTGGCTACCCTCGGGGCATGGGGAGCGCGCCCCGTTCCCCGGCTTGATGGTGGACCGGGCGGCCTTCGATCAGGCCATCGTCCGGTCGGCCGTCGCGGCAGGCGCCCAGGTGCGGGCGGGAACGCGCCTTGCCGGCATCGACCTGTCCAGCCGGCGGGCGTGGGCGGATGGGCCCGAGGGGCCGCTGGAGGTGGAGTTCCAGCTCCTCGTGGCCGCGGACGGGCCCCGTTCCCGGGTGGCCCAGGCGCTGGGACTGCCGCCGCTGGAATGCGTGGAAACCCGGCAGTACACGGTGCCTCTCCTTCGGCCCAGCGCCGTCACCGAGGTTTGGCTCTCGAGGGATTATCCAGGGGGCTATGCCTGGCTGTTCCCCAAAGGGCCGTGGGCCAATCTGGGATTGGGCCTGGATCGGGCCTTCGCTCCCGAATTGAAAGCGCCTCTGGAAGCGCTACATCGGCGGCTGGAGGAAGAAGGCCGGGTGGGCCGCGAGATCGTGTCCCGCACGGGAGGCTTGATTCCCGTGGGGGGCTTGCGCCCAGCCCTGGTCCACGGCACGGTGCTGTTCGCGGGCGACGCCGCAGGCCTTACCCATCCTATCTCCGGTGCGGGCATACCCGCCGCGGTGATCTCGGGAGAGCGGGCGGGACGGGCGGCGGCGGAGCGTCTTGAGGGCCGAGTCCGGGCGCTGGCCGATTTCGAAGAGGACGTGCGGGACCAATTCGAGGATTCGGTGGCGCGGGCAGTGCACCGGCGGCGGGCGATGAGCGCCGAGTGGCAGACGCCGAGCGCCCGCACCGACGCCTTCCACCGTCGGGGCTGGATCGCATTTGCAGAATACTTCGCTTGAGGGAGTCAAACAGATGAGCGCCGTGCCGCAAGCCCAGCCGATCCGTTTCTATCGTCCCAACTACCACATCAAGACCCCCTACATGCGCTCGCCGGAATACGTGCAGATGAGCACGGCGGCGGCCATCACGCTGGGGCTCATCCCGGGGAAAATGCATCGCACCGCCTGCACCCATTGCCTCAACCTGCTGGTGACCTACCCGGAGGGCTGCCGGGCCAATTGCGCCTACTGCGGGCTCGCCAGGCATCGGGAGGAGGCCCGGGACTACGCCGATCGCAATTTCATTCGCGTGGACTGGCCGACGGTACGCTACGACGAAGTGATCGAACGGGTGAAGGCAGCAGAGGACCGGGGGCAGTTTCAGCGCATGTGCATTTCCATGATCACCCACCCGAATTCGGACGCAGATACCTTCGTTCTGCTGGAGAAGTGGGTGCGGGAAATCCAACACATTCCGGTGTCCATCCTCTCCAATCCCACCACCATGGAGAAGGAGGACTTGAAGCGCTTGAAAGCCATGGGCGCGGACATCTTCACCGTGGCGTTGGACGCGGTCACGCCGGCCATCTTCGACCGTACCCGGGGAAAGGGCGTGGACAGCCCCCACAAGTGGGAAAAGTACTGGCAGGCGATCGAGTGGGCGGCCGAGGTATTCGGCCCCGAAAAGTTCGGTGCCCATCTCATCTGCGGTCTGGGAGAGACGGAGCGGGAGATCCTCACGGTGGCGCAGCGGATCAAGGACCTGGGCGGTCATAACCACATGTTCGCCTTCTTTCCAGAGCGAGGCTCCCTCATGGAGGACTGGCCGCCGGTGGATCGGGCTCAGTGGCGGCGGGTGCAGCTCGCCCGGTTCATCATCGATTACGCCGGCGGGCGCGTCGACGACATGTTGTTCGACGAAGCGGGGCGGGTCGTCGACTTCGGGCTTCCCGAGGAGGCGCTGGAGCTGCTGATCCGCTCCGGCAAACCCTTCCGCACCTCCGGCTGCCCGGGCAAGGACGACGAGGAGGTCTCCGCCTGCAACCGCCCCTACGGCGACTCCAGCCCCACCGATATCCGCTCCTTTCCCTTCGCCCTGAATCGCCGGGACGTGGCCCTCGTCCGGCGCCAGATGCGGGGCGAGGACGTGGGCACCTACTGAGTAAAGGGATAGTCCTTTCAAGGCGTTAAGGCGGATGTGACATTAGCAATAAATAATATTGAAATTTAATGAAAATAACCCTAGGATGTTCGTGGGGAAAAACGGCTCGCTCGAGCCCATCTTGAGGAGGACAAACAATGAGGAGACAGCGGAACACCCTGGCCACGGCCTTCACCCTGGGCTGCGCCTGCTTCGCCGGCGCCGCCTTCGCTACCGACGGCTATTTCGCGGAAGGCTACGGCATGAAGAACAAGGGCATGGGGGGCGCGGCCACGGCCCGGGCCGTGGATGCCTTCGGCGGGGCCAACAATCCCGCCAGCATGGCCTTTCTCGGCAATCGCCTCGACGTTGGCATCGGCGCCATGGTCTTCAGCCCGATCCGGGAGTCCAGCCGCTTCGGCAGCGGGCCGGCGGGCATCGACGGAACCGCGGAAAGCGACCGGAAGTTCTTCTTGATCCCCGAGTTCGGGGTGAACTGGATGCTCACCCCCAATCTCGCCCTGGGCGTGACCGTGTACGGAAACGGCGGCATGAACACCGATTATCCCGGCGGCCAGATTCCGGCGGCGAGCGCCTGCGCCGCGTTCAACCCGGGCAAGCCCAGCTACAACCTGCTGTGCGGCGACGGGCGCCTGGGGGTGGATCTCGCCCAGGTGATCATCGCCCCCACCCTGGCCTACAAGTTCCACCCCGATCATTCCATCGGCGTGGCGCCGTTGCTTGCCGGCCAGCGCTTCGCGGCGAAAGGGCTCCAGGCGTTCGCCGGCTTCTCCACCGATCCCGCCAACTTCACCAACCGGGGGCACGACACATCCGTCGGCGCGGGGGTGCGCGTGGGCTACTTCGGCCGGCTCACCCCCAGCTTCTCGGTGGGCGCCGCCTACTCGACCAAGATCTACATGGACGAGTTCGACAAGTACAAGGGCTTGTTCGCCGAGCAGGGGGATTTCGACATTCCGGAGAATTACAACCTGGGCATCGCCTGGCAGGCGACTCCCAAGATGACGATTGCCTTCGACTACCAGCGCATCAACTATAGCGACGTGAAGTCGGTGGGCAATCCGAGCAGCCTGCTGCTCGGCTGCGCCGGGGGGAATCCCTCCAACTGCCTGGGGGGATCCAACGGGGCGGGCTTCGGCTGGCAAGACATCAACGTGTTCAAGCTCGGAATCGAATACCAGTACAACCAGCGCTGGACGCTGCGCGCCGGCTACAACCGTAGCGACAACCCCATCCGGGCCCAGGACGTCACCATCAACATCCTGGCGCCTGGGGTGATACGGGACCACGTGACCTTGGGGGCGACGTACACGAACCCGGCGGGGGGCGAATGGACCTTCTTCTACATGCACGCCTTTAACACCGGCGTCACGGCTCAGTCGTTCTTCACCAACTTCGGCGCCCCGCCGACCACGACCGAGACCATCAAGATGTTTCAGAACGCGGTTGGCATCGCCTATAGCTGGAAGATGTGAGGGGCTGGGCGCTTGGGCACGCGGCCTCCTGCCCCGCGCGGTAGAATCGGGGGCATCCTCTGAGGATGCCCCAGCGGCATGAAACCGATCAATCTCACCGACGTAAACCGGCTCAAGAACGAGCTGGCCAAGTATAAAAAGGGAAAAAAGCTCGACATTGCCCACTTCAACCAGGCGGCCCGACTCGCTTGGCTGGGCAAAATCGTTCTCTGTCCCCTGGACCCAGAGGACCCCGAGTGCCAGGCCTACCTCCTGTACCTTCCCCAGCCGGAGGAATTGGTGGCGCGGGTCCTGACGCTGGACGAAGTGGACCAGAACGGCCATCCTTTCATCGGGCGCATCCACGTACTGGACGCGGAGCAGGGGCGTCATCTGGCGAACATCTTCCGCGAAGGTATGGAAGCCCGCGTCCGAGCCCTGGAGGAGCTGGAGCGGCGCGACTTCTACTTCGCTTGCTTTTTCGACAACCGTCCTCCCGAGGACCCGACGAGCGGGCAGCGCTGACGGGAACCGCTCGCAGGGCGGGATTGGGTGATCGGATGGAGAGGGCGCGCCTGATCGACCTGGGACTCGTGAGCGGACGGGTTCTCCATGCCGCCTATACCGCTGTCGCCCAGTGCATGGGCGATGAAGCATCGCCAGCGGTCGTCTGGGGGCGGGCGGCCGCCCACGTGAGCATCGGCCGGCACCAAACCCGGGAGGCGGAGCTGGCAGCCGAGCTGGAGGTACCGGTGGTGCGGCGGCCCCTAGGGGGCGGCTGCGTATGGATCGATCCGGACCAGTACTGCTTCGCCATCGTAGTGCCCCAGGCGCGGCTCCGGGGACGGCCCGCGCAGTGGGGCGACTGGGCGCTGGCGCCGGCGCTGGACACTTACGCTTCCTTCGGGCTCGCAGTGGAGCGCGTAGGGCAGGACCTGTGGTGCCGCGGGCGCAAGATCGCCGGCAGCGGCTCGGCCAGCATCGGACGCGCCGCCGTGATCGGGTCGAGTTTTCTGTATCGCTTCCCTGCCGAGCGCTTCGCCCGCGCCGTCGCGAGCCCCAGCGAGGAATTCCGCGCCTGGCTGGTGGAGGAGCTGAAGGAGGCCGTCTCCGACTGGGCTCGGCAAGGGGAGCCGCCGGCGGAAGAGGCGCTGCTCGAGGCTTTCCGCCGCGCTTGCGGCGAGCGGCTCGGGTGGCGGCTCGAACGTTCTTGTCTCAACGCAGCCGAGCGCTCCGCTCTAGATTGTGCCCTCGAGGAGGAAGACGAGCCCTGGTGCGAACCGCCATCGCGGCGGGCCATACGCTACGGCATCAAGCTCAACGCCGAGCGCTTTCTCGTGGAGCGCCGGCTCGGCTGCCACTGGGTGCGACTGGTGATCCACCGCCGGCGCATCGTGCGCGCCGCTGCCTCGGACGAAGAGGTGCAAGCCCGGCTCGAAGCGGCGGCCGGCCTCGCTGTGGAGGAGGAGGCCTTGGGCCGAGCCCTCGCGTCCCTGCCGCCCGAGCGCTCAGCCAGATGGACCCGGCTCATTCTGGAGGCTGCGCCCGGCTTGCCATGACCCTGCCCACCATCGAAGCGCGCCTTGCCCGCAAGCTGATCGTCATGACCACCGATGCCCAGTTGCTCGGGCGATTGCGTGCCGCTCTGCCGCCTGGCTGGGCGCTTGTTGACTGCACGGACCTCTCGGCCTTGGGCGGCTATCAGGACGTGCTGCTCTACCGCTTCATCCTGCTCGACCTGGACGAGGCCCAGGCTTTCGACCCGTTGGCGGTCATCGAGCAGGTGCGCATGGAGATGATGCTCAACGTGCCCATCTTATGCTTCGGCGGAGATCCGGCGATCCGGGACCAGGCGCGTCTTGCTCGAGCCGACCGCTTCTTCGAGCGGGAGGAAATCGTGGAAAAGCTCAAGCTCTATTGCGACCAGTTCGGCTGGGGTGGCGGGCGCTGACGAGAGGGCGTAGGCGAGCGGAGCGCGTCTGATACCGCCTCCATGGCGGTGCTCCTCACGCCGATAGGGGAAGTGGAAGGGAACGCTCAGGCTGCAGGCAGCTTTTGCACTTGGGCCTTGAGCTTGTCCAGGGTGTCGCGGAAGCCCTCCAGCCGCTGGCGTTCCTGGGCCACCACCGCCCCTGGCGCCCGCTCCACGAACTGGGGATTGGCGAGCTTGGCCTGGGCTTTGTGGATCTCTGCCTCCACCCGGGCAATCTCCTTGGCGAGGCGCGCCCGCTCTGCGGCTACATCTACTTCCACTTTCAGCATGAGCTGGAAGTAGCCGACGATGGCCACGGGCGCGTCGGCGGCAGGCAGGCCGCCTTCCACCACCTGAACCTCGGACAGTCGGGCCAGCGCCCTCAGTGCGGCGGTGTGGGCGTCGAAGAGACCCCGTGGGCCCGCCGCCAGCAGAGGCACCCGCTGGGAGGGCGGGAGTTCCATCTGGCTGCGCAGATGCCGGCAGGCGTTCACTACCTCCTTGAACGCTTGCATCTCGTCCGCGGCGGCCTCGTCGATCCTGCTCGGGTCGGGCTGGGGATAAGGCGCCAGCATGAGAGTGTCGCTTTCCTTCTTCCCCGCCAGGGGCGCGACCCGCTGCCATAGCTCTTCGGTGATGAAAGGAATGAAGGGGTGCGCTAGGCGAAGCAGCGCTTCCAGCACTCGTACCAGGGTGCGGCGGGTGCCCCGCTGGGCAGCCTCGCCGCCTTCGGCAAGTTGCACCTTGGCGAGTTCCAGGTACCAGTCGCAGTATTCGTCCCAGACGAACTCGTAGATCGCTCGGGCGGCCAGATCGAAGCGATACTCGGCCAGGGCGTCGATCACTTGTCGCTCCGCCTGCTGCAGCCGCCCCACGATCCAGCGGTCGAACACTGAGAGTTCGACCGGTGCCCCTTCGTCGAGCCCGCAATCCCGCCCCTGCGTGTTCATCAGCACGAAGCGAGTAGCGTTCCACAGCTTGTTGCAGAAGTTGCGGTAGCCCTCGCAGCGGTTCAGGTCGAAGTTGAGGGTGCGGGCGAAGGTGGCGAGGGACGCGAAGGTAAACCTCAGCGCGTCGGCGCCGAAAGCAGGAATGCCGTTGGGGAAATGGTTGCGAATGTACTGCTCGATCCTCTCCTTATGCTCGGCGCGGAGCAGCCCCACCGTGGATTTCGCCAGCAGTTCGGGCAGGGAAATGCCGTCGATCAGGTCGATGGGATCGATGGTGTTGCCCTTCGACTTGGACATCTTCTGGCCTTCGGCGTCCCGCACGATGGCATTGATGTAGACATGGCGGAAGGGCGGCTTGCCGGTGAAATGCTTGGTCATCATGACCATGCGGGCAACCCAGAAGAAGATGATGTCGAAGCCGGTCACCAGCACGGAGGAGGGGAGATACAGCTCCAGATCCCGGGTTGGCTCCGGCCAGCCGAGGGAGCTGAAGGGGATCAGGGCCGAGGAGAACCAGGTATCGAGCACGTCGGGATCGCGCCGCAGGGGGCCGGTAGAGCCGGCGCTGCGGGCCTGGGCGTAGGCCTCCGCCTCGGTGCGGGCGACGAAGACCCGCCCTTCGCCGTCGTACCAGGCGGGGATTTGGTGCCCCCACCAGAGCTGGCGGGAGATGCACCAGTCCTGGATGTTTTCCAGCCAGTGATGGTAGGTGGCAGCCCAGTGGTCGGGGAAGAACCTGATCTCGCCCCGCGCCACCGCCTCCAGCGCCACCTGGGCCAAGGATTTGCCTGGAAAGAGGGTTCCCTCGGGAGCCGGAGCGGAAGTGGCCACGAACCACTGGTCGGTGAGCATGGGCTCCACGATCACCCCGGTGCGGCCGGAGCGGGGGACTTTCAGCCGGTGGGGCTTCTCTGAGACGAGCAGTCCCAGGGCGCGTAGATCTCCCAGCACGCGGCGCCGGGCCTCGAAGCGTTCGAGCCCGCGATAAGCCGGGGGTGCCTGGTCGTTGATCCTCGCCTCCAAGGTGAGGATGTTCAAGGGAGGGAGCCCATGGCGCGCGGCCACTTGGTAGTCGTTGAAGTCATGGGCGGGAGTGATCTTCACGCAGCCGGTGCCGAATTCCGGGTCCACGTGTTCGTCGGCGATGACCGGGATCGTCCGCCCGGTGAGGGGAAGGGCGACCTGCTTGCCCACCAGATGCCGGTAGCGCTCGTCCTCGGGATGGACCGCCACCGCCACGTCCCCCAGCATGGTCTCGGGACGGGTGGTGGCCACCACCACCTCCCCTGAGCCGTCGGCCAAGGGATAGCGGATCTCCCACAGCCGGCCGTCCTCCTCCTCGCTGTCCACCTCCAGATCGGAGACCGCGGTGCCCAACACCGGATCCCAGTTGACCAGCCGCTGGCCCCGGTAGATGAGTCCCTGCTCGTAGAGTCGCACGAAGACTTCGATCACCGCCCGGGACATGCGCGCGTCCATGGTGAAGTAGCCGGCCCGCTGGCCCTCGGTGTCGGCGTAAGCCCAGTTGGCCGAGACGCCTAGCCGGCGCATCTGGCGGGTGATGGTGGTCCCCGAGTGCTGCTTCCACTGCCACACCCGCTCGAGGAATTTTTCCCGACCCAGGTCGTGCCGCGTTTTGCCTTCCGCTTCGAGCTGGCGCTCCACCACGATCTGGGTGGCGATCCCGGCGTGGTCGGTCCCTACGATCCAGTTGGTGTTGTAGCCCCGCATGCGGTGGTAGCGGACCAGCACGTCCATTAGCGTCTGCTGAAAGGCGTGCCCCATGTGAAGCGTCCCCGTCACGTTGGGCGGGGGAAGCTGAATACAAAAAACCGGCCGATCGGGATCGTCGCGGGCGGCAAAACAGCCGTGGGACTCCCAGTATTCGTACCAACGTTGTTCGATCTCACGGGGATCGAAGCTTTTGGCGAGTTCTCCCATGGGCGAGGGCAAGCTCGAAAAGCTACGTATTATAGGGCTCGAAGGCAGGGGCGGGACCCTGCTGGCAGGGCGGAAATTTGCGCCGGCCGCCGGGAAGGGCCCGGCGGCCGTAACGGCAAGTGCCAACGCCCGGGCGGTTCGCGCGATCAAGACCTCCCGCTGCGCCTCGGGCAGCGCCGGGGCTAGATGGGCGCGCAGGACGTCGGCGATGCGCCTTTCCCACGGCTCGTAGGTCGCTGGAGCGCCTGCGGCAATCTCCTCCCGAAGGACGGGAAAGCCCTCCTCATCCTCTGCGCTTTCGCCGGAGGCGATCGGCTCGGGCTCTTCCAGGACCTCGCTCAGGAGAGGAAAGGGATCGGCGTCCTCGGAGGACGGGGGCTCTGCCTGCCGCGGGCGATGCTTGGCGAGCAGCGCGTCCAGCTTGGCGAGCAGGGCATCCGTTTCATCGAGGGGCGGTCGGGGCGCCTCGGTCATGGACCGGACCTCAGCCGCGTCCCCGCAAGGCGGAGAGGTCGTGGTGCTGGATGGCATAGCCCCGCTGCTGGTAGAAACGGTATCGTTCCCGGGCCGCCTGACTGTCGGCCTCGTCAGTGGAGACGATCTCCACCAGCCGTTGGAAGCGGCTGAAAAACGCCGGCCACCCCGGGCACAGGTTGATCAGCACCTCATCGTGGGGCAGCGGCTCAGGGGCATGGTCGACGATGACCGGCGTCACCGCGGCGAGGGGGCTCGCGTTACGGCAATGGGGAATGAATCCGGTCGCGGGCACGGTCCACAGCAGTCGGTCCACCTTTTCCGTCATTTCTCCATCCGGCGTGAACACCAGCACCCGCAAGCCCTGCTGGAACGCCTTGGCCGCGAGCCGACAGGCGGTCGCGAGCTTATCGTCGACGCGGATATAGAAGTCGATCTGAGTCATCGGGATCCCGGAATCGGGTCTCGAGTATCAGGACGGAGAGCAGAAAAAAGAGCGAGCTTTGGGCGTGCACCAGCATCCTTACCGTTGCCTTCTGATCGCTGATCATTGATTCCTCACTCCGGAGGCGCGGTTGATGAGGAACTGGGTGAGCAGCGGCACGGGGCGGCCGGTAGCACCCTTTTCTTTGCCGGACTTCCAAGCAGTGCCGGCGATGTCTAGGTGGGCCCAACGGAACTTCTTGGTGAACCGGGCGAGAAAACAGGCGGCAGTGACACTGCCCGCGGGGCGGCCGCCGATGTTGGCCATGTCGGCGAAGTTGCTCTTTAGCTGCTCCTGGTAGTCTTCCCACAGGGGCATCTGCCAAACCCGGTCCAGGGCCTGCTCGCCCGCGCGGATGAGCTCTTTGGCCAGGGCGTCGTCGTTGCTGAACAGCCCCGTCGCCACGTGTCCCAAGGCGACGACGCAGGCGCCGGTGAGGGTCGCGATATCGATCACCGTGGCGGGGTTATAGCGCTCGGCGTAGGTCAACGCGTCGCACAGGATTAGGCGCCCCTCGGCATCGGTGTTGAGGATCTCGATGGTCTGGCCGGAGAGGCTGGTGACCACGTCGCCGGGCTTGCTGGCCCGGCCGCCCGGCATGTTCTCCGTCGCCGGGATGACGCCCACCACGTTCATGGGCAATTGCAGTTGGGCGAGGGCTTTGAAGGTGCCCAGCACGGCCGCGGCCCCGCACATGTCGAACTTCATCTCGTCCATGTCCTGGGCGGGCTTGATGGAAATGCCGCCGGTGTCGAAGGTGACGCCCTTGCCCACCAGAGCGACGGGCGCCTGCTTCCGGTCGGCGCCGTGGTACTCGAGGATGATGAGCTTGGGGGGCTCGTGGGTTCCCTTGGCCACGGCGAGCAGAGCGCCCATGCCCAGCTTTTCCATGTCCTTGCGTTCCAGCACCTGGACCATGAAGTCGTAGGCCTTGGCCATGCCGATGGCTTGCTCGGCCAGGTACGAGGGAGTGCAGATGTTGCTTGGCAGGTTGCCCAGGTCTTTTGCCAGGTTCATGCCGCAGGCGATGGCTTGACCTTGGTGCAAGCCTTCTTCGGCCGGGCTCACGTCGGCCCGTCGAGGTACCGCCAGGGTGAGCTTGCGTAGCCGACGGGCCTCCTCCGGCTTGCTCTTCAAGCGGTCGAAGCGGTAGGTCGTTTCCATGGCTGCCACGACCGCCGTCGACACCTTCCACGCGATGTCCCGCTTTTTGACCTCCACCTCCGGCAGGCATAGGGTCGCCTCGGCCGCACCGCTGTCGGCGAGGGCGCGCACGGCGGCTGCCACGGCGTTGCGGTATTCCTTTTCCCGGACCTCCCGCTCTGGCCCCAGGCCCGTGAGTAGCACCCGCTCGGCCAGGATTCCCGGCACTTTGTGCAGCATCAGGGTGGAACCGGATTTCCCCTCCAGGTCCCCGCGGCGGAGAATGTCGGAAACGAAGCCCTGGGCGGCGCTGTCGATCGCCTGGGCCGAAGCGCTCAACCGGCGCGGCTCGAATACGCCGACCACCAGGCAGGCGGTGCGGCTCTTTTCGGGGGCGCCGCTTTTTATGCTAAATTCCACGACTAACTCCTCGTCCGGATTGCGTTTTTAGGTCTTCCGCGAATGCCGAATTATCCTCGCTCTGGCGCGTACAAGTCAAAAAACGCTCCGCGAATGTTCACCCGAAGCGCCTTGCGCGAGTTCTCCAGCACCGGGATCGTGGTTTTTATCGTGGTTCTGTCCATCACTCTGGTCACCCAGGTGATCCGCTTGCTGGATCAGGCCGCCACCGGGTCGATTCCCGCCGAGGGGGTGCTGGCGCTTCTCGGGTTCCGCACCTTGAGCTATCTCGCGCCGCTGCTCGCCGGTACTACCTTTGTTGCCATTCTTTTGAGCCTGAGCCGGGCCTATCGGGATTCCGAGATGGTCGTGTGGTTCAGCGCCGGGTTGAGTCTGACCGCTTGGGTGCGCCCGGTGCTTCTATTTTCCCTGCCGATCGCCGGCATTGTGGCGGTGCTCGCCCTCTTCCTCTCGCCCTGGGCCATCGGCAAGAGCGAGGAGCTGAGGCAGATCCTGCGCACTCGGGATGACGCCTCCCTCGTGAGCCCCGGCACCTTCCAGGAGTCGCGCCACGCGGATCGGGTGTTCTTCGTCGAGACCGTGAGCCAGGACAAGCAGCGGGTGGAGAACGTCTTCGTGCAATCGATGGAAAAGGATGCGGTCGCGGTGATGGTGGCCCGCGTCGGCCGGGTGGAGACGGCGCAGAACGGCGACCGCTTCCTGGTCATGGAAAGCGGTGCCCGGTTCGACGGTCCTCCCGGCTCGCCCGAGTACAGGATCATGCACTTCGACCGCTACGCGATACGCATCCAGCAAGCGGAGGCCCGTCCCGCCGTGCCTTCCACCAAGTCCCAGCCCCTTCTCGATCTGCTGCAGAACCGCACGCCCGAGCATCTCGCGGAGCTGGGGCGGCGTCTGAGCCAGCCCATCAGCGCCGTGCTGCTTGCCCTCCTGGCGATTCCCCTGGCCCAGGTGAACCCGCGGGCCGGGCGGTCCCTGAACCTGGTCATGGCGATCCTCATCTACATGATCTACACCAATTCCTTGAGCGTGGCCCAGGTATGGGTGGCGTTCCAGCGGATCGATCCGACCCTCGGGCTGTGGGGGGTACACGGGGCGATGCTCGCGTTCATCGCCGCGTTTTTCTATCGCCGGCTTTCGGTGTTCAGCTTAGGGCGGTTGCGCACGTGAAGATAGTGCGGCGCTACGTGGCGCGGGAGATCTACCTGGCAACCGGCTTGGTATTCGCGGCGCTCGTCTCCCTCTTCATCCTCTTTGACTTGATCCACGAGCTGAGCGACGTGGGCAAGAGCGCCTACCGGGTGTCCCAGGCAGTGGCCTACGTCCTGCTCAGCGTGCCGGGTCACGCCTACGAGCTTTTCCCGATCGCGGCCCTGATCGGTACCGTGGTCGCCCTTTCCCAGTTGGCGGCCCACTCCGAGCTCACCGTGATCCGGGCCTCGGGCGTGTCCCTCTATCGGTTGGCCCTGGCAGTATGCCTGGCGGGCCTCGCCTTGGCGGTCATCACCCTGGTGGTGGGGGAGTTCATCGCTCCGGCGAGCGATCGAGCTGCCCAGCGGCTGCGGCTGCGCGCCACCAGCGCGGTCGTGGGTCAGGAATTCCGCTCCGGGCTATGGGTCAAGGACGAGGGTAGCTTCATCAACGTGCGCCAGGTGCACCTGGATTTCTCCCTGCGCGGGGTGAAGATCTTTCATTTCGACGACGGCTTCCACCTGCGCTCCATCAGCTTCGCTGAGCGCGGCGAGTATCTGGGGGATCACTGGTGGTCGCTGTACAACGTGGTGCGTACCGAGTTCCAGGGAACGGAAAGTCGAGTAGTGAGGCTTCCCCAGGAACGCTGGCGATCGGTCCTGAGTCCGGACGTGATCAACGTGCTGCTGGTGGATCCCCACAAAATGACCCTCGCCAACCTTTGGAGCTACATCCAGCACCTGCGGGAGAACCGCCAGAACAGCACCCGGTTCGAGATCGCCTTGTGGCGCAAGCTGGTGTATCCCGGGGCGGTGCTGGTCATGATGCTGCTTGCCATTCCCTTCGCCCAGCACCAGTACCGTGCCGGCGGGGTGGGGGCCCGGGTATTCATCGCTATCATGGTGGGCCTGGGATTTCACCTGTTGAACCGCCTGTTCGCACACCTGGGCGTGCTCAACGAGTGGCCGCCGGCGTTGAGCGGCGTGGGCCCGACCGTGGCGTTTCTGGGGCTCGCCTTTGCCGCTATGGCGTGGGTGGAGCGGAGGTAGCGCGGTCCGCCCCCGTGGGCCGGCTTATCCTTACTCCTGGACGATCCGGGTGCCCGCCAAGCGGTCGTGGAGAAACTGGCGCTCTCGATCCCACAGCGCCCAAAGAAAAGCCGGCAGGAGCAGGGTGAGGCTAGCCGCCAGGAAGCGGAGCACGGCCTGCTGTACAGACAGTCGGCCGCCGTCGGCGGACACCACCCGCAGGCGCCAGGTTTTCAGGGCGAGGGTTTGGCCGCCATGGGTCCACTGCCATACGAAGTAGGCCCCCGAGACTGCCAGCAGATAGGCCTGGGTCAGGGGGCGCAGCGCTGGATCCCGGGTGGCCGGCACCGCCAGCAGGAGCAGCAGGTCCGCGATCAGGAGGACCGCGAAGAGCAGCAAGCCTTCGTAGAGGAGGCTCAGCAGTCGGCGCCCGAGCCCGGCGTAGATCAAGGAGGTCATGGGGTAGAGAAAGACAGGTCGACTAGCGAGCGGCCGGGGCGGGGGGGGCGCCGGCTTCTGGCTTGGCCTCCTCGGCCTGGAACTCGCTGTATTCCTGCCATTTACGCTTGATTTCCCGGCGCTTCTCCGGCGGCATTTGCTTGAGGTTCTGGTAGTTCCTACGGGCAAGCTCCCGCTCTTCGGGGGTGAGTCGGCTCCACTCCAAGAGCCGGGATTGGAGCCGCTTCTGCTGCTCCGGGCCGAGCTTCGGGTATTGCCGCGCCACTCCCAACAACTTTTTCTTTTGCACGTCGGAGAAACTGTCCCACTCGTTGGCTAGAGGTGCCAGGATCTCCCGTTGTTTGGGCGTAAGCTCCGACCAGGAGGGTTGCCGCTCCTCCGCTACCGTGAAAGGGCTTGAGACGACGCCGAGCAATGCCAGCCACAGGACTATTGCTCGGAGTGCTGGAGCCATGAGGGGAATTGGGGGTGGAGGTAAGCGCGCAGGGGAAGATCACCCGAGAGCAGAGCAGCGTCCAGTTCGCTGGGGTCGACGGGGCTCTCCCGCTGGGACCAGAGGACGACCGCCGCCACCAGGGCGAGCGCCACTGCGCCAGCGGACCCCCATAAGCGCCAAGGGGAATGTCCCGTTAGTCCCAATCCTCGCCCGCGGCCCGCTGCAGCCAGGTCCAGGGCTGGCTCCGTCGCCCGGTGGCGGGCGAGGGCCCGATACCGAGCCTGCTCGAGGCGGGCGCTAATGGCGGGATCCAGGTCTTTTAACCCGCCATCAAGCAGCGCGCGGATCTTTCCTGCAAAATGGGTTTCGTCATTCATAGTTCAATGCCCTTGGATCGCAACCATTGAGCCAGGGCATGGCTCGCCCGGGAGCAGTGGGTCTTCACGCTGCCTTCGGAGCAGCCCATGATGCGGGCAGTTTCGGCCACGTCCAATTCTTCCCAGTAACGCAAAAGGAACGCTTCCCGTTGACGGGCAGGCAAATTCTGGATGCCCTGCTCCAGGATAGCAAGCACTTGGGAGCGCTCCAGGTGCTCCGCCGGACCCTCCATTGCGTTGGAGGTGGCAGCGGGTTCAAGAGTTTCGAGGGGATCCTGCTCGGGGTCCCGGCCTGGCGCGAGGGCCGAGACCAGGGTAGTCCACATGCCCGCCACTTTTTGCCGGCGGAACGTATCGCGGATGACATTTTGAAGGATGCGCTGAAAGATGAGGGGCAATTCCTCGGCCGGGCGACCTCCGTATTTCTCGGCGAGCCGCAACATGGCCTCCTGGACGAGGTCCAGCGCCAGGTCCTGATTCCTCACCGCAAACAGAGCCTGCTTGTAGGCGCGGCGTTCTACGCCTGCCAGAAACTCGGACAGTTCCTTGGAGGTAGCCAGCTTGCATCAACCTCGCAGTGGGCCATGGGCATCGTGAAACCCTTACAAAAGGCGCCCCATGGTAGCAAAAAAGTCGCGATGGCAGTGGGGACGGCCCGTCGCCAGGGCGTCCGCTGCCGGGGCGGTTTTCCCGCTTGGGTTAACGCGGAGCGAAATTCCCCGTCCCGGCAAACCCTTGCCCTGGGGGCGGTGGACCCTTTCGCCCTTGACCAGATCTTTGCTTATCGATATCGTTTTAAGTTTATCCTTGATTACCAAGTTTTTCAGGCAGATCCGATGGAATTGACCGGGGCGGAAATCGTGGTGCGCTGCCTCCAGGAAGAAAAAGTCGACTACGTGTTCGGCTATCCTGGGGGGGCAGTCCTGTACATTTACGATGAGCTTTTCAAGCAGGACAAGGTCAAGCACATTTTGGTACGCCACGAGCAGGCCGCCCTCCATGCCGCCGACGGCTACGCCCGGGCCACCGAAAAGGTGGGCGTCGCCCTGGTGACCTCAGGGCCGGGCGTCACCAACGCGGTCACGGGCATCGCCACTGCCTACATGGATTCCATTCCGCTGGTGGTCATCACCGGGCAGGTGCCTACTCACGCCATTGGTCAGGACGCGTTCCAGGAGTGCGACACGGTGGGCATCACCCGCCCGTGCGTCAAGCACAACTTCCTGGTGAAGGACGTCAAGGACCTGGCCATCACCATCAAGAAGGCGTTCTACATCGCCTCCACGGGTCGTCCGGGGCCGGTGGTGGTGGACATCCCTAAAGACGTCACCACGGCCAAGTGCGAATTCCACTATCCGGAGACCGTGTCCATGCGCTCCTACAACCCGGTGGTCAAAGGGCACGCAGGGCAAATCCGCAAGGCGGTGCAGTTGATCCTGGAGGCTAAGCGGCCCATGGTCTATTCCGGGGGCGGAGTCATCCTGAGCAACGCCTCGGAGCTGCTCACGGAGTTCGTCCGGCTGCTGGGCTTCCCGTGCACCAACACCCTCATGGGCTTGGGCGGCTTTCCAGCCACGGATCCCCTCTTCGTCGGAATGCTGGGTATGCACGGCACCTACGAGGCCAATATGGCGATGCAGCATTGCGATGTGCTGGTGGCCATCGGCGCGCGCTTCGACGACCGGGTGATCGGAAACCCCAAACACTTCTACAATCCCGAGCGCAAAATCATCCATATCGATATCGACCCGTCTTCCATCTCCAAGCGCGTGAAGGTGGACGTGCCCATCGTGGGTAACGTGCGCGATGTGCTGGAGGAGCTGCTGCGGCTTCTCAAGGAAACCCGCGAGCGGCCCGACCCCCAAGCGCTCAAGGCGTGGTGGACTCAGATCGAGCTGTGGCGCGCTCGGGACTGCTTGCGCTATGACCGCTCGAGCCCGGTCATCAAGCCCCAGTACGTGCTGGAGAAGCTCTACGAGGTGACCCGCGGGGACGCCTACGTCACTTCGGACGTGGGCCAGCACCAGATGTGGGCGGCGCAATTCTACAAATTTGACAAGCCCCGGCGTTGGATCAATTCCGGGGGGCTGGGCACCATGGGCTTCGGGCTGCCGGCGGCGATGGGGGTTCAGCTTGCCCATCCCGAGGCGACAGTGGTGTGCGTGACCGGCGAGGCGAGCATCCAGATGTGCATCCAGGAGCTTTCCACCTGCAAACAGTACCGCCTGCCGATCAAGATCGTGAACCTCAACAACAAATACCTGGGCATGGTGCGGCAGTGGCAGGAGTTCTTCCATGGCAATCGCTACGCCGAGTCCTACATGGACGCCCTCCCCGATTTCGTGAAACTGGCCGAGAGCTACGGGCACGTGGGCATGAAGATCGAAAAGCCCGGCGACGTGGAAGGAGCGCTGCGGGAGGCCTTTTCCATGAAGGACCGGCTGGTGTTCATGGACTTCATTACCGACCAGGCCGAGAACGTCTTCCCCATGGTGCCCGGGGGTAAGGGCTTGTCCGAGATGATCCTGGTCTGACGCCATCATCAGCGGCGGTCACGACGGTGGAAAAAAGGCAATCCCGAGCTCCCCTTCCTGTCTCTTGTCTTCTGACTTCCGGTTGCAGAAAGAAATGCGCCACATCATCTCCCTCCTGATGGAAAACGAACCCGGGGCCCTGTCGCGCGTGGCCGGGTTGTTCTCGGCGCGCGGCTACAACATCGAGTCGCTGACGGTCGCCCCCACCGAGGATCCCACCCTCTCGCGCATGACCATCGTCACCTCCGGCTCGGACGATGTGATCGAGCAGATCACCAAGCAGCTCAACAAGCTGATCGACGTGGTGAAGGTGGTCGATCTGTCGGACGGCGAGCACATCGAGCGGGAGCTCATGCTGGTCAAGGTGCGGGCAGTGGGTAAGGACCGGGAAGAGATGAAGCGCATGGCGGACATCTTCCGCGGGCGCATCATCGACGTGACCGACAAGGCCTATACCATCGAGCTGACCGGCACCGGATCGAAACTAGACGCTTTTCTGCAGGCGATCGAGCGCAGCGCCATCCTGGAAACGGTGCGTACCGGCGCCTCGGGCATTGCCCGCGGCGAGCGGATCCTCAAGGTTTGAGGGCATCGGCCCACGACCCGTTTCATCGAGCCGCGCCGCGCCGGCCGCGGTGCACGGCTGCTAACAACCATCGAAGAGGAAAATCATGAAAGTCTATTACGATAAAGACGCCGATCTATCGCTGATCAAGGGGTGCAGGGTCACCATCGTTGGTTACGGCTCCCAGGGTCACGCCCACGCCCAAAACCTGAGCGACTCCGGGGTGAAGGTGACCGTGGGCTTGCGCAAGGGGGGCGCTTCCTGGGACAAGGCCAGGAACGCAGGCCTCGCGGTCAAGGAGGTGGCCGAGGCGGTCAAGGGGGCGGACGTGGTCACGATCCTGCTTCCGGACGAGCATCACTCGCGGGTCTATCGCGAGGAGATCGAGCCCAACATCAAGAAGGGGGCAGCCCTCGCCTTCGCCCACGGCTTCAACATCCACTTCGGGCAGATCGAGCCTCGCCCCGACCTAGACGTGATCATGATCGCGCCCAAGGGTCCCGGCCACCTGGTGCGTTCCACCTATACCCAGGGCGGGGGCGTGCCTTCGCTCATCGCCGTGCACCGGGACGTCTCCGGCAAGGCTCGGGATCTCGCCCTCTCTTACGCCTGCGCCATCGGTGCCGGGCGGGCCGGGGTGATCGAGACCACCTTCCGCGAGGAGACCGAAACCGACCTCTTCGGAGAGCAGGCGGTGCTGTGCGGCGGCTGCTCGGCCCTGGTGCAGGCCGGTTTCGAAACCCTGGTCGAGGCAGGCTATGCGCCAGAGATGGCCTATTTCGAGTGCCTGCACGAGCTGAAGCTCATCGTGGACTTGATGTACGAAGGCGGCATCGCCAATATGCGCTACTCCATCTCCAACACGGCCGAATACGGGGATTTCACCCGCGGCCCGCGGATCATCAACGAGCAGACCCGCGCCGAAATGCGCAAGATTCTTGCGGAAATCCAGAGCGGGGAGTTTGCCAAAGAGTTCATTCTCGAGAACCAGGCCGGTGCGCCCAGGCTCAAAGCCCTGCGGCGCATGGGCAAGGCCCACCCGATCGAGGTGGTGGGCGAAAAGCTGCGGGACATGATGCCGTGGATCAAGCAGAACCGCCTGGTGGACCAGAGCAGGAATTGAAGCGCGGGGCCCGCAGGGCGCCGCCCGGATGCGGCCCGCGAATGCCCGCCCCCGGGCGGGCGCACCGATGAACTACCCCCATCCCCTCATCGCCCGGGAAGGCTGGCCGTTCGTCGCCGTGACGCTGGCGGCGGCCCTCGCCGCAACGTTCCTGCTGGGGGCATGGTCGGCGCCCCTGTGGCTGCTGTTCGCCTTCGTGCTGCAGTTCTTCCGCGACCCGCCCCGCCCCGTTCCCCAGGGGGCGGGGCTGGTGCTGTCCCCGGCGGACGGACGGGTGGTGGCGGTGGAGACCTGCCGCGATCCGTTCATCGAGCGCGACGCGCTGCGCATCTCGGTCTTCATGAACGTGTTCAACGCCCATTCCAACCGCAGTCCCGTGGACGGCCGGGTGGTCAAGCGCTGGTACTTCCCGGGCAGGTTCTTCAACGCCGAGCTCTCCAAGGCCTCCCTGGAGAACGAGCGCAACGCCCTGTGGCTCAAGACCCCGGAGGGTTTCGACGTCACCTGCGTGCAGGTGGCGGGACTGGTGGCCCGGCGCATCCTGTGCTACGTGGAGGAGGGCGCCCAGTTGAGGCGCGGCGAACGCTATGGCTTCATCCGTTTCGGCTCCCGCCTGGACGTGTATCTTCCGCGGGGAGCCCGGCCCCGGGTGGGCATCGGCGACAAGGTCTACGCGGCGAAGAGCGTCATCGCCCGGTTGCCCGCCGCGGCGGGCGGCGATGCCGTCGCCGGCGATTTCGGTTAAGCTTTGGTGGATTTGGCGGGGGCGGCGGCTCCCGCGGGAAAAGCCATGGCGAGGCTCCTTGACTGCAGCGGGTGAGCGCTCGATGCTCCACGACCCGAACCGCAAGGCCCTGCTCAACCCGGCCGTGCGCCGGCGGGGGATCTACCTTGTCCCCAACCTGTTCACCACCGCGGCGCTCTTCGCCGGTTTTTACGCCATCGTCCAGGCGATGAGCGGGCGCTTCGAGCACTCGGCGGTGGCGATTTTCATCGCCATGGTGCTGGACGCTCTGGACGGGCGGGTGGCGCGGCTCACCCATACGCAGAGCGCGTTCGGCGCCGAATACGACAGCCTGTCCGACATGGTGTCCTTCGGCGTAGCGCCCGCCCTGGTGGTCTATGAGTGGGCGCTGCAGGGATTGGGCAAGCTCGGGTGGCTCGGGGCCTTCGTCTATTGCGTCGGCGCGGCGCTGCGGCTTGCCCGCTTCAACACCAACATCGATGTAGTCGACAAGCGCTACTTCCAGGGATTGCCGAGCCCGGCGGCGGCCGCCCTTATCGCCGGGCTGGTGTGGGTCATGCACGACTACGACGTGCGGGGCCGGGAGGTCATGTGGCTAGCGTGGAGCGTCACGGTCTTCGCCGGGGTGAGCATGGTGAGCAACCTGCGCTTCTACAGCGGCAAGGACGTGAACCTGCGCAAGAGTGTCCCCTTCGCCGTGCTGCTCGCCCTGGTACTCGCGATCGTGCTCATCTCGAGCGATCCTCCGACAGTGCTGTTCCTGCTATTTGTCGGCTACAGCCTTTCCGGCTACGTCCTGTGGGTCTGGGAGCGCTTCAAGCGCCGCCGCCTCAAGACGCCGCCCGGAGCGGCTCCTTAAGCGCTGCACGAGAGGCAGCCCAGCGGCGTTGCGCGGCAGCGCTGGTCGCTTCCCTGGGAACGCCGGCAAAATAGTACACGCAGGCTCGTGCGGGCGGCACCGTAGCGAGCCGGACGGGAGACGAGGCCATGGAAGACAGGTTGATCATATTCGATACCACGTTGCGCGACGGCGAGCAGAGTCCAGGCGCCTCCATGACCAAGGAGGAGAAATTGCGCATCGCTCGACAGCTCGAGCGCATGCGGGTGGACGTGATCGAGGCGGGCTTCCCCGCCGCCAGCCCCGGCGACTTCGAGGCGGTCAAGGCGGTGGCCGAGGCGATCAAGGACAGCACCGTGTGCGCCCTGGCCCGGGCCACGGAGCGGGACATCCAGCAGGCCGCCCAAGCTCTGAAGGGGGCAGCTTCTGGGCGCATCCATACTTTCATCGCCACCAGCCCCATCCATATGCAGAAGAAACTGCGCATGGAGCCAGACCAGGTGGTGGAGCAGGCGGTCAAGGCGGTGAAGTGGGCGCGCCAGCATACCGACGACGTGGAGTTCTCCCCCGAGGACGCGGCCCGCTCCGAGATCGACTTTCTGTGCCGCATCCTGGAGCGGGTGATCGCGGCGGGGGCCACCACCATCAACATCCCGGACACGGTGGGCTACAGCATCCCGGAGCAGTTCGGGGCGCTGATCCGGCAGTTACGCAGCCGCATTCCCAACGCTGATCGGGTGGTCTGGTCGGTGCACTGCCACAACGACTTGGGCCTGGCGGTGGCCAATTCCCTGGCGGCGGTGCTCAACGGCGCGCGTCAAGTGGAATGCACCATCAACGGCTTGGGCGAACGGGCGGGCAATGCGGCCCTGGAGGAGATCGTGATGGCGGTGCGCACGCGCCGGGACGTATTCCCGTGCGACACCTGCATCGATACCACCCAAATCGTCCCGGCGAGCCGTCTGGTGGCGGGGATCACGGGCTTCCCCGTGCAGCCCAACAAGGCCATCGTGGGCGCCAACGCCTTCGCCCACGAATCGGGTATCCATCAGGACGGAGTGCTCAAAAGCCGGGAAACCTACGAGATCATGCGGGCGGAGGATGTGGGCTGGACCGCCAACCGCATGGTGCTGGGCAAGCACAGCGGCCGCAACGCCTTCCGCACCCGGCTTAAGGAGCTGGGCATTGAGATCGAGTCGGAGGAAGTGCTGAACGCTGCGTTCGCCCGGTTCAAAGAGCTGGCGGACAAGAAGCACGAGATCTTCGACGAAGACCTGCACGCTTTGATGAGCGAGGAGGCCCTCGCCCTCGATCAGGAGCATTACCGGCTCGTCTTCCTCAAGGTCTGCTCCGAGACCGGAGAAACGCCCCTCGCTCGAGTGATGCTCTCCGACAACGGGGTGGAGCGCACGGGCACGGCGACGGGAAGCGGTCCCGTGGACGCCACGTTCAAGGCGATCGAGTCCATCGTCAAAAGCGGGGCAGAGCTGCAGCTCTACTCGGTGAACGCCATCACCAGCGGCACCGACGCCCAAGGGGAGGTGACGGTGCGCTTGCAGAGGGGCGGGCGCATCGTGAACGGCCAGGGGGCGGATACCGACATCATCGTCGCTTCTGCCAAGGCGTATATCCACGCCCTGAACCGGCTGCAGACGCCCGGCGAGCGGGCCCACCCGCAGCTCTGACCCGGCTTGGGGGCGGTCAGCGAGCCAGCTTGACCGCGGTCTCGGCAAGCCGACGGCCCAGGGCCAGGCACAGTCGGCGCTCAGCTTCGGTGAGCGGCCGGTCGTCGGCCGGGCCGGCCACGTGGCTCGCCCCGTAGGGGGTCCCGCCCGAGTCGGTGCTCATCAGCTCCGGCTCGGTATAGGGTAGGCCGAGGAGCACCATGCCGTGGTGCAGGAGGGGCAGCATCATGGTGAGGAGCGTCGTCTCCTGTCCCCCGTGCAGGCTTCCTGTGGAGGTGAACACCGCCGCGGGCTTCCCCGCCAGGGCACCCCGCAGCCACAACTCCGAGGTCTCGTCGAGGAAGTGCTTCAGGGGTGCCGCCATGTTGCCGAACCGGGTCGGGCTGCCCAGGGCAAGGCCGATGCATTGCTCCAGGTCGGAAAGTTCTACGTAAGGCGCGCCGGATTTGGGCACCGGGGCTTCCACCGCTTCGCACACGGGAGAGACCCGCGGCACTGTACGCAAGCGAGCTCGAACGCCCGGCACCTGCTCAATCCCGCGGGCGACCAACTGGGCCATCTGGCGCACCGCCCCGTGGCGACTGTAGTAAAGGACCAGGACATCGCGCGCGAGCATTTTCGCTTCGAACGTTTCGCTAACGATCGGGGCGTATTATACGGGCCCTGCGGAGGTTTTCCCTGAAGAAAACGTGCGTTGCTCGCTGGAGCCCGACGTGCTCCGGCCGAAGGCTTAGGGCGGGCTCAGGGTGCTCGTCTCGTGGGCACAAACGCCACAAACCGAGCGCCTAAAAAGAAGCGCGGATGCCGTAATCAGCCGTCCTGGTCTGGAAGGGACATGCCGGCGGTCGTTTCGGGATAGGACCAGGCCCGCCTCCAGGCTTCCAGCACTGCGTTGGGATAATCGGGCCTGCCTAGGCTGCCGTTGTACCGGCCGAGGGCCCGGTAGAGGTCGCCTTGTTCCAGGTCCAGGTAATGGCGCAGGATGGTGCAGCCGTAGCGGAGGTTTACCCGCAGATGAAACAGATTATGTTCCTCCGTGCCGATCTCCTTCACCCAGAAGGGCATCACCTGCATGTAGCCCCGAGCGCCGGCGGAAGAGACAGCGTATTTGCGGAAGGCGCTCTCCACCTGGATGACAGCCAGCACGAGCTGGGGATCGAGACCTGCCCGGGTGGCCTCGTAGTGGACGGTACGCAGGAAATCCTCCCGGTCCCGCGGCTCCGGGAAATAGCGCTCGAGGCGCCGGGACATCTCAGCCAGCCACCGCTGCCCTTGCGCGTCGGAATTGAACGCAGCGCGCTGTACGGCCCGGTCGGACACGGCCCGATGGAGGGTTGCCCGCACGCTGGCCGAAAGGGGCTCGTAGCGCTGCTCGCCGCCCCAAGACAGGGCAGGCAGGCACGCGGTCAGCAGGATCGTAGAGAGTCGCAAACCTTTGATTTCAAAAACTCCACGGCCGAGGCCAAAGGCACATGCTCGGGCTTCGGGTCGCGCCGCCCTTGATATTCGATGCTGCCTTGTTTCAGCCCCCGCTCGGACACCACCACCCGGTGGGGGAGGCCGATCAGCTCCATGTCTGCAAACATCACGCCAGGGCGTTCGTCCCGGTCGTCGAAGAGGACTTCCACCCCCGCCGCCTCCAATGACGTGTGCAAGCGCTCGGCGGTCTCCCGCACCCCGGGGCTGCGGGCAAGCCCCAGGGCCACCAGCGCCAACTGGAAAGGCGCCATGGGGGCGGGAAAGATGATGCCCCGCTCGTCGTAGTTCTGCTCGATGGCGGCGGCCACGATCCGGGATACGCCGATCCCATAGCAGCCCATCTCCATGGGGCGACTCTGTCCGGCCTCGTCCAGGAAGGTGGCGTTCATCGCCGCCGAGTACTTGGTGCCGAGCTGGAAGATGTGGCCCACCTCGATGCCCCGCACGATCTCCAGCCGCCCCTTTCCGTCAGGGCTCGGGTCCCCGGCCACCACGTTGCGCAGGTCGGCCACGGTGCCAGGAGCCGGGAGATCCCGACCGAAATTGACCCCCGTGTAATGGTAGCCGTCCTGGTTGGCGCCGCAAACGAAGTCGGCCATGGCCAGGACGGAGCGGTCGGCCACGAGGGGTACCGGAGCATCCACCGGACCGAGGGACCCGGCTCCGCAGCCGAAGCGTTCCCGAATTTCGGCCTCGGTGGCGAAGCGGAACCCGCCCCGGGAGGCAAAATGTTTGGCGGTTTTCACTTCGTTCAACGTGTGGTCACCCCGCAGCAGGAGCAGATAAGGTTGGCCGTCCCGAGAGACGACAAACAGGGATTTCAGGATCCTCCGCGGCGGCACGCCTAGATAGGCGGCGACTTCTTCGATGCTATGCCGGCCCGGGGTGGCCACTCGGGTCATGCTTTGGGAGGGGGGCGGAGGGGGTTCGTCCGGCGGGAGCGCCTCCGCCAGCTCCACGTTGGCTGCGTAATCGGAATTGGGGCAATAGGCGATGGCGTCCTCACCGGCATCGGCCAGGACGTGGAACTCGTGGGATGCACTGCCACCGATGGCGCCGGGATCGGCGGCGACTGCCCGGAATTTGAGCCCCAGCCGGGTGAAGATGCGGCTGTAGGCGTCGTACATGAGCCGGTAGGTGGCTTCCAGACTCGCCCGGTCGGCATGAAACGAGTAAGCGTCCTTCATGAGGAATTCCCGGGCCCGCATGACCCCGAAGCGGGGGCGGATCTCGTCTCGGAACTTGGTCTGGATCTGATAGAGGTTGATTGGAAGCTGGCGATAGCTCTTGATCTCCCGGCGGGCCAGATCGGTGATTACCTCTTCATGGGTGGGGCCGAAGCAGAAATCCCGCTGATGGCGGTCCTTGATCTTGAGCATGAGGGGGCCGAAAGCTTCCCACCGCCCCGACTCCTGCCACAACTCTGCGGGCTGTACGGCGGGCATCAAGAGTTCGATGGCGCCGGCGGCATTCATTTCTTCCCGCACGATGTTTTCCACCTTGCGCAGCACCCGCAATCCCAGGGGCATCCAGGTGTAGAGCCCGCTGCCCAGGCGGCGGATGAGCCCTGCGCGCAGCATCAGCTTGTGGCTCACGATTTCTGCCTCGGCGGGGGCTTCCTTGAGCGTGGATAGAAAGAATCGGGATACCCGCATACTCTAAGTCCGTCGGTCAAAAAAGAAAATTTTACAGGGGAAGGGAAAAAGCTGTCAGGCCGTCGATGGGAAAGGAGGCAGCCATAGTGGCAAAACGCTTTCCCTGCGTTTCAAAATATGAAAAAATCGAATCGGTTCATAAAATTGTCAGGGTGATGGCCATGATCGACCGAGATGGATATCGCCCCAACGTTGGAATCATTCTGCTCAATGCCAAGAACGAGGTCTTTTGGGGGAAGCGAGTCAAGCAGCATTCCTGGCAATTCCCACAAGGCGGGATCCAGCCGGGGGAGACCCCCGAACAGGCCATGTACCGGGAGCTACGCGAGGAGGTGGGCCTAGGTCCCGAGCATGTGCGAATCCTGGGACGGACCCGGGACTGGCTACGCTATGACGTACCGGCCCAGTGGTTGCGCCGGGACTGGCGCGGCCATTACCGAGGGCAGAAGCAGATCTGGTTCCTGTTGAGGTTCTTGGGGCGGGATTGCGACGTGTGCCTGCGGGCCACCGAACACCCGGAATTCGACGCTTGGCGCTGGTATGAGTACTGGGGTCCGCTCGAGGCTGTCGTCGAATTCAAGCGGTTGGTCTATCAGCAGGCGCTTACCGAGCTGGCCCGCTACCTGGAGCCGCCACGGGTGCGCCGGCGTCCTCGGCTGCGCCGCCGGCCGGTATCAGCCCTGGTGCAGGAGCCGGGAGGGGCTTGATCGGTCTAGGGACCGGACCTCCCGCCCGAACGCACACCCTCCGATACAAAAGCGCGCAGTGGAGCTTGCTCACCCCTTTTTTCTCGAAAACGCCAAAACTTACCGCGATGATGTGGAGCCGTTGACGGCGCCGACGGGATAAATTAGACTAAGTCTAAACTTGATTTTGGGCCAAAGCGCTCTGCCTGATGTCGGTTGAGGGTAGGCGCGAGTTGGCCCTTCAACTCGAAGAAAGGAGAGCGTCCATGCAACTCAAAGGATCCAAGACCCACGAAAACCTGAAGTACGCCTTCGCCGGGGAATCCCAGGCCAACCGGCGCTACCTCTACTTTGCTGCCAAGGCGGACGTGGAGGGCTATAACGACGTGGCGGCGGTGTTCCGCTCCACGGCGGAGGGCGAAACCGGCCATGCCCATGGCCATCTGGAGTACCTGGAGCAGTGCGGAGACCCAGTGACCGGTCTTCCCATCGGTCCCACGCCGGATAACCTGAAGTCGGCTATCGCGGGCGAAACTCACGAGTATACCGACATGTATCCCGGCATGGCCAAGACCGCCCGGGAAGAGGGCTTCGACGAGATCGCCGACTGGTTCGAGACGCTCGCGAAAGCCGAGCGCTCCCACGCCAACCGGTTCCAGAAAGCCCTGGACACGCTGGGTCAATAGCCGGTCCCCGCGGCGCCGGAATCAGGGCCGGTCCTCCGGCCCTGATTTTTGGGCTGGGCGCCTTTTCCTCGCCAGCCGAACGTCAGCCAGCCAGAGGAGTTCCCGCATCATGACTACGCCGGTCGAAAGCCCCCGCGAGGGCAGCCTGGAAGCGCCCACCCGGCACCCCTTGAAGTGGCGCGAGGCGGAGTTCTACGACGAGAAGGCTTTGTTCGCCGAGCTGGAGCGGGTGTTCGACATCTGCCATGGCTGTCGGCGCTGCGTGAGCCTGTGCAACGCGTTTCCGACCCTGTTCGACTTGGTGGACGCGTCGCAGACGATGGAAGTGGACGGGGTGGCGAAGGAGGACTACTGGAAGGTCGTGGATCACTGCTACTTGTGCGACCTGTGCTACATGACGAAATGCCCCTACGTGCCGCCCCATCCCTGGAACGTGGACTTCCCGCACCTGATGCTGCGGGCCAAAGCGTTTCGCTTTAAACACGGCAAGACCCGGTTTCGGGACCGGGTGCTGTCCGCCACCGACACGGTGGGCAAGCTCGCCGCGATTCCCGTGGTGGCCGAAACGGTGAATGCAGCCAACCGGAGCCCTGCCCTGCGCAAGGCTTTGGAGAAGACCTTGGGCATCCACCGGGATGCTCTGCTACCCGAGTACCAGTGGCGCACGGCGCGGCGGCGGCTCGAGGGCCGCGCGAGCCCGGTGGCTCAGCCCGAGGCGGCAGGCCGCACCCGTGGGCGGGTCGCCTTATTTACCACCTGTTACGGCAATTACAACGAACCCCAGCTCGCCGAGGACCTGGTCAAGGTGTTCGAGCACAACGACATCGCCCTCACCCTGGTCGGGCACGAGCGCTGTTGCGGAATGCCGAAGCTGGAGTTGGGGGACCTGGAGTCCGTCGCCCGGGCCAAGGAGGCGAACGTCCCGGCTCTGCTGGAGATGGTCGAGAAGGGATGGGACATCGTGGCGCCTGTGCCTTCCTGCGTGCTCATGTTCAAGCAAGAGCTACCCCTCATGTTTCCCGAGGAGGAAGCCGTGATGAGGGTACGGGAGCGGATCTTCGATCCGTTCGAATACTTGGTCCTGCGCCATAAGGAGGGCAAGCTCAAGCTGGATTTCAAGCGCCCCTTGGGCAAGGTGAACTACCATGCTGCCTGCCACTTGCGGGTACAGAACATCGGTCTCAAGACCCGGGAGATCCTCCAGTTGATCCCGGGCACCGAGCTGGACCTGATCGAGCGCTGCTCGGGCCACGATGGGACCTACGCGGTGAAGAGCGAGTTTCACGAGACGTCCATGAAGATCGGCCGCCCGGTGGTAAACCGGGTGCGGCAGAAGGCCCCGGATTACTACGCGAGCGACTGTCCGATTGCCGGACACCAGATCGAAAACGGGCTCAAGGACGGGCGCAAGCCTACCCACCCCCTCACCCTGCTGCGCATGGCCTACGGACTGTGAGGTCAACAAGCGGAAAGGAGAAAATTCATGGCGGTTAGCAGTGCGGGCTATCACGAGTCCCTGGAGCAGCTCTCGGCGGAAACCAAGGACTTTCATCGCGCCCTCGTCTCTCTGCAAGAAGAGCTGGAAGCGGTGGACTGGTACCGGCAGCGCGCCGATGCTTGTGCCGATCCGGGACTCAAGGAAATCCTCCTGCACAACATGCGCGAGGAGATCGAACATGCATGCATGGTGCTCGAATGGCTGCGGCGGAATCATCCCGATTTCGAGCGCCATCTGAGGACCTACCTTTTTACCGAAGCACCCATTACGGAAATCGAGGAAGCGGACACGGGGAAATCGAGCATGGTGCCGCAAGGCCCGAGGCTCACCATCGGTTCGCTCAAGCGAAAAGAGGGCCAATAGAATGAAATATCTCAATCGGGATCAGGCGCCATTTCCTTCCCACCTATGGGAAAAGATCGACGAGGAAGCGGTCAAGAGCGCGCGAGGCCTGCTCACCGGTCGCCGCTTCTTGGAGTTCGAGGGACCCTACGGAGTGGGGCTCACCTCGGTGGAGATCGGTGCCGACGACTATTGCCGTCAGCCGACCGAGGGGGAAGCCGGCGCTGTGATCAGCCGCGCGATTTCCGTGCCGATGATCCGCAAGCGTTTCGACCTCAGCGTGCGGCGGCTGGAGGCCCACGTGACGATGGGGGAACCCCTCAACCTCAACGCCCTCGCCGCCGCGGCGGAGGCGGTTGCCCGGAGGGAGGAGGAGTTCATCTACTATGGCCAGGAGGGTTTCCACCTGGAGGGCCTGATGAACGCCAAGGGGCGCAGCCGGGTCAAGCGCGGCGACTGGAGAAGCCTGGAGCAGGCCTTGAACGATGTGCTGGCGGCAGTGAACGCGCTCGATTCGAACGGCCTGTATGGTCCTTATGCCCTGGCGCTAGAGCCCGCCTTATATAACAGCCTTTTCCGCCGCTACGAAGGCACCGATATGCTCCAGGTGGAGCACCTGAAGCGCTTGTGCGAGCTGGGAATCTACAAGGCGGGTATCAAGGGGGGCGTGCTGGTGGACCCGCGCGTCGGCCGCATCGTGGTGGGCCAGGACCTGATGGCTGGCTACGCCGGCAACGACGGAATTCACTATCAGCTGTTTCTCTCGGAAAGCCTCGTGCTCACCATCGACGAGCCCCGGGCCATCTGCACGCTGGAAGGCGAGGGGCCGTGATGTCGCCGAGTCCGTTTGGCGGAACAGAGGAAAGGATTTCAGCGATGCCGAGAATCACGCGAGAGAGTCTATTGTCCCTGGAGGATTACGCCAAGGCGAGGGCGGATTTTCGCGCCCGGGTGATGGAACACAAGAAGAACCGCAAAGTGAGGCTAGGCCAGAATGTCACTTTGCACTTCGAAGACGAACTTACCATGCGCTACCAGATCCAGGAGATGCTGCGTGCCGAGCGCATCTTCGAGGAGGAGGGTATCCAGGGGGAACTGGAAGCTTACAATCCGTTGGTGCCCGACGGCAGCAATTGGAAAGCCACCATGATGATCGAGTATCCGGACCCGAGCGAGCGCAAGGAAATGCTGAAAAAACTGATCGGCATCGAAGACCGGGTCTGGGTGCGGATCGACGAGTTCCCCCGGGTCTACGCCATTGCGGATGAGGACTTAGAACGGGAGACGGCGGAGAAGACCTCCTCGGTGCACTTCCTGCGCTTCGAGCTGACGCCCGAAATGATCCGCGCCTTGCGCGCCGGGGCGAGGCTCGCGATGGGGGTCGATCATCCCCAGTACACCGCGGTAGTGGATCCGGTCGACCCCCAAGTGCGGGAATCGTTGCTGAACGACCTTCACGGCGCATGACCCGCTTCTTACGCGCCGCTTTGTCCGTCTTACTGGCGGCCGGGCTTGCGACTCCCGGCTGGGCCCAGACCTTTTACGGCCTGGACGGGTACGCGGAGGAGGAAGACCGGGCGTGGAGTGAGCTGGAGGCCCGACTGCCCCCCTATCCCCGGCCGGAAAACCTGATCGAGTTCCAGGTGGCGCCGACTCTTCCGTTTCGCTATTTCGTGGATACGGCCTCCATCGACGTGGGGCGAGACGGAGTGGTGCGCTATACCCTGGTGGTGCGGGGATCGGACGGTACGGACACGGTGAGTTTCGAGGGCATTCGCTGCGCTACCCGGGAACTCAAGCGCTACGCCTTCGGCCAGGGCGAAGGCGTTTGGTCCAAGGCGAAGAACCCCCAGTGGACTGCCATCGAGGCTCGCCGGCAGACTCTACACCAGCGGGTGCTCTATTACGATTTCCTCTGCCCAGGCAAGACGCCAGTGAGAACGCGGGAGGAAGCCGTGGCGGCCCTCAGGGCGGGCATCCATCCGCAATCCCTCAATGCCCCTCGCTAGGGGTGGCGTGACCTCTTCCCTTCTACGGTGCTTTCGGCTCACCCGAAGGCGATCCTCGCCCTCACTTGATTCGGCTATTTCATGGCAGGACCAAGTTGTAGCTTCGCCCGGCCCGCTTAACCTGCGGGGCAGGTTAACTTTCGCTGCCATTGGGTGTTGCTATGGTCACAGCAACACCAGGTTGTCTCGATGGATGAGCTCGGGCTCGTCCACGTAGCCCAGGATGGCCTCGATCTCGTGACTTGGCCGGCGCAGGATCTTCCGCGTCTCCTCGGCGCTGTAATTGACCAGCCCCCGGGCGACTTCCCGCCCGTCCGGGGCAATGCAGGCCACCACCTCCCCCCGGTCGAAATTTCCCACTGCGTCAACGACGCCGATCGGCAGCAAGCTTTTTCCCTGCTCGAGGAGCACCTTGACCGCGCCGGCATCCAGCATCAGACGGCCCCGCACTTGCAGGTGGTCGGCGAGCCATTGCTTGCGAGCGGCGATGGGTGGCTGCTCCGTGGTGAGCTGGGTGCCGATGCGCTCCCCCGCGGCGAGCCGTACCAGCACCTCGGGTTCGTGGCCGCATGCGATCACCGTCGCCGCCCCGCTGCGCGCCGCCCGCTTGGCGGCGAGCACCTTGGTGAGCATGCCCCCCTTGGCGATGGCCGACCCGACCCCGCCCGCCATGCGCTCCAGGTCGGGATCGCCTGCACGGGCCTCGCGGATGAGCCGTGCTCCGGGGTGCCGGCGCGGGTCCGCGTCGAACAGGCCCTCCTGGTCGGTGAGAATGATGAGGCACTCGGCTTCGATCAGGTTGGTGACCAGGGCTGCTAGCGTGTCGTTGTCTCCGAACTTGATCTCGTCCGTCACAACCGTGTCGTTCTCGTTGATGACTGGCACCACGTTCAGGGTGAGCAGGGTGAGGAGCGTGGAGCGGGCGTTGAGGTAGCGCTTGCGGTCGGCCAGATCGTCATGGGTGAGCAGAATCTGGGCCGCGTGCAAGCCGTGGGTGCGGAAGCAGGATTCATAGGCCTGCACCAGGCCCATCTGGCCCACGGCTGCCGCTGCCTGCAGCTCGTGCAGGGCGTGGGGACGCCGCTTCCAGCCGAGGCGCTGCAGGCCCTCGGCGATCGCCCCGGAAGAGACCAGCGCGACCTGTCTTCCTTCCCGACGCAGCTGGGCGATCTGTCCCGCCCAGCGGGCAAGGGCGTCGTGGTCCAGACCCCGGCCGTCATTGGTTACGAGGCTGCTGCCCACCTTGACTACGAGACGACGGGCTCGGGCGACGACGGAATCCATGGCCCTTCAGCCCCCCCTGTCCTGGGCGGCGAGGGCCGGCACCGCATCGACGGGGTTCGCTTCCAGGTGTTCCATGACGGCATAGGCCAGCTCCCGGCAGCCTTCCCCGGTGAGCGCCGAGAGGGCGAAGGTCGGGCCCCGCCAGCGGTAGGCCCGCACAAATCGCTGGATCGCCTCCTTGCGAGCCTCGGGTGGCAGCAGGTCCAGCTTGTTGAGCACCAGCCAGCGGGGCTTGCGAGAGAGGGCGGGGTCGTACTTCTTGAGCTCCTGTACAATGGCCCGGGCTTGCTGGACTGGATCGGCCTCGGGGTCAAGGGGGGCGATATCCACCAAATGGAGAAGCAGGCGGGTTCGGGTCAGGTGGCGCAGGAACTGGTGGCCTAGGCCCGCCCCCTCAGCGGCCCCCTCGATGAGGCCGGGGATGTCGGCGACCACGAAGCTGCGGTGAGCTTCGACCCGCACCAGCCCCAGATTGGGATGGAGGGTGGTGAAGGGGTAATCGGCCACCTTGGGCCGGGCGGCTGAGAGGGCACGCAGCAGAGTGGATTTGCCGGCGTTGGGCAGGCCGAGCAGCCCCACGTCAGCGAGGAGCCTCAGCTCCAGTCTGAGCTCCCGCTCCTCACCCGGCTCGCCCCGGGTAAACTGGCGCGGCGCCCGGTTGGTGCTGGATTTGAAGTGCAGATTGCCTAATCCTCCGGCCCCCCCCTTAGCCACGAGGGCGGTCTGGCCGGGGGTGCGCAGATCCGCCAGCACTTCGCCCGTTTCGGCGTCGGTGACGATCGTGCCCACAGGCACCCGCAAATGGATATCGCGCCCGCTCTTGCCGTAGCAGTCCGAGCCGCGGCCGCTCTCCCCGTTCTGGGCACGGAAGATCCGCTCGTGGCGGTAGTCCACCAGGGTGTTCAAGTTCGCGTCGGCCACCAGGTAGACGCTGCCTCCGCGGCCCCCGTCGCCCCCGTTCGGCCCGCCCCGGGGGACGTACTTCTCTCGCCGGAAGCTCGCCACGCCGTCTCCGCCTTTTCCGGCCACGACGCGAATAAGGGCTTCGTCGATGAACTTCATTTCCTGCCTTTCCCAGTGTCGGCTCGGGTGCGCCGGGTCCACCGGTCCCCGCTGCCTGTGCCGCTCAAGGGGCCTCTGGGTTTCCTGTCACATCTCGTTGCGCATTCGTGGAACAAAAAAGCCCTATCGGACGATAGGGCTTCCCCGGGCGGGCCGTGGCCCCCATCAGGGCGACTTGGGGCGCCGGCTCAAGACGCTCGCCGCGCCGCACCGACCGCCGGGCATCGGTCAAGTCGGGATAATGCTGACCGTCTTGCGCTTGAGGGCACCTTTCACCGCGAACTGCACCCGGCCTGCCACCTTGGCAAACAAGGTGTGGTCCCGGCCCATGCCCACGTTTTCCCCGGGATGGACCTGGGTACCGCGCTGCCGGACGATAATTTCGCCAGCGTTCACTTGCTGTCCGCCGAACCGCTTGACCCCCAAGCGTTTCGATTCCGATTCCCGCCCGTTGCGGGAGCTGCCGCCCGCTTTCTTGTGTGCCATGTGGGAACTCCTGGTTAACCGCTAAACGCCCTCGATCCCGTCGATCCGGATCTCGGTGTAGGTCTGCCGATGGCCCTGGGTCTTGCGATAGTGCTTGCGCCGACGGAGCTTAAAAATTTTAATCTTATCGCCTTTGCGCTGGCCGAGCACGGTAGCCCTCACCGCTACATTGGGGACCAGGGGTGTGCCCGTCTTGACTTGCTCGCCATCGGCCACCAACAGGACTTGGTCGAGCACCACCTGGCTTCCTGCCTCCGCCGGGAGCTTTTCGATCAGGAGCTTGTCCCCTGCAGAGACCCGGTATTGCTTGCCACCGGTCTTTACCACAGCGTACATGGAAATCTCCGAAAGCCTGTTTTTTCAAAACAATAAAGTATATCCAGGAAACGCCGGAGGGTCAAAAAAAGTAGGCGAAGGGTGGAGGCCCTTCGCTCGCTCCCGCCGTTCTCCTTGACACCAGGGGAGGCCCCTTCCTACCATGAGCCCCTTTTCTCGCCGCCGGCATGCCCATCGAAGCCATCCGCGATTTCGCCAAGGAAGACCTGAACGCCGTCGATCGGGTCATCCGGCGGCGTCTGCACTCTGACGTGCCCCTGATCCGGCAGATCAGCGAATACATCGTCCACAGCGGCGGTAAACGCCTGCGGCCCCTGGTTCTCATTCTCTCGGCGCGGGCTTGCGGCTACGCCGGTACCGACCACCACGAGCTCGCCGCGGTGGTAGAGTTCATCCATACCGCCACCTTGCTGCACGACGACGTGGTGGATGAATCGGCTCTACGCCGCGGCCGGGCGACCGCCAATGCCCTGTTCGGCAACGCAGCGAGCGTGCTGGTGGGCGACTTCCTCTATTCCCGCGCGTTCCAGATGATGGTGGGCGTGGGCAGCATGGCCGTCATGCAGGTGCTGGCGGACGCGACCAACACCATTGCCGAGGGGGAGGTGCTGCAGCTCATGAACTGCCACGACGCGGACATCGACGAGGAGCGCTATCTGCGGGTGATCCGCTTCAAGACGGCCAAGCTGTTCGAGGCGGCGAGTCGGCTAGGGGCCATTCTGGGCGGGGTCGAACCCAAGATCGAGCAGTCGATGGCGGCTTACGGTATGCACTTGGGCACGGCCTTTCAGTTGATCGATGACGTGCTCGACTACTCCGGCGACCTGCATCAGACCGGCAAGAACCTGGGGGATGACCTGGCCGAGGGCAAGGCCACGCTGCCCTTGATCCACGCTATGCGTGCGGGCTCGCCGGAGCAAGCGGCCCTGATCCGCACCGCTATCGAGAAAGGGGGGACCAAGGAGTTCCCGTCGGTCCTACGCACCATCCGGGAAACGGGGGCCCTGGAGTATACCCGGGCACGGGCCGCCGCAGAATCGTGCCTTGCTGCGGCCATGCTGGAGCCCCTCGCGCCCACGCGCTACAAGGAATGTCTGCTAGAATTAACCGATTTTGCGGTGACACGAACGTATTAATCGTGTTCGCGGCCGATCTCCCGCCGGAAGGCGGGCGTGCCCAATAAGAAAGAACCCGGCATGCCGGATGAAGGCGGAGAGGGCGGTTGATTCGTTGATCGCTTCGGGGTGTAGCTCAGCCTGGTAGAGTACTGCGTTCGGGACGCAGGTGTCGGAGGTTCAAATCCTCTCACCCCGACCACTTTTCTCTCTCTGCCGGCCAGCGATGCCGGGAGCGCGGCGCTCTCGAGGGCGGCTGGACGACCGCCTCTCGAGACCTCCGGGCCCAGGCCTGGCGGGAGGGCGCCGAGCAGGTGGTGAACCTTTTGGGCATAACCGCAGACACCGTTGGGACCGCCGGGTGGTCCAGAAAGCCAGCGGTTCGAGGGAGGTAACAGGTGGGCAAGCTCCTCCTGGTGGCCCTCGTCATCCTGGTCGTTTTCTGGATCCTCAAGGCTTACCGCAAGCACATCGAACGCCCCTCTTCTGCCAGCCAGCAACCCGCCGTGGAAGACATGGTGCGTTGCGCCCATTGCGGTATCCACGTTCCCCGCAGCGAAAGCCTCTCGAGCGGTGAGCGCCACTACTGTAGCGAAGAACACCGGCGCCTCCATGGGGGCTGAACAGCCTCCCGGGTTAGCCGACCCGGGCCGGCCGGCCGCGACGGCCTATCCGCCCCCGCCTTTCTGGCGCTCTCTTGCCTATTTCAACGCCTACCGGCTCGCCCTCGGCGCCATCCTCTTGGGGGCAGTGCTGCTGCTGGGCCCCGACCTCATCCTGGCGTCCACCGACCGCCGGCTCTACCTGTTCGCCGCGGTCGGCTACCTCGTCAGTGCCGCGGTTTTCGTCGTCCTGATCTGGACGCGCCGGGTCCGCTTCAGCGTCCAGCTTGCCCTCCAGGTGGCGGCGGACGTGCTTTTCGTCACTCTGATAATCCACGCCAGCGGGGGCATGCGCAGCGCCCTGGGCTTGCTGCTGCTCCCTACCTTGGCGGCCGCCGGGCTGATCGCCCAGGGCCGCATGGTGCTGTTTTTCGCTTCCCTCGCCAGTATGGCGGTGCTGGTGGAGGCCGCCTACGGGGTGCTCAGCGGCGAGCGCTCCAGCGCCGATTTCTTTCCCACGGGGCTCCTGTGCGTCGGCTATTTCGCCACGGGCTGGCTGGGTCACTCCCTGGCTCGACGGGTAGTGGAGAGCGAAAGGCTCGCGCGCCAGCACGGCATGCGGCTCGCCAGCATGGCCCAGATCAACCAGCTGGTGATCCAGGACATGCATGACGGAGTGCTGGTGCTGGACGGTGACGGCCGGGTTCTGCAGCGTAACTCCCAGGCCGAACGGCTCCTCGGCCTGGCTCCCGAGGCCGGGCAGGGGGTGGAGATCGGACAGCTCCTGCCGGTGCTCGGCGAGCGGCTGCGCCAGTGGCGGGCAAATCCGGAGACCCGCTTCGATCTGCTGCGGGTCTCCTCCACCAACCGGCTGGTGCGCACCCGCTTCGTGCCGACCGGCGAGGGCGCTGCGGGCGGAGCGGTGCTCTTTCTCGAGGACATGAGCCGCATCCAATCCCAGGCCCAGCAGCTCAAGCTCGCCGCCCTCGGCCGCTTGACCGCCAACATCGCCCACGAGATCCGCAATCCCCTTTCCGCCATCAACCATGCGGCGGAGCTGCTCCTGGAAGAGCGGGACCTCGACCCGACCCGGCAGCGGCTGCTCAGCATCATCCGCGACAACACCCAGCGCTTGGAGCGCATGGTGAAGGAAGTGCTGCAGTTGAACCGCAGAGACCGGGTCAACGCCGAAGTTTTCCGGCCCGAGCCGTTTCTGCGCACCTTCGTGGAGGAGTTCTGCCACGGACAGCGGGTGCCCCAGGAGACCTTCGTCGTCGAGGTGACCACGGACCGGACGGTCTGCTTTGACCGTGGCCATTTGAACCAGGTATTGTGGAATTTGTGCAGCAACGCCTGGCGGCACTGCCGCAAGGCGCCCGGAAGCGTGCGGCTGCGGGCCGTGGACGGGGTCACGCCCAACCAGGTGTGCCTCGACGTGATCGACGACGGTCCGGGCATCGACCCCAAGCTGCGGGCCCAGCTCTTCGAGCCGTTCTTCACCACGGCGCCGACGGGCACCGGGCTCGGGCTTTTCATCGCCCGCGAGATCTGCGACGCCAACGGTGCGACGCTGGACTGTCTCGATGCGGACCAAGGGGCCCATTTCAGAGTGGTATGCAGGAGGGATCATGTTAAAGCGCAAAGAGCGAGCGACGCGATCCGGCTCTAGCGAGGGGCAGGTGCCCAAGGTGCTGGTGGTGGACGATGAGGCCGACATCCTGGAGCTGCTCGAGCTCACCCTGCTGCGCATGGGGCTCGACGTGGAGCGGGCGGCGAGCCTCGCCGAGGCGAAGGAAAGGCTCGCCCAAGGCGGCTTCGACCTATGCCTCACTGACATGCGCCTGCCCGACGGGACAGGGCTGGAGTTGGTCAGCCACATCGCCGCCCAAGGCGCCGATCTCCCGGTGGCCGTGATTACTGCCCACGGCAGTACCGAGAACGCGGTGGCTGCGCTCAAGGCGGGCGCTTTCGACTACCTCGCCAAGCCCGTGTCCCTGGACCAATTGCGCACCCTGGTGAAGTCGGCCTTGAGCCTGCCCAAGGAAGCGGCTGCCAAGAGCGCGCCTGAAGCGCTGCGGCTGATCGGGGAATCGGCGGCCATCGCCCAGGTACGAGAGATGATCGAGAAGCTCTCCCGCAGCCAGGCGCCCGTCTACATCAGCGGCGAATCCGGCAGCGGCAAAGAGCTGGCGGCCCGACTCATCCACGAAGCAAGCGCCCGGCGCTCCAAACCCTTCGTTCCAGTCAATTGCGGCGCCATCCCCGAGAACCTCATGGAAAGCGAGTTCTTCGGTTACCGCAAAGGGGCGTTCACCGGGGCGGAGAGCGACCGGGACGGTTTTTTCCAGGCGGCCAACGGCGGGACCCTCTTTTTGGACGAAGTGGCCGATCTGCCTTTGGCAATGCAGGTCAAGCTTCTTCGGGCGATCCAGGAAAAGCGCGTGCGCAAAGTGGGTTCGACCCAGGAAGAGCCGGTGGATGTGCGCATCATCAGTGCAACCCATCAAAACCTGGCAAGCTGCGTCGAGGAGGGGCGTTTCCGGCAGGACCTCTACTATCGGTTGAACGTGATCGAGCTCAAGATGCCGGCGCTGCGGGAGATGCGTGAAGACGTACCCCTCATCGCCGAGGCGATCCTTACCCGGCTCACCCGCGATGGTCCCCCGTGTCGGTTGTCGCCTGAGGCGCTCCAGGCGCTCACTGCCTATGATTTCCCGGGCAACGTGCGGGAACTGGAAAACATCCTGGAGCGGGCCGTCGCTTTGTCCGGCAGCGGAGTGATCCAGGTGGCGGATCTGCAACTTACCCCGCCCGCCGAGGCGGGCGGGGCGATACCCACCCTGGAGGGCAAGTGGCCGCTCCAGGAGTACCTGGACCGGGTCGAGAAAGAGGCGATCCTGGAGGCCCTGGAGAAGACCCGCTTCAACCGGACCGCGGCAGCGAAGCTCCTCGGGATCACCTTCCGCGCACTGCGCTACCGGATGGAGCGCTTGGGGATCCAGTGAGCCAGAGGCCAAGGGGGGCCTGCTCCCGTGGCGACCCCTGCACCGCCGGTTCCCGGCCCCGAAAGCGACTTAGACGGCTTGAAGATCGACGAGAGAGGCTTGGCCGAGGGCGTCGCGTACGTCCCTTCGCCCAACTGGGACGAACGCCCTACGGGGGCGATTATCCGGCTTCTCGTCATTCATGCCATCAGCCTGCCCCCCGGCGAGTTCGGAGGTCCCGGCATCGTCGAACTCTTCACTAACCGGCTCGATCCGCGGGCCCATCCCTACTACCAGGAGATCGCTCACCTCAAAGTGTCGGCCCATTTTTTGCTGCGGCGCAACGGCTCCATCATCCAGTTCGTCCCGTGCCTCAAGCGCGCCTGGCACGCCGGCGCCTCTCGCTGGCGGGGCCTCGAACGCTGCAACGACTTCTCCATCGGGATCGAGCTGGAGGGCTGCGACTGGCTTCCTTTCGAGGCGGCCCAATACCAAGCCCTTGACCGCCTGACCCGGGCCTTGCGCTCGGCCTACCCCATCGAGGACATCGTAGGCCACTGCGATGTCGCCCCGGGGCGCAAAAGCGATCCTGGCCCCTTTTTCGACTGGTCCCGCTACCGTGCGGCTCGAGGTTGCTGCACGCGATTAGCCAACAAGAACTGAACCCGGATCGGGTCTCGGCCGCCGTTCCGCTCCCCTTTGCCAGGACTCTACGCGCAGCGCGGCCGAAATGGGCTTGGCCCCCACCGGAACCCGTGCCGGACTAGACCTGGGGGAGCAAACCCTTTCCCCCTCCTTCCCGCTTTCCCCCTTCTTCAGCGAAAATCGGTTGCGCTCCTGGCAAAGGTCCACTAGTATTGGTGTCAGGTAAACGAAAGAGCACAAGATATAGTAGCCACAAGATATAGTGTTCGTATCGACACTGCTGCACAAGTCGCCCACAAATTGAACGAGTGGTCGAGCACTGAGGGGAGATTTAGGATGCAATTCGTCACCGAAGGAGAGCGCGGTTCGTATACGACGTTGGCGCCAGGGGCGAACTCTGACGCCCCGCTTCATCAGGACTCGCCCTATGCCCAATACAAGGTGATCCGGCGCAACGGCGCCGTAGTGGGTTTTGAGCCCGCCAAAATCGCCATCGCTATGACCAAGGCCTTCATCGCGGTGAACGGCGGCCAGGGGGCCGCCTCCGCCCGAGTGCGGGAACGAGTGGCTGAGTTGACCGAGGCCGTGGTGAACGCACTCCAGCGGCGCCAGCCCGGCGGCGGCACATTCCACATCGAAGACATCCAGGACCAGGTGGAGCTGGCCCTCATGCGCGCTGGCGAGCATGCCGTGGCCCGAGCCTATGTTCTCTACCGGGAAGAGCGAGCCCGGGAGCGCGCCCGGCAGAAGCAGGCGCGGGATGCCGCGGGTCAGGCGCCGGCGTTGCACGTGGTGGAGGCGGGCAGCCGCCGACCGCTGGACGTAGAGCGTCTGAAGCGCCTAATTGAGGCTTCCTGCGAGGGCCTGGGGGAAGCCGTCCGGCCGGATCTGGTCCTGCAGGCCACACTGCGCGACCTCTACGACGGCGTACCGGCGGAGGAGGTGAGGAAATCCTCGGTACTGGCTGCCCGCTCCCTGATCGAGAAGGATCCGGCCTACAGCTACGTCACCGCCCGGTTACTCCTGCATTCCATCCGCCACGAGGTGCTGGGGGAGGACGTATCCCAGGCGGAAATGAAGGAGCGCTACTCCGAGTATTTTCCCGAATTCATCGCCCGGGGCATCCAGGCGGAGCTCTTGGACGAGCGGCTCGCCCAGTTCGATCTGAGGCGGCTGGGGGCAGCCCTGGACGCCTCCCGGGACCTCAAGTTCGGCTACCTGGGGCTCCAGACCCTATACGATCGTTACTTCCTCCATGTGGACGGCCGGCGCATCGAGTTGCCCCAGGCGTTCTTCATGCGAGTGGCCATGGGCCTGGCGCTCAACGAGATCGATCGGGAGGCTCGCGCGATTGAATTCTATGACGTGCTGTCGAGCTTCCGTTTCATGAGCTCGACTCCCACGCTGTTCAATTCCGGCACCCGCCACAGCCAGCTGTCTAGCTGCTACCTCACCACGGTGTCCGACGACCTGGACGGCATCTTCCAGGCGATCAAGGAGAACGCCCTGCTGCAGAAGTTTGCCGGCGGGCTGGGCAACGACTGGACCCCGGTGCGGGCGCTGGGTAGCCACATCAAGGGCACCAATGGCAAGAGCCAGGGGGTGATCCCTTTCTTGAAAGTGGTGAACGACACGGCCGTCGCCGTCAATCAGGGGGGGAAGCGCAAAGGGGCAGTGTGCTCCTATCTGGAGACTTGGCACCTGGACATCGAGGAGTTCCTGGAGCTCAGAAAGAACACCGGGGACGACCGGCGCCGCACCCATGACATGAACACCGCCAACTGGGTGCCCGATCTGTTCATGAAACGGGTGATCGAGGGGGGCGACTGGACCCTGTTTTCCCCCAATGAGGTGCCCGACCTGCACGATAAGTACGGCAAAGCCTTCGAGGAGGCTTACACCGCCTACGAGGAGAAGGCGGCGCGGGGGGAGATCAGGCTCTACAAGAAGGTTCCCGCAGTGCAGCTATGGCGCAAGATGCTTACCATGCTGTTCGAGACCGGGCACCCGTGGATCACGTTCAAGGATCCGTGCAACATCCGTTCTCCCCAGCGCCATGTGGGAGTGGTGCATAGCTCCAACCTGTGCACCGAGATCACCCTCAATACCTCGGCCACGGAGATTGCGGTGTGCAATCTGGGTTCAGTCAATCTGGCGGCTCACCTCGTGGACGGCAAGCTGGACGCGGAAAGGCTTCGAAAGACCATAACCACGGCCATGCGAATGCTGGATAACGTGATCGACGTCAACTACTATGCAGTTGGCAAAGCGCGCGCATCCAACCTGAGGCACCGCCCGGTGGGGCTCGGCATCATGGGTTTCCAGGACTGCCTGCACATGCTGCGCATCCCTTACGCCTCCGAGGAGGCGGTGGAATTCGCAGACCGCTCCATGGAGATGGTCGCCTACTATGCCTACTGGGCCTCCACTGAACTGGCGGAGGAGCGGGGTCGCTACGCTAGTTATCCCGGCAGCCTGTGGGACCGGGGCATCCTGCCCCAGGACTCCCTGGACCTCCTGGCTGAGGAACGGGGAGGGTATCTGGAGGTGGACCGCTCCGCCACCCTGGACTGGGAGGCCCTCCGGGAGCGCATCCGACGGCATGGCATGCGCAATTCTAACTGCATCGCCATTGCCCCGACCGCGACGATCGCCAACATCGTGGGCGTTTCGGCCTCGATCGAGCCCACTTACCAGAATCTATACGTAAAGTCGAACCTGTCGGGGGAGTTCACCGTGGCGAACCAGTACTTGGTGGACGACCTCAAGCGCCTGGGGATGTGGGACGAGGTGATGATCGCGGACCTCAAGTACTTCGATGGCAGCCTTTCCAAGATCGATCGTATCCCGCCGGAGATCCGCAGGCTCTACGCCACCGCCTTCGAGATCGACCCCAAATGGCTCATCGAGGCGGCGGCCCGGCGCCAGAAATGGATCGACCAGGCCCAGTCCCTGAACCTGTACATGGCGGGCGCCTCGGGCAAAAAGCTGGACGAGATCTACAAGCTGGCCTGGATCCGGGGTCTCAAGACTACCTATTACCTGAGGACCCTGGCAGCCACCAGCGCCGAGAAGTCGACGGTGCGCGCCGGCGCCCTCAATGCCGTCCCCGCGGATGGGATTTCGGGGGAGGCGCGGGTCTCCGAGCCCAGGTTGTGCGCCATCGACGACCCGGAGTGCGAGTCGTGCCAGTAACGGGAGCCGGGACTCGGGGGGCAAAGATCAGACGGGGATAGAGATGAGGCGCATTCCCCTGCCCGAGCGGAAATAGACGAACATGGAGGAAACATGCTGGGTTTTGAAGACGACCTCGTGAGCCGGCCTAGCCGCGGGGCCCAGGGCCCCGGGGTATCCGCGTGGATGTCCGGGGGCGGTATGCAGGCGGCAAGGACGACCTCCGCCACGGATTATGGTTCCGCCTACCGCCGCATCCGAGTCGAAGACAAGCGCATCATCAACGGCCAGACCGACGTCAACCAACTGGTGCCGTTCAAGTACAAGTGGGCCTGGGAGAAATACCTGGCCGCCTGCGCCAACCACTGGATGCCCCAGGAGATTAACATGAACCGGGACATCGCTTTGTGGAAGGACCCTGGGGGCCTCACCCCGGACGAGCGGCTCATCGTCAAGCGCAACTTGGGCTTTTTCGTTACCGCCGATTCCCTTGCGGCGAACAATATCGTGCTGGGCACCTATCGCCACATCACTGCCCCCGAGTGCCGTCAGTACCTGCTGCGCCAGGCCTTCGAGGAGGCGATCCATACCCATGCTTACCAGTACATCGTGGAGTCCCTCGGGCTGGACGAGGGGGAGATCTTTAACGCCTACCACGAGATCCCCTGCATCCGGGACAAGGATGAGTTCCTGATCCCCTTCATCGATACCCTGACAGACCCATCCTTCAGGACCGGTACCCTGGAGGCCGACCAGGGGCTCCTGAAAAGCCTTATCGTCTTCGCTTGCATCATGGAGGGCCTCTTTTTCTACGTGGGCTTTGTCCAGATCCTGGCCCTGGGGCGGCAGAACAAGATGACCGGCTCAGCCGAGCAATACCAGTACATCCTGCGGGACGAGTCGATGCACTGCAACTTCGGCATTGACCTCATCAACCAGATCAAGCTAGAGAACCCCCACCTCTGGACATCGGAGTTCCGGCAGGAAATTGCCGAGCTCATCCGCCGGGGCGTGGAGCTCGAGTACCGCTACGCCGAGGACACCATGCCCCGGGGGGTGCTGGGGCTGAACGCCGCCATGTTCAAGGAGTACCTGCGCTTCATCGCCAACCGGCGCTGCCAGCAGATCGGCCTAGACCCTCTTTATCCCGGCGCCACCAACCCATTTCCCTGGATGAGCGAGATGATCGATCTCAAGAAAGAAAAGAATTTCTTCGAGACCCGGGTGATTGAGTACCAGGTGGGCGGGACTTTGAGTTGGGATTAGCCATGGACCCCCTGCTCTGTCAGGTCGCCGAAGTGCGTGCCGAGGCGAATTACACCCTGTGGATACGGTTCGAGGACGGCGTCGAGGGACGCGTGTGCCTGAGCCCTCTAGTAGGGAAGGGCAAGTTCCGAGCATGGCTCGACGAGGAGGCCTTCCGCGAGGTCAGCATTGATCCGCGCAGTAATGTGCTATCTTGGGAAAGTGGAATCGAGCTCGACGCCGATGTGCTGTACTACGACCTCATCAACAAGGCCAAGCTGGCCATGAATTAAGAACTCGGATCGTGGACGGCGACAGGCTACTGCAGGCCGCGGCGGGCTGGCGGGTTACCGCCGGCCGTGCCGTGTCCGGTGGTAGGGGGCACGCGAGTGCCAAGTGTTGTACCTTGTGTACGTAACTTGATAGGAGGTTGACCATGGCAACAAAGAAACCCGCAGCCAAGAAGGCTGCCAAACCAGCGGCGAGGAAGCCGGCGGCCAAGAAGAAGGCCTCGGCGAAGAAGCCCGCCGCTAAGAAGAAGGCGCCGGCGAAGAAGCCTGCGGCCAAGAAGAAGGCTCCCGCCAAGAAGAAGGCGGCAGCCAAGAAGAAGGCTCCCGCCAAGAAGAAGGCGGCGCCGAAGAAGGCTGCGGCAAAGAAGGTGCCGGCCAAGAAGAAGGCGCCGGCGAAGAAGGCGCCCGCCAAGAAGAAGGCGGCGCCGAAGAAGGCTGCGGCAAAAAAGGCCCCCGCCAAGAAGAAAGCGGCTAAACCGGCAGCGGCGCCCGCGCCTGCGGCGCCCACGTCCACTTGGCCGTTTCCGCTTTCCGGCTCGGGCAGCTCTTAGCCTTCGCCCACGTTGCGGTCAGCCCCCCATGAGGGGGCTTCCTCGGGGGGCTGATCCGCATTTCCAGGCTCCGGACGGCGCCTTGCGCCGGACATGAACGAAGCCCCGTTTCCGGAGCCTTTTTTTCTGCATTGTTCGTAATACCCCTCGGTTCAGGGCCGGCCCATCGAGGACGGCGGGGTCGTTTTCCCCTTCGATCCTCCCCCGTCCGTCCACCGGTCCTGAACCGGAGCGCAAGCAGGCTGGGGGCAAACGCCGCGTTCGGGCCTCGGGGGGGATCTCGCACGCCCGCTAGGCGCAGAGCGAAGCGCACTCGTTCACAACGCGTGGGTCTTGTTCGTGTTGCTGCCTGCTATGCGGGCGGTCGGCATTGGGCCACCACGCAGTTGGTGTCTCTGCTGGTGCAGGCTCGGGAAGCGCCGAACTGTGCGTTGCCGGCCAACGTAACCGGGTTCTAGAATAAATAATTTGAGCAGGCGGCTCGCCGTGTCGCGGGCCCGTTCGAATTTCGAGAAAGGCATTTCCATGCGCGCCGGCTCCGCCGTCATCTCCCAGTGGTTTTCCCAGGTCGGCCACAGCTACTCCCACATCTTCATGCTGCTCTACCCGACTGTGGTACTTGCCCTGGAGCCCGAGTTCGGCAAAAGCTACGGCGAACTGCTGGTCTTGATGACCCTGGGCAACGTGCTCTTCGGCGTGGCGGCCCTTCCTGCCGGATGGCTGGGCGATCGCTGGAGTGCCGCCGGCATGATGGTTGTGTTCTTCGTCGGCACGGGTGCGGCATCCATCCTAACCGGGCTAATGAGCTCGACACTGGGCATCGCCGCCGGGCTCTCCCTGATCGGCTTGTTCGCTTCCATCTACCATCCGGTCGGGATGGCCTGGCTGGTGAGGAACGCCGAAAACCGAGGGCGGGCCCTGGGGCTGAACGGGGTATTCGGAAGTCTGGGCGTCGCCTCCGCCGCCCTGATTGCCGGCGTGCTTACGGACCTGATCCACTGGCGCGCGGCCTTCATCGTGCCCGGCTTGGTCTCGGTGGCCACGGGTTTGGCCTTGTGGGCCCTGATCCGTAGCGGCAAAGTGACGGAGCTCAAGGCCGACGTGAGACCCCGCACCGCGCCCGCCCGCGGCGCGATGGTGCGGGCCTTCATCGTGCTTTCCATCACCATGCTATGCACGGGGCTGCTGTTCCAGTCCCTTTCCACCGCGATGCCGAAAATCTTCGCCGAGCGCCTAGCGGGCCTGACCGGCGGCACGGCCGCTGGCGCTGGGCTCTTGGTCTCGGTGGTCTATCTTTTCGGCATGCTGGGACAACTCGCAGGCGGCCACCTAGCGGACCGCTTCTCCCTGCGTGCGACCTATATCCTGGTTTACCTGTTACAGATCCCGGTCCTGTTCTTCGCGGCGTCATTGAGCGGCCCGCCCGCGTTCACCGTGGTGACCATGGCGGTGCTGCTCAACACGATCGGCATTCCGGTGGAGAACAGCCTTCTCTCCTACTATTCCCCCGAGAAATGGCGCGGGACCGCCTTCGGCGCCAAATTCGTCCTTGCCCTTGGGGTATCCGCGCTGGGCGTTCCTCTGGTGGCGTTTCTGCGGGACGCAACTGGAGATTGGCACTGGTACTTCATGCTGATGGCCGCCATGGCAGCGCTCGTTGTGGGGGCGTCCCTGGCCCTGCCCTCCGACCGCAAGGAGGCTGCACCGCGCCCGGCGGTGACGGGTTGACTGCGCCATGATTCTGCCGCCCCTCAGGGTGAGCCGCCACAAGGTGGTGGAGATCACCTACGTCATCCAGGATCTGGACGGCAGGATCCTGGAGCAGTGCGACCTGCCGGTTGCGTATCTGCACGGGGTGGGAGGGCCCCTGCTGGAAAAAATCGAGCGGGCCTTGGAGGGGCGGGCGGCGGGCGAGCGGGTGGAGGTCACGGTACTCCCGGACGAAGGCTTCGGACCCCATCGCCCGGAACTCACCTGGACCGACGACATCGAGCACGTTCCTCCCCAGTTCAGGCACCTTGGCGCCGAGGCAGAGTTTGCCAATGAACGGGGCGAGGTGCTGCGGATGCGGGTGACCCGGATCGAAGGCGGTCGGCTGACCCTGGACGGCAATCATCCCCTGGCGGGCAAGACCCTACGGTTCCGGGTCAAGGTGGTGGGGATACGCGACGCGAGCCCGGAGGAAATCGCGGCCGGCTTTCCTTCTGCCCCGTTCCCCGGCGCTGCTCGGGGAGGGCGGTGAGGCCGCGGCCGCCTGCCTCGCGGATGGATCCCGACCGGGCCTAAGCTGGACCGGGATTAGAGCTTAGGTATTATCGTAACCTCATGAAATACAAGGACTATTACCAAATCCTGGGCGTCGACCGGAAGGCCTCTCTGGAGGAGATCAAAAAGGCTTACCGGCGGCTTGCGCGCAAATATCACCCGGACGTCTCCAAAGAGCCCGACGCGGAAGAGCGCTTCAAGGACGTGCAGGAAGCCTACGAGGTGCTCAAGGATCCCGAGAAGCGACAGGCCTACGATGAGCTGGGCCATTATCAGGCCGGGCAGGAATTCCGGCCGCCGCCGGGCTGGGAGCAGCACTTTGGCCCCGGGTTCGGGAACTTCGAGCACATCTTCGCCGAAGGTGACCTGGCGGACTTGTTCGAAGTGCTGACCGGACGCGCGCGAACAGGGCCGAGGCGGCGGGGATTCGGGATGCGGGGCCAGGACTATGAGGTGCCGGTAGAGCTTACTTTGGAACAGGCCTACCACGGCACCGAGATCACCCTCAACCTGGAGACCACGGAAATCGATCCGGCGGGGGCGTTGCGGCGGGTGGTGCGGCCGGTCACGGTGCGCATTCCGAAAGGCGTCACTGATGGGCAGAAAATGCGCGTGCCCGGCCGCGGCGGAGCAGGGGTGGGCGCTGAAGCCGCGGGGGACCTCTATCTCCACATCCGGCTGAAGCCCCATCCCTTGTTCAAGCCGAACGGGCACGACCTGTACCTCAAGCTCCCCGTCACGCCATGGGAGGCGGCCTTGGGCGCGAGCGTCGAGGTTCCCACCTTGAGTGGCCGGGTGCGGGTTAAGGTGCCCGCAGGAGTAACCGCGGGCCAGAGCCTACGGCTCGCGGGCAAGGGTTTGCCCAAACCCGAGGGCGGGTATGGGGATCTGTACGCGGTGATCCAGATCGTCGTACCGCCGAGCTTGAGCCCACGGGAGCGGGCCCTATTCGAGGAGCTCTCCCGCGCCTCTACGTTCAATCCCCGCAGTCAATGGAGCTGAACCATGGACGAGAACGCCCAGATCCAGGCCGTGATGCTTACCGAGGAGGTCCGTGTCACCCTCGACGAGCTGGCGGCGGGCTCTGGTTTCACTGCGGAGGAGCTACGTGAGCTGATCGACTACGGAGTGTTCTCTCCGGAGGAAACCCCAGGCGGCTACTGGACCTTCTCCGCGACCTGCCTGACCCGCGCCCGACGGGCGAAGCGGTTGCGGGAGGCTTTCGATCTGGACCTTTCGGCAGTTTCCCTGATGCTCGCGTACCTGGAGCGCATCGACGAGCTGGAGCAGCGGTTGAGACAGCTCGAGTGCCGGCTGCTGCGCTGAAGCCATGTCGGTTCTGATCCGAGCCCTGAGTTGGCAGGACTGGTTGGCAGCCTTATGGTTTGTCGCTGGCTGGAGCGCCTACAGCTATTATGCGGATTACCGCAAATCGGCCCGGCGCGGCCTGGTCGGGGTCGGCCATCTCTATCGCCTGGCGTGGGCGCGGCAGATGCTCAAGCGGGAGAACCGGGTCACCGATTCCACCCTGATCGGGCACCTGATGACGAGCGTCTCTTTCTTCGCGTCCACTACCGTGCTCATCATCGCCGGCGTGATCACGGTGCTCGGATCGGTGGAAAGCGTGATGCAGGTAACCGCCGATTTGCCGTTCGTGCGCCAGGCAGCTCGGGAGCTGTGGGAAATCAAACTGATCGTACTGCTGGCGATCTTCGTTTACGCTTTCTTCAAGTTCACTTGGTCTATTCGCCAGTTCAATCTCCTGTCCATCGTCATGGGCAGCGCCCCGCCGCCGGACGAGGATGTGGCCTTCCACGAGGCGTTTGCCCGGAAAATGGCGCAGGTCAACGGCCTAGCTGGCGATGAATTTCATCGCGGCATCCGCGCCTACTATTTCGGCCTAGCGGCGCTCGCCTGGTTCGTGCAGCCCTGGTTTTTCATGATGACCACCGCCCTGGTGATTCTGGTGCTGTATCGCCAGAACTTTGCCTCCGCAACTCTTAGGGCGTTGCAAGCCGAGCCGTTTCCACAAGACATGCCGTAAGCCGATCACGATCCAGATCCATGGAACGCCGCAAACTGAGCTCAGGCCACCTCAAGTCGGCGGGCTATGACGAGAAGAGCCGCCTGCTGGAGATCGAGTTTGCCAATGGCACGATCGTCCAGTATTCCGGCGTATCACCGGAAGTCTACCGGCGGCTCGTGAACTCTCCGTCGCCCATCTCCTACTTCCGCGACCACATCGAGGAGGAATACACCGGGCGCCGGATCAGATGAGCGGCGGGGCTGAGGCGCTTAGCGCTCGAAACGAATCGATTAGGGGCGTTGCTGCGTCCTAGGCGCGGGAACCGGCTTGGGCCCACCAGCATGCCGCGCTTTGCCCCCTTCCACGACCACCCGCCGAGGCAGTTTCGCCGAGCTATTTACTCTAGGGTAGCACTAAGCGCTGAGTTCCTGCGCTTCTGGTGCTGATGGCGTGACTCGAACACGCGACCTGCCGATTACGAATCGGCTGCTCTACCAACTGAGCTACATCAGCGACCGGGCAAAATTATAAGGGCCGGCCCCCGGGGGCGCAACGCGCCCCCGAGCGTTTTAGGGGATCAGGAGCCCGCGCGGGGGCGAATCCGCACGATCACGTCGATTCCTTCCGTTACCACGTCCTCCGGGAGCTGCGGCAGTCCTTCGATGCGCACCGTGCTCGCGTCGATGTCGGTCAACGTGCCGTTTACCACATCGTATAGATGGTGATGCTCGGAAGTATTGGGATCGTAAAACACCCGATTCGGATCGGCGATGACCTCCCTGATCAGCCCTTTGCGAACGAAAAGCTTGAGCGTGTTGTAGACCGTAGCTTTCGAGGTTTCCGGCTGATGCGCGTTCACCATCGCCAGCACCTGATCCGCGGAAAGATGTTGCTGCCGCGAGAAGAGGGCGTAGGCGATCTCGATCCGCTGGTGCGTGGGCGTAATGCCATGCCGGCGCAGCAGATCCGGAATCGTCGCCCTAGTCAAATGCAACTCATTCATAGCATTACATTATCCGGATTTTTTGCGGCCATGTCTATAAAGCCGGTCCGTGCGGCGCCTAACAATTGTTAACCTTCCGCCGCTCGTGCCTGCAAACCGACCGAACGTCGGACTTCTTTTGACCCCCCCAAACGGCCGCCCCTATAGTTGGGCCGCGCAAGTCGAAAAGGCATAAACCCATGCAGCGGGCCAAAGGGTTCACTCTGGTGGAAGTGATGATCGTCGTGGTGGTCCTCGGGATCCTGGCCACGATCGCGTTGCCAGCGTATCGGGACTACGTCCTGCGAGGAAAGCTCACGGAGGCGTTTACCAACCTGAGCGACTGGCGGGTGCGGATGGAGCAGTTCTATCAAGACAACCGGCGCTACGACGACGGAGCGGGCGGTTGCGGCGCAGCGGGTCCCGCTGCCGGAAACGCTAAGTACTTCACCTACACCTGCGCGCCGGGAGCGGCGCCCGCCCAGACCTTTACGGCGACCGCGACGGGAGCGGGCGATCTTGCCGGCTTCACGTTCACCATCGATCAGGCAAATAACAAGGTCACGACTGCGGTGCCGGCAGGATGGAGCGGCGCATCCGCCACCTGCTGGGTGCGCAGGAAGGACGGGTCGTGTTGAGGCAGTCCGGGATCACGCTCATCGAGCTCATGATCGCCATTGCTCTGCTGGCGCTGCTCCTGTTCGTCGGTGTCGAGTCTTACCGTACCTGGATCCAGAATACCCAGGTACGTACGGCGGCCGAGGCGATCCTCAACGGACTGCAGCTCGCCCGGGGCGAGGCGGTACGGCGCAACGACAACGTCCAGATCGTTCTTTCCGGAGGGGGCGGCTGGACGGTGAGCGTGGCAAGCACCGGTGAGCCGATCCAATCAAAGACCGATGGAGAGGGCGGCCAAAACGCCAAGTTGACGGTGACCCCGGCCGGGGCGACCACCGTCACCTTCAACGGGCTGGGCCGGGTGGTGACCAATCTGGACGGAACTCTCCCCATTTCCCAGGTGGAAGTGAGCTCCCTTGCCCTTGCAGATGCCGAGACTCGTAAGCTGCGGGTCCAGGTGGGGGTGGGAGACATCCGCATGTGCGATCCCCAGCTCTCTGCCCCGGATCCGAGGGCGTGCTGACCATGGACAGAGCCACGCCAGGACGCGCGACCTTCTACCAGCAGTCAGGCGCCTTTTTGCTGGAGGCGCTGATCGCTATCCTCATTTTCTCCATGGGTATTTTGGCCCTGGTGGGATTGCAGGCGGCCTCCATTAGCACCGTTTCGGAAGCGAAGTATCGGACTGACGCGGCCTACCACGCCAATCGCATCATCGGCGAGATGTGGGTCGACCTGGCAAACCTGGCGACCTACGCCTGCAACCCGTGCACGACCTCGAGCGGCAACGCCAACACCCAGGCGTGGGTGGCGGACATCCAGAGCAGCGCGGAGAGGGGTTTGCCGGGCGTTACCGATTTAGCGAACCAGCCTTCCATCGCGGTGAACGGAAACACGGTCACAGTGACTTTGAGGTGGCAAGTTCCCCGGACGAACGTGGTTCATAACCACGTCGCCACTGCCTACATCAGCGGTCCGTGAGGCCCGGATGAGCGTGAGACGAGTTCAACGCATGCCTCGCCCGAGCGCGGGCTTCAGCCTGGTAGAGATCATGGTGACCGTGGTGATCGCCCTGATCGGCGTCATCGTGGTGTTTCAGGTGTTCGCCGTCTCCGAGGGCTACAAGCGCACCACCACCAGCGGCGGTGACGCCCAGACCAACGGGGCGCTCGCCCTGTTCACCATCGAGCGGGACGCGCGCATGGCGGGCTATGGCATCAACGACGGTGATCTCCTGAGCTGCAAAATTCTTGCCTATCACGAGGGTCCGCCGGCGCGCGAGTTCAACTTCCGCATGGTTCCCGTGGAAATCATCGACGGGATTTCGGGTGCACCCGATACGATCACCATCATGTACAGCAATTCGGACCTGAGGCCGGAGCCGGCGAAACTCACCCAGAACATGCCCTCTCCCTCGGCCACTTTCAAGGTAGATAACCGTTACGGTTTCATCGAGGGGGACCTGATCGTGGCCGCTGAGGCAGGGAAGGATTGCACCCTGGCGCAGGTGACCGAAGTGCCGGGTACGCCGGGACAGTCGGATAACGTGATCCACAACTCAGGCAATTACACCAACGCGGAGGGGCAGAACGTTCCTGCCATGTACAACAAGCCTGGAGGCCTTGGGGTCGCTTATACCACCAACGGAAAGCTCTACAACCTGGGCGGGGCGCCGGTCACAAACATCTACTCCATCGACAACGGCAAACTGCAGGTACAGGAGCTGCTGATCTCCGCTTCCCCTAATGCGATAGTGGACGGCATCGTGCAGTTGCAAGCCGAGTACGGAAAAGACGATGGATTCGGCGGGACGGTGGCGGGGGACGGGATTGTGGATCACTGGGAGGCGGCATCGCCCCCGGTTGGGGACCCGACGGCCTGGGCGCAGGTGATCGCGATTCGCCTGGCCGTGGTGGCGCGCAGTGCGCTGCCCGAACGTCCCGATCCCGACGGAGTGTGCCGGACCACGGCTGCAGCCCCCACTTGGGCAGGAGGAAGCATCGACCTTTCCGCGGATGCTAATTGGCAGTGCTATCGATACAAAGTATTCGAGACCACGGTGCCTCTGCGTAACCTGATATGGAAGCCGGCGTGAAGATGCATCGGACAAAAACAAAGCCATTAGCGCTCAGGGAACGCACACAGTGCCCTGCCGTAGGGCTTCACCGACAACGGGGGGTCGTGCTGTTCATCGTGTTGATCGTCCTGGTGGCGATGACGCTAGCGGGTATCGCCATGGTGCGGTCGGTGGACACAGGGAACGTGATCGCCGGCAATCTCGCCTTCAAGCAGACCACGATCCATGCGGCAGACCGGGGCATTCAGGCGGCCTACGACTGGCTGGTGGCGAATAGCGCCGGCACGACTCTGCAAAACACCGACCTCACCAAAGGCTATTACTCTTCGCGCCCGGCTGAGGAGAAATGGACCGACCCGAGCAAGTGGTCCAGTGCAGTGACCCTGCCCGATGATGGCTCGGGCTACACCGTGAGTTACGTGATCCACCGCATGTGCAAGGACCCAGACAAGCCGTACAACGGAGCGGATCAACAGTGTGCGATGACCTTCCCGTCGAGTGCGGGTGCGAGCGGGGGGGGCATGGCAGTGGGCGCTACGGTGTTCGAAGGAAACCCACAGCTCTACTACCGCATTACCGCTCGCGTGGTGGGGCCGCGCAACACGGTAAGCATCGTTCAGGCGGTGGTGTTGCTGCAGGTGTGAAGCTCGACGAAAGGACTTGCTATGAAAGGGGCGACCATGACCAGGCCATCCGCAATAAAAGCTGCCGTCGCTGCGGTGCTGATGGCGTCCTCTACCCTGACCCTGGCGGAGATCACCGATCTCGCCAACGCGCCGCTGATCAACTCGTCCACGACGGCGGTCCTGCCGAACCTGATGTTCGTGCTGGACAACTCGGGAAGCATGGGCCGGGATTACATGCCGGATGATGTCGCGAATTCCAACGTGACGAAATCCCGCTGCGCGCGCAGCGTTTGCGGCGCGAAGAGCACGGCGGGCGTGTTTACTTTCGACAAGTTTGGAGGTCCGGACTACAGAGTGGCGGGAGACCCTCCATTCTACGCGGCCGAGTTCAATACCCAGTTTTACAATCCTCAAATCACCTACAGGCCGGGCAAGAAAGCCGACGGGACGGACATGCCGAACCAGTCCACCTGGACAGCGGTGCAGACTGATCCCTATCTCAATCCTAGCTCGACCATCAATTTGACTGCCCAGTTTCCGGAGGTCGTCTACTGCAAGAACGACGGTGACAGTCCAACAGACACGACCAACTGCCGAAGAAATGGGAAGGATACCGCCAATCCGTTTGTGTACAACACTTCGGGCGTTGGATTTCCAAATGGCACCAGCTCGGGCGACTTCCGTTTCCCTAAGATTCGCTTGGGCGCACCCCACTATTACACGATTAGCCCTCGAGAGTATTGTAAAGACTCAAACCTGATCTTTTGCACCCTGGCCACGGCTCCCACCGGGGAGTTCATCTTTCCCGCGCCGGTGCGGTACTGCAAGTCGAGCACGGATGCGGAGAAGACCACGGCAGTGAGCGGCCCTAACGATACGAACCCGGACTGCAGGAAAAAGTATTCGAGCACATACAACAAGCCGCGATACGGCAACTTCACCCGGGTGGACATCGTCCCCTCGGTGACGGTCTACGGCAACCGGCCAGGCCGCACGGACTGCGCCTCTGCGCCCAACTGCACTTATGCGGAGGAAATGACCAACTTCGCCAACTGGTACGCTTACTACCGGACCCGGATGCAGATGATGAAGACCGTCACCGGCCGGGCGTTCAGCACCATCGGGGACACTTACCGCGTCGGCTTCCTCACCATCTGCCCTTACAACAGCTTTAGCTGCGGCAGCGACCCGGGAAGCAGGGCGGTCTCCTCCAGCCATTACTTGAAGATCGACAAGTTCGATGCAACCCAGAAAGCCGCATGGTACGCGAAGCTTTACGGAACCGTGCCCCAGAGCTGGACGCCTTTGCGGGAAGCGCTTTCCCGGGTGGGTCGCTATTACGCAGGCAGGACGGACGGGATCAACAATGGAATGTCCGATGACCCGGTGCAGTTTTCCTGCCAGCAGAACTTCACGCTCCTCACCACCGACGGATACTGGAACAAGACGGCCGGCCAGCAGATCGACGGCACGTCGATCGGCAACCAGGATAACGTGGATTCCGGCTATTCCAAACGTTCGGATGGAGCATATGACGGCAATTTGAGCGGAACCGCCGGTGACAGTTCCGCCGGTTCATCCAATACCCTGGCCGACGTGGCCATGTATTACTACAAGACGGACTTGCGTCCCTCCATGGAAGACAACGTGCCAACCACGTCCAAGGACAAGGCGACCCATCAGCACATGGTGACCTTCACCCTGGGACTCGGTCTGGATGGACTCATGGATTACCGCCCGGATTATGAGACGGCAACGACGGGTGATTTCAGGAAGATCGTGAACGCGGAATCCGGGTGTTTCTGGACGAGCGGCGTCTGCAACTGGCCCCAGGTTCGGGGGGATACGCCCTCGGCCCTGGACGACCTGTGGCATGCCGCCGTCAATGGCCGGGGCATTTATTTCAGCGCTAAGGATCCCAACTCGTTGAGCGCGGGCCTTGCCGGGTCCCTGTCCGCCTTAAGCGCCAGCACTGGGGCGGCCGCGGCGGCAGCCACCAGCAGCCCCAACGTGACCGAGACGGACAACTTCATCTACAGCTCCACGTTTCAGACCGTGAAATGGGACGGTGAAGTCGTCGCCCAGCGGATTGACCCGGCGACCGGAAACATAGTAAGCACCTTGGAGTGGTCCACCACGACCGGTCCCTCGCCCCTCAACAGCAAGGTTTCTCCGGATTCGGACACGCGCACGATCTACACCTTCGATTCTGGAGCGGCGACCAAACTGAAGGCGTTTTCCTGGGCTGGCCTGACCTCCGGGGAACAGGGATATTTCAACAACAAAGTCTGCGGGACCTTCTCCCAGTGCTCCTCCCTGACCGATGCCCAGAAATCGGAAGCCAACAAGGGGCAGAACCTGGTCAATTACCTGCGGGGCCAGACCCAGCACGAGGGAACGCTCTACCGGGACCGGGAGCTGGCGCTGGGCGATCCGGTGAGCGCCAAGCCGGTGTACGTGAAGGCGCCCCGGTTCGGCTTCACCAATCCCGCCACGCCCGACTACGCGGCGTTCAAGGTGGCGAACAGCACCCGCCAGGCGATGCTCTACGTGGCGGCCAACGACGGCATGCTGCATGCCTTCAACGCCGATACGGGAGAAGAGCGGTGGGCTTATGTGCCCCGCATGCTACTGCCCAACCTCTATAAGCTGGCGGAGGCTAATTACGCCGCCGCCCACAGCTTCTTTGTCGACGGCTCGCCCCAGGTCATGGATGTGGTGATCGGGGGCGCTTGGCGGACCATCCTGGTGGGGGGACTCAACGCCGGCGGACGGGGATACTACGCCCTGGACGTCACCGATCCCGCCAATCCCAAAGCCCTGTGGGAAATCTGCCACGACAGCACCCTGTGCGCCGTGTCCGATGCGGACATAGGGTACAGCTATGGCAACCCGGTGATCACCCAGCGGCCGACGGACGGCAAGTGGGTGGTGCTGGTGACCTCGGGTTACAACAATGTGAGCCCGGGGACGGGGCGCGGGTACCTCTTCGTCCTCGACGCCGAGACCGGGGCAGTATTGCGCAAGGTGGACACGGGGGTGGGGGATACGGCGACCCCCAGCGGTCTGGCCAAGATCAGCGCCTACGCCGACGACTTCAACCTGAACAACACGGCCAAGTGGGTCTATGGCGGCGACCTGCTGGGTAACGTGTGGCGCTTCGACCTGCAGACCGACCCGCCCGGGGTGCTCAAGCTCGCCGAGCTCAAGGACGGGAGCGGCAAGCCCCAGTCGGTGACGGTCGCGCCCGAGCTCGGGCTGGTGTCCGGCCATCGAGTGGTCTACCTCGGCACCGGGCGCTACCTGGGCGTGAACGACCTGGTGGATCCCGCCACGCTGGGTCTTCCCTACGCGTACCAGCAGTCGATCTACGCCATCAAGGACAGCAATGTCGCCCACGGGAACTTCCGCGCGAGCGGCGCCGTGGAGCAGACCATCACCCAATTGGACCCGACGACCCGCACCATCAGCAACAATCCGGTGGATTGGAGCTCGGGTACCGGCTGGTACGTGGATTTGAATCCCGGCAATCTATCTCCGGGGGAGCGGGTGAACGTGGAGCCGCAGCTCGTGCTGGGGACCCTGGTGGTGGCCAGCAACATTCCCAGCGCGACGGCCTGCACGGTGGGAGGGGAAAGCTGGATCTACCAGTTCAACTACGCCACGGGTGGGTACGTGGCGACGGCCCCGTCCAAGATCGTGGCGACCAAGCTGCCGGGCAACACCCTGGCCGTGGGCATGGTGATCGTGCGGCTTCCCAGCGGCCAGCTCAAGGTGATCGTCACTGGCGCCACCGGGAAGAAGGAGACGCTCGGCGTCCACACGGGGGGCGGCGGCGGGGGCGGCCGCAAGATCTCGTGGCGGGAGCTGATCAAGTAGTTCCGGGTGGCCCGGTGCTTTCCAATTCACCGCTCGCCACCGGAGCTGGATGCGACCCGAGACTGAGCACGGATGAGCCCCCGATCGGGGGCTCTCCGCCCCATCCCACCCGACCCGTCCACGGAACTCTGCGAAACTCTCGCTCCGCCCTCTGAAGAGGAGCGAGCTTTCTCCCTGGGACACTCGGGGTGCGGCCGGCCAAGGGGCGCCGGTTCTGGCTCCTGCCCCAGGCCTCCGGCCGGCAGCGCGCTAGGCTTCCGCGCTGGCGGATAATGAGCGGGGCAGGGGGAACGTCACCGCTTCCTCGATGCCTTCCAGCTCGATGATGCGGTCCGCTCCAAGCGCCTGCAGGCGGGTTACCACCTCGCGCACCAGCAGCTCCGGCGCCGAGGCTCCGGCGGTGACGCCGATCCGGGGTTGCCCTTGCACCCAGGCCGGTTGGATTTCCTGGGCGGAGTCCACCAGGTAGGCCCGGGCGCCGGCGCTTTGCGCCACCTCCCGCAGGCGGTTGGAGTTGGAGCTGTTGGGCGAGCCCACCACGATGATCACCGGGCACTGGCTGGCCAGGAGCTTCACCGCGTCCTGGCGGTTCTGGGTGGCGTAGCAGATGTCGTCCTTGCGGGGGCCCACGATGCGGGGAAAGCGCCTCTTCAGCGCCGCCACGATCTTGAGGGTATCGTCCACCGAGAGGGTGGTCTGGGTGACGAAGGCCAGGTTGTCTTCGTCCGCCACTCGAAGCCGCTCCACGTCCTCGACGGACTCGACCAGGTAGATGCCGCCCTCGCACTGCCCCATGGTGCCTTCGACCTCAGGATGGCCGCGGTGGCCGATCATGACGATTTCCCGCCCCTGGGCCCGCATGCGGGCCACTTCCACGTGGACCTTGGTCACGAGCGGGCAGGTGGCGTCCAGCACTCGCAGGGCCCGGGCCTCCGCTTCACGGCGCACCGCCCGGGATACGCCGTGGGCGCTGAAAATGACCACGCTACCCGGGGGCACTTCATCCAGGGCTTCCACGAAGATCGCCCCCTTACGACGCAGGTCGTCCACCACGTAGCGGTTGTGCACCACTTCGTGGCGCACGTAGACCGGCGTGCCGTAGAGGGTGAGGGCTCGCTCGACAATTTCGATCGCCCGGTCGACGCCGGCGCAGAAACCGCGGGGATTGGCGAGAAGAACGTCCATAAAGGTGATCCGAAAGGTTGCAAAAGTCGATGCTAGCCTATGCCGGCGCCGGAGGATACCCCGGTCGCGGCGCGGCTATTCCAGGATCTCCACCAATTCCACCTCGAAAGTCACGTCGCAGTCGCTCAAAGGGTGGTTGAAATCCACGGTCACCGTGTCCTCTTCCACCCGGCGCACGACGCCGGACAAGGTGTCTCCGCTCGGGAGGGTGAACTCCAGGAGCCGGCCCGGCTCCGGCGCCACCTCGGCGGGAAAGGCTTCCCGGGGAAGGGTCTGCTCCAGCTCGGGCTGGCTCAGGCCGAAGGCTTCCGCCGCCGCGAGAAAGACCGTCCGCCGCTCGCCCGGGGCGAGGCCGAGCACGATCCGCTCCAGGCTGGCGTGAAGCTCGCCCGTGCCCAGGGTGAGGAGGACGGGGTTCTCCCCGAAGGTGCTGGAGATCTCGGTGCCGTCGGCGGCCGCGAGCCGATAGTGCAGGCGCACTCGATCGCCGCTGCAGGCCACCCGCCGGCCGGCCGTGCTCACCGGTGCCTCCGGCTTCCGCGGAAGGCGTCCCACAGCAGCGTCAACGCCCCGCAGGTGATCGCCGCGTCCGCCACGTTGAAGGCGGGCCAGTGGTAGCCGGCCAGGTGGAAGTCGAGAAAATCCACCACGTGACCCAGGGTGATCCGGTCCCACAGGTTTCCCAGCGCCCCGCCCAGGATCAGCCCCAGGGCCAGGCAGAAGAGAAACTCGCCTCGATGGCGGTGGAGCAAGTAAAGGATCAAGAGGGAGGCGGCCACGGCGATGCCGATGAAAAATTCCCGCTGCCAGCCGGACGCGTCGGCGAACAGGCTGAAGGCGGCGCCCCGGTTGAAGGTCAGCACGAGGTTGAAGAAGGGGGTCACCGGGACCACGGCGCCAGGGGCGAGGCTCGCCTCGATCCAGCGCTTAGTCAGGACGTCCACAACCAGAACCATGCCCGCTGTCAGCAGCGCCGCCCCGCGATAGGAGCGGCCATATCCTGGCTGCTGGCTTTGCCGTTCACGCATAAACCCTGGGCTCGCCGGCGCCGAAGAGGTTCGCTACACAGCGCCCGCAGAGGGTGGGGTGGTCGGGGTGACAGCCCACGTCGACGCGATAATGCCAGCAGCGCTCGCACTTGGGATGGGGAATCGGCACTGCCGAGACTCCTTCGTCCTCGGCCCGGTCGACCCGCACCGCGACCGCGTGGGAGGTGAGCAGCACCAGCCGCAGGTCGTCCCCCAAGGAGGCGAGGACCTCGTAGGTCTCGCCCCGGGCGCGAATCTCCACGCTGGCTTGCAGAGAGGAGCCGATCCTGCCTTCGACCCGCAGGTTTTCCAGGTGTTTCTGCACGGCCGAACGCACCTCCCGGATCCTGGCCCAGCGGGCCATGAGCTGCTTCGGATCCGCAATCTCCGGAAGCCGGTGCCATTGGTGCAGGAACACGCTGTCCTCCGGCGCTCCGGTGAGAACCTCCCAGGCTTCCTCGGCGGTAAAAGACAGAATCGGCGCGAACAGCCGCAGCAGGGCGTGGGCTATGTGGTACAAAGCGTTCTGGGCCGCGCGACGCGGCCTGCTGTCACGCCCGGTCGTGTAGAGCCGGTCCTTGAGGATGTCGAGATAAAAAGCCCCCAGCTCTTCGGAGCAGAAGTGATGCAGCTTCTGCACGATCAGGTGGAACTCGTAGCGCCCGTAATCGTCGATCACCGACGCCTGGAGCGAGCGCAGCAGCGCCAAGGCGTAGCGGTCGATCTCCAGCCATTGCTCTACGGGAAGGCTGTGGCGGCGGGGATCGAAATCGGAGACGTTGGCCAATAAGAAACGCAGGGTGTTGCGGATACGCCGGTACATCTCCACCACCCGCTTGAGGATCTCGTCGGAGATGGAAAGCTCGCCGGAGTAATCGGTGGCCGCCACCCACAGTCGCAGGATGTCGGCGCCCAAGCTCCCCACCACCTGCTGCGGCGCGATCACGTTGCCCCGCGACTTGCTCATCTTGTGGCCTTCTCCGTCTACCACGAAGCCGTGGGTGAGGAGCGCCCGATAGGGAGCGCGGCCGTCGATGGCCGCACCGGTGAGCAGCGACGACTGGAACCAGCCCCGGTGTTGATCCGAGCCTTCCAGGTAGAGGTCGGCCGGATGGGCGAGCTCAGGATGCCGCTTCAGCACCGTGTCGTGGGTCACCCCGGAATCGAACCACACGTCCAGGGTGTCGGTGAGCTTCTGGTAACGATCCGCCTCCGGCCCCAGCAGTTCCGCCGCATCCAGGGAGAACCAGGCTTCGATGCCGCGGAGCTCCACCCGCCGGGCGACTTCCTCCAGCAGCTCGAGGGTGCGCGGGTGCAGCTCGCCGGATTCCCGGTGCACAAAGAAAGGGATCGGCACGCCCCAGTTGCGCTGCCTGGAGACGCACCAATCCGGGCGATTCTGGATCATGGCCTCCAGCCGCGCTCGACCCCAGCTCGGGAAAAAGCGGGTCGCTGCCACGGCTTCGAGGGCCACTTCCCGCAACCTCCGATGCTCCCGGGGGGAGCCGTCCGGCCCGCGGTGGGTGTCGGTGTCCATCATGATGAACCACTGGGTGGTGGCGCGGAAGATGATGGGGGTCTTGTGGCGCCAGCAATGGGGATAGCTGTGCCGGACGGTTTCCCGGTGCAGCAGTGCCCCGTTTTTCTCCAGCGCCTCGATGATCACCCGGTTGGCGTCCCAGACCGAGAGTCCTCCCACCAAGGGCACGGCGGGAAAAAAACGGCCGTCGTCGCCCACCGGATTATCCACTGGCAAGCCATACCGGCTGCCGATCACGAAGTCCTCCAGTCCGTGGGCGGGGGCCGTGTGCACCAGCCCCGTGCCCGCCTCCAGGGTGACATGCTCTGCGCAGATGAGAGGGACCTGCCGCTCGTAGAACGGGTGTCTGAGCGGGATGCCTTCGAGGCGTGCGCCCGTGAATCGGGCGAAGACCTCCACCGATTCGTATCCGTAGCGCTTGATGCACGCTTCCGCCAGGTCCTGGGCCAAGATCAGCAGCCCCCTGGGGGTCTGGACCAGGACGTAAGTGAATTCCGGGTGCACCGCGACGGCCTGGTTCGCCGGCAGGGTCCAGGGGGTGGTGGTCCAGATCACAGCGTAGGCGGGCTCGCTCAAAGCGGCGAGACCCGGCACCCGGGCGAGGGCCCCCGGGTCCGCCACCGGGAAGGCCACGTCGATGGCGGGGGAGGTCCGGTCCTCGTACTCGACTTCCGCTTCGGCCAGGGCGGATCCGCACTCCAGGCACCAGTTGACCGGCCGCTCCCCCCGCTGGAGATAGCCGTTACGGTGGATCTGGCCGAAGGCCCGGATGATGTCGGCCTCCGTTTTGTAGTCCATGGTGAGGTAGGGATGATCCCAGTCCCCCAGGACCCCCAGGCGGATAAAGTCCGCCTTCTGGCGCTTGACCTGGGCGGCGGCGTATTGCCGGCAGAGTTCCCGGAATCGAGCGGGGGGCAGATGCTTGCCGTGCTGCTTTTCCACTTGGTGCTCAATGGGCAGCCCGTGACAGTCCCAACCCGGGACGTAGGGCGCATCGAACCCCGCCAAGGTCTTGCTCTTGATGATAATGTCCTTGAGGATTTTGTTGACCGCGTGGCCGATGTGGATGTCCCCGTTGGCATAAGGCGGACCGTCGTGGAGAATGAACTTCGGCCGGCCTCGGACGGTTTCCCGAAGCCGCTGATACAGGCGCTTTTCCTGCCAGCGCTTGAGCATGGCGGGCTCGCGCCGCGCCAGGTCGCCGCGCATGGGAAAGGGCGTCTCCGGGAGGTTCAGGGTTTTTTTGTAGTCGGTCATGGGCGAGAGCGTCTTTTCACTGTGAAGGGCGGCCATGGGGTGGTCAGCGTAGCGCGAGCTGCGCCTGGTCCATGGCGGCAAAAAGCTGACGGGCCTGCTCCACGTCGCGGGCGATCTGCCGGGCAAGGCTCTCCAGGTCCGGATACTTTTCCTCGTCCCGGAGCTTGGCGAGAAAGTTGACCCGCAGGTGCCTGCCGTAGATCAGGCGGTCGAAATCGAACAAATGCACTTCCAGGGTGGGCCGCCCCTGGTCATGGAGGGTAGGCCGCACCCCCAGGCTCGCCACTCCCCGCAGCGGCCGTGCCTCGATGCCTTCCACCTCCACTGCGAAAATGCCCATGAGGGGCGGGCGATTGTGCTTCATGAGGATGTTGGCGGTGGGAAAGCCGAGCTTCTTCCCCAGTTGTTGGCCGCCCACCACCCGGCCGCTGATGCTATAGGGCCGGCCGAGCAGCCGGTGGGCCGTCTCCAGGTCTCCGAGGGCCAGCGCCTCGCGCACCGCGGTACTGGAGACCCGCAAGTTGCCCACGCTTACTGTGGACATGGCTTCCACTTGGAAACCCAACTCCCGGCCCAGGCGAGCCAGCATGGCGAAGTCCCCCGCCCTGCGGGCGCCGAAACGGAAGTCGTCCCCCACCAATAGCCAGCGGGCCCCCAGGGCGCCGTGCAGCACTTGGGTGATAAAGGCCTCCGCGCTCACTTGGGCGAAGCGATAGTCGAAGCGCACGATCTGCACCCGGTCGATGCCAGTGCGACTCAGCAGCTCCAGCTTTTCCCGCAGGCTGGTGAGCCGGGGGGGCGCCTGATCGGGAGCGAAGAACTCCCGCGGATGGGGCTCGAAGGTCATGACGCAGGCGGGAAGTCCTAGGGCGCGCGCTGTCGCCACCAGGCGCGAGAGCATGGCCTGGTGACCCAGGTGAACCCCATCGAAATTCCCGATCGTGAGGGCGAGGGGTCCGATCGAAGCGCGCGGTATCCCGCGGCGGATGACCATCGGATGGACTAAAAGCTTGAATGATAGCGTGTTTTCGCCCCGCTGGTCCAGCATTTTGGGGCGAGAAACCTGAACTTAGGGCAACGAGACGGGTTGAGGCAGTGTTTCCGTCTGAAGAGTTCGGGCAACGAGGGCTTCGGCCGCCCGCCCGGCCAGGATTAGGGCCGGGCCCTGAGTCTGCAGGGGAATACCCTCGAGGAGCGCCCCAAGCGTGGTCAGGAGATGGCGCTCTCCATCCAGGGTGGCGTTTTCTATCAGGGCCACAGGCGTAGAGGCGGGTTTTCCCTGGGCGATCAGCGTGGCGGCGACGAGGGCCGCTTGGCCCGCCCCCATGTAGACCGCCAAGGTGTCCGCCGCGACCGCTCCCGCAGCCCAGTCGGTCGGGGCCTCGCCGCGGCCGACGCGGGGCGTTACCAGGGCGACGCTGCGGCCGGATCCCCGCCGGGTCAGAGAAATGCCCAAGGCGGCGGCCGCGGCCGTGGCCGCGGTGACGCCGGGGACCACCTCGTAGGGGATTCCCTGGGACTCAAGGGCTGCGATTTCTTCTTGGAGCCGGCCGAACAGGGTCGGGTCGCCTCCCTTGAGGCGCACCACCACGGTGGAACGGCGAGCCGCTTGGATCAGGCTACGATGAATGAAGCGCTGGTCTACCGCCGCCCCAGAATGGCGCTTGCCCACGTTCACGATTCTCGCCTGGGGCGCCCAGGCTAGGATGTCGGGGTGCACTAGGGCGTCGTGGAACACGACCTGCGCCTGGGCCAGAAGGCGCGCTCCGCGTACCGTGATCAGGTCGGGGGCCCCGGGTCCAGCCCCCACGAAATACACCTTGCCACCCATGGTTTCCCGCCCTTTCCTCTTCCCTCTGGCCCGCCTCGGGAGCGGCGTTTCCCCGCCCCGGGTCGTTTCTGCGCCTTCTCGGCGACGATTCATTTCTCCGTGCACTGGACCCTGAACCCTGGTTTTTTGCTTCGTGGGAAGGCGAAGCCAGGGTCCCTTCTGCCGGGACTCAAGGTAGGGTAGCAGGAGGATTAATAATCACAAAGAATATTGTGTTAGACTTTAATAACCCAAAGGTCTTTAAGCCCCCGTGAAACTGCAACAGTTGCGTTATTTCTGCGAGGTGGCTCGGCAAGGCCTCAATGTGTCGGAGGCGGCCAATGCCCTCTACACCTCCCAGCCCGGCATCAGCAAACAAATCCGGATGCTAGAAGAGGAGCTGGGGGTCCAGCTCTTCGTGCGCAAAGGAAAGCGCATCACGGAGATCACCCCGCCGGGGGAAGCAGCCCTCGCCATCGCACGCCGCATTCTCGACGAAGTGGAAAACCTGAAGCGGGTAGGCGAGGAATACAGCGCCCAGGCAAGCGGCAACCTGGTGATCGCTACTACCCATACCCAGGCCCGCTATGCGCTGCCGCCGGTGATCCAAGAATTCCGCGCTCAATACCCCCAGGTCAGATTGAGCCTCAAGCAGGGCAACCCCCAGCAGATCGCCGAAGCTGTCATCGCGGCGGAGGCCGATCTGGCCATCGCCACCGAGTCCCTCGCCTTGTACGACAAACTGGTGACGCTGCCTTGTTACCAGTGGAACCACTGCGTGGTGACGCCGCCCCGTCACCCCCTGCTCAAGGAGTCGACGCTCACCCTGGAGGCGATCGCCCGCTATCCCCTCATCACTTACGACTTTGCCTTCACCGGACGCTCCCAGATCCAGCGGGCGTTCGAGCAACGGGGCTTGAAGCCCAATGTCGTACTGACCGCCATCGACGCAGACGTCATCAAGACCTATGTGAAGCTGGGTCTGGGCATCGGCATCGTAGCCCGCATGGCCTACGATGCCCAGGAGGACAAGGGTCTCAAAGCCCTCGACGCGAGTCACCTGTTCGAGTCTAGCGTCACCCGCATCGCCCTGCGGCGGGGGGCGTATCTGCGGGGTTACATCTATGACTTCATCCACCTCTTCGCTCCCCACTTGTCGCGGCAAGTGGTGGAGGCCACCCTCGCCGGGCGGGGCAGCGACTACCAGCTTTGAGAGAGGGCCCTGGGGCTCGCGCTTAGATCTGCTGGGCAAGGGAACCCGGAGACGCTTTTCCCGGTCTTCCAGGCGGGCATGGGCATTGCTTGGATTCAGAGGCGGTCTCGACTGCCGCCGGCGACAAGCGGGTGGCCCGGGTCCGCGATGACGGAGCACCCCGTGGAAGACGTGGAACGTACAGGATTGCTGGCCCGAGGCTGGAGAAGCTTGCGCGAGCTGTGGCGGGAGGTCGCCTTCTCGGCCCGCGGGGATGAAGAGGCGGACACGGCCGAGCATCTGAGTCCGCGCCAGCTTGCCCGCCTGCGCCATACCCTCACCGAATGCGTCCAGGAAGTGGGAGGCCAGGTCTCCGCCCGGGCCCGGGCCGCCGAGATCGGAGAGACCTATCTCGCCCTGGCCGATCCGGGACGGCGGGAGTTTCTACGACTCCTGGCCCGGGAGTTCGGTCCAGACTTGGCGGCGGTGGACCGGGCGGTCGATGCCTACCGGCGTGCGCCCGAGGCCGATCGGGCCCTGGCCGCTGCCCGGCTCGCGGAGGCGTTGCAGTCGCCTCGGCTTCGCATCTTTACCCAGTTCAATGCACTTCCCCAGGGGGTGAAATTCCTTGTGGACTTGCGGGGCGACGTGCTGCGCATGTTGCGGGACGCACCGGAACTATCCATCCTGGACCGGGAGCTGGAGGCGCTGCTCACGAGCTGGTTCGACGTAGGCTTCCTCGACCTGCGGCGCATCACCTGGGAGTCTCCGGCCATGCTGCTGGAAAAACTGTTCGCCTACGAGGCGGTCCATGAGATCCGCTCGTGGAGCGATCTGCGGCATCGACTGGACGGGGACCGCCGCTGCTACGCCTTTTTCCATCCCCGCATGCCCGACGAGCCCTTGATCTTTGTCGAGGTGGCGCTAGTGCGGCGCATCGCGGCTAGCATCCACGCTCTCCTGGACGAGCGGGTGCCCGCCGCCGACCCTCGCAAGGCAGATACTGCCATGTTCTATTCCATTTCTAACACCCAGCCGGGCCTCAGGGGGGTGAGTTTCGGTCACTTCCTGCTCAAGCGGGTGATCGACGAGCTGCGGGAAGAACTTCCCAACCTCAAGACCTTTGCCACCTTGTCGCCCGTGCCCTTTTTCCGCCGTTGGCTGACGGCGCTTCTGGAGAAACCCGGGCCGGTGCTGACGAGCTCGGAGGCGAAGCGCGTGGCGGAGGCGAGCGGCGAATCCGATGCGGAAGCGGGGCTGCGCAAGCTGTTGTCCGGGAACGAGTGGGTGCATTCGCCGCCGGCCCAGGAGGCTTTGCGGGGGCCACTCGTCCGCCTGTGCGCCCGCTACCTGGTGGAAGCCCGGGAGGGCAACCGTCCCATGGACCCTGTGGCGCGGTTTCATCTGGGCAACGGGGCGCGCCTGGAGCGGATCAACTGGCTGGCCGATGCTTCTCCCAAGGGCCTCAAGCAGTCCCTGGGGATCATGGTGAATTACCTCTACGAATTGAAGGACATCGAGGATAACCACGAGCGCTACGCCCGCAGCGGCGAAGTGGTGGTTTCCGGCACCGTGAGAGGCCTGCTCAAGCAGGCGCGGAGCGCTTGACGGCAGGCGACGGTTTTTCGGTCGCGATCCGTCGACTCAGTGGGCAGCCCGCCGGGAGAAGTGGGCGAGCCGGAACCCGAGCACCCACAGGGTGGCGAAATAAGTGGTCGCTCCGGCGGCGATGACTGCTGCCAACCGGGCGGCCCGCTGCATGGGGGAGGCGGCGAGCCACGCCGTATCGGACCCCGCCCCGAACCACAGCACAGCGGCCATGGCCGATAGGGCCACGGCGATCTTGGCGAGAAATCTTCCCCAGCCTGCCTCGGGTCGATAGATCCCTTGCTGGCGCAGCCTCCGGTAGAGGAGCGCTGCGTTCAAGCAGGCCCCGAGGCTGATCGCCAGGGCGAGGCCCGCGTGCTTCAGGGGAAAGATGAAGGCCAGGTTCATGGCCTGGGTGGCGACCAGGGTGACCACGGCGGCACGCACGGGCGTGCGGATGTCCTGACGGGCGTAGAAGCCCGGCGCCAGCACTTTTACCAGGATGAGCCCGGTCAGTCCGACGCTGTAGGCGACCAACGCCTGCCGGGTCATCCAGACGTCTAGCGCGCCAAATTGGCCATGGTGGAACAGGGTGGCGATCAAGGGTGCGGAAAGCACCGCCAGGGCGACAGCCGCGGGCAGGGTAAGGACCGCGCTGAGGCGCAACCCCCAGTCGAGGAGCCTGGAGTATTCCTCAGGACTGCGGTCGGCGTGGTGCCTGGAGAGGCTCGGCAAGAGCACCGTGCCGAGGGCTACACCCAGAAGCCCAGTGGGAAACTCCATTAGCCGGTCGGCATAGTAGAGCCAGGAGACGCTGCCTGTGACCAGGAACGAGGCGAAAATGGTATTGATGAGGAGGCTCAACTGGCCGATGGAGACGCCGAAAAGGGCCGGCGCCATGAGTCTCAGAATACGCCGCACGCCGGGATCATCCGGCCGGAAGCGGAAGCGGGGCAGCAGATCGAGTCGGATCAGGAACGGGACCTGGAACAGGAGCTGGGCCAGACCGCCGATGAAGACCGCCCAAGCCAAAGCTAGGACGGGTGGATCGAGGAGGGGGGCGAGCCACAGGGCGCCGGCGATGAAAGAGAGGTTGAGCAGCACCGGCGTGAATGCGGGCACCGAAAAGCGGCTATAGGTATTGAGGATGCCGGCGGCGAGGGCCGTGAGGGAGATGAAGCCGATGTACGGAAAGGTGATGCGCAGAAGCTGCACGGTCAACTCGAAACGCTCCGGCGTCGCCGAGAAACCAGGGGCACTCACGTAAATGATGAGGGGAGCAGCGGCGACCCCCAGCAGGATCACTATTGCCAGGGCAAGGCCGAGGACTGCCGCCACCCGGTCGACCAGCTCCCGTGTCGCCTGGTGACCATGGCGGTTGCGGTACTCCGCCAGCACTGGAACGAAGGCTTGGGAAAAGGCTCCCTCGGCGAACAGGCGCCGCAGGAGATTGGGGATGCGGAAGGCTACAAAAAAGGCGTCAGTGGCGAGACCTGCGCCGAATACCCGGGCGATGATCACGTCGCGCACGAAGCCGAGAATCCGGGAGAGCAGCGTCATGCTGCTCACGGTGGCGACGGCGCGCAGGAGGTTCATGGGGAAATAGAGCACTCGGCCCGATGCGGAAGGCTCGCGCGATGATAATCCACAGACGCCGGGCGGGCGAGGGCGGATGGCGGGGCGCTCCCTAACCTTACCCCGAACGGGTTCTCCCGCACCTTGCCAAAGTGGGCCGATTTCCTTATCATTCGCCCCTTTCTAACAGGACCTTAGGCATTTTCCATGGCCAATACCGCACAAGCGCGCAAGCGGGCCCGGCAGGCGGTCAAGCGGCGCCTGCGCAACATGTCTTTGCGCTCCGAGCTCCGCACCGCCATCAAGAAAGTCCGCAAGGCCATCCAGGCGGGGGATAAAGCCGCTGCTGAAGCGCAGTTCCGCCAGTGCATGAGCACGGTAGACCGGATCGCGGACAAGGACATCGTTCACAAAAACACCGCGGCCCGATACAAGAGCCGGCTGGCCCACGCCATCAAGGCCATGGCCTGAACCGGTTGGCGCGCAGGGCGAGGGTTATCTAAGGAGAAGGCCCGGGGAGTCCCGGGCCTTCTCGTTTTAGGCGCCTTGCGAGTCGCCGGGTCAAGGCACCGGACGCGGCTCCCTGGCCCGCTTCATGGTCTCGGTCATGAGGGAGATGATATCCACCGGCAGCGGAAACACGATGGTGTGGGACTTGTCGCCGGCGATCTGGGTCAGGGTCTGCATGTATCGAAGCTGCATCGCTTCCGGCTGCTGTGCCAACATCTGGGCCGCCTGGAGCAGTTTTTCCGCGGCCTGCAGTTCGCCCTCCGCATGGATGATTTTCGCCCGCCGCTCCCGCTCGGCCTCCGCCTGGCGGGCGATGGCCCGCACCATGGACTCGTTCAGATCCACGTGCTTGATCTCCACGTTCGACACTTTTACACCCCACGCATCCGTCTGCACGTCCAGGGTCTGCTGGATGTCCACGTTGAGCTTTTCCCGCTCGGCCAACATTTCGTCCAGCTCGTGCTTGCCGAGCACCGCCCGCAGCGTCGTCTGGGCGAGTTGACTGGTGGCTACCAGATAGTTCTCCACCTGGATGATAGCCTTCTGCGGATCTACGACCCGGAAGTAGATGACCGCGTTGACTTTGACGGAGACATTATCGCGGGAGATCACGTCTTGGCTCGGCACGTCCATGGTGACTGTACGCAGGTCCACGCGCACCATCTGCTGGATGCCGGGGATCACAAGGATCAGGCCCGGCCCCTTCACCTTCCAGAACCGCCCTAACATGAAGACCACGCCCCGTTCGTATTCCCGCAAGATGCGGAACGAGGCGATCACCAGCACGGCGAGAAGAATCAGGAAGCCGCCCAAACCGATTTCCGGAAACAAAGGCATTGTTTCTTTCCTCCCTTCGTCAGTTGGAATCCACCGGCGCCACGTCCAGCACCAAGTCCTTCATAGCCGTGACGCGCACCCGCTGGCCGCGGCGCAAGGGCTGCGCGGCCCGCACTCGCCAGATCTCGCTGTGCACCCGCGCGAGCCCCTCTCCGCCAGGGGCGTCCTCCAGCATCTCCCCCAAGGCGCCCACCATCTCCTCGGCGCCGCTCACCACAGGGCGCTTGCGGGCCCGGAAAGCCATGCTCAGCACGATGGCCAGGAAAGCGGCGCTGATGACGGTGAAGATTCCGATCAGCTCCCAGGGGATGCCATAGCCCGGCACTTCGGTATCGATCAGCATGATGGAGCCGATGGCGAAGGCGACAAGCCCTCCGATGCCCAGTACGCCGAAACTGGGCAGGAAGGCCTCTCCGATCATAAAGGCGAGTCCGAGCAGGATGAGCGCTAGGCCTGCATAGTTGATCGGCAACAGTTGAAAGGCGAATAGGGCGAGCAGCAGGCAGATGGCGCCCACCACTCCGGGCAGCACGAACCCGGGGTTGGAGAACTCGAAAAAGAGGCCGTAGATGCCGATCAGCATCAGGATGTAGGCCACGCTCGGATCGGTGATGACGGCCAGCAGCTTGGTGCGCCAGTCCGGCAGGTATTCGAGCCGCGGAACGTCGGCGAGCTGCAGGACGCGCTTTTGCCCCGCGGCCTCCACCGCCCGGCCGTGCAGTTTCTTGAGCAAATCGGTGACATCGTCGGCTACCAGGTCGATCACGTTGATCTTGGCTGCTTCCTCGGCCGACAGGCTGACCGCCTCTCGCACCGCCTTTTCCGCCCACTCCACGTTGCGTCCCCGGAGCTGGGCGAGGCCGCGGATGTAGGCGGCGGCATCGTGGATCTGCTTGGCCCGCATGGCGTCGGCGGAAGAAGGGGGTTTTTCGCTCTTCGGTGCCTTGTCATCGACCTTTCCCCCTTTCTTCTCGTCTTTCTTCTCCCTGTCCTTTTCATCAGCCGGCTGCTCGGGTTTCTGGGGTTCCGGCACCCCGCCGATCTGAACCGGGGTGGCGGCCCCCAGGTTAGTGCCGGGGGCCATGGCTGCCACATGGCTCGCGTAAAGAATATAGGTCCCCGCGCTGGCGGCACGGGCACCCCGCGGGCTGACGAAGACGGCCACCGGGACCGGGGAAGCCAGGATATCCTTAATGATCTGGCGCATGGAGGTATCGAGACCCCCCGGGGTGTCCATCTGGAGCACCACCAGCTGGGCCCCTTCCCGCTGGGCGAAGCCGAGCCCACGGGAGACGTAGTCGGCGATGGCCGGGCCGATGGGCCCCTGGAAAGACATGACCACCACGGGAGGCCCTGCCTTCGTCTCGGGGGCGGGTCCGGACGCTTCTTTACGGGCGGCACCGGCGCTCCACGCCACCATCCCCAGTAGGAGAGGCAGTAACCAGACGAGGCGGGTTCGCATGGGCGGGAAGGATGAAGCGGTGTGGTCTCCTAGACCGGGCGCGGGAGGATCCCAGCGCTGTCTGGGTAATCCCTTAACCTTTTGGATTCAAGTATAACGATTTTGGTTGCACGCCGCCCGTCGCGGGGGAGGGGTTGCGTTCGCCCCGGTTTTGGCGCATAAAAGCGCATTTTTGCAGTAGGGGGAAATTTCACCCTATGAAAAAGCCGGTCAGCCGCGTCCTGGTAATCAACGACGAAAACCTGGTGCTCAAGGAAATCATCAAGGGCCTCAACGCGGCTGCCCGCACCCTGGAAAATCCCTACGGCCTGACCTTCGTCGGGGTCACTACAGCCCTAGGAGCCCTGCGCCAGATCGAGGAGGATGGGGATATCCAGGCGGTGGTCGTGGACGACCGGCTCTACACCCTCAAGGCCGAATCCAACGGCCAGCGCTCGCTGCAGATGTCGGCGCTAGAGCTGGTGCAGCGCATCACCCGTTTCCGGCCCGAGCTGGACGTCTATATCCTGATTTCCCAGGAACAGGAAGACGAGGTGGTGGATGCCTTGTTCAGTGAGGCAGTAGACGGCTACTTCTACCGGGAAGAACGGGACTATAACGGCTGGTACCGGATCCTCTCCGCCCAGATCCAGGAGAAAGCCCGCACCCCTTTCTACGACCAGCTCAAGAATTACGTGCTCATGGCCAAGGACGCCTGGCACACGCCCGGCCATTCCTCGGGCGACTCCCTGCGCGGCAGCCCTTGGGTCAACGATTTCTACGAGTTCATGGGCGAACACATTTTCGACGCCGACCTCTCCGTGTCCGTGCCCATGCTGGACTCCCTCATGGAGCCGACGGGCGTAATCCGCGAGGCCCAGGAAATGGCGGCCAAGGCGTTCGGGGCCCGGCGTACCTTCTTCGCCACCAACGGTACCTCCACCGCTAACAAGGTGATCTTCCAGACCTTGCTGGCCCCAGGGGAAAAGCTGCTTCTGGATCGCAACTGCCACAAATCCGTGCACCATGGCGTGGTGCTATCTGGGGCCCACCCCATTTACATGGACTCCTCGGTCAATAGGAAGTACGGGGTGTACGGGCCGGTGCCCAAGAAGACCATCCTGAAGGCGATCGAAGAGCATCCGGACGCCGAGGCCATGATCCTCACCTCGTGCACTTACGACGGGCTCCGCTACGACCTGGCCCCCATCGTGGAAGCGGCCCACGCCCGCAACATCAAGGTGATCATCGACGAGGCGTGGTACGGCCACGCTCGCTTCCATCCCTCCCTGCGGCCTACAGCCCTCGAGGCGGGGGCGGACTACGCCACCCAGTCCACCCACAAGGTTCTTTCCGCCTTCTCCCAGGCGAGCATGATTCACGTCAACGACCCGGACTTTAACGAGCACTTGTTCCGGGAGAATTTCAACATGCATACCTCCACGAGCCCCCAGTACGCCATGATCGCTAGCCTGGACGTGGGGCGCAAGCAGGCCGTGATGGAGGGCTACAAGCTGCTCAAGCGCACGCTGGAGCTCGCCGCGGAGTTGCGGGAGCAGATCAATTCCACCGGCGTGTTCCGAGTGTTGGAGCTGGACGACCTGCTGCCCGAGGAAGTGAAGAACGATAACGTCAGGCTCGATCCGACCAAGGTTACTGTGGACATCTCCCGCTGCGGGCTCACGGTGGAGGAGCTGCAGCGGGAGCTGTTCGACCGCTATAACATCCAGGTGGAGAAGTCCACTTTCAACACCTTGACGCTGCTCCTCACCATCGGCACGACCCGCAGCAAGTGCTCGCGGCTCTACGATGCCCTGATGCGCATCGCCCGGGAGGGGCGGTCGCCGCAACGGCTGTACCAAACCCCGGACATTCCCCGCTTCACCCAGCTTAAATACTTGCCCCGGGACGCTTTCTACTGCGGCGGGGAAATTGCGCCGCTACTGGATGAGAAGGATCGGGTAAACGGGGAGCTCGCGGGGCGAGTGTCCTGCGACCAGATCGTGCCCTATCCGCCCGGCATTCCGGTTCTGGTCCCGGGGCAGGTGATCACCCAGGACATCGTCCAGTACCTGGTGGGATTGCTGCGCTCGCCCAAGAAAGTGGAACTGCACGGCATCGTCTACGACGGTTACCTGCCCTGCGTGCGGGTGCTTACCGGACACGAGGAGAAGAGCTTGCGCCGGGTCCGGCGCTAAGCTGCACCAGCAGGTCGGAGAACTCGTCCTGTCCTGGGGCGCCCCGGTTCCGGGTGTCGGCGGCGCCCAGGGCGGGCCCTTGCACCGCGCCCCCCTTGCCGCCACAATATGATAGATTGTGCGATCGAGGCACACGGCGGCGGAAGCTTCCGTGTGCATTTGCTTTTTTTGGTGCGGCGATGTCGCAATACTTGATGGATACCTACGCTCGGCTCCCCGTGGCATTTACCCGCGGAGAGGGCGTCTGGCTCTGGGACACGCAAGGGCGCCGCTATCTGGACGCGGTGGCGGGCGTGGCGGTGTGCGGTATCGGTCACGCCCATCCCCGGCTGGCCCAAGCCCTGTGCCGGCAGGCCCAGACCCTAATCCACACCTCCAACCTCTACCGCATCCCGCTGCAGGAAGAGCTGGCCGAGCGCCTGTGCAGCCTCTCCGGGATGGAGAACGCCTTTTTCTGCAACTCGGGAGCCGAGGCCAACGAGGCCGCCATCAAGCTCGCCCGCCTCTACGGCCACCGGCGGGGCGTCGAAACTCCCACCATCATCGTGATGGAGCGGGCGTTCCACGGGCGCACCATGGCCACCTTGACCGCGACCGGCAACCGCAAGGTCCAGGCCGGCTTCGAGCCCCTGCTGGGGGGGTTCGCACGGGTGCCGTACAACGACGTGCAGGCCGTGGAGCAGGTCGGGGAGCATAACCGCAACGTGGTGGCTGTGCTCGTTGAGCCGTTCCAAGGGGAGGGCGGAGTGCAGGTTCCGGAGGCCACTTACCTGGAGCGGCTGCGAGCCGTGTGCGACCGGTTCGGATGGCTCCTCATGCTGGACGAAGTCCAGTGCGGCATCGGCCGCACGGGCCGCTGGTTCGCTTTTCAGCACACCCGCATCCGACCCGACGTGATGACCCTGGCGAAAGGCCTGGGCTCTGGCGTTCCCGTGGGTGCCTGCCTCGCCCGAGGTGCCGCAGCAGGGGTGTTCAAGCCGGGCACCCACGGCTCCACCTTCGGCGGCGGGCCCCTCACCTGCACGGCGGCGCTCACCACCCTCGCGGTCATGGAGGAAGAAGGGCTGGTTGCTAACGCGGCCCGCGTGGGGGAATACATGCTACAGGCGTTCAGGGAACGCCTCTGCGGAATACCGGGGGTGGTGGAAGTACGCGGCCAGGGGCTCATGATCGGCATTGAGCTCAAGCGCCCATGCAAGGAGCTGGTAGAGCGGGCGCTGGCGGCGGGGGTGCTGATCAACGTCACTCTGGACAGCGTGATCCGGCTGCTGCCGCCCCTGGTCATCGACCAGGCCCAGGCGCAGCAGGTGGTGGACACGGTGGTGGCCATCGTAAGCGAGTTTCTCCAGGACGAGGCACGCGAAGCCGCGAGCTAAAATGCCCGTGAAACACTTCCTCCAGCTCAAGGATCTCACCCGCGGGGAATTCGAGTACCTGTTCCGCCGTACCCGCTACATCAAGGAGAAGTTCAAGCGCTACGAGCCCCACCAGACCTTGACCGACCGAACGCTGGCGATGATTTTCGAGAAGCAGTCGACCCGCACGCGCTTGTCGTTCGAGGCAGGGATGCACCAGCTCGGTGGCGCGGCCATCTATCTCAACACCCGGGACACTCAGCTCGGACGGGGCGAGCCGGTGGAAGACATGGCCCAAGTGGTGTCGCGCATGGTGGACCTGGTGATGATCCGCACCTTCGAACAGGCAACCGTAGAGCGCTTCGCCGCTCATTCCCGAGTACCGGTGATCAACGGCCTCACCAACCAATACCACCCGTGCCAGATCATGGCGGACATCTACACCTTCATCGAGCACCGGGGCCCCATCGAAGGCAGGACAGTGGCCTGGATTGGGGACGCCAACAACGTCTGCTATACCTGGCTGCAGGCAGCAGCCATCTTCGATTTCAAGCTCCGGGTGTCGAGCCCTCCGGGCTACGAAGTGAGGCCGGAGCGGGTCGGACTCGACGACCTGAGCCGCTGCGAGCATTTTCCCGACCCCCTGGACGCCGCGCGGGGCGCGGACCTGGTGACCACGGACGTGTGGACCAGCATGGGCTTCGAGGCGGAGGACGAAGCGCGGCGCAAGGCATTCGAGCGCTGGCGGGTGGATGCCCGCATGATGGAACTCGCCCGGCCCGACGCGCTTTTCATGCATTGCCTGCCGGCCCACCGGGGCGAGGAGGTGACCGCGGAAGTGATCGATGGCCCTCAGAGCGTCGTCTGGGACGAAGCGGAAAATCGCCTGCACACCCAGAAGGCGCTCATGGAGTACCTGCTCCTGGGGCGTCTGGAGGATGGGTAAGGGCCAAGCAGGCGATTTCAGGGGAGGCTCACCGGCGGAGCCGGTGAAGCGCGTGAGCGCGTGCCGGAACTAAAATCGCCTGCACACCCAGAAGGCGCTCATGGGGTGCTTGCTGCTTGGGCGTTTGGAGGAAGGGTGAGGGTAAGCAAGCGTTTTTTTTGGTAAACCGTCCAACCGTAGTAAAAGCGAAATGAACAAAGTCAGAAAAGTGGTGCTGGCCTACTCGGGCGGCCTGGATACGTCGGTGATCCTCAAATGGCTGCAAGAGCGCTACGGCTGCGAGGTAGTGACTTTCACCGCCGACATCGGTCAGGGGGAGGAGCTGGCGCCGGCCAAGGCCAAGGCCAAAAAGTTGGGAGTCAAAGAGATTTATGTCGAAGATCTGAAGGAGGAGTTCGTCCGGGACTTCGTGTTTCCCATGTTTCGGGCGAATGCCGTGTACGAAGGAGAGTATCTGCTGGGTACCTCCATTGCCCGGCCACTGATCGCCAAGCGCCAGATCGAAATCGCCCGCAAGACCCGGGCGGATGCAGTGGCCCACGGCGCAACGGGCAAAGGCAACGATCAAGTGCGCTTCGAGCTGGGCTATTACGCGCTCGCCCCCGACATCCGGGTGATCGCTCCCTGGCGGGAATGGGACCTCACCTCCCGGGAAAAGCTCATGGCCTATGCCAGGAAGCACGGCATTCCTGTGGAAATGAAGAAAAAAGGCGGTTCCCCCTACAGCATGGACGCCAACTTACTGCATATCTCTTACGAGGGGCGCAGCCTGGAAGACCCGGCGAAGGAGCCGGAGGAATCCATGTGGCGCTGGACGGTGGCGCCGGAACGAGCCCCGAACCGGCCGGAGTACGTAAAGCTGGAGTTTCGCCGCGGCGACTGCGTGGCGGTAAACGGCCGAAAGCTCAGTCCCGCCCAGGTCCTCACCGCCTTGAACCGTCTAGGAGCGAAACACGGTATCGGGCGCCTCGACCTGGTGGAGAATCGCTATGTGGGCATGAAGTCTCGGGGTTGCTACGAGACCCCGGGCGGGACCCTCCTGCTCAAGGCCCATCGGGCGATCGAGTCCATCACCCTCGACCGGGAGGTGGCCCACTTGAAAGACGAGCTCATGCCCCGCTACGCCTCCCTGATCTACAATGGCTACTGGTTTAGCCCCGAACGGCGGATGCTCCAGGCATTGATCGATGCTTCCCAGGCGACCGTCAACGGCTGGGTGCGCCTGAAACTCTACAAGGGCAACGTGATGGTGGTGGGACGGGGCTCGGATACGGACTCCCTTTTCGATCCCGCCGTCGCCACCTTCGAGGAAGACCAGGGCGCCTACAATCAGGCCGATGCAGCCGGCTTCATCCGGCTGAACGCCCTGCGGATGCGCATTGCGGCAAAACTGCAGGGCAAAAAATGATTCTGTGGTCTTCCTGATCGGTGAAATTCGCCATGCCTTCGTTCGACATCGTTTCCCAGGTGGACAAGCAGGAACTGCGCAACGCAGTGGATCAGGCAAACAAGGAAATTTCCACCCGCTTCGATTTCAAAGGCTCGGACGCCCGAGTAGAGCTCGCGGAATACCAGCTCGTTCTCTATGCCGATGACGAATTCAAGCTCGGCCAGGTGTACGACATCCTGATCGGCAAGCTCACCAAGCGGGGTGTCGATGTGCGCTGCCTGGAGCGGGGTAGGGTGGAGCCCATCAGCGGTAACAAGGTCAAACAAGTCGTCACTGTCCGGGTCGGGGTGGATGGCGACCTGGCTAAGAGGATCGTCAAGCTCATAAAGGACAGCAAGCTCAAGGTCCAGGCGAGCATTCAGGGCAACGCCGTCCGGGTCTCCGGCGCGAAGAAGGACCTGCTTCAGGAAGCGATCCAGCTCGTACGCAAGTCGGTGACCGATTTCCCTCTGCAGTTCACCAATTACCGGGATTAGACGCTTGCCCATGCCTGGCACCCGCGGGCAGCCGCGCCTCCAGCAGGGCCTGCAATGCCTTTAGCTCCTCCCTCAGGGATTCGATCTCGGCCCGGGAGGCGCTCACCACCTCCCGCGCCGCGTGCTCTACCGCGGCGAAATCGAACATGCTCCACGGATCGCGGAACAATCGCAGGCCTCAGGCAATCATGCGTAGGGCGATCTCCGCAACGAAAACGCAGAGGATAGCCGTGTCCAGCGCCACCAGCAGCGGGCCGGCAGTGGACATCAAGGCGGGTGAGGTCTCCATCCCGAGCGTCACGGCGTAGACCACGATGAGGGCGGTCATGAACCGCTGTACCTGGGATCCTTCGAGCCAGTCTCCCAGCCGGTCGCGCCAAGCACTGCGGCCAATCAGCGTGGCAGACATGGCCTGCTATCCCTCGAGCCCGCGAATCCATCGCCCGTACACCGCCTCCGCGACCCGATGCAGGGCGCTCACGCGGGACTCCAAGTCTTGCAGCATGGCCTGCGCCGGCTGTACGCCGGGGCTCGAGCGGGAGGCCTCGATTTCTCGTTCACCCGCCTGGCACCAGGCGCGTACCAAGTCCTCGGTCATTTCCACGTGGCACTGCAAAGCGATGCTATTGCCGACAGCGAAACCCTGGTTCTGGCACAGAGGACTCGAAAGCACGTGGGTTGCGCCTTCCGGGAGGGAAAACGTCTCCCCATGCCAGTGGAAGCATAGAAACCGCTCCGGCAGGCCCGCGAACCATTCCTCGGCAGCAGCGTTGGCGGTGCGGGTCACCTCACCCCAGCCGATCTCCTTTTGCGGTGCCCGGGTGACCTGGCCGCCCAGGGCCTTGGCTAGGAGCTGGCCGCCCAGGCAATGGCCGAGCACCGGCATATCGCGCGTCACAGCGGTGCGGATCCGCTCCAGCACGGGTGGTATCCAGGGCAGGTCATCGTTGACGCTCATCGGTCCACCCATGAAGGCGAGTCCGGAGAACGCGGCGAGGTCTGCGGGAACGGGATCGCCGGCGTCGATGCGGATAAGCGTCCAGGGGATGCCATGGCGCTCCAGGTATGTGGCAAAATACCCCGGGCCTTCGGCGGGGTGGTGGCGAAAGATGGCGACAGGCTTCATTCTCGACTCCGGATCTTGCTCGTGAAGTCGCGGCATTTTAGTCGAATTCTGCTGCTTATCCTATGCGCGCCTTTCCTCGCCCAGGCGACCGACGTGCAGGTGGTGGGTCTATCCAGGGGACAGGCGGTGATGGTGGTGAACGGCGGCAAGCCGCGCACGGTGCGGGAGGGGGAGACGACTCCAGAAGGGGTGAAGCTCCTTGCGGCTGACAGCACCCAAGCGACGATCGAAGTGGACGGGGTGCGCCGCACGGTGGGATTGGGCCAGGCGGTCACCGGCGCCGGTCCCGCCGGTGACCGAGCGAGCGTTACCCTAATCTCTGACGGCCGGGGCCACTTCATCGCTAACGGACAGATCAACGGCGCCCCGGTACAGTTCGTGGTGGACACCGGAGCGACGCTAGTGACCATTCCCAGCCGGGAAGCAAAGCGCATCGGCCTTTACTACCAAGGAGGCGTTCAGCGCTACGCATCCACCGCCAACGGGCTGGTGCCGATCTACCTGATCAAGCTGGACGAGGTGCGGGTGGGGGACGTTCTGCTGCGTAACGTGGACGCGGCCGTCCAGGAAGGCGACAGCCTGCCGGTCATTCTATTGGGCATGAGTTTTCTCAACCGGGTAGAGATGCGCCAGGAAGGCAGCGCCCTGGTCCTGAAAAAGCGCTTCTAGCCCGAGTCTGCCCTCAGGCCCCGAGCCGCTCAGCCAGCTCTTCCAGGCTATCCACCACCAGGTCGAACACGGGCTCCGGAGTCAGATCCTTTTTCTTCGGGTCGCCGTATTCCAGGGGACGCCGCACAAAGGCCGTGGCCATGCCAACAGCATGGGCGGCGCGCAGGTCGTCCTGGTGCGTCGCTACCATCATGACCTGGTGGGGTTTCAGGCTCAGCATGTCGATCGCGCCCAGGTAGACCTCCGGGTCGCGCTTGTAGCGGCGGAAGGTTTCTGAGGAGAAAATGCAATCCCAGGGCAGCCCGGCGCGCTTGGCCATGTCCACCAGCAGTCGCACGTTGCCGTTGGAGAGAGTGGCAATGATGTAGCGCTTCTTTAGCCGGCGCAGTCCCTTGACCGTGTCCGGCCAGGGATCGAGCCGGTGCCATGCCAGGTTGAGCTGGGCCTTCTCCTCCTCGGTGAAGGAGCCGATGCCGAACTCTTGCAGCGTCTCCTCGAGGCTCATCCTGTGCAGGTCATCGATCTTGGTCCAGGGCAGCTCCCCGCGCCGTACCCGGTCCATGGACGGTCCGTAGCGGGCGCGCCAAGCGTTAGCGAAGGCGCCCCAGTCCACCTTGAGCCCGCGACCGCGGGCGAGGCGTCGGCCTTCCCGCACTACGCTGCCGTGCCAGTCGACGACGGTGCCGAAGACGTCGAAGGTGAGGGCCCGAAGGGAGGCCGGATCGAAGGGAGAAGCGCCCACGTTACCCGCGGATCCGGGTTCAGGAGAGTCCGCCGCATACCTGCTTGTCGCGCTCGATCAGCGCGTAGGCGGAGTGGTTATGGATCGACTCGAAGTTCTCGGACTCGACCACGTAGGCGAGGATACGCGGGTCCCGGTTGAGGACGCCTGCCACGTCGCGCACCATGTCTTCCACGAACTTCGGGTTGTTGTAGGCTTTTTCCGTCACGTACTTTTCGTCGGGGCGCTTGAGCAGGCCGTAGAGCTCGCAGGAGGCCTGATCCTCCACGATGCGCACCAGCTCCTCGATCCACACGAACCCCTTGGTGCGGGCGGTGACGGTCACGTGGGAGCGCTGGTTGTGGGCGCCGTAGTCGGAGATCTTTTTCGAGCACGGGCAGAGGCTGGTTACCGGCACCACCACTTTCATGGTGAAGCGATACTCGTCCCGCTGGATCTCCCCGGTGAAGGTGACATCATAGTCCATCAGGCTCTGTACACCGGAGACGGGGGCGGACTTGTTGATGAAGTAGGGAAAGCTCATCTCGATGTGGCCGGCTTCCGCCTCCAGTCGGCGCACCATCCGGCGCAGCATAGACTCGAACGATTCCACCGAGATTTCCCGCTCCTGGCCGTGTAGAATCTCGACGAAGCGGGACATGTGAGTGCCCTTGAAGTTGTGCGGCAGGTGCACGTACATGTTGAAAGTGGCCACGGTGTGTTGCACGCCGCCGCTCTTATCGGCGACTCGCACCGGGTGGCGGATTCCCTTGATGCCTACCCGGTCGATGGCGAGGTGCCGCAAGTCCGGGCTGCTCTGGACGTCGGGCATCAACGGAAATTCGGCTTTACGGTTCATGGAACGGGATTTCCTCGAGGAACGCTACCATTATACCGGCCGGGTAATTCCTGAGTAAACTACTCTGGTAATCGTCGCCGCACGGCCGCCAGGATCCCTTCCCCGTCGAGACCCAAGCCTTTGAGCAAATGGGCGGGGTTACCGTGATCGATAAACCGGTCCGGGAGCCCAAGCTGGAGCACGGCAACGCCCCGCCCGTGGCGCGCCAGGCACTCCAACACCGCGCTGCCCGCTCCTCCGGCGATGGCATTCTCTTCCACCGTCACCAGCAGGTCATGGGAGGCGGCCAGCTCCAGAACCAGGGCCTCGTCCAGGGGTTTCACAAAGCGCATGTTGGCCACTGTGGCATCCAGCGCCTGGGCCGCTTCCAGGCTGGGTGCCAGCATGGCGCCGAAGGCAAGCAGCGCCACCCGCCGGCCCCGGCGCCGCACCTCCCCTTTGCCGATCGGCAGGGCGCGCATCTCCTTTTCCACCGGCACGCCCGGACCGGTGCCCCGCGGGTAGCGTACCGCGGCGGGCGTGTCCATCTGAAACGCGGTGTAGAGCATGTGCCGGCACTCGTTTTCGTCGGCTGGTGCCATCACGGTCATATTAGGGATGCAGCGCAGGTAGGTGAGGTCGAAGGCCCCGTTGTGGGTAGCCCCGTCCCCGCCCACGAGCCCGCCCCGGTCGATGGCAAAGACCACCGGCAGGTTCTGGATCGCCACGTCGTGGATCAGCTGGTCGTAGGCCCGCTGGAGGAAAGTGGAATAGATGGCCACCACGGGCTTGAGTCCTTCGCAGGCGAGCCCAGCGGCGAAGGTGACGGCGTGTTGTTCGGCGATGCCTACATCGAAGTAACGGTCGGGGAAAAGCTCTGAGAAGCGTACCAGCCCCGAGCCCTCCCGCATCGCCGGTGTAATGGCCATGAGGCGGGAGTCGACTGCAGCCATATCGCACAGCCAGTCCCCGAAAACCTGGGTGTAAGTGGGGGAGCCCCCGCCTTTGGCCGACTGGATGCCCTGGGCCGGGTCGAACTTGCTCACCCCGTGGTACAGGATGGGATTGTCCTCCGCCAGCTTGTAGCCGGCCCCCTTGCGGGTGACAACGTGTAGGAACTGGGGGCCCTCCAGGCGCTTGATGTTGTCCAAGGTCTCGATCAAGGTGTCCAGGTCGTGACCATCGATGGGACCGATGTAGTTGAAACCCAGCTCCTCGAACAGGGTGCCGGGCATCACCATGCCCTTCATGTGCTCCTCGGCCTTTTTGGCCAGCTCTAGCATGGGGGGCAGCTTTTCCAGCATCCTGCGACCCGCTTCCCGGGCTTGGTGATAGAAGCGGCTCGAAAGCAGGCGCACCAGATACCGGTTCATAGCGCCCACATTTTCCGAGATGGACATCTCGTTGTCGTTGAGGATCACCAGGAGGTTAGCGTCCATGGCCCCGGCGTTATTAAGCGCCTCGTAGGCCATACCGGCCGTCATGGCACCGTCGCCGATCACCGCCACCACGTGGCGCTTGACCCCCGCCCGCTGGGCTGCCACCGCCATGCCCAGGGCGGCGCTGATGGAGGTACTGGAGTGGGCGGTGCCGAAGGTGTCGTACACGCTCTCGCTCCGGCGCGGAAAGCCCGAGGGCCCGCCCTCCATGCGCAGCCGGTCCATGAGGCTGCGCCGCCCGGTCAGGATTTTGTGGCCGTAAGTCTGGTGGCCCACGTCCCATACCAGCCGATCATGGGGGGTATCGAACACGTAATGCAGGGCAATGGTGAGCTCCACCGTGCCCAGGTTGGAGGACAGGTGGCCGCCGGTGCGGCTCACGAGCTGGACCAGGTACTCCCGCAGCTCGTTCGCCAGGACATGGAGATCCTGGCGCGAAAGGGCGCGTAAGTCCCTGGGGTCGCTAATGCTTTTCAGCAGCTCGAACATAGGGGAAAGGTCAGAACTCGCGCCCCACGATGAACTCGGCAATTTCCCGCAGACGCCGGGCCCGCTCGCCGAAGGGAACGAGGCTTTCCACCGCCTCCCGCTTCAGCTCTAGGGCCATCGCCCGGGCCGCCTCTACCCCCATCGCCGACACGTAGGTGGGCTTGCCCTGGCGGGCATCCTTGCCAGCAGTCTTGCCCAGGGTGGCGGTGGTGGACTGGGCGTCGAGCACGTCGTCGACCACCTGGAAAGCGAGGCCGATGCGCTTGGCGAAGTGATCCAGCCGGTCCATGTCCTTGGACGGAAGCGCCCGGCCGCAGTTCGCCCCCAGGATCACAGAGGCGCGAATGAGCGCGCCGGTTTTGTGGATATGCATGAATTCCAGCTCGGGCAGGCTGAGGGTTTTGCCGGTGGCTTCCAGATCGATGGCTTGGCCGCCCGCCATACCCCGGGAGCCGGCCGCCCGGGCGAGGTGCTCTAACATCTTGAGCTGCGTCTGGGGGGAATCCGCCACCCGGTACTCCGCCAGGAGCTGGAACGCTAGACTCTGCAGGCTGTCGCCTGCGAGGAGGGCGGTGGCCTCGTCGTACTCCACGTGGCAAGTGGGTTTTCCCCGGCGCAGGACGTCGTCGTCCATGCACGGCAGGTCGTCGTGAACCAGCGAATAGACGTGGATCAGCTCCAGAGCCGCCGCCGTAGTGCTGAGCCGCTCGAGCTCGGCTTCGGTCACTTCCCCTGCCGCATAGCACAGTAGCGGCCTCACTCGCTTGCCGCCCCCGAGAGCCGCGTAGCGCATGGCTTGATGCAGCCGCTGCGGCGCCACCTCCGCTGGGGGCAGGAGCCGGTTCAGGGCCTCTTCCACCAGGGCCTGGCGGGTGCGCGCCCAGGATTGGAAGTCGCTGTTGGTTCCAGGCATGGTCTGACCTCAAGCTCTCTCTGATCCCCGCAAGGCGCGGGCGGTTAGCGGGAATCGTCCACCTGGAAGTCTTGCAGCGTACCGGCTTCCAGGATGCGCACTTGCTGCTGGGCGTCCTTGAGTCGGGCTTGGCAATATTGCAGCAGTTCAGTCCCGCGCTTGTACGCCGCTAGAGACTCTTCCAGAGTCATCTGCCCTTCTTCCATGCGGGCGACGATCGCCTCCAACTCGGCGAGGGCCGCTTCGAAGCTGGCCGGCGCGGCGCCTTGGCTCGCGGGCTCGGCTGCGGCCGAGCGGTCGGAGGGTTGAGCCATCGGGAGGTTCACAAGGAAAAACTAAAAACATAGCCTACAGGGGTCATCCGGTCAACGAAGCGGCGACGGCGCAGAAGGGGGGCTTGCGGGTAGCGCCAGCGGCGGGCGTTTTGGTTACCATAGCGCTTTTTGAGTTTTCCCCGCAGAGGATCCGTCTCCATGAGCGACATCTCCAACCTGGACGAACTCGTCAAGACCACCCGGCCCCTCCCCATGGCTTGGTACTTCGATCCCGGAGTGTTCGAGCTGGAGCGCCGTCTCCTGTTCGACCAGGGCCCAGGGTACGTGGGCCACGAGCTGATGGTGCCCAATCCCGGCGATTATCTCACCCTGGAATGGATGGGCCACGCCAGGATGCTGGTGCGCAACGAACGGGGCGTGGAGCTCCTGTCCAACGTCTGCCGCCACCGCCAGGGGCTGATGTTGGAGGGCCGGGGCCACGCCCGCCATATCGTCTGTCCCCTGCACCGCTGGACCTACGCGCTGGACGGTACACTGCTCGGAGCGCCGGAATTCACTCCTACGCCCTGCGCCACGCTGCCCAAGACGGCCTTGAAGCGCTGGAACGGGATGCTTTTCGCCGGACCCCGGGACCCGGCCGAGGATCTCAAGGACTTCAGCGCGGCGGCGGACTACGACTTCAGCGGCTACGTCTACGACCGCACCGTGATTGACGAGTGTCCTTTCAACTGGAAGACGTTTCTCGAAATCTATCTGGAGCTCTATCACGTGGAGCCGTTCCATCCAGGGCTGCGGGACTTCGTCGACGCGGGCAACTTCCGCTGGGAGTTCGGACCACGCTGGTCGATCCAGTATATGGGCGTGAAGAATCAGTTACAGAAGACCGGCTCGCCCAAGTACGCCCGCTATCGCGACGCGCTGCTGCGCTACACCGGAGGCGAGATGCCCAAGTATGGAACGCTGTGGGCCATCTACTATCCGAACGTCATGATGGAGTGGTATCCCCACTGCCTGGTGGTGAGCACCTTGATTCCGCGATCGCCCGATCACACCACCAACGTGGTGGAATTCTACTACCCCGAGGACGTGGCCTATTTTGAGACCGAGCTCAAGGAAGCGCACCAGGCCGCCTACCTGGAATCAGCGGTGGAGGACGCCCAGATCTGTACCCTCCTGCACCGAGGCCGCAAGGCCCTGTACGAGCAGGGCGAGGACGACGCCGGGCCGTACCAGTCCCCGCTGGAAGATGGCATGATCCACCTGCACGAATTCTTGCGACGGGAGCTGGAGCCGGTCTTAAAGAAGTAGGCGGCGGAAGTTTGCCGGTGCGACAGGTCTTCCATACACTTGGCTCGACGGGAGGCGATGCCCCATGATCACCATCGAGCAGTCAGACAGCCTGGTCAATGTGGCGGTGCTGGGGGAATTTACCCTGGCCGACTTCAAGGAGCTCGAGGAGCACTTGCTCTACGAGATCAAGTTCCACGGGCAGGCGAACCTCCTGCTCGACCTGAGGGATATGGTGCGCTACACCCTGGACGTGGCATGGGAGGAGGTGAAGTTCTCCCGCGACCACGCCCGTGATTTCGGCCGCATTGCCGTCGTGACCTCGAACCAGTGGATCGCCTGGAGTGCCTGGCTACAGCGGCTGTTCGTGGACGCCGACATCCGGGTGTTCGACGATTACGATACGGCCTACGCCTGGGTGACGGAGGGAGCGGCGGTGCAGTAGAGGAACGCCGACCCACCCAGAAGGAAGCCGATGCCCTATACCACCCTGGTTTCCACCGAGGTCCTGGCTCGCCACTTGGCCGACCCTGTCTGGGTCGTGTTCGACTGCCGCCACGATCTCCTCGATCCGGAGGCTGGAGGGCGGGCCTATGCCGCCGGCCATATCCCGGGGGCCCTCCACCTGCACCTGGAGCGGGACCTCTCAGGCGCGAAGACCGGCCGCAACGGCCGTCATCCCCTGCCGGACCCGGAGGCGTTTGCGGAGCGGCTAGGCTGTCTAGGGGTGGGGCAGGGGGTGCAGGTGGTGGCTTACGACAGCGGCCCAGGACCGTTCGCTGCCCGGCTGTGGTGGATGTTGCGCTGGATGGGCCACGAGGCAGTGGCGGTGCTGGACGGGGGTTACGCCCTCTGGATGGCCGAAGGTAGGCCCACGAGCACCGAACCCAGCACCCGGCCGCCGGCGCGCTTCGTCGTCCGGCGCCCAGGTGCGGTGGCGGTGGACGCGGCCTATGTCGAAGCGCACCTGGGGGATCCCGCCGTGCGGTTGCTCGATGCCCGCAGTCCGGAGCGCTTCCGCGGGGAAAACGAGACCCTGGACCCCGTGGCCGGCCATATCCCCGGCGCCATCAACCGGTACTTCATGGAAAACCTCGCCCCCGATGGACGCTTTAAGCCAGCGGAGGAGTTGCGGCGGGCGTTTTCCTCTCTGCTCCGAGGCGCGGACCCGGGCGCCGTAGTTCACCAATGCGGCTCCGGGGTGACCGCCTGCCACAACCTGCTCGCCATGGAAGTGGCCGGGCTCGCCGGCTCCCGGCTCTATCCTGGCTCCTGGAGCGAATGGTGCGCGGATCCCGCGCGGCCGGTGGCCCGCGGCGGCTGATTGTCCCGCGCAGCGGCCATGGGCTGGCTCGCTGATCTCATCCTCGTCGTCCACGTCTTGTTCGTACTGTTTGTAGTGGGGGGGCTCGCCTACGTCTGGGTGGGCGCCTGGCGGGGTTGGGTCCTCGCCCGCCATTTCTGGTTCCGGGCTACGCACCTGGGTGCGATCCTGTTCGTGGCTGGCGAGGCGCTCGTGGGCGCCATGTGCCCCCTCACCGTCTGGGAAGATGTCCTGCGGGGCCGGGAGACGGAAAAGAACTTCCTCGCCCGGATCCTGCACACGCTGCTCTATTGGGACGCACCCCCCTGGGTGTTCACCTTGCTCTATGTGGGATTTGCCCTGTTGACGCTGGCGACCTTCATCCTGATCCCTCCGGCCCGGAAGCGGAAGGGCGGCACCCCTGTGCCATAATGGCGCGGCCCGCCGTCGGCCCGCCATGAACCGCATGCCTGAACCCGACGCCTCCCTTTACGGCCCGACCCTTGCGGCCGGCGTGCGGCCCAGGGAGGTCTGGGCCTGGGCCATGTACGATTTCGCCAACTCCGGCTACACCACGGTGGTCATCACCGCGGTCTTCAACGCCTACTTCGTGGCCGTGGTGGCGGAAAACGCCCCCTGGGGAAGCTTCGCCTGGACCGTGAGCCTGGGGATCTCCTATGCTCTTGTCATCGTTACGGCGCCCCTCATCGGTGCCCTGGCCGATGCCCGGGCGGCGAAGAAGCCCCTCCTGCTCCTCACCACCGGGGGTTGCGTTGCCTTCACGGCCGCCCTGGCCTTGGTAGGTCGGGGAGACTTGATTCTCGGCGCGATCCTCATCATCCTGAGCAACTTCTTCTTCGGCACCGGGGAAAACCTGGTCGCTGCCTTTCTTCCCGAGCTCGCCCGGGGCCGGGCCCTGGGCAAAGTGTCCGGCTGGGGCTGGGCATTGGGTTACTTGGGGGGGCTGGCAAGCCTCGCGGCGTGCTTGGCCTATGTCTCCTGGGCGGAAGCCCGCGGGCACACCGCGGAGCAGTTCGTGCCCGTCACCATGCTGATCACCGCCGGCTTGTTTACCTTGGCCAGTATTCCTACTTTCGTTTTTTTGCGGGAGCGGGCGAAACCCCAAGCGGCAGGCCCCTTGCGCCTCATCCGAGACAGTTTCGCCCGACTCCGGCAAACCCTTGCCCAGGCAAGGAATTTTCGCGACCTGGGACGGTTTCTCCTGTGCGTAGTGCTCTACCAGGCTGGCATTCAAACCGTCGTGGCTCTGGCCGCGGTGTACGCCCAGCAAGCCATGGACTTCGGCACTCAAGAAACCCTGGTTCTGATCCTGGTGGTGAACGTTACCGCTGCGGCAGGCGCCTTCGCCTTCGGTTACGTCCAGGACTGGATCGGCCATAAGGCGGCCGTCGCCCTCATCCTGGTGGGCTGGCTGGCGACCGCGGTGCTGGCCGGGTGGGCTGAGAGCCGGAGCCTCTTCTGGGTGGTAGCGAACCTGGCCGGCCTATGCCTCGGCAGTGCCCAGTCGGCAGGACGGGCCCTGGTGGGCTACCTCAGCCCGGCCACGCGCCGGGCGGAGTTCTTCGGTCTATGGGGTCTCGCGGTCAAACTGTCGGCCATTCTCGGCCCCATCACCTACGGCATCATTACCTGGCTCACGGGTGGTGATCACCGGCTGGCTATGCTCTCCATGGGAGTTTTCTTCCTAGCGGGTATGGCCGCGCTGGCGCGGGTGGACGTGGAGCGCGGGCGCCGGGCCGCCCTGGCAGAGGCGGTTTAGCATCCGCTTAAAGGGGACCGGGGGAAGTGCAGCCCTCTGCCGTCTGCGGAAGGTGCGGAAGGGATAAGGGGGTCTCAATCCTTATCGGACGCTTAGCAGGGGAGGCGACCATGCTGGGACGCTTTGGCAGCAAGCCCGACCACCCGATGGCACAGCTCAAGGGGACGCGGCGCATCCTGGCGGAGCTGGCGTGCCGGGAGGACTTCCTGGCCCTGGAGGAAATCACCCATTGGGTCCGTTCGGTGGCCGAAACCGAGGGTTTCGGGGCTGCCGAGCGGCTCCAACGCTATGGCCTCCTGGAGGAGGCGGCTCAGAGTCGAGAGCGGCAGGTGGCGCGGGATTTCCTCGCTGTGGCAGGCGCAGGGCCTTTCCAGGAACACCGGCTGGGAGGCCTCCTTGCCGCGTTCTGGTCTACCCTGGCCCAAGCCTACCGTTCCGCCTTGGCTCAGGCTGCTTCCTCGGCCCGTCTCGCCCCGAACGCGGTGCTGTTGCCCCTAGCGGTCGCGCGGGGGTTTCGCGCCCATGGGCAACAGCTCAAGTGGACCCTCATGCGCTATCAGGCCCCCGGGGCCGAGGTGTGGGAAGGGCTGGCGGCTATCCACCGCTTCGCCGAGGGGCGGGGGTTGTTGCATGTGCCGGTGGAACTCCGTCCGGCGACTTCCTATCCGGCGCCACCAGTACGGGAACTGCTCAAAGCGCTGATGCTTTGGCTGGCAGGCCCCGAAGCCCTTCCCCCGAGAAAGCTGGAGATCGCTGAGCGCCTGACGGGGTATCTCGCGGAGCACTTCCGCCTGGCCAAGCAGGAAGGAGCCACCTTGCTCCACTACTTCGACTTAGAACGTCCTGGGCCGCCGGCTCGGGTGAGTCCCTCGGCTCGTGAAAAGCCCCACCGCGTGTTCATCAGCCCGGGGGAGGCCTGGTCGCAGCTCCCCCGCCTAGCGGAACGGGTGGCCCGCAGCGGTGTCCCGCCGGAGATAGACGGCGGGCTGTCCCTCGACCCGTCCTTGGTCATCGACGTGTTGCGCCACTTGGAGCGCCACTGGTCGCCCCAACCTCCCCTACGCCGAGGCGCTCGACACCGGGCCGCCGTACCCCTTCGGGTGGTGATCGGGTTCGATCGAATTCTGCAGGCATTGCACGGGCTCGAGGCGGTCCTTGCCGGCAAGCTCCAGTGCTGGGTCGCGGACAACATCAGTCGCGGCGGCTTCAGCGCCCAGATACCCGCCAGAGACGGGGAGCGGCTCCAGGTGGGAACCTTGCTCGCCCTTCAGCCAGAGGGGGCCGAAGCGTGGGGGGTCGGAGTGGTGCGCCGGCTGAGCCGGGGGGAACCTTCCCAGGTGGGGGTGGAGACCCTCGCCCACCGGGTGGTGCGGGTGAATTTGGAGGTGGAAGGGGCTGCATTCCCGGCAACACCAGCGGGCAGGGACGCCCAGCAGGGCATCCTGCTGGGAGGTGACGCAGACCAGGACGAAGTCCGACTGGTGCTGAGGGCAGGGCTGTACGCGAGCGGGCGGCGGTTACTGATGGCCCTGGACAGGGAAACCCGTCTGCTGATCCCCATCGCCCTCGAAGAGCAAGGCGATGAGTTCGATCTCGGCCGCTTCCGGGTGGTGAGGGGGCAGGAGGGCTAAAGTACGGAAGGCCGCTTCATCCGCTGGCGCCCATCCTGCGGTGCAGCCAGGCGCCGATGTCGGCGATTTCTTCCATGCACACGGAATGCTGCATAGGATAAACCCGCCACTCCACCGGGTAGCCCATCGCCACGAGCCGGTCCCGGGAAGCCCTGGCCAGGGAGAGGGGGATCAGGGGGTCGTAGCTCCCGTGGGCCATAAATATGGAGACGCGGGCGTTGGCCGGACTGGCTTCCGCGGAAAGGCTCTCGGCCAGGGGCAGATAGGTGGACAGGGCCACGATTCCGCCGAGGGGCTCGGGGGAGCGCAATCCCGTGTGCAGAGCCATCGCGCCTCCCTGGGAGAATCCTCCCAGCACGATGTGCTCCGGGTCGATCCCCCGGCCCACTTCCCGGGCGATCAGGGCGTCGATGGCCCGCTGGGAGGCGCGCACACCTTGGGCGTCTTCCCGTAGAGTAAAGCCCGGGGTTAGCACGTCATACCAGGCCCGCATAAGGAGGCCCCCATTGAGGGTCACGGGTTGCATGGGGGCGTGGGGAAAAATGAAGCGTACCCCGGGTTGAGATGGCAGTCCCAGCTCCTCCACGAGGGGCACGAAGTCGTGGCCGTCGGCGCCCAGCCCATGCATCCAGATGACGGCGAAGCGGGGCTGGGGGGCGGTTTCGATCTCGATGGATTCCAGCAGGGGCCCTTGGGCGGCGGAGCTCATGGGGGGCGAGTCCTTGGTCGGGGAATGAAACTTGCTAAACTTGAGTGGGGGTCTTGGTCTTAGGAGGAGTTCGCGACAGGGAGGTACACGTGAATCGCAGAAATTTTATCAGACTCCTCGGCGCCGGTTCCGCAGCGGCGCTCGCTTCGCCCCGGGCCCTGGCGGCCCTGGACGACCTGGGGGCCTGGAGCAGCTATCGGCTGAGCTACCACATCGAGCTGCCCGAATCCCCGGCGCCCGCCCGCCTATGGGTTCCGATCCCCTGGCTCGGAGATTCGATTTATCAGCGCAACCAAGGCACGATCTGGTCGGGAAACGCGCAAAAGGTCGATTTCGACCCCTTGAAAGCAACCGCCGTGCCCATGGTCTACGCGGAATGGACCCGCCCGGGTCCCCGTACCCTGGAAGTAAGCACCATCGTAAAGACCCTGGACCGGAAGGCGGACCTGGGCAAGGCCGCGGGCGCCGGGCCGCTTCCGCCGGAGACCCGGGCCTTCCTCGCGGGCACGAGTCTCATCCCGGTGGATGAGGCAACCCGCCAGCTGGCGAAGGAGGCGACCCAGGGGGCAGGCTCGCCCCTGGAGCGGGCCCGGGCCCTCTACGATTGGGTGGTCGCCAACGCGGCCTACGATCCCCAGGCGCCCGGGTGCGGCACAGGAAACGTGGCAGCCATGGTCAAGTCCGGCAAGCTCGCCGGTCGCTCCGCCGATCTGAGCGGCCTGTTGGTGGCTCTGGCCCGCGCGAGCGGTATTCCCGCTCGGCTTGCCTTCGGCATCGCCTTGGACCGTTCCCGGCTCTCTCCCGCCCTGGGGGCCTACGGGGATGTGAGCCAGGGGCAGGAAGTGCGGGCGGAGCTCTACTTGGCGGGAACGGGGTGGGTGCCAGTGGACCCGGCCAATGTGTTGCGGGCGGCTTTCGAAAGCGGCTTGCCTGGGACCGATCCCCGCATCGCGGACCTCAAAAACCGTCTCTTCGGCAGCTGGGAGATGAACTGGGTGGTGCTCAACCACTGGGAGCGGTTGTCCCTCAAGCCCCAGCCGGCAGCCCTGAGACTGCCTTACTTCGCTTATCCCCACGCCGAGATCGCGGCCAAACCGCGGGACAGCCTGGATCACCGCAACTTCGTCTATACCGTGCGCTCCGCCCAGTTGGTGGGCACGGGCGCCCGTTTCGACGGCATCCCGGGAGTGATGAAGGTGCGTTGAAACCCGTGGGGCAAGCGCTGCCTTGCGCGCGGCTCGCCCCTAAGCCCCCGCCGGCTCCCTAACTCGGCGGGCGCTGAGCGGACTTGGGCCGGAACGCCTTGACCACTTCCTCGTGGGTCTCGATGTAGGGCCCGCCGATCAAGTCGATGCAGTAGGGCACAGCGGCGAAGATTCCCGGAACGATGACTTCGCCCGCGGCCCCCTTTAATCCCTCCAGGGTTTCCTGGATGGATTTGGGCTGACCGGGCAGGTTGATGATGAGGCACCCTTTGCGGATTACCGCCACTTGGCGGGAAAGGATCGCGGTCGGCACGAACTTCAGGCTGATCTGGCGCATCTGCTCTCCGAACCCGGGCATGACCCGATCGGCTACCGCCAGGGTCGCCTCTGGGGTCACGTCCCGGGGCGCGGGCCCCGTGCCCCCGGTGGTGAGCACCAGGTGGCACCCCTGCTCGTCCACCAGCTCCCTCAACGTCTTTTCGATGACCGGCTGCTCGTCGGGAATGAGACGGGTCACGGTGCGCCACGGAGGGCTCTTGATGGCAGCTCGAAACCATGCCTCCAGGGCTGGGATGCCCTGGTCCTGGTACACCCCTTGGGACGCCCGATCGCTTACTGAAACAAGCCCGATCACCAGTTCTCGCGCCATGGCCTTTCGATCAAAAAGGTTCAATCGCCCCTGTCGCCTCCGAGGGGAACCCCGCTCGCCTCGGGCTCAGGGATCAGCTGCTTGAGCTCTTGGAACAGAGAGCGGGACGCTCGGGGCGGTTTGCCCGCTTCGCGCTCCAGTCGAACGTTACGTGCCAGAACCCGCAGCCGGCCCGTGTCGGCCGCAGGATACGTCCGCTTGAGTTCCGTTAAGGCCTGATCCTCGTTGTCGATGAGCCGCAGCCGCCAGCGCTCTACCGTGTGCAGCCAGGCGGTGTGGCGAGCAGAGCTTCCTTGCCATGCCGCTAGCCGTTCCCGAATCGGGGCTTCGTCGACGGTGCGCATGAGCCGCCCGATATACTGGATCTGGCGCCGCAGGGCCTCGAAGGAGCGTATACGCTTCGCCTCCCGCACCGCCTCCAGCAGCGTGTCGGGAAGGGGAAGCTGGGCGAGCTGCGCCTCGTTCAGGCGCGTGAGCGCCTCCCCCAACGCCTGCAGCTCGTGCATGCGCTGCTTCATCTTGGTCTTGCTGACGGTCGGATCCCGATCCATGGCCGCCCTGAGTCCCGTGCGCTGAGCTGATATATGATAACGAATTTTCCGGGCGCCCTTGTTCCAATGAACGAAAGCGGCTTTTCCCATACCGAAGAGCAGTTGCGCGGGATCGCTCGCGACGCCCTGGAGGCAGCGCGCCGCCAGGGTGCCAGTGCTTGCGAGGTGGAGGTGTCGGTGGGTTACGGCCAGACCGTGACCGTGCGTATGGGGGACGTGGAGACCATCGAGTACAGCCGCGACAAGGGGCTCGGGGTTACCGTCTTCCTGGACAAGCGCCGGGGCCATGCGAGCACCTCCGACTTGGATCCCGAGGCGGTGCACCAGGCGGTGGAGGCGGCGGTGTCCATCGCCCGCCACACCGCCGCCGATGACTGCGCGGGGCTCGCCGATGAGGATCTGCTGGCCCGGGACATCCCCGATCTGGATTTGTACCATCCCTGGCCCCTGGCTGTGGAGTCGGCGATCGAGCTGGCTAAGGCCTGCGAGGACGCCGCCTTCGCCGTGGATAGGGAGATCCGCAACTCGGAAGGGGCCACCGTTTCCCTCCAGGCTTCCCGATTCATCTATGCCAATAGCCTGGGCTTCATGGGGGGATACCCGGCCACCCGCCACTCGGTGAGTTGCGCAGTGATTGCCGGCCAGGACGAGGGCATGCAGCGGGACTATTGGTATAGCAGCGCCCGCAGCCCGGAGGACCTGGAGCCAGCGACGGCGGTGGGCCGGCGGGCAGGGGAGCGGGCCGTGGCTCGGCTGGGAGCGCGCCGACTCTCCACCCGGGAGACGCCGGTCCTGTTCGAGGCGCCGGTGGCTGCGAGCCTTCTTTCCCACTTCGTGGCGGCCGCGAGCGGGGGCAATCTCTACCGCCGGGCCTCCTTCCTGCTGGATCGCCTAGGCCAGCCGGTGTTTGCTCCCTTCATCCAGCTCCACGAGCGGCCCCACTTGAAGCGGGGGCTCGCCAGCGCCCCCTTCGATGAGGAAGGTGTGGCGACCCGGGATCGGGATGTGGTGAAAGACGGCGTGCTGCAAGGCTACTTCCTCGGAAGCTACTCGGCGCGCAAGCTGGGGCTTCGCTCCACCGGCAACGCGGGCGGTAACCACAATCTTCTTCTCGTGGGCGGAGCGCTCGACTTCACCGGTCTGCTCAAGACCATGGGCACGGGGCTCCTGGTGACGGAGCTCCTGGGTCATGGGGTCAACCTGGTCACCGGCGACTACTCCCGGGGAGCCGCCGGCTATTGGGTCGAAGGGGGACAAATCGCCTACCCGGTCCAGGAGATCACCATTGCCGGAAACTTGGCGGACATGTTCCGCGCCATCGTCGCGGTAGGCAACGATGTGGTGGTGCGCGGCTCCAAACAGTGCGGCTCTGTCCTTATCGAGCGCATGACGGTAGCCGGGGAGTGAGCTTCGTGCTGAGCGGTCGCGGGGTCGGTGTATCCTTTTCTGTAGCGCTGCTGCTCGTCGTCCTGGCAGCCTGCGGCGAACCGCGCGCCCGCCTTGCGCCCCTGGCTCCCTCGGACGTGGTCCTCGCTTTCGGCGACAGCCTTACCTTCGGTACCGGCGCCTCCGAAGACCGGAGCTACCCGGCCGTGCTGAGCCGCCTGATCGGGCGGGAAGTGGTACGCTCCGGCGTACCGGGGGAGACCACCGCCGCGGCCCTGGTGCGGCTTCCCGCGGTGCTGGAGGCGGTGAAGCCGCGGCTGGTGCTCCTGTGCCTGGGGGGTAACGACATGCTGCGTCAAGTGAGGGAAGAGGAGACGGCGGAGAACCTGAGAGCCATGGTGCGCCTGATCCGCGACCGGGGCGCCGACGTGGTGCTGGTGGCGGTGCCGCGTCCTGCACTGCTCGCTGACCCACCCCCTTTCTACCGCGAGATCGCCCGGGAATTCGGTATCCCTCTGGAGGAGGCCGTGGTAAAGGACGTGCTCTATTCTCCACGACTTAAGTCGGATGCCATCCATCCCAACGAAGAAGGCTATCGCCGGATGGCGGAGGCCCTCGCCGACTTGCTCGAGGAAGCGGGGGCGCTGTGAGCTCGGCGGCCCGGGGCCGCCTGGGGCAGATCGAGAAGGGAAACGCCCGCAAGGAGGACACGATGAAACGTCGCACGTTCATGAAACGCGCAGGCATCGCCGTGGCAGCAGGCGCGCTGGCCGCGCCGGGGATCGCCGGGGCCCAGCCCGCGGTGCGCTGGCGGCTCGCTTCCAGCTTTCCCAAGAGCCTGGACACTCTGTTCGGTACTACCGAGGCGTTTTGCAAGCGGGTGGCGGCGCTCACTGGCGGCAAATTCCAGATCCGGCCTTTCGCTGGCGGGGAGATCGTGCCGGGCTTGCAGGTGCTGGACGCCGTCCAGCAGGGCACCGTCGAATGCGGCCACTCGGCGAGCTACTACTACGTGGGCAAAAACAAGGCCTTCGCCTTCGACACTTGCTTGCCCTTCGGGCTGAGCGCTCGGCAACAGAACGCCTGGATGTACCGGGGCGGCGGGCTCGCTGCGCTGCGGGAGCTGTTCCGGGACTATGGCGTTATCAACTTCCCGGGAGGCAATACCGGCGCCCAGATGGCGGGCTGGTTCCGCAGGGAGGTGAAGTCCATTGCCGACCTGAAAGGCCTGAAGATGCGTATCCCGGGCATCGGCGGCGAGATCATGGCGCGGCTGGGGGTGGTGCCCCAGACCCTCGCGGGGGCCGATGTCTACCCAGCTCTGGAGCGAGGCACCATCGATGCCACCGAATGGGTCGGGCCCTACGATGACGAAAAGCTTGGTTTTTACAAAGTAGCCAAGTTCTACTACTACCCCGGGTGGTGGGAGCCGGGACCCCAGCTCTCCTTTTACGTGAATCTCAAGGAGTGGGGAAAGCTGCCGAAGGAGTATCAACAAGCCTTCGAGACGGCAGCTGCGGAAGCCCACCTGCATATGCTGGCCGAGTACGATGCGAAGAACCCCCCGGCTCTCCGGCGGCTCGTCAAGCAGGGGGTGCAGTTGCGCGCTTTCCCCGAGGACGTGATGAAGGCGGCGCTCAAGAGCGCCTTCGAGCTCTATGAGGAGGAGGCGGCGAGGAACCCCGCGTTCGCCAAGATCTATGGCCAGTGGAAGGCGTTTCGCGACGAACAGTACCAGTGGTTCAATGTGGCGGAGCTATCCTACGCCAGCTTCGCGTTCCCGCAAAAGCCGTGGTAGGGCAGCGGCATAATAATTGAGCCCGGAGCGTCAGAGGCGTTGACGCAGGCTTAGCGCCCCGCCGGACCCAGCACGAGCCCCGGAAACGCGATCACCAGGCCCACCATGAGGAGCTGGATGAGGACGAAGGGAATTGCGCCCCAGTAAATATCGGTGGTCTTTACCTCTTTCGGCGCCACGCTGCGCAGGTAGAACAGGGCGAAGCCGAAGGGCGGGTGCATGAAAGAGGTCTGCATGTTGACCGAGAGCAGTACGCCGAACCAGACCAGGTCGATCCCTAGCTTCTCGGCCACCGGCGCGAGAAGCGGCACCAGGATGAAGGCGATCTCGAAGAAGTCGAGAAAAAACGCCAGCAGGAAGACGATCACGTTGACCACCACCAAGAAGCCCACCACGCCGCCAGGGAGATCCTCCAGCAGGCTCTCGACCCACAGGTCGCCGTCCACTCCCCGGAAGACCAGGCTGAACACGGTGGAACCGATGAGGATAAAGATCACGAAACTCGTGAGTCGGGCGGTGGTGTCCAGCGCCTGCTTGAGCAGGGGCAGCGTGAGCTTGCCCCTGGCGAGGGAAAGGGTCAGGGCGCCCACCGCTCCCATGGCCCCCCCCTCGGTGGGGGTGGCCACGCCGAGAAAGATGGTTCCGAGCACCAGAAAAATCAGGGTGAGAGGGGGTACCATGGACAGTAGAACCCGCCGCACGAGGGCCGGCCCGGAGACCGTGCGGGCTTCCGGCGGCAGGGCCGGCGCGGCCTGGGGTCTGAAGAGGGTGACCAGCAGCACGTAGACGAGGTACAGGCCGGCCAGAGCAAGTCCTGGTTGGAGCGCTCCCTCGTACATGTCTCCCACCGATACGCCGAGCTGGTCAGCCATGACGATGAGGACGATGGAAGGGGGAATGATCTGAGCTAAGGTGCCGGAGGCGGCGATCACGCCCGAGGCAAGAGCAGGGGAATAGCCGTAGCGCAGCATCACCGGCAGAGAGATGAGCCCCATGGCGATCACCGAAGCCGCCACCACACCGGTGGTGGCGGCGAGCAGCGCTCCCACGATGATCACCGCATAGGCAAGCCCTCCCCTTAGTCGGCTGAAGAGCTGTCCCATCGTGTCCAGCAGGTCTTCGGCCATGCCGCTGCGCTCCAGGATCAGACCCATGAAGGTGAAGAAGGGGATCGCCAGCAGGGTCTGGTTGGACATGATCCCGAAGATGCGCTCGGGCAGCGCTTGGAGCAGGTCAGGCTTGAAGAAACCAAACTGAATGCCGAGCAGCCCGAACAGCAGCCCGTTGGCTGCCAAGGCAAAAGCCACCGGGTAGCCGGTAAGCAGCAGCGCCACCAGCCCGCTGAACATAAGCGGAGCCATGAGCTCGAAGGGCATCAGGCGACCTCCCCAGGCGGGGTCGGGGAGCCGTCAGCGCCGGGACTGGCCGCGTGCGGATCGGGGATCTTGCCCCGCAGGTAAGCCGCGCGCTTGATGACCTCGGCCACGCCTTGCAGGGCAAGCAGCGCGAAACCTACCGGAAGCGCCAGCTTGATGAGCCAGCGGGGCAGCCCTCCGGCGTCGGGGGACATCTCCCGGACTTGGAACGAGAGGGCGAAGGAATGCCACGAAAGCCAGGCGATGAGGACTGCAATGGGCAGCAGCATGAGAAGCCCGCCGGCGAGGTCGATCCAGGCCCGGGCCCGGGGGGAAAGCCGCGCAAACAGGACGTCGATACGCACATGGCCATCGTGCTTCAGCGTGTAGCCGGCGGCGAGCAGGAAGATCAGGGCGTAGAGGTACCACTGAAGCTCCAACGCGGCGTTGGAGCTCGCGTGAAACGCGTAGCGGACGAAGGCGGTGGCGGCGCTCAGGAGAACGGTGGCGAGCACCAGCCAGCGGACCGCCCTGCCGATCCGCTCGTTCAGCGAATCGATCAGCCATGCGAGGCGCAGCCAGGGTCCCATCAGGCGGTTTCTCCTTTCGCGAACCGGAAACGGGGAGGCGGCGGATTTCGACCGCAGGCCGAATGGTAAACTATTTGTTTTACAATCGCTGGATAGGGCAATGTGGGCTTCCCAACAAAGTCTGGAAGAATTCGACCCCGAGCTCGCGCGGGCCATCGCGGCGGAGGAAGAGCGGCAAGAAAGCCATATCGAGTTAATCGCCTCGGAGAACTACGCGAGCCCCCGCGTGCTGGCGGTCCAGGGGTCGGTGCTCACCAATAAGTATGCCGAAGGCTATCCTGGTAAGCGCTACTACGGCGGGTGCGAGTTCGCGGACGTGATCGAGACGCTCGCTATTGAGCGGGCTAAGGGCCTGTTCCACGCCGGCTACGCCAACGTACAACCCCATTCGGGTTCCCAGGCGAACGCCGCCGTGTACCTCGCCATGCTCAAGCCGGGGGACGTCATCCTCGGCATGTCGCTTGCCCATGGCGGGCACTTGAGCCACGGAGCGGAGGTCAATTTCAGCGGCCGCACCTTCCAAGCGGTGACCTACGGCGTGCATCCCGAAACGGAGGAGATCGACTACGACGAAGTGGGGCGACTGGCCGAGGCGCACCGCCCAAAGATGATCATCGCCGGAGCCTCGGCGTATTCCAGGATCATCGACTGGAAGCGCTTCCGCCAGATCGCCGACCAGGTGGATGCCTACTTCCTCGCGGACATCGCCCATTACGCAGGGCTCATCGCCGCGGGCTTCTATCCGAGTCCCGTGGGTATTGCCCACTTCGTGACCAGCACGACCCATAAGACCTTGCGCGGTCCGCGAGGGGGTCTCATCCTGTCCCAAGCGGAATTCGCCAAGGTCCTCAATGCGGCCATTTTCCCCGGCATCCAGGGGGGGCCGCTGATGCACGCGGTTGCTGCCAAGGCGGTGGCGTTCAAGGAGGCGGCCACGAAGGAATTCAAGCTGTATCAGGAGCAAGTGATCGACAATGCCCGGGTGATGGCCAAGGTGCTCCAGGAACGGGGCTTCCGCATCGTCTCGGGACGCACCGATTGCCACCTCTTCCTGGTGGATCTGCGCTCCAAGGGGGTGACCGGTAAGCAGGCCGAGGAGGCGCTAGAGCGAGTCGGCATCACGGTCAACAAGAACGCTATTCCCAACGACCCGGAGCGGCCTTTCGTCACCAGCGGCATTCGCATCGGCACCCCGGCGGTTACCACGCGGGGTTTCGAAGAGATCGAATGCGAAATACTCGCCAACCTGATCGCCGACGTGCTGGAGGCCCCCGATAATGAAGCCGTCATCGACCGGGTGGGCAAAGAGGTCCTGCGCCTGTGTGAGCGTTTTCCCGTCTACGGGCGCAAGCGCGATTCGTGAGGGCTTCGCTCCCGAGCCCTTGCGTCCCTTGCTTCGTTCCTGACATGAGATGCCCTTTTTGCGGCGGTCCCGACACCCAGGTCGTGGATTCGCGCATGGTCGAGGATGGCTACAGCATCCGCCGCCGCCGCCGCTGCCTCGGCTGCGACAAGCGCTTTACCACCTACGAGACGGTGGAGTTGCGTATGCCCACCGTGGTGAAGTCGGACGGTAACCGGGCAGAATTCAGCATGGAGAAGCTGCGTACCGGCTTCATGCGGGCGCTGCACAAGCGGCCGGTACCGGCGGAGAAGGTGGAGGCTGCGATCAAAAACGTGGTGCAGCGGGTGTTGTCCCTGGGGGTGCGGGAAATCCGCTCCCGGCAGATCGGGGAGATGGTCATGGAGGAACTCTACAAGCTGGACAAGGTCGCCTATATCCGATTCGCCTCTGTCTACCGCAGCTTCAAGGACGTGGACGATTTCCAGCATGTGATCGCCGAGGTGCGGCGCCCGCGGGCCAAGCGCGGAGCTTAACGCCATGGTCCACGCCGAGGACTACGGCTTTATGGCCGAGGCTCTGCGCTTGGCCGAGGGGGGACTCTATACCGCCACACCCAACCCGCGAGTCGGCTGCCTCATCGTGAAAGACGGGGAAGTCGTCGGTCGAGGGTTCCATGCCCGCGCTGGCGAGCCCCACGCCGAAGTGCTGGCGCTGCGGGAGGCGAAGGCGCATGCTCGGGGCTCGACCGTGTACGTGAGCTTGGAGCCCTGCAACCACTACGGGCGCACGCCCCCTTGCGCCGAGGCCCTGGTCACGGCGGCGGTAGGACGTGTAGTGGTCGCCATGGAGGATCCCAATCCCCGGGTGGCCGGGCGGGGCATCGAGCGCCTGCGGCAGGCGGGGATCGAAGTGGACTGTGGCGTGCTGGAAGAGGAGGCACGGGCGCTCAACGTCGGGTTCGTGTCCCGCATGACCCGGGGCCGGCCCTGGGTGCGGATGAAGATCGCGGCGAGTCTGGACGGCAGGACGGCCCTCCCCGACGGTACGAGCCAGTGGATCACGGGGGAGGCGGCCCGGCGCGACGCCCATCACTGGCGCGCCCGCTCTTGCGCCATTCTGACCGGCATCGGCACCGTGCGCGAAGACGATCCTCGGCTCACCGTGCGGGACGTCGAGACACCCCGCCAGCCCTTGCGGGTGGTGGTGGACAGCCGGCTGGAGACGCCGGAAAGCGCCCGGCTGCTGGACGGCGGCCCCGTGCTGATCGCCTGTGCCCGGAGCGATAGGGAAGCTGCGGAACGACTGCAGGACCGGGGAGCCGAGGTCGTGTCCCTGCCCAATCCTTCGGGGAAGGTGGATCTGCCAGCCCTCCTCCGGCTCCTGGCTGAGCGGGGGATCAACGAGGTGCTGGTGGAGGCGGGCACGAAGCTCAACGGCTCCCTTCTGCGAGAAGCGCTGGTGGACGAGCTCCTCATCTATCTCGCGCCCTGCCTGCTCGGGGAGGCCGCTCGGGGCGTGGCGAACCTGCCAGCCTGCGAAGATCTCGGCGCGCGGCTGCGGTTGCGGCTGCGGGATTTGCGGCACGTGGGCGAAGACCTGCGGGTACTGGCCGAAGTGGTTCGAGGAGACGTTGGTGCGGCTCCGGGCAAGGAATAAAATGGCGGGTCTTCTTCCTTCGCGGCAGGCTCTTCCATGTTTACCGGCATTGTCGAAGCGGTAGGGCGCATCAAGCATTTGAGTCCGTTGGAGGCGGGTCTGCGTCTATCCATCGCTCCGGGCGGCCTGGATCTTGCTGATATGAAGACCGGCGACAGCTTGGCGGTGAACGGCGTCTGTCTCACAGTGGTGGCGCTCGCCCCGGGGACTTTCACCGTGGACGTCTCCCAGGAGACCCTCGCCTGCACTTGCGGCCTGGATGCGCCGGGAGAGGTGAACCTGGAGAAAGCCCTCAAGCTGGGCGATCGCCTGGGCGGGCATCTGGTCACTGGACACGTAGACGGAGTGGGAACCGTTACTCGGTTCGAGCGCGTCGGCGAGTGCACCATCCTGTCGGTGCGGGCGCCAGTGGGACTCGGCCGCTACATCGCCCGCAAGGGCTCCATCGCCGTGCACGGCGTGAGCCTGACCGTAAACGAGACGGCCGGGGACGAATTCACGGTCAACCTCATCCCCTTTACCCTGGAGGCCACCACCTTGAGAAGCCTGAGCCCGGGCGCTCAGGTCAATCTGGAAGTGGACTTGATCGCCCGGTACGTGGAACGACTGCACTCGTACCAGCCATGAGCGAGACAGCCATCAGCCCCATCGAGGACATCATCGCCGACATTCGTGCTGGCCGCATGGTGATCCTGGTAGATGAGGAAGAGCGGGAGAACGAAGGCGATCTGGTGCTCGCCGCCCAGTTCGTGACTCCCGAGGCGATCAACTTCATGGCCAAGCACGGCCGTGGCCTCATCTGCCTGACTCTGACGGAAGAACGCTGCAAGCAGTTGAACCTGCCACTCATGGTGGCGGCCAACCGCTCCCAGCTCGGCACCAACTTCACCGTATCGATCGAAGCGGCGACGGGAGTCACGACCGGCATCTCCGCCGCAGACCGGGCGCGCACTGTGCAGGTGGCGGTTGCCCCCGGCGCTCGCCCCGAAGACCTGGTGCAGCCGGGCCACATCTTTCCCCTCATGGCCCAGCGGGGTGGCGTGCTGGTGCGCGCCGGCCATACAGAGGCAGGTTGCGACCTGGCCCAGCTCGCCGGGCTGACGCCCGCGGCGGTGATCTGCGAGATCCTCAAGGACGACGGCTCCATGGCGCGGCTGCCGGATCTGATCGACTTCGCCGCCATCCATGGCCTGAAGATCGGCACTATCGCCGACCTGATCCACTACCGGGCGAGCACCGAAACCCTGGTGGAACGGGTACTGGAACGACCACTTACCACTATTCACGGCTCGTTCCAACTGGTGGTCTACCGGGACAAAACCTCGGGTGCAACTCACCTCGCGCTGGTGAAGGGCATCATAGAACCCGATGAGGAGACCCTGGTGCGGGTGCACGAGCCACTTTCCGTCATTGACCTGCTGGACGCAGCCGGCACGACCCATTCCTGGGGGCTGCATCAGGCCATGGCCACCGTGGCGGCTTCGCCGTCCGGGGTCATCGTCCTCCTGCACCGTCCCGAATCCTCTCAGGAACTGCTGGAGCGCACCCGTACGGTGGGGGAGAACGTGCTGCCGCGGGTCAAACACGACCTGCGCAATTACGGGATCGGTGCCCAGATTCTCCGCGACCTGGGCGTCGGTCGGATGCGGCTGCTCGCCATGCCGCGCAAGATGCCCAGCATGGCCGGGTTCGGACTCGAAGTGACCGGCTACCTGCGACCCGGAGACCAGAACTGACGAGGGAGCAGCTATGACCCATGACAAAAACATCTTGAAACTGGCCCCGGAGCTGGAAGGCGAGGAGCTGCGCATCGGGATCGTCATGAGTCGCTTCAACCTGGAAATTTCTGAACGTTTGCTCGGCGCCTGCATGGCGGAGCTACTGAGCCGCGGCGTCGGAGAGAGAAACATTCTCGTCGTTACTGTGCCCGGCGCGCTGGAAATTCCCATCGCGCTGCAGAAGCTTGCGCTGACCGGCAACTACGACGCCCTGGTTGCCCTCGGCGCTGTGATTCGCGGGGAAACCTACCATTTCGAGGTGGTGGCCAACGAGTCTGCGTCCGGCATCATGTCGGTGCAGCTCGATACCGGGGTGCCGATCGCCAACGGAGTCCTCACTACCAACGACGACCTCCAAGCCGCCGCCCGCACGGAACAGAAAGGAAGGGAGGCTGCCCGGGTAGCGGTGGAAATGGCCAACCTGTTGCGTCGGATCGTATGAAGACTGCACGCCGTCGCGCCCGGGAGTTCGCCCTGCAGGCATTGTACCAGTGGCACCTCACGGGCTACGACATGGAGTCAATCGCGCCGCAAGTGCAGGCGCGAGATGACTTCGCCCAGGCCGACGGGGCGCTATTCGAAGCCCTGGTTCACGGCGTCGTCCGCGAGGCGCAGGCACTGGAAGCCGTGCTCCAGCCTTATCTTGACCGGCCCGCCTCCGCGCTGTCGCCCGTCGAGCGCTGCATCCTGCTGATGGGCGCTTTCGAGCTCGCCCACCATCCCGAAACCCCTTACCGGGTCGTGATCAACGAAGCCGTGGAACTCGCCAAGACCTTCGGTGGTACCGAGGGCCACAAGTACGTGAACGGCGTGCTCGACAAGTTGGCCTCCCGATTGCGTGCCGTCGAGATGACGCCCCGCGGCTCTTGACACAGACAGCGGTGCGGTCCTTGCCCGGTGAAGCGGCAACGATGTCATGCGGATGGCGCCGCTTGTGCTGTCCGTGCCCTGACAAAAGATGGTGGCTTAATGAAGCCACGGCATTTTCGCCGGCTAGCTGGGTAGAGCGCATCAATCGAGAAGACTGATAACAGCGGCAATGGTTAGAACAATCCACCCCGCCACGAGAATGCCAAGCAACGTGCCTGCCCAGCTATGCCCGGCAAACATCAACAGGATCGCCAGCAGGATGGCCCAGACCAGGGCTGAAGCGATATTGCGCATGACCTAAAGATGGCCCAATCCGACTTTGTCTTCAAGCTGCTTGTATGAGTCCACCCCCTTTGGCGCTGTGGCTGGTGCTGAAGGAGATGTTAGGGGAGATTGCTGGCCGAGTCGATGGTGTGGGCGCTGGGCGTTG